>Ga0210394_10000682_pt1 | contig 65317 bp, 46 predicted proteins | sample IncBWC12MmetaG_FD_160121 | JGI IMG/M metagenome (GOLD analysis project Ga0210394, IMG submission 160121) | Forest soil microbial communities from Barre Woods Harvard Forest LTER site, Petersham, Massachusetts, United States - Inc-BW-C-12-M | ecosystem: Environmental > Terrestrial > Soil >...
CGAACACTGAAGCGTATTTTGTCGCGATGAGCTATGCGTACCGCAACGATCATGATCTCGCACTCCAATGGCTGGATCGGGCGTACAAACAGAAGGACGACAGCCTCGTCGAGATCGTCGGCGAGCCACTGTTCAAGAACCTGGCGGACGACGCTCGGTACAAAGCGTTCCTGCGCAAGATGAATCTGCCGGAGTAGTGCTGCCGGCAGTGTTATTGGCCTGCGCAAGAGCAGCTAGTCGCGACCGTCTCAAAGGGGTCACCCGGACGATCCATGGTTGTATTCCGTGAAGGTCTACGGAAAGTCTGCCGGTCGAGTGACCACGAGGAAAATTAATCGCTGATCTTCGTAGAGCCCGTGTCCGTGCCGCAAGTGAATGAGCAAGTAGACCGGCGGATTCATCTTGGTCGATTCGCCGGATACTATTCTGAATAATCCTCGGGGAAGTTGAAAAAGATGGTAGAAACAGTCGATTGGCGTCGCTCGAATTGTGAGCGGTAGAGATTCGGTAGAGGTGCGTAAAAATATCTGAAGGCTCCAGGTGGAGCGGCTGATGTGGTTCGGAACGTCTGGGCCAAGAGCTGCCCGTCAAGAATTTCCCCAAAAGCAGACACTCGCTCGAAGTCTCCACGACAACCTCTTAGTACCTATCCATACTAATGTTTGCCCCGTCTTTGTTTCTGGAATATTACATCCTGGTAGCTCGCGCTTAATTCCAACACGCCAAAGGATTAAGGAAAACGCTCACGGATTGGGAAATGAATAAGCCACTCGGGTGGCAGTATCGGTCTTGCAGGGCTTGGACGGAGGTATACATGTATCACGCGATTGTCAAACGGATTGCCCTACAAAACTTTCTACGAGTGAATCAGAATGACTATGCTGCCATCCTGAAGGGCTGTTCCTCAGATGTTCATCACCGGTTTGCAGGGCATCACGCACTGGGCGGCGAGCGGCACGATCGTGAAGCGCTGGGACGATGGTTCGAACGCCTGGGCCGGTTGGCGCCTACTTTGCAACTCACAGTTCATGATGTATGGGTGAAGGGTGGCCCCTGGAATACGACCGTCATCATGCGATGGTCCGCAGCCCAGGATCTCCCGGATGGCTCGCCCTATAACAACCACGGTGTTCACATCATTCGCATGCGCTGGGGCAAGGTGTTCGATATCGATGCAATCGAGGACTCTCAACTTGTTGCCGCATCCTTGCAGATATGGGCCGCACATGGAGTGAACGAAGCTCTTGCCGCTCCCATCCTGAGTTAGTGAAAAGCGCGGCAAAACACAAGGTCGAAAGACGACAAGGACTTATGATGCAGACGAAGAATGCTACAGGCGTAATTAAAACGGGCAGCACTGCGATGCGTGCACAGGCGGTCGGAGCATTCGCTCTTGGCGCAGCGACGATCGGGGCGATCGCGGTGGGTGCAATGGCGATCGGGCGTCTGCGAGTCCTGGAAGCTCGCATTGAGAAGCTCTCCATTGGCACACTCACAGTGGACCATCTGAACGTGCGCTCCCGATAAGTCCTTGCTCGCCTGCCGCAGTGGGGCGTCCGCTTTCTAAAGACCGCTACGACTGCTCAGGGTCAAACTCGGACGTGGCTTCCCATCGGGCTGATGGCTTGTTCTTCCGTTGGATCGACGTCGAGGTCTGCAGGAGGTTTACCGGCCGAATGACTGCGACGCCAGAACTCCGTCCTTGAATTTCTTCAGCGCCGACTATATTCGATAATCTCAGGGTAAGCCGGAAACGCTCATAGAAACAGTCGCTTGGCGTCGATCGAATCTCTGTCGGTAGAGATTCGGTAGAGGTGCGCAAAAATATCTGAAGGCTCCAGCTGGAGCTGCCGATGTAGTTCGGAACGTCTGAGATCGGCCGAGGGTGTGTAAAAACTCAAGACGCGATTCGCATACGCCCGATTCTTTTGGTTTTTTAGAAGAAGTCGTCTCAGAACTGTACGTACGTGCGCCAAAAACGCGACGTTACATCGCTCCAAACTAAGCAACGAGGTTTTTACACACCCTCGGCCAGAAGCGGAAAGTCTGACCTTGATACCTCAATCACGCCAAAGCTGTCGTTCAGCGAATTATTTATAATCCGGCACCTGTGGTTTGCTCGAATCGAAATTTGGCTACGGAACCGCTGGAGAATAAATTGAAATGGATCGTCAGCCCGATCGTCGCCTCGGCTGTCCTGGCATCGTTCCCGGTAACCGGCGCATCGCTATCGCCGATCAATCCGGCTCGGATGTCGGCGACGGTCAAGACGCTGGCCTCGAATGCGTTCCAGGGTCGTGCGCCCGGCACACCTGGCGAAGCGAAGACGGTGGCCTACCTTGTCGATCGGTTCCGCGCTCTCGGCCTGCGGCCGGGTGGTGAGAACGGCGGCTGGCTGCAGCAGGTGCCCTTGGTACACAACATCGCAGACACGCCCACGCGGCTTGAGGTAGGGGTTGGCGGGTCCACTCTGCCGCTGCTCGCAGGGCGCGACATCAGCCCGCAGACGATCCGCCCGATTTCTCGCGTCACAATCATCGATGCACCGATGGTGTTCGTCGGTTATGGCGTCGCGGCGCCGGAACGAAATTGGGACGACTTCAAGGGCGTCGACCTGCACGGCAAGGTTGCAATCTTCCTCGTCAATGATCCCGATTTCGAAGCCGGGCCGGACGAACCCGTAGCGGGTAAGTTTGGCGGCCGCGCGATGACGTATTACGGGCGCTGGACCTACAAATTCGAGGAAGCGGCGCGGCGAGGTGCGATCGCCGCATTCGTTGTGCATGAAACCGCCGCTGCAGGCTATGGATGGAACGTCGTCTCCCACGCAGTGGGGGGCACTTATGACATCGTCCGGGCCGCCGACCAACCGCAACCCGTGCTTCTGCAGGCGTGGATGTCGCGCGAGGCCACCGTCGGCCTGTTCGCCAGGGCGGGACTCGACTTTGAGGTGCTCAAGCGCCAGGCGCGCGACCCAAGCTTCCGGCCGGTCCAGCTTGGCGACGCACGCTTCAGCATCGATATGGCGATCAAGACCGAGCGCGTTGAGAGTCGCAACGTCCTCGCCAAGCTTCCCGGTACAACACATCCCGATGAAACCATTCTTTTCGCCGCACACTGGGACACGTTTGGGATCGGCGACCCTGATTCCCAGGGACGAACGATGAGGCCGGGGGCGAACGATGATGCGCTGGGCATTGCCGGAGTGCTTGAACTTGCCCGCGCCTTCGCGCAGGCACCCCGTACTCAGCGTACGCTCGTGTTTGCGGCTTGGACGGCGGAAGAACGCGGGCTACTTGGTTCGGAAAGCTTTGGCGTCCATCCGCTCTACCGCCCTGAAAAGACGGTTGCGGACATGACGCTCGACATCCTGCAGACGGCCGGGCCGTCGCGCGACGTCGTTCTGGTCGGAGCCGGCCAGAATGAACTGGAGGACGATCTCGCGCGCGCCGCTGCTGCGCAGGGCCGCACCGTCACACCCGACGCCAAGCCGGAGCGCGGACTTTTCTATCGCGCCGACCACTTCTCGCTCGCCAAGCGCGGTGTTCCCACGCTGCTGTTGATGGGGATCGGCGGGGGCGTAGATCTGGTCAGCGGCGGCCGTAATGCTGGTGACGCCTGGGTCAGCGACTATACGGCTCATTGCTATCACCAGACCTGCGACACCTGGAGCCGAAGCTGGGACCTTCGTGGCGCGGCGGAGGACGTCGACCTGTTCTACCGCGTCGGGCTGGAGCTGGGGAATTCGCGACGATGGCCTGAGTGGCGTGCCACGTCAGAATTCAAGGCGATCCGCGACACCAGTGCCTCGGCACGGCCCTAGACGCGCCTCGGGGCAAATTGTCAAAAAGTTGCACTTGCAAGGCGATTGCCGGTCCAACATTTCGGCCATTCCGGCAGACGCAGAGGCGCCAGGCGGATGGCCCCTGTCCAGATCCTGAATGACCGCTGTCGCGGTGTCGCCAACGGCGGCTCAGGGTCCAGGAAGCGACCGATGAATCAGGGTTGAGCGTCGCTGACCGGCCGAGGTGCTGTGAAAGCGTTAGGCGGTGCGATACGAGATGAGCTGTTCACATCGCCGTCACCGTCGCTCCGAAGCAGTATCCGACGATCGCCCAGCGCCGAGCCCCGAGCATCCAAACTCAAGGTGCCCAGAATGCTCCCGCCCCGCCCGGAAAAACCACCGGGCTCTCGTAGCCCTCCGCGGAAACGCTCGCGACGCCAAAAGCAAAGTCGTCGATCGACATATTCATCAGCGTGAGCATCTCGGTCTTTCCGGCATCTCGCGAATGCGTCCAGACCGGCGAAGTGGTCTCGCGCCAATGAACGCGGTAGGCTGCCGCCGGCGAACCCGGCGCGGTAGTCCATGAAAGCTGCGCGTCCGGCGTCACCGCGCCGGCAATCTTGACGTTTACGGGCGGCGGTGGCGCTGAGGCCATCGAAGCGGCGGCGAGCGCATTCGTGGCGGTGACCTTGGCGAGATAGGCGAAATCGATATGGGCGATGGTGTCGCCGTATTCCACGCCGCCTTCCGTGCGCACGTCCTGATGCTGGTGCCGGTAGTCTTCGGCATTTTCGGTGAAACGCACGGCGGGAAATCCAAGCGCGTTGAATGCAGCATGGTCGCCGCCGCGGCCGAAGCGGTCGAGACGATAGACTAGCGCAACAGTCCAGTTTGGAAGATAGGTTTCCGCCAGAGTCTTGGCGTAACGCGCGACATTGCGCGAGGCGGAATCGTCCTCGCCGCCCTCGAAACGCCGCTGTTTGGCATCCTGCGCAGTTTCGGTGTCGCGGGTGCCTTCGGAAAACACACGTAGGCGCGTGTTATCGGCGACGCCATTCTGCCCACGCGTAGCGCCGACAATATCGTTGTTTAGATCGGCTTCGACCCGCCACCCCTGTGCCTTTGCATATTCGGCGAGCAGCTTGCCGCCAAACAGACCCTGCTCCTCGCCCGACAGCACGCCGTAGACGATCGTGGCTGGAAACTTGTAGCGACTCAGGATCCGTGCGGCCTCGATCACGACGGCAACCCCCGAGGCATCATCGTCGGCGCCGGGCGCATCGGCGCTGGCATTCATGACGTCGGTGACTCGCGAATCGATATGCCCGCTCAAGACGATGACCCGCTCAGGATCGCCGCTGCCTCTCTGAATCGCGACGACGTCGACGATCTCGGCCGGTTCGGGCAGTCGCGCGCCGGTGACGGTTTGCGACGGCGTGACGATCGCCAGACAGCCGCCGCAGTCACGCCCGATTTGCTCAAAACGCGACTGCGCCCAGCGCCGCGCAGCACCGATGCCGCGCATTGGCGAAGCGGTGTCCGATAGCGTGTGGCGCGTGCCGAAGCCGACCAGCGCCTGAACCGTAGCCTGCAACTGCACCGGATCAGGCGCGACGGCGATTCCGCGCAGACGCGCCTGCTCGACGGCCGCAGCGCCTTCGACCATCGGGCAGAGCATCGCGATAACCAGAGCCATCGTGCCGTGCGCGCACGAGCGCACGAACCGGCGCAAGTTCTGGCAATCCAGCCCTTGCATCCCAATTCCCATTTCTAATTCCTTGTCGCGGCGCAAGTGAACCGTCATTGCACACGTCATGGGCCCGCAATTGCCGAGGCGGTCGGCTCCCTCCGCCTTGTTGACTAGCTGTCCGACTCGCATTTCAACCATTGTCCGTTCTGGGGTCAACCAGCATCGAAGCAAGAATGACTGGAACTGAGTCAAGAAGCGACCTTGGACCGCTCGGTCGAGGCCGAGGGTCGCTGGCCGGGTCACAACCTGCCAGTCAGGATGCAATTATTGCTGCCGGTTAGTGGTCATTCGCTCTTTCCAGTAGGCTATTGAGTCGCACGGTCCTCTGGAAAGATCATGGGCGCCTCGTGATATTAGAATCTTGTGAATCGTGGCGTCTGTGTCAGGATGCTCTGAGAAACGAACCATGTCCCTGCACAGGAAAGTGCCTGCTGCGTTGCTTTCGTTTGCGCTGAGCCTGAGCATCTGCGTTCGGTGCCGACGCAAGGATACGCAGGAAATATATGAAAACTACCATCCGCGCCGCATTGCTTGCCGCCACGTCGCTCGTGATTTCCGGAGGGTTTGCGGCAGCCAGTCCCCCGTCCCCCGGGCCCATGCCCCCGCTGGATAATCAGAAACTCGCCCATGACATCTTCAAGGAGATCGTTGAGATCCGCTCCGTACACGATGCAGGCACCAAGGGAGTGGCTGACATACTGGTGCGTTATCTCAAGGTCGCTGGGTTTACCGATGCCGACATCCATGTGCTAGCCGATGAAAAGTATCCCAACCAGGTAAACGTCGTCGTGCGGCTCACGGGAAAGGGCAAAGGTAAGGCGGTTCTTTGGAACGGCCATATGGATGTAGTCGAAGCGAAGTCCAAGGACTGGTCACTCCCACCGTTTCAGTTCACCGAGAAGGATGGCTATTTTTACGGCCGCGGAACGTCCGACATGAAGGATGAGGTCGCAGCCGTAGCTGCCTCGTTCATCCGCTTGAAGAAGGAAGGGTTTATTCCCGACCACGACATCGTCGTCGCATTCACCGCCGACGAGGAAGTCGGCGAAGAACAGGACGGCATGTGGTATCTGGTGCGTGAGCACAAGCCCTTGGTTGACGCCGAGATGGCGATTAACCCGGACGGCGGATCAGGGGAAATCGACAATGGCAACCGCCTCGATTTTGAGATCGAGACATCCCAGAAAACCTACGTCACCTTTACGCTCGAAACAACCAACAAGGGCGGTCATTCATCCGAACCCAGGCCGGATAACGCGATCTATCGGCTCGCCAATGGACTTGTGCGGCTTGAGCACTATGAATTTCCGTTCAAGACTAATGCGACTACGCGTGTCTATTTTGCCAAGACTGCCCTGACGCAAACTGGCCAGATGCGCACGGACATGCGGGCGCTTGCGGGGCCGAAGATCGATCTGGACGCGGCCAAGCGCGTCGCAGCTGATCCGCCCTTCAACGCCATTCTGCATTCGACCTGCGTGGCGACAATGCTCTCGGCCGGTCATCAGGAAAACGCGCTCGCCCAAAGCGCCACGGCGACCGTTCAATGCCGCATCATGCCGGACGAAACGGTGGACGGCACGAAGGCTGCGATCGAAGCAGCGATCGCCGATCCTGAAATTGCTGTGACCCCGCTCGGCATTGTGGTTAGCGCCGGCGAATCTCCACCCAATCCTAGTCTCATGGCCAAGGTGCAACAGGTCGTGCAGTCGATGTGGCCGGGCGTGACGGCGATCCCCTATATGGCAGCCGGAGCCAGCGATTCCATTTTCACTCGCCAAGTCGGAATACCGAGCTACGGAATCGGCGGCGGTTGGAATGACATTCACGATATCCGGATGCACGGTCGCGATGAGCGCCACGAGATCGGCGATTTCTACTCCAGCGTCGAATTCACGTACCGGCTGATGAAGGAACTGAGCCGGGCGAAGTGAGGCAAGCGGTGTGTATACGCGTGGAAAGGGTACTCGGGTCGGTAAAAAAAGACGATACAAACCCCGGTAGGCCATAGCGTCAGCTTGGAACTCACCATCGTTCCGAACAACAGAGTTTGTGGTGGATTGGGCTTCTCGGAAGCCGCCGGTCACCGCCGGCTCCTTGGGGTCAAACTCGGACATTGCTCCGACCGGATTGAGGTTTGGTCTACCGGTGGATCGACGGCAACGTCTACCGCAAGTCTACCGTCGTCGTGACCACGACGGCGTAACTGCGCAGTTTCCGTGTGGAAAATCGCTTCAGCGCCGACTATCACCAGCAGTACCTGGCGAAGAATCCGGGTGGCTATTGCCCGGACCATTCCTGCGGAATTCCCTATAAATCGCCGGTGTTAGCGGTGAGGGAGAAGGCGTAACGACTTGGTTCGCTTGGTATCCATCGGGAAGCCACGGGGTTACCAAAAAGATCTGCGTTTCTCTGCAGGAAAACGCCGTGTGATTTCGGCGTAGAGGTCTACCCGAAGTCTACCGGTGTCTTGGACCCAGGAAAGTCCGCTGCGAAGGACTGACAACATCTTGATGTGAGTTCGGTCCTTCGCTGTTCCTCTGCTGATTCGAATATTGATAGTCGAGGCGGTGCGGCCAAGTCCGGCATCACTACTGGTGCGTATTCCGCTGGGAGCTGAAAATCATATTAGAAACAGTTGGTTGGAGTCTCGCGGATTTCGCGCGGTAGAGATTCGGTAGAGGCGGCAGAGAACAATGGTCACGCGCCGATGGGAGCCGGGCGATTCCAAGTGGTCATCTCAGATCGGCCCAATTCTTGTTGGTTGCCGTGTCGAAATGGCCGCCCGGAAGCTGACGCTGAGCCACGCCACTGCCGGTTTGTTGCCAAGGTGAAGCGCGTACACGACCATAGGCTGATAATAAGAAAAGCGGAGATGCCATGGCCAAAGGGATGCTTGGCGGAATACTCGGGGATGAGGACGAGAAGCCTGAGGCCGAAGCGCCGGAACCTCTGGCGGCGGTCGAGGCGTTCGCGGCGGCCGTAGCCGCAAAGTTAGCGGGAAATGATCCAGGAGTCGCGCGGAAGACTGAGGAGTTTCTCAGCGACCAGTCACACCTGCTGAAAATCCAGGCAAGGCACCTTGAAGACGAACACGCGCTCCGCGTCGCTCATCTGCGTAATCAGCTTCGTGAGGAAAAAGTTCGCCGGTTCGGCCTGCGTCTGCGCGTCGGCTTCCAGCTTTTTATCGCTCTGGTCGCAACCATTATCGGAATTGGCACCGCGATCATGATCCGCGATGCCGTTACCTCACGCCGCGTCGTGATCGAGCCGTTCCACTCAGCTCCTGCGCTCGCCGCGCGGGGTATCGACGGCGAGGTCGTCGCGGGCGCACTCCTCGACCAACTCAGCCATCTGCAGGATGCTACACGCAGCAGCTTCGCTGCCCGCAACCTTTCCAGCGCCTGGGCGAGCAACATCAGGCTCGACGTGCCGGAGACCGGGATTTCCATCAGTGAGATCTCGCGCCTACTCAGGGAGCGGTTCGGCCATGACGTGCACATCGACGGGAGCCTGATCGAGACCCCGACAGGAGGCCTCGCGCTCACGGTCCGTGGCAACGGCGTGCCGCCAACAACCTTCGGCGGGTCGTCCACGGAGCTTCAGAAGCTTACGGTCGAGGCGGCCGAGTACGTCTACTCGAAATCCCAGCCCGCACGGTGGACCAGCTACCTTACTGAGGTGGAGCGCAACGCGGAAGCGATTGCGTTCTCCCGGGCAGCGCTCGCGAGCGCCGATCCTTCGGAGCGCCCAGGAATCCTCAACAGTTGGGCCATCGCGGTCGAAAACTCCGGCGGCTCGGCGCGCGAGGCGCTCGCGCTTTTCCGCGCGGCCGTGAAGCTCCAGCCGGATTCTTGGGTCGCGTACAGCAACATTCAAAACTCTCTCATGATGTCGGGCGACGAGGAGGGCGCGTGGCGGGCCGGCGAGGACATGCGCGCGGCCGCCGGCGGCCGACCGGGCCGAGCGCCAGAGACGTACTACGTAAACTGGGACACGCTCACCTGGAACCTGCAGGCGTGGTTGTATGCGACCGTAGCCAACGCCGAAGCAAACGCAGGGGTGGGAACGAGTGTTGGCTCGGCTGGGCCAACCGTCGCTGACATCCAAGCTCGACTGCACGATTCGGAAGCTGCCGACCTGGCGCTCAAGACGACGAAGGAAGACCCGCACGATCCGACCATCGCCGCGATGACCCACTTCGTGCGCGGCAGGTTGGCGGCCGAGGCCGATGATCTGGCCGTGGCTGCGACGGAAATGGAAGCGTACGGTAGGGCGTATGCCGATCCCGCCGTGTCCTCCAATAACCCCGGCTACAACTGCTGGATTGCGACCGCGGAGGAAGCGGCGGGACATCCGGATAAGGCAGATGCGCTGCTCAAGACCGCCGGCACATTCGTGGACTGCTATCGATTCCGCGGCGACATCCTCGACGGTCGGGACGATTGGCCAGGCGCACAGAAGGCCTACGCGGATGCAGTCGCGCTCGCCCCTGATCTGCCCGCCGCGTACTTCTCCTGGGGCGTCGCGCTCGCAAAGCACGGAGATCTCGCCGCAGCCCAGGCAAAGCTCAAGGACGCGAACCAACGCGGTCCGCACTGGGCCGATCCGCTCAAGGCGTGGGGCGATATGCTCGCGAAGCAGGGGCACGCGAAGGAAGCGCTCGCGAATTACAAGGAGGCACTTAAGTACGCGCCGAACTGGAAGCAGCTCAAGAAAGCGCGCGAGGCGGTAGCGAAGCAATAGCATTGAATTGAGCTTCCCGTGAGCCGATTATCACGAACTTCTGCAAGGGGTCGGACCCGGTCATGATGGCGCCGGAGCCGTGCGGGTCTAACGGCTGATCGATTGGCGCGTCTACTGAAAGTCTATCGGCCACGTGAGCACGGCTAGATAAATCGCTGATTTCCGTGGAGGAAGACGCTTCAGCGCCGACTTCCACCAGCGGTACCTGGCGAAGAACTCGGACGGATATTGCCCGGATCATTCGTGCGGGGTCAGCTTCAAATCCGCGGAGTTACAGATCGGTGAGAAGGCGTAGTCGCTGGATTGATGATGGTTCTCGCGTACAGACCGAGCAAGGGGCGAGCAAAAGAGCAAAAGGGCTGGTGCGCGTATTTCTGCAGGAAAACGCCAGCTGATTTCGGACGCCGACGTCTACCGGAAGTCTAGCGGACAGATCGTCCTAGGAAAGTATCTGGCGAAGTGCTTGCCTATCGTCAGGCTGCCCGACCAGTGGACGCGAACGAGGGCTGACTGGTTCGCAGCGTCGCGCTTGATGTAGCTACGTTGTGTAGCTTCAATATCCCATGTTATCCCATGTTCACGTGGGACGAAGCCAAGTGACGGGCAAATCTCCGCAAGCACGGCATCGATTTCGTGGACGCGCCGAAAATCTTTGAGGGACTTACGTTCACGGCGCAAATCGCAAGGCTACGAAACATGAAGCCCGCTACTACTTCTCGCAAATCACGAACTAACCTGCGCCGGGTGCGTCAGATGACCGACGCGACAATGGTAAAGGGTGGCGACGTACCCGAGTGGACGCCCGCAATGTTTGCCGTGCGGTGGCGCGGAAGGGCTTGCAACCCGTTCCAAATAAGGCGCTCCTCTCGCTCCGCATTGACGCCGACGTGATTGAATGGTTCAAGGCCCACGGAGCCGGGTATCAGTCACGAATGAACGCGCTGCTGCGAGCCTATATGGAGGCCCACAACTTAGGTCGCGCAACCCGAAACATGAGCGGTCAGAAGCGAGAGCGCGATTTGGGCATGAAACACGATCAGTTGTCCCCGTCGTCCCCTCCCTCGGCCAATGCCCACACGAACTTGACCGCATCGATCGTGCCGAGCCCGCTGGCGAGGTCGTATCCCGGGCCGGCCGGGTATCCAACCACGGTGTAAGTGTTTCCGTCGCTGTTGGTGAACGGACCGAACGTGTTATTACCCATGGTGATGTCCACGATGCTGTGCCTGCCGAGCTGATAGAGCGAATCTCCCAGCGCGCCCAGTCGCCTGCCGGCTACCTGATCGGCCATGGCGACGATGCCTGCGAACTCGGGAGTCGCCTCGCTGGTGCCGCACACGAGGCCGAAACCGGCCGTCGGTGGGTTGGATGGGTAGGAGGAATAGACCCACACGGCGCCATCGCATGCCGCACTGAGGCTGATATCCGGAGTGCCGCGGCTGCTGCCCACGACGGCACGCACGCTGTCCTGAAAGTCCGGTCGCGAGAAGACCGCGGACACACCACCACCGCCGGCGGCGAAGCCGTCGTTCCAGACGACGTCGGGCGCCAGGCGATTGCCCGCGTCGTCGAGCGTGAGGTGTGAGCCTCCCACCGAGGTCACGAGCGGGTCCGATGAGGGCCACGAGTTCACGCGCATGGGATAGAGGTCGATCAGATTGAGCTCATAATCCGTGGCCCCAGTGTCGCCCGATGCCCCTAGCACGGTGACCCTGTGAGCTGCCGCGTTTTCGAAGGCACTGCGGAGCGCGAAGATGGACTGGTGATTGGGAAAGGTCTCTTCGGTCGCGCCGAAGCTCTGGCTTATGACATCGCCGATGCCATGGTCGATGACGTAATTCTCCGCCTCCACGATCTCCGGGAAGCCCTGTACGCCCTCGGTCTCCGACACCGGCGTCTCTACCAGAATGATGGCGGCGCCTGGAGCGAACACGTGCGCCCATTCGACGTCGAGCGTGGTCTCGCCGGCCCAGCCGGTCATGTCGGAGTTCGTCGGATCAAAAGGTGGAACGGCGCCGGCGGGCTGAATGATCTTGAAGCTCGGGGGATCGGGCAAGCCGAACTGCTGGTCGAACACACGCAGATCGTGCTTGATAGTCGGTGAGCCAAAGCTGTCCACGATGACGATCGTCCTGCCGCTGCCGTCGATTCCGGACTCGTGCAGTCCGACGAGGTTGTAGGCTTTGGCAAGCTGCGCCGGGTCATAGCAGCGAAAGCCGTAGTTTTTGAGGCAGTACGACGTTGGCTCTGGCTGCGTAGTGGTCACGCCGAGATCGATACGAAGCGGATGCACGGCCGCGCGCGCGGCTTGCACGTCGCCTGCGGCTTGCGCGCCGATACCAGCGCTCAAGAGGACTGTGAGGAAAATAGCGCTCGCCACCAACGGGCCACGACTACGGTGTTCGATCATTTTGTTCTCCCTGTCGTCGGTCGATGGTGACGCGACGATTCTTAGCGTGGGGAGATTATAGCTCCACTTTCTTACGCAGCGGTTGCAGGCTTGCGACCAAGAGTCGCGGCCGAGCGCTCCTCGCCCCCTGAACGGACAGAATGCCTGCGAACGCCAGGGGCTGACGACTCGTCGGCGTGGCTCGCGAGCCGATTTCAACAGCGGCTCCTCGATCACGGTGAGCCTTCTCCTCGTCGATGGATCCACCTCTGCGCCAAAGTGTGTCAAACGTGACGGGACGACTGGAGAGAGTAATAATTTGAAGTTGGGCACCTGTACGGCTTCTACTATTTTTTTGATTTTTGGGATTTATCCTTATATTGAGTTCACCGAATCGAACTGAAGCGCTCGGCGTCAGCTCTGGTCAATTTGTGGGTGCGACAGGACAGCTGAAGGGAAGACCCTCAGCTGTTGTGTTATGTGCCTTGCCGGGCGCAAGCTAATTCCACCGCCGCCGGTTGCTGTCGAAAATCGCGTTATTGCAGCGACTTGTTGGGGCGCTTGAGTGCTTACCGACCCTCGCGCATGCGTATTTGCAGCTCGTGCCTGCGGTAGTCGATGATCAGTGTATCGAGCAGCCCCAACGCGTCCATGCCGACTAACATCGCCGGCTCGCGCGTCATGTGCCAGTGCTCGAATATACGCATGTCGCCAAAGGTGACGTCGTTGTAGTGGATTTCGACGACGCTGCCCCGATCGGACGCGTAAATCAAAAGCGGCGGGGTATGAGCGGCGTTGCCGTCCTGGACATCGGTGGTCACGCCCGTGATCGTATCGGGCCGACTGCTGAGCGGTGCAGATCGCCGCTCCAGTGCTTGGCGCAACGCCAGGTTGGCGATCGTCGCCTGGCCGCCGGTGTCGATGATGGCCCTGGTGCGAACGCCGCCCACCGAGGCGTCGACCTGCAACAGGTTGCCCTGTACCAGTTGGAAAGGAATGGTGCGAAAGCCGGCTTCCGCGCGCTGATCGTGCGAGCGTTGGATGGTAATCAGATCGTGCCGGAAGTCGATCACTATGCGCCGGCCGGACATGCCGTCCGTGCCCAGGATGCCGTCGGCGCCACCGAGCGGGTCGGTGACTATCGGCAATTGCGACGCGCCGAATAAGATATCCCCGACCAGAAAGCTCTCGACACGCACTGTGGACACGGTGGCCGAACCGGTGACACCGCGCAGTAGCACCGGGCGCGACTGATCCGGCGGAAGTCCCAGCACTTCCGCGACATGGGTGTTGATGCCGGAGTGGTTGGCCCCGGAATCGAGCACCAGGCGAAACGGCCCCCGATCGTTGATATAGACCGGCGCCCAGATGCGTCCGATACGATCGCGCCGCGTCGGGGCAACGAGGCGCGGCTCAGCCGCCTGGACGATGACCTCGGAGAGCTGCTCTGCGGTTTGCTCGATCGGCGGCGAGATCTGCGACTCGATGGCCGCTTGCGCCCCGTTGCACCACAAAACAATCAGCAGCGCCGGCAGGCGATGTCGGCCATGGAGCTTAGCGATGAGCGCGGCCACCGGTAGATGATAGTGCCAACCGGCGGCGCGTGCTGATCAATGCAGCCAACTAATTGCTGATTATCCGGCCGCCGCCCACGGATCGCGGGCGCGCGCCCAATTTGCAGTTAAGCTGTTGACATATATAATAAAACTGGCGGAGCAGGTAATCCTGGGACGCCGCCATTCGGTTCTACGAGTTTGTTCTTGGCTGGTCCGTTGTGCACCGCGATAGGGGCATGGTGGGCTTTGAAACGGGCTCGTTTTGCCTTTTCGTCGAGAACGGAAAGGCGCACGGACCGGTATTTGAGTTTCTCGTGGCTGACGTACAACGCGCCAAGGCTCATTTGCTCGCTTCCGGTGTCGTGCTGGAAGAGGAGCTGGGCATGCCACGCTGCTATCTACACGATCCCCAGGGCGTGGTATTCAATATCGGCCAGGCGCGCGTGTAACAGGATTTAAGGCGGACCGATGCAGTACATGACACTGCCTCTTGAGCAGCGAGCGGCGCTGCTTGAGGCGCTCGAACAGATGCCGCAATACCTTGAGCAGCAGTTGTGTTCGCTGACTCCCGAGTTGACGCGTCAGCAGGGCGCGGACGGAAGCTTCTCGCCGGTGGAGCAGGTGTGGCACCTCGCGGATCTCGAGCGGGAAGGATTCGGATTGCGGATCGACCGGTTGTTGTCCGAAACCGATCCCCAACTGCCGGACTTTGACGGCGTGGCGATCGCCGTGACACGTCGCTATCGTTCGCTGTCGTTGAGCGCGGGACTGGCGGCATTTCGTGAAGCGCGCCAGCGAAATCTCGCCACGCTGCGAACGATTACAGCGCAGGACTGGACCCGCAGCGGGCAACAGCAGGGAGTGGGCCGGGTGTCATTGTGCGACATGCCGGCCTTCATGGCGCAACACGACAGCGCGCATCGCGGCGAAATTACCGCATGGAAAGCGCAGATCGCGCGCTAGCTCCGATCATCCTGTCTCGGGCGATCGACGGCCCCGGCTGCCTCTCAACCTTAGCTTGCCAGGGCTGAGAAACTCGACCAGCGGTTGCCCACGAGCGCTGTGTTCGGCGGCCACTTTCAAGGCCACCAGCATTGGCACTGCAATGGTGATGCCGGCGATGCCCCACATCCAGCCTCCAAACCACACAGCGAGAAACACCAGCAGCGGATTGAGTTCGAGTCGATGACCAACGAACAAGGGCTGCACGATCTGGCCCTCGATGGTCGCCAGCGCCAGATAGCTGGCCATCACCGCCGCGATTTGGCCAAAACTGTCGAAGCACACCAGCGCCACCACCGATAGCACCACCAACGTGGTCGCCGAACCGACGTATGGTATGAAGTTGAGGACGGCGGCCATCGTTCCCCACAGAAACGGATTCGGCAGCCCGAGCAACATCATCGTCAGGCCGGTCGCGACTCCCAAGGCCAGATTGATCAGCGCGATGGTTCCATAATAGCGACCGAGCTCGCTGCGGATCGCCTCGATGACCTTGAGCGCATGCGTGGCATGCACGTCGGTCGCCACCGCGGCCACCATCCGCGCCAGCATCGGTGCGCCGCCAGACAACAGGAACAGCGTCAGAATAATGACGGTGATGGTACTGACGATGCCGGAGCGGGTTTCGATCAGAACGTCGGCCGCGCTGACCGGAGCGGCAGCCGTTGGCACTGCGGGGGGAGAATTGTGCTGGGCCTCCGTGCTCGCGGAGGCCAGCGCGTCGGCGCGGCTGGTTAGCTGCTCGATTCGACTCAGCGCCTTTCGCAGCGGACGCACCTTGCGCTCGATGGTCTGAAGCGTCTGCGGCAGGCCGGCGAACCACTGCTGTGCCGGTCCTGCCACGGCGCTCAGGGTCATACCGACGATGGTCAACAACGTCACCAGCATCAGGACTGCGCTCAGGCTGCGCGGCAATCCCCGACGATGCAGCGCCTCGACTGCGCTCGAGAGTACCAGCGCGAACAGCAATGCCAGCGCGACCGGCACGAACACTTCGTGGCACAGCCACAGCAGTGCGATCACGGCACACGCCGCAAGGGCGACCAGCGCGCGCGCCTGCAGCTTCAGGTACCTGGTGCTTCTGTCGCCGACCCTGCCGCCAGCGGCCTCTTCTTCTTTCATGCGTGCTCTGAGGGTGAGACCAGATGCTGTTGCCAGGACAGTCGCGAATTCGCCGCATAATAGTAGTGGCTGATATCGGCAATCGCCACCGGTGTCGGAGTCGCCTTACCGCTCGCGGTCATCGTTGTCTCTTTCGGCCGCGCGGCGGAATAGGGCACACTGCCGGGCCGCGCCGATGCGAGCGACCGTTCCACCAATACCATGAAAGCGTTCCATTGCGATCACTGCCAGAACCTGGCGTTCTTTGAGAATACCCAGTGCACCAGATGCCATCGCCTGTTGGCGTATCTGCCTGATCTGAAGGCCATGGCCTCCCTGGACCAGGCCGCGGACGGCACGTGGACATCGCCATGGGCGCGGGCCAAAGGCCGAGCCTACCACCTGTGTCAGAATTACAATCCCCAGGGAATATGCAATTGGGCCGTTCCGGTCGACGACCCCAATCCGTTGTGTTCGTCCTGTCGGCTCACCCAGGTCATCCCCAATCTCAGCCGACCCGGTTCCATCGCGCATTGGCAGAGACTCGAAGCGCCGAAACGCCGACTGCTGTACGGCCTTACGCAGCTGGGCCTGGCCGCAAAGAGCAAGGCTGAAGATCCCGAGCAGGGAATGGCGTTCCAATTCTGTTCGGACGAAGACACTGCGGACGACAAGCCAGCACTGACCGGTCATGATGCGGGCATCATCACCGTCAATATCGCGGAAGCCGACGACTCTGAGCGCGAGCGGCGCCGGGTGCAGCTGCACGAGCCGTATCGCACCCTATTGGGCCACTTCCGGCACGAGGTCGGACATTTTTACTGGGATCGCCTGATCCGCGGCAGCGCGCAGCTCGAACCATTCCGCGCGCTGTTCGGGGATGAGCGCGTCGATTACGCGCAGGCGCTCAAGCATCATTACGGCGACGGCGGCCCCCCGCCCGACTGGCAGCAGCGCTTCGTCAGCGCCTATGCGACTACGCACCCGTGGGAAGACTGGGCGGAGACGTGGGCACACTACCTGCACATCACGGATACCCTGGAGACCGCTGCTGCCTGCGGATTATCGCTTCGGCCGCAGCACGACAATGAACCCGCGCTGGAGCAGATCGCCTTGCGGAGCGCGGATCGTTCGGTCGATTTCGATCAGCTGATCGCCGACTGGTTCCCGGTCGCGTACGTGCTCAACAATCTGAATCGTGGCATGGGGCTGCCCGATGCGTATCCTTTCGTGCTGTCCCGGCCGGCGATCGAAAAGCTGCGCTTCGTGCACGACGTGATTGCCACAGCGCCAGTCGAGGCCGCACCGCCGTCGCCATCGTAGCGTCGCCGCCGCGCGACCTAATTGCTCTTCCCTTCATCCAGAAGCTCGTCATACTCGGCGTGGCTGCGCGATCTCATCGGCACGCTGCTGCTCGTCGTGCGCGTGCTCGAGAAACGCGGCGGCCGCCACCTTGGCGCGAATCCCCTTAGTGGCGTAGTAGTGGCCGCTTATAGCGCAGCGCGCGTACCAGCTCGGTGGCCAGTGCTTGGTTGAGCAGCTGTATGGCCTTCGGTACCGCCTTTGCTGACCTGTTCGCCATTGGAAAATCCTGGGTTGTTGCCCGGCGGGTCGCCTATGGGGGCCGGAGTTGGATCATGCGGCGGCGAAGGTGTCGGCTGCGGCGTGGGCGTTTCCATCGGCAAATTCCATCCTCCGGATCGGTGCGCCAGTGTCGCCTGCGAGCCGATCCATGCCTGTCTGACATGGGCGAGTGGCTTCGCTCACAACAGCGCAATCGGCGGTAACGACTGTCCTACACGCCGGCCGGCGGCCCATCTGACGACGTCACGGGCCAGATAAGGAAAGGCCGTCTGGGAACTGGGGCGCCAGACCGTGCTGGAATGGACCCGGCACAAAGCCACCAGGCCGTGTGGTTCGGCAGATGGCTATGGGGCATCGCGGGCATTGTGGTCGCGGAACACCACGCGTTGGCGCGCAGAATCTGGCAGTGAAATGACGGCCTGATCGATGCGGCTCATTCCTCAAGGCGCCGCCAGGTTTGAGAGCGCCCGAATAACGACAGTCCGATGTAGCCGCGCATGACGAGTTTTCGTCCGCCGTCGGTGAGGCGGAATTTGCAGCCATAGATTCGACCGCTGTCCGGATCCAGTATATCGCCTCCCACATACTCATCGCCTTGCAGCCGCATATTGCGTATCAGCACCAGCCCGATGATCGGCTGATTGCGGCGTTCATCGGTGCATTTCGAGCATCTGCGCGAGGTGTCGTCGCTCGTCGAGCTCGGCTCGATGCGTCCGAAGAACAGTGCTCCCTGCTGGTAGATTCTGATGAGCCCCAGCGGCTGCCCGGTCTTTTCGTCGATCGGTTGCCAGCGGCCGGCGGGCGACTTTAGATCGGAGGCGCCCGATGCACACAGCGGGCACGCGAACCCCAGGGCGAAGATCATCAGGTACTGGAACTGTCGTAGTATCGTGATCGGCATGGCGGTCCGAATGTAGTCCGATCGCTGGGTGAGGGTCACGGCATGATAAAATGCACCGCGGTTGCGATGATAGCTGCCGTTGTCGGCGCGGCTGTGCCGATGTCCGCGCTGGCGGAGGCGCCATTTTCCTTCGATGCGGCTCCGGGTCGCCTGCCGAAGAACGTGGTGCCTCTCAGCTATTTGATCGCCATCGTGCCGGATATCGACTCGCTCACGATCGCCGGGACCGAGTCGGTGACGCTGCAATTCCGGGCGGCGACCGCGACCATCGTGTTCAACTCTCTTAACGAGACGCTGAGCGACGTGCGCCTGGACCGCAAGACGGTCGCGGGCGTGGTCTCGAACGACGAGCAGCAGTTGACGACGATAACGCTGCCCGAACCGGTGGCGCCTGGGCGTCACACCTTGACGTTCTCGTACACGGGAAAGATCGAGAGCCAGCCGCACGGGCTGTTTGTGCAGTCGTATACCCTTAGCGGCGGCGGCCAGGGGCGGCTGCTGTCGACAAAAATGGAGAGCACGGATGCCCGGCGAATGTTCCCGTGCTGGGACGAGCCCGCCTTTCGATCCACCTACCAGCTGACCGTCACCACACCGCGCGGCTGGCAGGCGGTATCCAACATGCCGGCCGATAGGCAGGTCGTCAATGGAGCGGTTGCCACCACGACATTCCGGCGCTCGCCGAGCATGCCTTCCTATCTGGTCGAGTTTTCCGCCGGTGAGTTCGGCCGCATCGCTGCCCACAGCGACGGCATTGAGCTCGGCGTCTGGGCGGCGCGTGGCCGGGAGCGGGACGGCAACACCGCGCTCGCCAATGCGCGGCAGATCCTGGCCGACTATGACGACTACTTCGGCTATCGCTATCCATTGCCCAAGCTCGATTCGATCGCCGTCCCCGGCGGTTTCGGCGGTGCGATGGAGAATTGGGGCGCGATCACCTACAACGACCAGCTACTGCTGCTGTCGACGACCAGTACGGTAGAGGACCAGCAGGTGGTGTTCAGCGTCGAGGCGCACGAAATGGCTCATCAGTGGAACGGCGATCTGGTCACGATGGGGTGGTGGGACGACCTGTGGCTCAATGAGAGCTTTGCGTCGTGGCGCGCTGCCAAGGAGACCGACCAGCGCAATCCCAGCTGGAAATGGTGGCAGCGCCAGGATGCAGATAAAGAGGTCGCCATGGCTGCCGATGCACGGCTGTCGTCGCATGCGATCCAACAGCACGTCACCGACGAGCTGCAGGCAGCCAATGCCTTCGACCCGGACATCACCTATAGCAAGGGGCAGGCGGTGCTGCGCATGTTCGAAGCGTATCTGGGCGCCGATGCGTTTCGCGGCGGCGTTCGCCGTTACATCAAGGCGCGAGCGTTTTCAAATGCCACCAGCGCGGATCTGTGGAATGCGCTCGGCGCTGCCAGCGGCGTGGCTGTCGGCGACATTGCCTCTGATTGGACCGAACAGCCGGGTTTCCCGCTGGTTAGCGTGGCAGCCAGCTGCGATGCGGCTGGCCAGCGCACCGTCGCGCTTGCGCAACGGCGCTTCCTGCTGCGCGGCGCCGATACCGGCCCGTCGCGCTGGAGCGTACCGCTGCAGATACGATCCGGCGCCCACGGCACGCCGCGCGCGGTGCTGCTCACTGAGGATGGGCAGAAAGTAGTGGCCGGCCGATGCGACGAACCCCTGAGCATCAATGCCGAGGCGATCGGTTTTTATCGCGCCAGCTACGATGACACGACGTCCCGGACGAACGCGGAGAATTTCGGTGCCCTGCAAGACGGCGACAAAATCGCCTTGCTGGACGATCAATGGGCCCTGGTCGAATCGGGCGCCGGCGACCTGCGCAACTACCTCGCACTGGCGTCGTCAATGGGTTCCGACCTGGACACCCGCGCCTGGCAGCAGATCGCTGCGGCACTCGGAACGATCGAATATGCCGAGCGCGGGACTGCCGGCTATGCGGCGTTCAGCGCCTATGCGCGCTCGATAATCAGGCCCGTGGTTGCCCGTCTCGGGTGGGATTCGCGGCCCGGCGAAACGCCGGACGTACAGCAGCTGCGCCGATTGCTGATTGGCGATCTGGGCGCCTGGGGCGAACCGGAGGTCATCGATGAGGCACGCCGGCGCTTCAGCGCGTTTGTCACGGATCACAGCGTCATTCGATCCGATGATCAGCCGTTCATCCTCTCTATTGTCGCCCGCACTGCTGACGCGGCGGCATTCGAACAGCTGCACGCCATCGCCAGGCAGGGGAGGGATGAGACCGAGCAGCAGCGCTATTACCTCGCGCTGATGGACGTAACGGACCCGCAACTCGCGGCACAGGCGGCGCAGATTGCGCTGTCACCTGAACTTCCGCCGCAGGCGGCCCGATGGCGCGTGCGTCTGGTGGTGCACCTGGCGAGCCAGCACCACGAATTGTCGTGGAAAACATTCACCGATAACGTCGAGACTCTGTTGTCACCAAACCCCAAGTACCGACCGCTGATCACCGCGCAGTATGTACCGGTGTATTTCTGGGACAGTGTGCCGCTCGATCAGCTCGAGAGCTGGGTGCGCGCGCAGGTCCCGGAGCAGATGTCGTCCAATGTCGCGCGCGGCATGGAGACGGCGCGCTTCAAGCTGTCGGAGAAATCCGCGCTGGTAGCGGCGGCCGATGCCTATGTGAGCTCGCAGTCCGCTCGTCCACGGCCGTCCACCTATTGACCCCGGGCGCCGCTGATTCGGCCAGTCCTATCCGGCGCTGGTCCTTGGATCGCCGCCGGTAATGAGGCGAATACCCCCGCCGAAGGTCAGATACGCCCAGAACCAGTTGATCATCGTCGCGACGCGGTTGCGCATGCCGACCAGAAATCCCAGGTGCACGAAGCCCCACAACCACCACGCCGGCGCGCCCCAGAGCCTGATGCGCCCGAAATCGGCTACCGCAGCCTTGCGGCCGATGGTCGCCAGGCTGCCCCGATGGCGGTAAATGAAAGGCGCGGCCGGCGCCTGGTTTCGCAGTCGGCTGCGGATTGCGCGCGCGACGTAGGCGCCGCCCTGCTTGGCGGCCGGCGCCAACCCCGGCACCGCCTGACCGTTCCACGCCATGCTCAGCGCGGTGTCGCCGATGACGTAGACATCCGGCAGCCCGGGAACGCTCAGATCCGGTGCGACCCTGACACGCCCCGCGCCATCAGCGCCGGCGCCCAGCCATTTTGCCGCCGGCGATGCGGTCACGCCGGCCGCCCAAAGCACCGTGCGCGCCGCGATATGATTGCCGTCAACGACCACGCCGTGTGCGTCGATGGTCTCGACGCGGCTGCCGACCATTACTTCAACGCCCAGCCGCTCGAGTGCGCGCCGTGCGTGCGCCGACATCCTGGCGTCAAAGGTCGGCAACACGCGCGGCGCGGACTGCACCAGGATGATACGTGCCGTGGCGGGATCGAAATTGCGGAAGTCCTGCTCCATGCCGAAGCGCGCCAGCTCGGCGATGGCGCCGGCCAGCTCGACACCGGTCGGCCCGCCCCCGACAATCAGGAACGTCAGCAGTTCGCGGCGCTCGTTGCCGTCGTCGGTGGCTTCCGCGTGTTCGAACGCGGTCAACAACCGCCGGCGAATCTCAGTGGCGTCCTCGATGCGTTTCAGTCCGGGTGCGAACGGCTGCCACGCGTCCTTGCCGAAGTAGCTGTGCGCGGCGCCGGTGGCAAGCACCAGATAATCGTAGGGGATCACACGCTGCCCCACTAACACCTGCCGCCGCGACCGATCGATACCGGTCACTTCGCCAAACAGCACCGTGGTGTTGAACGAGTCGCGAAAAATCGGCCTTATCGGCGCCGCGATGTCGCCGGGCGACAGCGCGGCAGTGGCCACCTGATACAACAGGGGCTGGAACAGATGATGATTGCCACGATCGATCAGCGTCACCGCCGCGCGCGCGCGCCGCAGGGCCGTGGCGCACGCAAGACCGCCGAAACCGGCGCCGACCACGACCACACGCGGCAGCCCATCCAGGCTGAACGCGGGCTTGCCCAGGAGCTGCGGGTAACGGCGAATCAGCACGCTCCGGGCGGCGGCGTCCACCGACACCCGACCGGCGCCGTGGATTGCCAGCAGCCCCAGCGTGGCGATCAGATAGATCTGATCCGCCGAGACGCCCCGCATCATCGCGCTGCCGGAGCCGAATGCGATCAGCGCTATGGCGGTATAGCGCGAGGCGAGACCGGCACACAGCAACAGGGCGCTCACCCACGCCATGGCCGGCGACCACATTGATGCGGTGGCGAGTGGCAGCCACAGCGACAGTACAGCGGCCGCCGCGCCTGGATTCCACTGTGGCCGCAGGCAGATCACCAGCAGCGCACCACCAAGCCATAGCCGCATCAGCGACAGATAAACCGGCGTGCCTCGATTGCGCAGCCACGACGTCAGAGCGCCAAGGCTGGCGGCGAGCGGCAATGCGCTGTCCCTGAACCCACGGCTCAACACGGCATCCAGGGACAGCCGGTCGGCACCGTGCACCAGGTACCAACCGAACAGCACCGCGTTGAACAGCTGCGTATCGAGCGCCAGATAATTGGTCTGCTCGACCACGACCAGGATCAGCAGCGCCAGTGCGGCCGGCCTCGTCAGCAGTCCCAACAGCAGCAGCGTCGCGCCCAGCAATTCGATCGTGACCCCGGTGTAGGCGGCGCTAACCGGACTCATCCACGGGACCGGATACTCATAGGCGGCCAGATACAGCGCGGTAGACCAGTTGGTCAACTTGACCAATCCAGAAGCAAAAAGCGAGCGCGCCAGCACGCAGCGGATCACCACATCGAGCAGCGGCCAGCCGTACATTCGCAGCAGCCGAAACAGCTCGGCATGGGCTTCAACCAGGCGCGTCAGCCATATGCTTGCCTGCGCCCGATCACGCGTCGTTCTCAGACCGGATGCGTTACTCATGGGCGCGTATCGGGCGAGTAGCGCGGCATCAGCAGCCGTGCGACCAGTCCCGTCCAGCCGGTCTGGTGCGAGGCGCCGACGCCGCGGCCGTTGTCGCCATCGAAATACTCGTAGAACAGCAGGTGATCGCGAAAGTACGGATCCTGTTGCGTGCGCGCATGCTGCGCATGCACCGGCCGCAAACCGTGCTCGTCGCGCAGGAATATCCGCGTCAGCCGGCGGGCGAGCTCGTTGGCGACTTGTCGAATGTTGATGAAGCGACCGGATCCGGTCGGACATTCGATCTTAAAATCGTCGCCGTAATAATGATGGAATTTCTGCAGCGACTCGATGATCAGGAAGTTGACCGGGAACCAGACCGGGCCGCGCCAGTTGGAGTTGCCGCCAAACAGTCCGCTGTCCGCTTCCGCCGATTGGTAGCGCACCGACAGCTCCATGTCTTGATGTCGGTAGATGTAGGGCGTATCGGCATGCACGCGCGACAGCGCGCGGATGCCGAAAGGCGACAGAAATTCGCTCTCATCCAGCATGCGCTTCAGAATGCGTTTCATCCGGTGGCCGCGCAGCAATGACAGCAGTCGCCGATGGCCTCGGCCTTCCTGGTTCCAGTGCGACACCAGCCCTGCCAGATCCGGGCGGTAGTCCAGAAACCATTCCAGGCGACGCTTGAAGTCCGGCAGGCGATCGAGCAGCTCCGGTTCCAGCGTCTCCACGGCGAACAGCGGAATCAGCCCGACCATCGAGCGCACCTTGAGCGCTCGCATGCTGCCGTCTGGCAGGTGCAGCACGTCGTAATAGAACTGATCGTGCTCATCCCACAGGCCGACGCCGGCGTTGCAGCCGTCCTCTCCGCCGATGTGGTTCATGGCCTCGGCGACGTGCAGGAAGTGCTCCAGGAACTTGGTGGCGATGTCCTCGTACACCCGATTGTGCTGCGCCAGCTCGAGCGCAATGCGCATCAGGTTCAGGGCATACATGGCCATCCAGCTGGTGCCATCGGATTGATCGATGTGACCGCCGGTGGGCAATTCCCGGCTGCGATCGAAGACGCCGATGTTGTCGAGACCCAGAAAGCCACCCTGGAACACATTGCGGCCCTCGGCGTCCTTGCGATTGACCCACCAGGTGAAATTGAGCATTAGCTTGTGAAACACACGCTCGAGGAATTCCAGGTCGCCGCGGTCAGCGCGCTGCCTGCGGTCAATCTGAAAGACGCGCCAGGTCGCCCAGGCGTGCACCGGCGGATTCACGTCGCCGAACGCCCACTCGTAGGCCGGCATCTGGCCGTTGGGGTGCATGTACCATTCGCGTGTCAGCAGCAGCAGCTGCTCTTTGGCGAAATCGGCGTCCAGATCCGCCAACGCGATGCAGTGAAACGCCAGATCCCAGGCCGCGTACCACGGATACTCCCACTTGTCCGGCATCGACACGATGTCGGCATTGTTCAGATGCATCCATTCGCGATTGCGCCCGTGCCGACGCTGTGGCGGGGGAGGCGGCTGGGTAGGATCGCCGCGCAGCCATAGCGGGATATCGAGGTAGAAGAATTGCTTGCTCCAGATCATGCCGGCGTAGGCCTGGCGCTGCACCGCACGGGCATCGCCGCTTTCGATGCCCTGCTGCAGTTCCTGATAAAAGCCGTCGGCCTCCTGAATGCGGGCGGCAAATGTTGAGTCGAAGTCCGCAAACGCCGCGGCCGTACTAGCATTGCCGGGGTTCTCCGCCCGGCGGCGCAGCCGCAGGCGCAGCTGCAGCTGACCTCCGGCGGGCAGCTGCCGGCGGTACCAGAGCGCGGCCTTGGTGCCTTGGGCGTTCGGATTGACGGCATCCTCGCGGCCGTGCACGAGACGCTCATGGAATGCGTCCTTCCAGTAGCCACGGCGGGTGCGGTCGTTCCAGAGCCGCACCGGATTGGATTCGTTGTCGCAGAATAATGGTATGGCGGACGCGGCGTCGCCGTGCAGGTTGTAGCAGCCAAGCTCGGGATGCTGCGCCTCGATGATCCCAGGCGATGCAAGTCTCAGGCCTGGTTTTGGCGCCTGCCCGCCCCAGCTCCAGGTGTTGCGAAACCAGAGCTGCGGCAGGATATCGATCGATGCGGCTTCGGCGCCGCGATTGTCGACGCTCACTCGCATCAGCACGTCGTCCGGTGCCGCCTGCGCGTATTCGACGGCGACATCAAAGTAGCGGTCGTTATCGAAAACGCCGGTGTCGATCAGTTCGTACTCGGGCGCCCCGATGCCACGCCGGCGATTCTCATCCGTAAGCAGGGCGTAGGGAAACTCGGCCTGCGGGTACTTGTACAGCATTTTCAGATAGGAATGGCTGGGAGTCGCATCGAGATAGTAGTAGAGCTCCTTGACGTCCTCGCCGTGATTGCCTTGGCTGTTGGTCAGGCCGAACATGCGCTCCTTCAGAATCGGATCGCGCCGGTTCCACAGCGCAAGTCCGAGGCACAGGCGCTGTTGTGCGTCGGAGAATCCGGCCAGCCCGTCTTCGCCCCAGCGGTAGGCGCGACTACGCGCGTGGTCGTGGGGAAAGTAATCCCAGGCAGCACCGTCGGCACTGTAGTCTTCGCGCACGGTGCCCCACTGTCGCTCCGACAGATACGGACCCCACTTTTTCCAGCCTTGTCCCGGCGCAGACCGGCCCTGAAGCCGTTGTCGCTCGGCGCCGTGCTCGCTCACCTGGATTCCCCGCCAGGCGGTGTTCGCCCATTGCGCCGATTCGCCTCGACCTCGGTCTCGCTGATCGAGTACCAGGCGCGCAGCGTTTCCGCGACACTCCAGGCCTGAGCAACGCAGCCGCGCGGCGTGTGCGGTGCCTGGCCATCGAAAATCTCGCTGATCGTGCCCAGACAGGCCTCGCGCAGGTGCGGCGCAAGGCCGGCCAGCAGCGCCTGCGCCTGCGCTGCATCGCCGTAGACTCGGTAGTGCGCCAGTACGAACGGCCCGAGCAGCCAGCTCCACACCGTGCCCTGGTGATAGGCGGCGTCGCGCTCTCGTGCTCCGCCCGCGTAGGTCGCAGCGTAGTCGGGGTGGCGCGGCGACAGGCTGCGCAGGCCGACCGGCGTCAGCAGTTCGCGCCCGCAGATGTCTACCACGGCACGTGCCCGCCACGCATCGAGCAACCCCGGCGCCAGTGATACCGCGAAGATCTGATTGGGGCGCAGGCTCAGGTCCACGCCGCCCGGGCCGTCGATCACATCGTAGAGATACCCGGCCTCCTCGGACCAGAACGAGACGTTGAACGACTCACGCACACGTTGCGCCTCGCTTGCATGGCGAGCGCCGTCCTCTACCTGGCCGAGGATCTGCGCCCACATGGCCATGTGCTCGAGCGCAAAGTGCCATAGCGCATTGACCTCGACCGCCTTGCCGGTCCGCGGTGTCACCACCCAGTCGCCGAACTTCGCGTCCATCCAGCTCAGCTGCACACCGGCGCCGCCGGCGCGCAACAGTCCATCGTTCGGATCGACGGCAATTCCGTAGCGGGTACCGCGTCGATGCCAGTTGATGATGTCGCGCAATGTGGGATACAGATCGCGCAGCAGCGCGTGATCCGCGCTCGCATGCAGATAGGCATCGATGGCGTGGAAGTACCACAGCGTGGCGTCCACGCTGTTGTATTCCGGCGGATCGCCGTCGTCCGGAAAGCGATTCGGCAACATGCCCTCGCTGACGTGATTCGCAAAGGTGCGCAGGATCGATGCGGCGTCGGCAGCGCGCCCGGTCGCCAGGGTCAGGCCCGGCAGCGCAATCATGGTGTCGCGACCCCAGTCGCCGAACCATGGATAGCCTGCAATGATCGTAGTGCCGCTGCCGGTCGAGCCCCTGTCAGCGCGGGCCACGATGAACTGATCCGCCGCCAATGTCAGCTGTGCAATCCAGTCCGGAGCATCACGGGGAAGCGCGCGAAGCAGCGCGCGCCGCCGTGCCGTTTCACGATCCAGCGCGCCCTTCGACGGCCCAGCAACGAATGGGTGCGCGCTGGCACTGACTGTGACGCTCTGTCCGGCGGCAAGCCTTACGTGAAACGCACCCGGCCGGTAGAGATCCTCGATGGCATCCAGCCCGCGCCGCGCTTCCGCGCGATGCCGGAATCCCCAATACCAGTCGCTACCCGCGACCACCTCGCCGCGATCGATCGACAGGCGGTAGGGGCGTGCTTCGGGAAAAGCGTTGATGACCAGGCTGTGGTGTGCGAGCGTGACATCCATCTGCCAGCCGCCGTGCGCATGCGAATGGTAGTCGCGGTAAGTGCACAGCGGCAGCAGCTCAAGCTGCACCGCCCGCGTCGCTGCCAGCAGCGTGAACGACAGGTAGGTGGTGTTGCTGGCGTGGTCCATCCAGACGCGCTGGCGCAGCAGCGCGTCGCTGAAGGCGTAGGTCCAGGTCGGGATTCCGAGCTCGACGCCGAACGCGCTCAGGTGTTCGTAGCCGCGTGGTGTCAGCGTGCCGTCAGCGAATTCATTGCAACCCAGCGCCCATTCGGCTTCGCCGTAGCGCACCGTCGCGTCGAGCTTGGACAGCATCAGGACGCGTTCGAGCGGCGGCCGCAATGTCGCCACCAGAAGCCCGTGATAACGACGGGTATTGGCCAGCGCCACGGTCCCACTGGCAAAACCTCCCAGGCCGTTGGTCACCAGCCATTCTGTTTCCAATGCGTTGTGTGACTGGCAGAAGCCACTGCGCCCCAGAGCTATCCCCGCGTCTGGCCTTACGCCGCCTGAATGATCCGCCGCCGACGGGTCGGTGCGTACGCCTGGAACGTGGTTCACGGTGTTTTCCGCCATACGCCGCGCCGCGGCCCTGCTGTCCGGTGCCCGGTGTGCGGCACATGGGTATATTCGCTCGCGCCTGGCAGAAGTTACGCCCGCGGCGCCACATTGCCTTCAGGCGACGAACAGATCCGGGAGCAGGGCGCCGGTGCCTGGCAGCGTGCGATAGTGCTCAAGATCGGTGACGCCAATGCCGAGCAGCACTTCCTCGTCGATGCAGTGCCGGCCGGTGAACTCGCGGCTGTTACTGGTCAGAATCGCGTGTGCCGCATCGGCAACGATCTGCGGTGTGCGGCTGCGGCTGATGGCCTCCTCGCCACCGAGCAGGTTGCGTACCGCCGCGGTGGCGATGATGGTTCGGGGCCACAGGCTGTTGAAAGCGATACCGTCGGCACGAAATTCCTCCGCCATCGCCATCGCGTAGATGCTCATCGAGTATTTGGACAGTGCGTACGCCGGATAGGGTGCGAACCAGGCCGGTACCAGATTCAACGGCGGCGACAGCATCAGCACGTGCGGGTTCACCGCGCCTCGAAGATGCGCAATGCAGGCGCGCGATACCAGAAACGTGCCGCGCCCGTTGATCTGGTGCATCAGATCGTAGCGCTTGGGGTCGGTCTTCAACGTCGGCGTGAGGCTGATGGCACTGGCGTTGTTGACGCAGATATCGATGCCGCCAAATTCGTCCACGGTACGGGCGACCGCCGCTTCGATCTGCTGCTCGAAGCGAATGTCGCACTCAAGCGCCAGTGCCCGGCCGCCAGCCTGTCGTATCTGTTCGGCCGCGGTGTGAATTGTTCCCGGCAGCTTTGGGTGCGGTGCGCTGGTCTTGGCGGCCACCGCAACGTTGGCGCCATCGCGTGCCGCACGCAGAGCAATCGCCAGTCCGATGCCGCGTGAGGCACCGGTGATGAAGACAGTCTTGCCCGCTAATGTGGTCATGGTCCGCTCCTTCATGGCATATGGCCGGCGACAGGATGTCAGCGCCGCGGCGTACGCGCTAGCATCGGCCGCAGGACCGGGTACGCAATGATGCAATATGCCGTTCGCGGCGAAGGTGGGCGCAATGAACACTTCGACACAGGTGCGGACCGAACGCGGTTCCGGCCTGCTTTCAATAACGCTGGCGCGGCCTGACAAGAAGAACGCGCTCACCAGCGAGATGTACCGGGCGCTGGTCGCGGCGCTGGAGCTTGCCGGCAGCGAGCCGTCCATTCATGCCGTACTGCTGGACGCGGACGGTGCTGATTTCTGCGCCGGCAACGACATCGTTGATTTTGTCGCACTGGCAGGGTCGGGGCAGGGTGTCGAGAGCTCGGATGTGTTTCGCTTCCTGCGCGCGCTCGCGCAGTTCGACAAGCCACTGGTGGCGGCGGTCCGGGGCCGCGCCGTCGGCATCGGAACCACGATGCTGCTGCACTGCGATCTGGTCTATGTCGCCGGCAACGCAAGGCTCTCCACGCCGTTTGTCGATCTGGCGCTGGTGCCGGAAGCCGCCTCCAGCCTGTTGCTGCCGGCGCGCATCGGGCACGTGCGCGCCTTTGCGCTGTTCGCGCTCGGAGAGACTCTCGACGGCCATGCCGCGGTCGACTGCGGCCTGGCCAATGCGGCGCTATCGGCCGAGGAGGTCGCTGCGCACGCGCGTGCCGCTGCGCTTACGCTGGCCGGCAAACCGGCGCTGGCGCTTCAGGCCACAAAAAAGCTGATGCGCGAACAGCAGCGGATGCTGAACGCGATCGAGTCGGAAGGCCGTGAATTCGCGCAGCGGCTGGTCAGCGCGGAAGCACAGGCCGCATTTAGGGCGTTCATGACGCGGCGCGGACCGGGCCCCTGATAGCAGGCGCCAGCCGCGCATCTGCCGGTTAGTGGCAGGTCGTGTTGCCCGCATTCCGGGAAATACTGACCTCGGAGAAGCTCACGGTAAATTTGCCGCTGCTGGCGACGGCAAACGGTGCCGAGACGTGCGAAAGATCGGCGCCGTTGCTGGCGAAACAGGCCAGCGGAATGGATAGGGTCTGCCAGACGCCGATTGGCGCCGACGCGAATCGCGCCGTCATGTCGAGCAAGGCCCCGGTAGCAGACCCGCAACGACCCCAGTCGATCGGCGCTGTAGCGGCGTCGGCCGGCGGATGTGTCCCGTACGGGGCTTCGCACAACATGCCGACACCTACCGGCTGCTGTGGATGCGAGCCGACACGATAGCGCACATCGATGCTGGCGCCGGCGCGGGCGAGTGCACTGTAGTCGGCCGCACGACCGCCGATAGTAACTACACCGGCCGACAGTCCTGACCAACTTGTGCGTACGGCCGGCGGGTCGAGCTGCACGGTGACCGCGCCGCCCGGACTCGGCTGCGCCGCCGTGGTCAATCGAACGCTGGCGGTCGGATCACTGACGTATAGCGACCACGGCGCAGTGACGTGGCCGGCGTGAAACAGCGTATCGCGCGCGCGCAGCGGCGGCGGTACCTTCGGATCCTCGGACAGGCGCCGCAGGTAGGCTTGCCGCGTGACCGACAAACCGAAGCCGCGCGCAAACAGCGCGCCCTTGACGCTGCCGGAATCGGTGAAGGTGACGGGCATCGCGCTCTCCGGCCAGGAGAAGCCAAGGCGACCGGTGAAGTCCTGGCGGATCGAGCCATCGGCTCGCCGGAATAGCAGGTCGGCAACGCCTGCGCCCTCGCTGCCCGGCAGCCATGCCGCTACGAAGGCGTCAGAGGCGTTGAGTTCGCGGTTGACCCACAGCGGACGACCGGAAATGAACACGCTCACGACCGGGACATGTGCGGCGCGCAGCCGGCGCAGCAGTTGCAGATGACTGCGATCATCCGGGGAGAATTCCAGGGTTTCCCGATCGCCCTCGAATTCCGCGTACGGCGTTTCGCCATAGACCACGATCGCGGCTGCCGGCCACTCCTTGAAGGAGCCATCGGGGCTCAGGACCGCCGTGCCGCCCGCCGCCTCCACAGCGGCCTTGATGCCGCCGAAGATCGAGGTCGCGCCGGGGAAATCGGCGTTGGAGTTGTGATCGCCCTGCCAGTCGATGGTCCAGCCACCGCACTGAATGCCGATGTCGTCGGCCGCTGCACCCGCGACCAGGATGCGCGCGCGCGGATTGAGCGGCAGCAGCTGCAGATCATTCTTGAGCAGCACCAGCGATTTGCGCACCGCCTCGCGCGCCAGCGCGCGATGCTCCGGGCTGCCCAGCTGATCGAACCTGCCGGCGCCTGCCCGCTCCTTCGGAGCCGGCTTCTCGAACAGGCCCGCCATCGCCTTGACGCGCACGATCCGACGCACCGCGTCGTCGAGCCGTGACTGGGGAATCCGCCCGGACTGGACCTGGTCGAGCAGGTTTGCATACACCCGCCGCCAACTGTCCGGTGCCATGTACATGTCGACTCCGGCCATCAGCATCTCGAGGCAATCGAACTTGGTGCAGCCGGGGATCTCCTCCTGTGCATTCCAGTCGCTGACCACGAAGCCGGGGAACTGCCATCGGCCTTTGAGCACGTCGGTCAGCAGCGCGTGGTTGACGTGCATCTTGGTGCCTTGCCAGCTGCTGTACGACGCCATCACGGTCAGCGCTCCGGCGGCGATGCCGGCCGGGTAGCCGGCAGCGTGCACCTCGCGCAGCGTGCGCTCGTCCGAGAGGTTGTTGAACTGATCGCGGCCAGCGAACGTGCCGCCGTCACCGAGAAAATGCTTGATAGTCGCCAGTGTACGACCGGGTCCCATGAACTGGCTGCTGCCGGCAGCGCCCTGCAGTCCCGCTACCATCGCGTGCGCGTAGGCCGCGACCAACGCCGGGTCTTCGGAATAACTCTCATACGAGCGGCCCCAGCGCACATCCCTGACCACCGCGATCATGGGCGCAAAGGTCCAGTCCATGCCGGTGGCGGCGACCTCCTCGGCCGTCGCGTGCCCAATCTTCTCGATCAGCGCCGCATCGTTGGCCGCGCCGAGGCCGACGTTGTGCGGAAACACCGTCGCCCCGGGGATGTGCGTGTGGCCGTGAACGGCATCGATGGCGAACAGAATCGGTATCGCCGGATGCGCCGGGGAGCCATCCGCCACCGACGCGCGGTAGAACGCATCCACCAGATCAAGCCAGTGCCCGGCGCTGGTGCGGGCATTGTCACCTGGTGCCGAATTGCCCCCGGCCAGGATCGAACCGAGCTTGTACTTGTGCAGATCCTCCGGCTTGATCGAGCCGATATCGGCCTGGATCAGCTGGCCAACCTTCTCCTCGTTGCTCATCCTGCCGACCAGTTGATCGACCAGCTGCTCGGTTTTCGCATCCCGCGCGATGAGCGGGCCGGATTGCTGCCACTCGAGCGGATGGATCAGCGCGGCGGCGTCCGCGCCACAATCCGCGCCTGCGCTCAGGGCCGCCAGCGCTGTCAGAAGCACCCGGAATCGGTGGTGCCGCATCACCTCTTCGCCTGAAAGCCAACATTGACGCTGGCCGGTGTGCCGTTTCATCCCCGCAACGCGATCGCCGAGCAGGTCGTGCCGGCGGCGTCGAGTGAGCGTCATGGGGTGTGCGCGTTCAGCAGGCCGGCGCCCAGCAGCAATAATGCACTCGATGCGCCGCGCGATACCACCTACGCGCATGTGCCCCCGCGTTCACGAGCTACCCCCGTAAGTGCTCAGCCGTGTTGCCACAATAAACCAATTTTTTTGATTTATGGAAGAGGGTAGATCAATCTCACGCAGCCGACCAACGTATGCGCGCGATAGTGGGGGAGCGAGATGCTGGCGCGATCACAACTGCGAATCATCATCGTCGCGAGTGTTGCAGGCGAGCTGCTCGAGCCGGCGCCCTACGAGCCAGGTGCAGTGCGGCTGGCCGGCTCCGGTCACTAGCGCGACAACGGAATACGCGCGCAATGCCAACAGCCACCTACGCGGGCGTCGAAATGGGGGGTACCAAGTGCGTCTGTATCCTGGGTACCGGCCCCGAAGACATCCGTGCCCAGGAGGTGCTGCCGACCGGCGATCCCGCAACGACACTCGGCGCGATCGCGCAGGTGCTGGAGCGCTGGCAGGCAGCGCTCGGAAAATTCGAAGCGATCGGCGTGGCCGCCTTCGGTCCGCTCGATCTGCGCCGCGATTCGCGCACCTACGGGCGCATTGGCACCACGCCCAAAGAGCGCTGGACGGGCACTGATCTGGCCGGATTCTTCTCCGAGCGCTTCAGCGTGCCGGTCGGCCTTACCACCGATGTGATCGGCGCGGCACTGGCCGAAGGCAGCTGGGGCAGTGCGCGTGGCCTGACCGACTATGCCTATATCACGGTGGGCACCGGCGTCGGCGTCGGCATGGTCGCCGGCGGCAGCGCCGTGCTCGGTTGCCACCATCCGGAACTGGGCCATGTGCGAGTGGTGCGCTTCGCCGGAGATGACTGGCCTGGTAGTTGCCGATTTCATGGCGATTGCGTCGAGGGGCTTGCCTCAGGGCCCGCGATCGAGGCCCGCAGCGGCGGCTCGACGGTCAATCTGTCCGAGAATAGCCCGATCTGGGACACGGTTGCCCACGCGCTCGGCCAACTTGCCCACATCCTGGTGGTCTCGCTTGCCCCGCAGCGAATCCTGATCGGCGGCGGTGTGCTCAGCGCCCAGCCGCACCTGTTTCCTCGTATCCGCTCCTGTCTCGCGACCAGCCTGAATGGTTACCTCGATATCCCTCAGGTGACCTCCGGGCTGGAACTCTACATCGGGCCACCCGGACTCGGCACGCGCGCCGGTCCGCTCGGAGCGCTCGCAGTCGCGGTGGATACCGATGCTGAGCGCAGCGCCGCCGGCCGCCCGGTGACCATTAAACCGGTGCGTCAGGTCTGATCTGTTGGCCCCGACGGTCCGACCCGATTCGCGCTGGAAAAAAATCGGGCGAGTCCTGAATCCGTCCCTGAGTACCATGAATGCGATGGCAGGCCGATTCATCGGCAGCGCGCTGCTGACCCGTGTGCGCGCCGCATTGCTGCTCGCGGCCGCCGCCGCCGTGGCGCCGATCCTGTGCTTGACAGTGACCCGGGCGCCGGGAGAACTTGCCGGCTGGGCGGCACTGTCGGTCGGGCTAATCAATTCCATCATGTTTCCGGTGATTTTCACGCTTACGCTCGAGCGCTCGACCGCCTCCGGTGCTGCTACCTCGGGGCTGCTGTGCATCGCGATCGTCGGCGGCGCGGTCATGCCGCCGCTGGTGGGAGGACTGGCCGATGTCGCAGGACTTCGGGCCGCCTACCTGGTGCCGCTGATTGCCGGCGCGTGCATCAGCGCCTTCGCCGTTGCCGCATCCAGGGCAACGGTCGCAGGCCAGCTGGCCGCGGCAAGCAATGCCGCCCACTGAGGCCGCGAGCTCAGCCAGTGCCGCGGAAGTGCTCGCGACGCTGAAGCGCGAGCATCAATTGCTGCGCCGCTGGCTGCTGAACGACGCCTATCCGCTGTGGGCGACACAGGGATATGACCGGCTCCGCGGTGGCTTTGAAGAGAGCCTGACCGGTGCCGGCCCGAGCGCCCACCAGCCGCGCCGTGCCCGGGTTCAGGCGCGGCAGATCTACTCATTCGCACGCGGCGCGAGCCTTGGCTGGAATTCTGATGAGGCGCGCCGCCTGGCGACGCAGGGGCTAAAGTATTTTCTGGCGTATTACCGCCGATCCGACGGCCTGTTCCGCACCCTGGTCGCGCCCGACGGCAAGCCGCTAGACGAACGCGCGTTCCTGTACGACCAGGCGTTCGTGCTGCTCGCTCTGGCCGAGAGCGAGCGATTGCTGCGGCCCGGGCCCGAGCTCGTCGACGCGGCGCGCGCCCTGCGCTCGGCGCTGTACCGGCACCTGAAGCGCCCCGGGGCCGGGTTCAGCTCCGGTGTGCCGGATGCGCTGCCGTTGCTGTCGAATCCGCACATGCATCTGCTCGAGGCGGCGCTGAGCTGGATGTCGGTTGGCAACGATGCGGAGTGGCGCACGCTCGCCGATGAAATCGTTACGCTCGCACTTGGCCGTTTCATCGACGCCGGCAGCGGGGCGTTGCGCGAAAACTTTGACGAGCACTGGGTGCCGCTGGCCGGCAGCGCGGGGCGGATCGTGGAGCCCGGCCATCAATTCGAGTGGGCGTGGCTGTTGCTGTGCTGGGCCCGCGCCGGCGGCGCAGGCAGCTCGCAAGCTGCCGCGACACTGGTGCAGATCGGCGAGACGCACGGCATCCGCGACGGCGTCGCAGTCAATGCACTGCTCGACGACTTCAGCATTCACGATGCCGAGGCGCGCCTGTGGCCGCAGACCGAGCGGCTGAAGGCTGCCGCGCTGATGGCTGCAACGACGCAGGACCCGCGCTACTGGTCGATGGCGGCGCGCGCGGCGCAGGGGCTGCGACGCTACCTCGATACCGAGGTTCCCGGCCTATGGCACGACCGGCTAAAGCCCGACGGCCAGTTCGTGCAGCAGAGTGCGCCTGCGAGCAGCTTCTATCACATCGTCTGCGCGATCGCAGAGCTCGGCGCCGCCCTCGAGCACGCCTGAGCGGCTACGCAGGCAGACGAAGCGTTGGCAGTGCTGCCAGCGCGCGCCGATAACTGGCCACCGCGTCGTCGAGTCGTGCGCACTGTCCCAGAGCATTACCCAGTTCATTCACTCACGATGATCATTCACTCACGATGGGTTGGTGCGCTAGTTTAAACTGCTGCCGGGTGATTCTCGCCGTCGATCGGTGTGCGCGAACTCGTATCGGGCGCCTGGGGCTGTAACTTTAAATAGGGGCATCGGCGCATGTGGCGGCTACGCGGCTGGGTTGGCATCGTGATGGCGGGGGCCCTGGCAGCCGGGCCGGCTGCCCGCGCCGAACCGATCCGGTCCGCCGCGCAGTTCAGCCCCGGGCGTGCCCCGGCGCATCTGCAGGTGTTCGGCGGCGCGCCAGCGCGGCAGGCGGGGCATGCCAGCAGCGCCAGGCTCGACGGCGCGCTGGCGGAGATTTCCCGGCGCTACCCGGGCATTGCCGCCGGGCTTGCGCTCGGCGGCCTGCACGCGCTCAATCCGGCGGCGCGGTTTCGGCTGGCCGCACCACTGGCGGTTCCCGAGGTGCTGATCGATGCGATCACCATCGGCGATCCCCAGGCGCTCAAAAGCGCGCTGCAGAATCTGGGCCTGCGCGATGGCGCCGTGTTTGCCAATGACGTCGGCGGTTGGCTGCCGGTGGATCAGATCGCGCGCACCGCAATGGTTACCGAACTGGCATTTGCCCGCGCATCGATGCCCAGGACCCGCGCCGGCCCGGTGGCCACGCAGGGCGATTTCGCGCAAGGCAGCGCGGCGATCCGCGCGAGCTACCCCAGCCTGAGCGGCGCGGGCATCACTGTCGGCGTACTGTCCGACAGTTTCAACTGCTACCAGAGCTACGCCACCGATGGCGTGCCTGCCTCCGGCTTCAATGGCTATGCGTCGAATGGCTTCACCGCCAGCTATGCCCAGGATCAGATGACGGGCGCATTGCCGCCCGCCATCACCGTGCTCAAGGAGGCCGACTGCACCAGCTATGGCGCTCCCGAGCACCTGCCGTTCACCGATGAAGGTCGGGCGCTGTTGCAGATCGTGCATGCGGTGGCGCCGGACGCCGGCCTGGCCTTCTACACCGCCGACAACAGCGAGGCCGACTTCGCCAGCGGCATTGTCCGGCTGGCGCAGGCCGGAGCAAAAATCATCGACGACGATGTCGGCTACACGAACGAGCCGTTCTTCCAGGACGGCCTGATAGCGCAGGCGATCGACCAGGTGTCGGCCCTGGGGGTGGCGTACTTCTCATCGGCCGGCAACAACGCTCGCAACTCCTATGAAAACTCCGCGCCCGCGTTCCCTATCACTTCCGTGACCGCGCCCACCGAAGGCGAGCAGCTGCTCAATTTCGATACCTCCGGTGCAAGCACCGCCGCCATGTTGCCGGTTACGATTCCGTCGTTGTTCCCGGGCGAATTCGTGGTGCTGATCCTCGAATGGGACCAGCCTTACGTCACCGGGGCGCCCAGCAGCGGTGGCGCCACCAGCGCGCTCGATCTTTGCGTGATCGGTGCTCCCGGCGACGATCAGATCGACTTTGAGCCGACGACCAGTGCCATCACCTGCACCGGGCCGAACGCCATCGGGGGGGATCCGGTGCAGCTTCTGATCGTTGGCAATTCGGCCGCCGCGAGCGGGTCGACGCCCGCAGTATCCCTGAACCTGTCTATCGGTCTTGCGAACGGCACGCACCCGCCGGGCAGGATCAAGTTGCTTCTCGATGGCGACGGCGCCGCGGTCACGATCGACAACTTTGCCACCAGCAGCGCTACCATTCAGGGCCATCCGAATGCTGCCGGCGCCATGGCGATCGGGGCGGCGTACTTCTCCCAGACCCCGCGATGTGGGACCACGCCGGCGGTGCTGGAAGGCTTTTCATCGGCGGGCGGAGATCCGATCCTGTTCGATGCGTCCGGCGCCCGTCTGAGCCCGCCGGGACAGATGCGCCAGAAGCCGCAGCTCGTCGGGCCTGACGGCGTGAACGATACCTTCCTCGGGTATTCCGTGGCGCTGCACTCGTCGATTTCCGGATGTGAGAACGATGCGTCGCTGCCGAATTTCTTCGGTACCTCGGCGGCGGCACCGCACGTGGCGGGGGCGGCCGCCCTGATGATGCAAGCCAACCCGGCGGTGAGCGCGCGGCAGATCAACGCCGCGCTACAGGCCAGTGCCCTGATGATGGGCAGTGCGCTGAACTATGACAGCGGCTATGGCTTCATCCAGGCGGATGCCGCGCTGGCGTTGCTGCCACCGGCGCCGCCCTCGCTGTCGCTGAGCACGGCTATGGTGACAATCGGTACTGCAGCAACCCTCAGCTGGTCGTCGATCAGCACCACGAGCTGCAGCGCCTCAGGCAGCTGGTCGGGCGCGCAGGCCACCAGTGGCAACCGCAGCGTCACACCAGCCGGCGTCGGTGCGAATACCTACACGCTCACCTGCAGCGGTGCCGGCGGCAGTAACGCAAGCTCAGTGGTGCTGACTGCAATCGCTGACAGTGCCGGATCCGGCGGCGGGGGCGGCGGCAGTCTCGATGCGTTCGCTCTGCTGGCACTTGCCGGTGCGCTGCTGCTGCGCCGGTGCACGGCTGCGCGCGCCGGCACATGATGGCTGCCAACCCTCAGCACGCAGCCGCGATCCAGCCGGGGCTCAAGCTCAGGCTGGTCGGAAAATCCAACGGCGTCGGTCTGTCGCGCGATCTCGAACTTCTGGGTGCCGCACTCATCGCCAGCGGCTGCCACGTCACGCAGCATCCCTGCGAGCGGCGCGATCGCAAGCGTCGCCGTTCACTGCTGGCGCGCCTGGCAATGCGTGTGGGCAGGCTGCGTGGCGCGCCGCCACATCCGCCGTTCGACGTCAATGTCATGCTCGAGCACATCTGGCCGCAGTTCGTGCGGCAGGCTCGCTGCAACGTGCTGGTGCCCAATCCGGAATGGACCGACCGTCGCGACGTTGCGATGCTGGGCATCGCCGATCGGGTCTGGGCCAAGACCGTCGTGGCCGAGGAACTGTTCGCGGCGCGCGGCAGCCGCGTGCTCAGAATAGGTTTCGACAGCGAGGATCGCTTCGAGCACACCGTAGAACGGCTGCCGCAGTTTCTGCACCTGGCTGGTCGCAGTCCGCTCAAGGGTACCGAGCGCCTGCTGGCGCTGTGGCAGCGGCATCCGGAATGGCCGCGGCTCACACTGCTGCAGGATACGCCCGCCGGCGATGCCAGCCGCCCGGCCTTGGCGGCGAACATCGTCCATCGGCATGGCTTTGAGAGCAACCAGGACCTGCGCACGCTGCAGAATGCGCATCGCTTTCACCTGTGCCTGTCCGAGGCCGAGGGCTGGGGCCACTACATCGCCGAGGCACTGAGCGTCGGTGCGGTGACATTCACCTGCGACGCGCCGCCGATGAATGAGCTGGTCGGCGCCGGGCGTGGTGTGCTGGTTGGCGCACACCTTGGCGAGCAGCACAATCTGGCGCGCATGGCGCGATTCGACGAGAGCGCGCTGGAGGCGGCAATCGCGGGCGCGCTGCTGCTGAGCACGACGCAACTGGATGCGATCGGAGCGGCAGCGCGCGGCTGGTTCCTCGCTAACAAGCAGGGTTTCCTGGCGCGCGTACAGGGCGCCGTCGACGACATCGGCCGCGCCGTGCGTGACGGCGCGCTGCTGGATCGGCGTTGAATCCACGGCCGCTGGCGGTGCGTTTCGGCGCCCTGGGCGACATGGTGATGCTCACGGTGGCCATTCGTCACCTGCATGCGCGCCTCGGCCAGCCGGTGGATATCCTGGCCGCTGCCGGCTGGACCCGACCGCTGCTGCACGGACAACCGGGGGTGGGCGACATCTTCCTGCTCGCCAGCCGCAAGCCTCCCTACTGGCTCAGTCCGGGACAGCGGCGGCTGGTAGGCGAGCTGCGCGCACGCGGCCCCGGACCGACCTGGTTATTCGATCACGACAATCGCAAGGTCTGCCGCTTGCTGCTGCGCGCGGGCTGGACAGCGCAACACTGGTGTCACCACGAGGATCTGCCGGGGTTGTCCGGCTCGCATTTCTGCGATCGATGGCTGCGCTTTGCCTGGCGCAATCCGCAGGTGCTCGGCGGCGAGGACCTGCCGCCGCAGTTCGACGATGCGTTTGGAGAGCTGATCGTGACCGACCAACAGCGCCTGGAGGTCGACGCCTGGTCGCAGGCGCGTCCATGGGCAGGCGCGCCATTGATCCTGATTCAGGCGGGCAACAAGCGCACCATGCGCCGTGGCCTGCGCCGTCGCCGCAGCAATTCCAAGTACTGGCCGGAGAACAACTGGGCCGCCGTGTTGCGCGGACTGCGGGCACTGCATCCCGGGCATGCGATTTTGCTGCTCGGAGTGCCGCAGGAATCCGGACTCAACCAGGACATCCTGCGCATCGCCGGCATCAGCGGCGCATACAACGTCGTGCATGAACTCTCAATTTCAAGGCTCCTCGGCCTGGCCGGGCGTGCCACGGGGATGATTTCGGTGGACACCGGGCCGGCGCACCTGGCGGCCGCCGTGGGCTGTACCGTGGTCGCCATTTTCGGCAAGACCGAACCTTTCATGTATGCGCCGCGGGGCCGGCGGGCGGCGGTTCAATGCGTGATCGGAGAGCACGAAGGCGAACGCTCGATGCTGTACATTAAGCCCGAGCAGGTTCTGGCCGCGTGGCAGGCAGCGCTCGGCAGCGGCCCGGACCGCAGGTGAATCAGCAGTGACGTCATCCATGCTTCCCATCAGCCTGATCGTCATCACCTATAACGAGGCGGCCAATATCGCGCGCTGCCTCGACAGCGTGGGCTTTGCCGTCGAAAAGATAGTGGTCGACTGCGGCAGCGACGACGACACCAGGGCGATCGCGGCGGCCCATGGAGCGCGGGTGATCGATCAGCCCTGGCTTGGGTTCGGTGCACAACGCAACTTCGCCAGCGGCCTGGCGAACCAAGACTGGATACTGTCGCTCGATGCCGATGAGGCGCTGACTCCGGAGCTGACACGGGCGCTGCAACAGGGCCTGCCGGATCTGCTGGCTTCGAACGCGGCGGCAGGCGTGCTGTTCCGGACCGCCTGGTTCATGGGCAGGCCACTGCGCTGGTATAGATTGATGGTGCGCGAAAGAAAGCCGCGCATCTATCACCGCCAGCGCGCGCGCTGGAGCGAGGCTCGGGTGCATGAATCGCTGCAGTACCGCGGCGAGGAAGTGAGCTTCGAGCCGCCATTCATGCACTATCTGAATCCCACACTGGTGCACCATCAGCTCAAGTACCTGCGCTATGCGGAACTCAAGGCGCTCGACTGGCGCGAGCGCGGGCGCGCCAGCCGACCGTACCAATGGCCGTTGGTCTTCATCCTGACTTTCCTCAAGGACTACCTGTTACGCCTGGCGGTGCTGGACGGCGCTCGTGGCTGGGTCGCGGCCTACATGGCGGCGGACTATGCGGTCTATAAGCGCATGCGCTATTACGAGATGCGCTCTTTCGAGCCCTCGGTCGAGCTCGCCGCCGCCGAATTGCGCGCGCACAAGCTGCAGCGCTAGGCCTGCAAGCCGTGCCTGCCGTGTTCGTTCCGTACCTCGCGATCGCGCTGTCGATCGCGCATTTTGTGCTGGCCGCCGGCGTCACCCTGCACGTGCTCGCGCACAATCGCAATCCCGGATCGGCAGTATCATGGATCGGACTGGCGTGGCTGTCGCCGGTGGTCGGCAGCCTGTTGTACCTGTTCCTGGGAATCAACCGCGTGCGCCGCCGCGCCCGCAGCCGCAGCGTCGCCGCACTCGAGGACCCGGTAATCGATGCTTCGCCGGCGCCCGCGAGCTGCGAGCACCTGGCTGGTCTGGAACTGGCGGCGCGCCGTATCAGCCGGCGCGAGGTCCAGCCCGGCAACGCGGTTAGCCTGCTGGCCAACGGCGACGCTGCCTATCCGCAGATGATCGCGGCAATCAAGGGCGCCGCGACCAGCATCGCGCTGTCGAGTTATATCTTTCGCGCCGATGAGGTCGGGCATGAGTTCATCGCGGCGCTGATCGGTGCGCGCCGGCGCGGTGTGGAAATACGAGTGCTTATCGATGGCTACGGCGGCGGCTATCTGCGCTCCGCCACCTATCGGAGGCTGCATCACGCGCGCGTCCCGGTCGCCCGGTTCATGCACTCGGTGCTGCCCTGGCGCATGCCGTTTCTCAATCTGCGCACGCACCGCAAAATCCTGTGCGTCGATGGCTGCGTTGCGTTCACCGGAGGATTGAACATCGGCGCCGAAAATGTCGTGGCGCGCCATCCCCGGCACGCGGTGCTCGATACCCATTTCCGCTTCGAAGGGCCGGTCGTGGCGCAGCTGTGCGAGGCATTTGCGGCACAGTGGTTCTTCACCACCGGTGAAACGCTGGCGGGGCCGGCATGGTTTCCGCGGCTCGAGGCGCTCGGCGACAGCCTGGTGCGTGCGATCACCTCGGGTCCTGATCAGGATCTGGAGAAAATCGAGATGCTGGTGCTGGAAGCGCTCGCCTGCGCGCGCACCTCGATCCGGATCATGACGCCATATTTTCTACCCGACGATCGAATCATTACCGCGCTGGCGCTGGCGGCGATGCGCAATGTCGAGGTCGATATCGTGCTGCCGGAGCACAGCAACCACCCGACCGTCGATTGGGCGATGCGCGCCCACATCGGGCCGCTGCTGGCTGCCGGCTGCCGCATCTGGACCCACAAGCCGCCTTTCGATCATTCGAAGCTGATGGCGGTGGACGGCATCTGGTGCCTGGTCGGCAGCGCCAACTGGGACATGCGCAGTTTCAGGCTGAATTTCGAGATCAACCTCGAGGTCTATCAATCCTTGATCGTCGACCAGGTGAGCGCAAGGATCGTCGCCAAGCAGACCACCCGCCTGCTGCAGGCCGATCTGGACCGGCGCTCGTTACCGACCCGGCTGCGCGATAACGCCGCACACCTGATGTTGCCCTACCTGTGAGCATGGCGCCGGGCGGTGAGCGCAGCGCCGCGACGCTAGGTCTTCGGTTTAGGCGGTTGCAGCGCCTCGATCTGGTCCATGATCCGGTTCATGCGCGCGATCAAAGCCCGATACGGCGCGGGCGTAGCCATGTCGATGCCGGCGCGCTTGTACAGCTCGTACGGGTATTCGGAACTGCCGGCTCGCAACATGGCCAGGAACCGGTCGCGCGCGGGCGCGCCTTCCTTCAATATCGCGTCGGTCATGTACGCCGCCCCGGCCATTGAAGTCGCGTACTGGTAGACATAGAAGTCCAGGTAGAAATGGGGCACGTAGCTCCACTCGACGCAATACTCCGGGTCGATCTTCATGACCCCTTCGGCCTCGCCGTAGTACTTGCGCAGCAGGCTGCAGTACATCGCGCTCATGCGCGCGCCCGAAAGCGCATGCCCCTGTTCGAGCTCCTCATGTATGCGCAGCTCGAACTCGGCAAATTGGACCTGGCGAAAAAAGGTTCCACGGATCTCATCCAGGCCCAGCCCCAGGTAATAGAGCTTCTCCGCGTTCGAGCCGGCATGCTCGACCATGTAGTCGTTGAGCAGCATCTCATTTCCGATCGAGGCCGACTCGGCGATGAAGGTCGAATAGCCGGACTTGTCGAACGGCTGCGCGCTGTTGGACAGTAGCGTGTGGACCGCGTGACCCCACTCATGCGCGATGGTCGTCAGCGATTGATAGTCGCCATTGTGATTGAGCAGCAGGTACGGGTGTACGTCGTACGCCGAGCCATTCATGTAGGCACCCTGGGCCTTGCCCGGATGCGGATCGACATTCATCCAGCGTCCGGCGAAGCCGCGGCGAAGCAGGCCGAGGTAATCCTCGCCCAGCGGCTGCAACGCCTCGAGCGTGATGCGCTTGGAGTCCGCGACGCTGAATACCGGCAGCGGCTTGAGCGCGACTATCGGCGGGTAGTTGTCGTAGTAGCGCAGCGGACCGTGAATACCAAGCAATCGCTGGCGCAGCCGCAGGTAGCGATGAAGGGTCGGCAGTGCCGCATTGGTCTCATCGACCAACGTCCGATACACCGCGGCCGGCATGTTGTCGCCGAACTGCGCGGCCTGCAGCGAATTCTGGAAGTGACGTGCCCGCGCGGTGAACGAGTCGCCCATCACCTGCGCGCTCAGCAGCCCACCGAGGGTTCCCTGGTAGTGGCTCCAGGCGCCCCAGAACGCGTCGAACACCAGCTTGCGATCGGCGCGGTTGGCCGCCTGGCGATACTTGTCGTAGGCCGGCGGATCGAGCCGCACTTTCTTTCCGCCGGACAGTGTGACTGTCGGCATCGGCAGTTCGCCGTTGGCGAGCAGTGCGCGTACCGTGCCGGGCTGCTGCAGGAAGGTACCGGCGGTGGCCATGACATTCTCGGCCTGATCGCCCAGGGTATGGGGTTCGCCACGCAGCGTGTCATTGAGGAAGAAATCAAAGCGCTGTGCCAGCAGCGCGTTTTCGGACAGGAAGCGGTGCACGGTATCGGCACCCAGCGCGATGATCTCCGGCGCGACCCACGAGATGTTCTCCGCGACCAGCGTGCCCAGGGCCTGGCTTTGCTGACGACGCTCCTGGTTGCTTGCGACGCGCACATCCTCATCGGCCTTCAGGCTTGCATAGACGTCCAGGCGCTGCCATTCGCGCCGTACGGCACTGATGCCATCGAGTGCGGTGAACATCGCGCTGGCACTTCCACCCAGGGTGCCCTTGTAGCTGGCGAGCGCGGTCGCTGCCGCCTGCGCCCGCGCCAGGGCCTCGCTCCAGGCCTCGGGCGTTGCATACAGCTCGGACAGATCCCACATCGAGCCTGCAGCAGCGGGATCGGCAGCGGCGGGTGGCTGGCCGGGTGCGGCGGTCGCGTTGGCCGGCAACCCGAGCTGTAGCCACGCGCTCATAGCCAGCGTCGCGGCGCGCGGCAGCAATCGGTACCAGGGCGGGGTCATCTTTATCCTTTCAATGCAGCGCGCGGATCCGGAATGAGTGCCGCGGCAGCGCCATGATAACAAAGCGAAGCGGCGAAATGACGCGGGCAATGGCCTGGTTGGTCGGCTATATTGCGGCACCGGACCCACGAGGACTGCATGGCTTCCCCGGACAGCGATGACCCCCGTCCGCCCTGCGCGCATGCGCAATTCGACGTTGGTTCCACCGACGATTCGCTGTCGCGGATGGTGCAGGATGGCGCCGAGTTCGGCGACATCTATCGCGTGCATGCGCCAGGGCGCAACAGTGATACCTGGGTCATTGCCGATCCCGACACCATCAAGCGCGTCCTGGTATCCAATTACCGCAACTACACCATCGGGGTGGGTCTGGATCGCGTCCGGATCCTGGTCGGCGACGGCATCATCGTCAGCGAAGGCGAGGTCTGGAAGCGCCAGCATCGGATGATGCAGCCGATGTTTCAGCGCTCGCGCGTCGAGCGGTTCGGCCAACTGATCGCCGATATCAACCGCCGCCGGCTCGCGAGCTGGGCGGAAAAAGCCGCCAGCGGCGAAATGCTGAACGTCACCCGCGAGACCAGCGAGAGCGCGCTGGAAGTCGTGCTGCGCGCCACCCTCGGCGCCGATTTCGATCGCCTGCTGGGCGATCTTGGCGCCAATCCGTTCGCCATGCTGACCGAGGAGGCGGCCCGCGATCTGCGCTTCGCGTTCCGCTTCCGGCAACTGGGTAAGCACATCGAGAGCGTCATCGCTCGGCGCGAAGCCTCGGCCACGGCCGATGCGCCGAGGGCAGCCGACGCGGCCGGCGACGGCGACGACGACTGGCTGGCGATGATGATGGCGGCACGCGATCGCCGCGACGGCTCGTCGATGTCGCACCGGGAACTGATCGACGAAGTGATGTCGATCATTGTCGCCGGACACGAAACCACCGCCGCGGTGCTCAATTCGGTCTGGTACCTGCTATCGCAGCATCCCGAGGTGGAAGCCAAGCTGCATGCCGAAGTCGATGCGGTCGAGCTGGCAGATCTGCGGCTGTCGTCGCTCGAATCGCTGCACTACACGCATCAGGTTATCCTGGAGGCGCTGCGATTGTACCCGCCGGTGTGGGTGCTGACGCGCCGCTGCATCCACGCGGACCGCCTTGCCGGCTACCAGGCTCCGGCAGGGACCGATGTTTTCATGAGTCCGTATGTCGTGCAACGCGATCCGCAGCACTGGCCCGAGCCGGACGAGTTTCGACCCGATCGCTTCGGCGCCGGCGCGGAATCCGCGGCGCATCGCTTTGCCTTCATCCCATTTTCGGCCGGTCCGCGCCACTGCGTCGGCGAGACTTTCGCGACCTACGAAATGGCCATTCACATCTACCAGGCGGCACGTCAGTTCAGGCTGCGCTGTGCGCATTCGGGCCCAAGGGAGATGGAAGCGCGTATCAATCTGCGCATGCGCGACGACGTGCTGATGAGTGTCGAGCGGCGCGGCTGATCCGTCGCCGCTACCAGCTGCCGACGCTGGGCATCGATAGCCACGGTTCCTGCGGCGCCAGCGCAGCGCCTTTCTGCAGCAGCTCGATCGATATCAGGTCGGGTGAGCGCACGAAGGCCATTTTGCCGTCGCGCGGCGGACGGTTGATGGTCACGCCGTGCTGCATCAGCAGGCGGCAGGTGGCATAGATATCGTCCACCTGGTAGGCCACGTGACCGAAATTGCGCCCGCCGCTGTAGCTTTCGGGATCCCAGTTGTGGGTCAGCTCGATCTGGGCGTCCTCGTCGCCGGGCGCGGCCAGGTACACCAGCGTATAGCGCCCCTTGTCGCTGTCCATGCGCTTTATTTCATGCAACCCGAGCGCGTCGCAGTAGAACTTGCAGGAAGCTTCCAGATCGGTCACGCGGACCATGGTGTGCAGGTATTTCATGGCTGCATTCTACGCCCAGGTTCAGAGCGAGCCGAGTACTTCGGCAAGCGTCTGCCGGATCTATTCATCGTCACCGCGTAATGCCCTAACCGACATCGAAAAAGCTGGCGTCTACCGGTTTGTGATCGAGGATTTCCTGGCGAGTCAGTCCCTGCAGTTCGTGCGGGAACACCAGCCAGTCATTGGTCTCGCGTACGTAATAGTCGGGCTTCAAGCTGCTGCGATTGCGCTGCGGCTTGTAGTAGGCAGTCGCGATCCGCACCTGGGCCGGCAGGTTGCGGCGGCAGCGGCCGGTAAGTTCGCGCATGATCGCCTCGATGCTCAGCCCCGAATCGAACACGTCATCGACCAGCAGCAACTGGTCCTCGGCCGACAGGCGAGAGACCAGATAGTCGAGCGCGTGCACCCGCACCGTCTTGGCCTGATGGTCGATACCGGTGTACGACGAGGTCCGGATCGCGATGTGGTCGGCGTGGATACCGTGGTATTCGAGTACCTCCTGCACCATGATGCCGATCGGCGCGCCGCCGCGCCATACGGCGACCAGGAAGCTCGGGCGAAAGCCGCTGCGAACGATTCGGATGGCGAGTTCCATCGAATCGTGCAACAGCGACTCAGCCGAAATGAACACCTTTTCCATCTGTCCCCACCGGATTGCGGTTCGATCGAGTGTTTGTTGATACAGAATATGCCCGATTTGCCGGACCGGCGCGCCGCGTGACTTCAACTAGGGGTAAGATTGTGGCGGGAGTAGCTTAAAATTGCGCATAATTCGCAGACTCGGAGGGAAGCGAAAATGTCTAACAAGGGTTCCCGGTACTACCTTAGCTTGATATTGGCGGCGACGGGGGCGGTGGGAGCGGGCGCTGGGCAGTCCGCCGCCGCGGCCGACGCCAACGCGCAACCGCAGATTCCGGTGTGCGACAAGAAGATCGGTACGCTGGCGGTAACCGAGCCGGAAAATCCGTGGTGGACCGCGATGCAACTGGATTCGCCCGCCGCGTTGATCAAGGTGTATGTCTCGCAGTCCAAGTGCTTCACGCTGGTGGATCGTGGCAAGGGGCTGGCAGCGGCGAAAGCCGAGCGCGAGCTGGCGTCGAGCGGCGAGGAGCGCGTGGGATCCAATATCGGCAAGGGGCAGATGAAGGCCGCCGACTACGTGCTGGTCCCGGACATCGCCAACCGTAACGGCAATGCGCAGGGCACGAATGTCGGTGCCGCCCTGGGTAGCCTGCTGGGGCGCGGAGTCGGCGCGGTGGCCGGAGGCATCAGTCTCAAGAGCAAGACCGCGGATGTGGTGCTGACGATGACCGACGTGCGCTCGACCGAGCAGGTGGCGCTCGAGCAGGGTCATGCAAAGAAGACCGACCTAGGTTGGATGGGCGGCGGTGGCCTGGGATTCTTCGGCGGATTCGCCGCCGCGGGCGCCAGCAGCTACGCCAACACCGAAATCGGACAGGTGGTCGCGATGGCGTACCTGGATGCGTACACCAAGCTGGTGAACGACGTTAGGAGTTCGGCGCCGGACGCCAAGGCCGACAACGTCCAGCAGGCGGTCACGATGGCCAAACCCAGCAAGCTGTACACCAGCCCGGACCTGAAATCCAAAGTGGTGCGCGACCTGGATGCCGGAATGCAGCTCTATCCGACCGGCGACAAGCAGGGCGTCTGGTGGAAGGTCAACGACGAACTCGGCAATGAGGGCTGGGTGGTGTCGACGATGGTGCAGCTGGCCAAATAGGGGTGGCTGCTGCTGCGCCGCAATCCATTGCGGCGCAGTTCAGTTGGGCTGCACGCCCTGGTTCTTGAGTGCCGCGAGTCCGGCCAGATCGATGCTGGCGACGGCGGCCTTTAATTCATCGATGCTCGCCGCGCTGCCGGACACATCGACGGCGAATCGATCCCCGACGACGACGCCGTATTCGCCGGAGTTGCCGCGGCTGTCCCATTTCTCGTGTACCAGTTGCCCGCCGCTCTTGTAGGTCTTGTCGTAGCCGGTATCGGTTTCAGTGTCCTTCTCCACGCCCGCCCAGCCGGAGGCAAATCCCACCAGGCCTTTGAGCGATCCGGTATCGGTGATCTGCAGATTCAGCCGGCGCTGGCCGTCATCGGAATAGGTCGCGGTGGCCTTGGAGATCTGCACGCCCAGCGCGCCGCTTCGGTCGACCGAGAGTTGCGTGCGCTTCAGTCCCTGCAGCGTGTCGGGCACGAACGGCTTGATCTGATCGGGTGCCAGCGATTCGACCTTGCCGCCGCTGCCGACCGCGGCGCCGATCATCTGCCCGACGGCATTCGCCTGGGCGCCGGGATCGCCGGATTTCTGCGCCGCGTCGACCTGCTTGCTGGCGTCCGCCATCTTCTTGGACCAGGCCTGCAGCGCCGCGCCGGTGGTACCGGCGGCGAAGTCACCGCCCTGGTGCGTATAACCCGGGGCCGAATAACCGCTAATACCGCGGCCGATGCCGAGCCCCAGCCCCGCCATCGAGCCGACGACCAGGGCGAGTACCCACCAAATGATGATTGCCACGATCGCCGAGACAGCGGTATAGCCGATGGCCTTTTCCGGCGGACATTTCATCGTGAAAGGCAGGCCCATGTTAAGCAGATAGATGCTGTAGATGCCGCCGGCCAGCGCCGCAAGCAGGCCGAGGCCCGGAATGATGCCGATGATGGATGCTACCCAGGCGGCGGTGGAGGCATAGGCGACGGTCTTGAGGGCCTGTACACGATTTTTTTCCGCGCCAAAGGAAGGTGCGAGTGCGTCTACGATCAGCGCCACCACAAAAGTCCCAATCAGCGACAGCACGTACCTGAGTACCGCAGCGGTGATTCCGGCGGCCAGTGGGACACGAAACGCGCCCAGGAACGGCACCGACACGCCGATCAGAGTCGAGGACAGGAAGTGCGCGATCGCGGGTATGGCGGCCACCACGGCGATGTAACCGGAGTACAGGCCGCCGACGGTGTCGGGCTCGGCGGCAACCAGCGGCCATTCCGCGCGCGGTGACAGCAACATTGACTTGGCACGTGTGATGATCTTGTTGATGTCCACAGCCGATCTCCCTGATCCAAACGCCTTATTAGTAGAATTTCGCGGCCCGTGTCCGGCGAATCTTGCTTATACGGACCGAATCCTAGTCCTCGCCCGGGCCCGGCCGCAAATGTGCCCGCCGCGCCCGGCCGGCGCGACCGAAGGGGCGCCTGGGAACGATGCCATCAGGGCAGGCCGGTTCCCGGTCTCCGGGCATCCAGGAACCGCCGGAGCCAGGGGCCCGGCGCGGCGGCGCGGCATTGGAAATCCCCCCGGTTGGGGATGGGCGGCCTGGCTCGCACCGGCTGCCGGCGCGCTCGGTCTGCCACCGGGGATAATCGACGCTATGACCGGGCAGATGAAATTCGCCATCCGGGCACACCGATGGCAAAGTAGCGCCCGGCCGCGGGGCGCCGAGCGCTGTGGTGACAGCGACACGCGGATGCCAGATCGGCTGACAGCCCATTATGGGGATGGAGGACGGCAGATGAGGACGAAGCACATTCGCGCGCCGAGCATTGCCGCAGGCGCCGTGTCGCTCGCGGTGGCGGTAGCCGTACCCGCGGGTGAGTCGCCGAACGCGCCCGCACCAGCACCATTCTCATTCGATGCGGCGCCCGGCCGGTTACCGAAGAATGTCGTGCCCCTCAGCTACAGCGTCAGTCTGGTGCCCGCCCCCGCCCGCTCAACGTTCAGCGGTACCGAAACGGTGCAGCTGCAATTCCGCTCGGCGAGCACAACCCTGGTGTTCAACTCCGTCAACGAGACCTTGCGCAATGTGCGCCTGGACGGCAAGCCGGTGAAGGCGGTGGCAACCGACGATACCCGGCAACTGACCACCGTGACGCTGCCAGCCGAGGCACCGATCGGGGTGCATACGCTGTCTTTCTCGTACCGCGGGAAGATCGAACAGCAGCCGCACGGCCTGTTCGCGCAGCCCTACGAAGTGCCCGGCGGCGGCCAGCAGCTGATGCTGTCGACGCAGATGGAGGCGACTGATGCGCGCCGCATGTTTCCGTGCTGGGATGAGCCGGCGTTTCGCGCGCACTTCCAATTGACCGTGACGGTTCCGGCCAAATGGACCGCGCTGTCCAACATGCCGGTCGCGAGCCGCGTGGTGCATGGCACGACGGCGACCGTTACTTTCCAGCCCTCGCCGAGGATGCCGTCCTACCTGGTGGAGTTCTCCGCCGGCGATCTGGCGCAGATCAAAGCCACCGCTGGCGGCATCGATTTCGGCGTCTGGGCGCTGCGCGGGCAGGAACAGAGCGGCAAGATAGCGCTCGCCAACGCGCAACAGATCCTGTCGGACTATAACGATTACTTCGGCTATCCCTTTCCGCTGCCCAAGCTCGACTCGATCGCGATTCCGGGCGGTTTCAGCGGCGCGATGGAGAACTGGGGTGCCATCACCTATTTCGATCAGCTGCTGCTGGTCACGCCCGCCAGTACCATCGGCGACCGGCAGCAGGTCTACAGCGTCCAGGCGCATGAGATGGCGCACCAGTGGTTCGGCGACCTGGTCACGATGGGCTGGTGGGATGACATCTGGCTCAACGAAAGCTTCGCCTCCTGGCGGGCGGCGAAGCAGACCGACCTGCGCAACCCGAGCTGGAAATGGTGGGAGAGCGAGGATGACACCAAAGAGGTCGCGATGCGCGCCGATGCGCGCGGGTCCTCGCATGCGATCCAGCAGCACGTCACCGACGAACTGCAGGTGGACAACTCCTTTGATCCGGAGATCACCTACAACAAGGGTCAGTCGGTGCTGCGCATGTTCGAGGCCTTTATGGGTGCCGACACCTTCCGCGACGGCATACGCGCCTACATGAAGGCGCATGCATTTTCCAATGCGACCACGGTGGACCTGTGGAACGCGCTGGGTGCCGCCAGCCATCGCAACATTGGCGAGATCGCGGCCGACTGGACCGAGCAGGGTGGCTTTCCACTGGTCAGCGTGACGGCGGCGTGCGACGCCGCCGGCGCGCGCAGCATTGCGCTGTCGCAACAGCGATTTCTGCTCAGCGGCAGCGATCCACATGCGTCGAAGTGGCGCATACCGCTGCAGGTCCGATCCGGTGCGACCGGGGCAGTGCAGTCGGTGCTGCTGAGCGAGGATGGACAGAAGCTAGCCGCCGGCCGCTGCGATGAGCCGCTGAGCGTCAATGCCGATGCGATCGGTTTCTATCGTAGCCGCTACGATGCCGCCACCTTCGGCCTCAATGCAAAGAATTTTGCCAGCCTGTCGGATGGCGACCGCATTGCGCTGCTGGATGACCAGTGGGCGCTGGTCGAATCGGGCAGGGATAAGCTGGCAAGCTACCTGACGCTCGCGGCGGCGATGGGTAGCAGCGTGGATGCGAGGCAGTGGGAGCAGATCGTCGAGGCCCTGGGGACGATCGAGTATGACGAGCGCGGGACCAGTGGACATGGTGCTTACACCGCGTTCGCCCGCTCGATCATCAAGCCACTCGCCAATCAGCTCGGCTGGGATGCAAAGCCCGATGAGACCCCCAACGTGCAGAAACTGCGCCGTACGCTGCTCGGCGATCTGGGCGCCTGGGGCGATCAGGAAGTGATCGCTGAGGCGCGCCGGCGCTTCGACGCGTTCATGAAGGATCACAGCCGACTTGGGCCGGACGATCAGGAGGTGATACTTTCCGTCGTGATGCGCGGTGCCGACGCTGCGACCTTCGAGCAGGTGCACGCGCTGGCAAAGGGGGCGAAGGACGAAGCCGAGCTGCGGCGCTATTTCATGGCGCTGGTGGATGTGCGCGACCCGCAACTGGCCGCGCACGTCGCGCAAATCGCGCTGTCGAGCGAGCTGCCGCCGCAGGCGGCGCAACTGCGCGTGGCGATGGTGTACGGTCTGGCCAAGGACCACCACCAACTGGCCTGGTCTACCTTCACCAATAATGCGGACAGTCTGCTGGCTCCGTTTCCGAGCTTCGCGCCGCTGATGGTCGCACAGTACGTGCCCGCCGGTTTCTGGGACAGCGTGCCGCTGGATCAGCTGGAGGCCTGGGTACGCGCGCACGTGCCGGCCGAGATGTCGGATAACGTCGACCGTGGCATGGAGAGCGCGCATTTCAAGCTGTCGGAGAAGCAGGCACTGGTGCCGGCCGCGGATGCGTACGTCCGGTCGGCCAGCAGCTGAGCGAAGCCTAACGAGGCCACGCACACCCGATAACTGGCGCCGCCGTGGCGCCGATTTCGTCAATCGTTGACGTCCGTGCCCGCAGTGAGCACAGTAGCTGCGCTACCTTGAGGAACCGCAAATGCATCGCGTCATCGGATCGATTGCCGCCGCCGTACTGGCATTCGGCGCGGCGGCGGCCGAGCTGCCGTACAACGAGAGTGCCAACGCGAGCGCCGACCTGCAAAGGGCGCTGGCGGCCGCACGCGCCGATCACAACGACGTGCTGCTGGTGTTTGGCGCCAACTGGTGTCCCGACTGCCGTGAACTCGACAAGGCCCTCAACGGCAGCAGTCACGCGCTGATTTCAGGGCGCTTCCAGCTGGTGAAGGTCGATGTCGGCAGGTTCGACAAGAATCTGGATCTGGCCAATCAATACGGCAATCCGATCAGGATGGGCATTCCAGCGGTGGTAGTGCTCAGCGCCGACAACAGGATTGTCTATTCGAGCAAGGGTGGCGAGCTGGCCAATGCGCGCAAGATGGGCGACACCGGCATATACGATTTCCTGTCGAGCCATGTCGCGCAGGCGCACTGACGCCGCGCCGGCGATGAATGTCTATGACTTCAGCGTCAAGACCATCGATGGTGGCGAGCAGACTCTCGCATCGTTTCGCGAACAGGTGATGTTGATCGTCAACGTGGCGAGTCAGTGCGGCTTTACGCCGCAATACACCGGACTGGAAGGGCTCTACCGAAAGCTGCATGATCGCGGTTTCAGCGTGCTCGGCTTTCCGTGCAATCAGTTCGGACAGCAGGAACCCGGCGGCGAGGACGAAATCAGGCGCTTCTGTACCCAGAGCTACGGCGTGACATTCCCGATGTTCGCTAAGATCGAAGTCAACGGGCCGCGTACCCATCCGCTCTACCGGTATCTCAAGCAGCAGCAGCCCGGGATCCTGGGCAGCGAAGCCATCAAGTGGAATTTCACCAAGTTCCTGGTCGACCGCCAGGGCCAGGTGCGCAAGCGCTACGGCTCGGTGGACAAGCCCGATTCGATCGAACCCGGCGTCGCAGCCCTGCTCGGCTGACTTCCAGGGCACCAAGGAGCTGCCATCATGAAGCTGGGATTCATCGGGCTGGGGCGCATGGGTGCAGGGATGGCGACCAATCTGCTCAAGGCGGGGCACGAGGTGACCGTGTACAACCGCTCGTCCGGGAAGGCTCAGGCGCTGTCGGCTCTGGGCGCCAGCGTGGCCACGCGCGTGTCAGATGCCTGTCGCGCCGAGACTGTCATCACCATGCTCGCGAACGATGACGCCGTGCAAAGCGTCGTGTTCGATGACGGCGGCATCCTCGCCAGCGCCGGCACCGGTACGGTGCACATCAGCATGAGCACCATCGGTGTCGGCCTGTCGGCGCGGCTCGCCGTTGCCCATGCCGGGGCCAGGCAGCGCTTCATCGCCGCGCCGGTCTTCGGGCGGCCGGAAGCCGCCGCCAGCGCTCAACTGTACATCGTCAGTGCGGGTGAGCGCGCTGCGGTCGATGGCTGTGCGCCGCTGTTCAGTGCCATGGGGCAGAAAATGTTCTACCTCGGTGTCGAACCGCCGGCCGCCAATCTGGTCAAGCTCAGCGGCAACTTTCTGATCGCGTCGGTGATCGAATCGCTGGGCGAGGCGATGGCACTGATCGGCAAGGCCGGCATCGACCAGAGGACATACCTCGACTTGTTGACCTCGACGCTGTTCAACGTGCCGCTCTACAAGAATTACGGCGGCCTGATCGTGGAGCGCAAGTTCGAGCCGGCGGGATTCGCCGCACCACTGGGACTGAAGGACATCGGCCTGACGCTGGCGGCCGCCGGGGAGCTGCGGGTTCCGATGCCGGTGGCCAGCCTGCTGCACGATCGGCTGCTGACGCTCGTGGCTCGTGGTGGTGAGGCGCTGGACTGGTCGGCGATCTCGAGCTTATCGGCCGCCGACGCAGGTCTGTAGATTCTGCCGACATAGTACCCGTCCTCAGGCACGCCGCTATCGCCGCAGGCCGCAATCTGCCGCCTCGATGCCATCCGATGCATCCGATCCGTTGATGCCTTCGTATACATAAGCGAGCAACCCACAAGCACGGCGGGTGCCACAATTTTCTTGTTACCGGGAGGTACACGCTTATGAATTTCAATGTCCGGCGTCGCATCGTGGCGGGGGCGATTGCCTGCGCCGTGGCGGGCGCGGCCCTGGCTTCCAGCCACCGGGAGGCGCCGTTTATCACTACCCGTCCAAAAGTGGACGGTACCGATTTCTACATGTTCAACAGCTATGAGGCGGGCCGCACCGGCTACGTCACGCTGATCGCGAGCTACCAGCCGTTCGAGGAACCGCAGGGCGGTCCGAACTACTACACGATGGATCCGAACGCGCTGTACGAGATCATGATCGACAACAACGGCGACGGCGTCGAGGAACTCACCTTTCAGTTCCGTTTTACCACCGTTGATCAGGGGCTCAGTGTGATGGCGGGCACGAAGTCGGTCCCGGTGCCGTTAACCAACATCGGTAGCATCGGACCGATCACCACCAGCGCCAATAGCGGGCAGAATGTCGCCGAGACTTACTCGCTGACGCTGGTGCGCGGCGATCGGCGCAGCGGCACGGCGCAGCCGATTACCGATGCCGACACCGGCAACACGAGTTTTCCCAAACCACTGGATAATATCGGCGCCAAGTCGATTCCCGATTACGCGAGCTATGCCGCCGGGTTCATTCGCAACATCACGATTCCGGGCTGCGGCAAGCCCGGGCGGGTGTTCGTTGGCCAGCGTCAGGACGGCTTTGTGGTGAACCTGGGCGAGACCTTCGACCTGGTAAACATCAAGTATCCGGTGGAAGAGCTGGCACCGATGGGCATGAACGCCCGACAGCTGGCGCCGAATTCGCTCGCCGGCTACAACGTCACCTCGATCGCTCTGGAAGTGCCGGCCTCGTGCCTGACAGCCGGCGGTGATCCGGTCATCGGCGGCTGGACCACGGCAAGCCTGCGGCAGGCGACGGTGCTGAACCCGCAACCAGAGAGTGCCAAGAGCGTGGCAAGTGTCGGCCCAATCACAACTAGTCCAACCGGCGCCGCGGTTCAGGGCGGCGCCTGGAGCCAGGTGTCGCGCCTGGGGATGCCGCTGGTGAACGAGCTCGTGATCGGTCTGCCCGACAAGGATCGCTTCAATGCTTCGCCGCCGAAGAGTGACGCGCAGTTTGCCGACTATGTGACCAATCCGTCGCTGCCGGTATTGCTGCAGGTGCTGTTCGGCGCGGCCGGGGTGAAGGCACCCAATGTCTACCCGCGCACTGATCTTGAGGCTGCCTTTCTAACCGGTGTCGCCGGACTGAACCAGCCGGTCAAGGCCACGCCGGCCGAGGAACTGCGGCTGAATACCAGCACCGCGATCACGCCAATTGCGTCGCAGAATGATCTCGGCGTTCTGGGCGGCGACCTGTCGGGCTTTCCTAACGGCCGTCGTCCGATCGACGATGTGGTCGATATCACGCTGCGGGTAGCGATGGGCGTGCTGCTGTCACCGTTCGATGGCAGTGCAAAGGACCCGGATCCTGCGTCGGATGCGTCGCGCCAGCTGCACTACACCGATGGTGCGGAACCGAGTCCGGCCAACTATCTGGCAGTGTTTCCTTATCTGAACACCGCGCTCGCTGGTTCTCCGACCAGCGCCAATGACTAAGGGGCAACATCATGAAACTCAAGATTGCCCTCATTGGGGCCGCCGCAATCGCGGCGGCGGCCCTGAGCGCCTGTGGCGACCACAACTCGGAAGCCTCCATGCCGACGCCGCCGCCGAGCATGCCGACGAGCCAGCAGCTGGACACCGCGCAGGTGCTGGCCCTGGCACAGAAGAGCTCGGAGGTCAGCACACCGTTCGAGGTTGACGCTGGCATGCTGACGCTCACTGATACCAGTGACAGCGCCGAAGCGATCAGTGTCAACGGGATGTGAGTGGTGCTGATGTTGTCGACGACCCTGAGCAGTCCTCGAATGATTCGGGGACGGCTGTCGGGTCGCGCACTGCTGGGCTCGATGCTGCTCGTCATCGCGCCGCTGGGTGTGGCCTGGTCGACGCCGCACATGCCCGGCAGCGATGCGCAGGTGCTGGCGGAGCTGCCGGTCGGGGCGCGGCACGAGAGCGCTCCGGCGCGCGAGCTGACGCGCTCACGGCTTGACATCGCACTGCCGCTGGCGCAGTTCTATGTGTCACGTTCGCGTGCCAGCGGCGACCTGCGCTATCTGGGCTACGCCGAAGCGATGCTGCAACCATGGCTGCGGAACGCGCCGGCGCCGCCCGCGGTGCTGGTGCTCGAGGCGACGATACTGCAGAGCCGGCATGTCTTCGGTGCCGCGCTGGAACAGCTCGACCTGGCGCTGCAGGCGCAACCCGATAACGCGCAGGCGTGGCTGACGCGTGCCACGGTGCTGCGGGTCCAGGGACGCTACCGCGAAGCGATGGCATCGTGTGCACACCTGGCGGCGCAGGCCGATGCCGCGATTACCGACCTGTGCCGGCAGAGCCTTGCCGGGTTGAGCGGGAATCTGCGGCCGGCGTACGCGGCGCTGGTAGCAATCCCGCAGCAGGGGCTCGCCAATGAAGCGCGGGCCTGGCGCTATTCGGAGCTCGGCGAGATGGCGGAACGCCTGGGCGACGATGCGGCCGCGGAGCATTGGTTCACCGAAGGGCTGCGGCTCGCGCCGGAGGATTTTTACGTGCGCGCGGCCTGCGCCGACCTGCTGCTACGCCACGGGCGCGCGGCCGAGACGCTGCAGCTACTGGCGGGTTACGAATCGATGGAGCCGATGCTGCTGCGCATCGTGATCGCACAACAACTGCTGGGCGACAGCCACAGCGCCGAGCATCGCGCCATGCTTTCTGGCGCCTTCGAGGTCGAGCAGCAGCGCGGCGAGGCGGTGCATCGACGCGAGCAGGCGCGCTTCCTGCTCGATGTCGAGCAGCTGCCCGCGGCCGCTCTGATCGCCGCGCAGGAGAATTGGCGCGTGCAGCGCGAACCGGACGATGTGCTGATACTGCTGCGCTCGGCGCAGGCGGCTCATCACCCCGAAGCAGCAGCACCGGCGCTGCTGTTCCTGCAACAGCAGAATCTCGAGGACGTTCGGCTCGCGCCGTACCAGCGGGCGCTGCGATGAGAAGCTGGAAGACAGCCGCCGTGTCGCTGGCGCTGATGCTGATGGCGAGCACGGCGGCATTCGCCCATGTCGCCAGCAACGGCTTCCTGGTGGTGCAGGTAAAGGGCCAGCAGCTCAGCGGCTCGATCGAGCTGGCGGTGCGTGACGTTGAACTGGCGATCGGGGTGGATGCCAATCGCGATGGCAAGGTGACCTGGGGCGAGTTACGCGCCGGCGAACCGCTGCTGATGCAGTACGTCGCTCAACGTCTGTCCCTCGGCGCGCAGAACGGCGACTGCCCGATCAATTTTCAGGCGCTGCAGGTCAATGAACGGGTCGATGGCAATTACGCCTGGTTGCCGTTCACTGCCCTTTGCCCGCTCGCTGTGCGCCAGCTTCGCATCCGCTACAGCCTGATGGATGATATCGACCCGTCGCATCGCGGGCTGCTGACGCTGATCGACGGTGCCATCTCGCAGACCGGGGTGCTGGGCGGCAAAGACGCGCCGGCGCTGTTCACGGTCGATGCACCGTCGCGCGCGCGCGCGTTCGTCGAGTATCTGCAGGCCGGCATCTGGCATATCTGGAGCGGCATCGATCATCTGTTGTTCCTATTCTCGCTGTTGCTGCCGGCGGTGCTGCTGCGGCAAGACGGCCGCTGGGAGCCGGTGCCGCGGGCGCGCCCGGCATTCTTGAGCATACTCAAGGTAGTGACGGCATTTACGCTGGCGCATTCGATCACGCTGTCATTGGCGGCGCTGGACGTGGTACGGCTGCCGAGTCGACTGACCGAGTCGGTGATTGCGGCATCGATCGTCGTGGCGGCGCTCAATAATATCTTTCCGGTGGTGACCGAGAGTCGCGCGCGCATCGCGTTCGCATTTGGCCTGCTGCACGGTTTCGGCTTCGCCTCGGTGCTGGCCGACATGGGATTGCCGCACACGGCGCGACTGATCAGCCTGCTGGCATTCAATCTTGGCATCGAGACCGGTCAGCTGGCGGTGGTGCTGGCGGTGATGCCGATCGTCTACGGATTACGCAGCGGTGCGATCTACCGGCGGGCCCTCCTGCCGTGGGGGTCGGCGGCGATCGCCGCAGTGGCGCTGCTGTGGCTGGTGCAGCGCGCGTTTCTGCCGACCGGATAGCCGCCGCTATCGGCCGCCTGCCGCCTTGTGCATCGGCACGAATTCGATCGTGACGCCAGGAGCGACCGGGTAGTGCATGAGCTCGCCCGGCACGTACCCCAGGGCCTGATACAGGCGCACGCCGGGCAAGGTTCCCATCAGCTCAAAGCGCGTGAAGCCACGCTCCCGCGCCTCGGCCTCGCAGCGCTGCAGCAGCGCACGGCCGATCCCGCGGCGCGCGTAGTCGGGGTCGATGAAAAATGCGCGGATCTTGGCAGCATCGGTGCGCGGGTCCAGCTCGCTGGCATTGCGCGCGCTATGGCTATCACCGCCAAACAGCGTGCGCCGCCAACTCCAGCCCCCACAACCCACCAGACGGCCAGCCGCCTCGGCCACGAAATAAGTGCCGTCATCGATCAACTGTGTGTCGACGCCGAACGCACCCTGAAGTGCGCCCTCGATCTGTTCGGGGCGGTAATCGGCGGCGCCGAGTTCGCGTGCCGAGCGCTCGATCAGCGTCCGCAGCGCCGCTCGGTCGGCATGGGTCGCGGTACGCAGCTGGTATTGCACCAAGATAACTATAGCGAATCTTTGGTTCACCGGCCAAAATGCGCCCCCTCGGTAATGTGCGCTCGCCATGCCGCGCCCATGGAGTTCCTCGGACATGATTCCTGCGTTCACGCGCCGCCGATTCCTGAACCTGGTCGGCGCCGCCGGCGGCTCGGCCGCCGTCTACCAGATGGCCATGGGCCTGGGCCTGGTGCCGGTGGTGGCGCGCGCGGATCGCCCGGATCTGGCGCCGCTCAGGGCCAATCAGCGACGCACCGTGGTCATTCTGGGCGCGGGAATTTCCGGGCTGACGTCGGCCTACGAGCTGGGGCGCAAGGGCTATCAGGTGATCATCCTGGAAGCCTCGCATCGCGCCGGCGGGCGCAATCTGACGCTGCGTCACGGCGATCTGATCGACGAGATCGGCAACCCGCGCCGCTGCGAGTTCGACCCGGATCCGGACCTGTATTTCAATGCCGGGCCGGCCCGGATACCCGGGCATCATACAGCGCTGCTGGGCTATTGCCGCGAGCTCGGGGTGGCGCTTGAGCCATTCATCAACGACAACCGCGATGCCTGGGTGCACGACCAGGCGCTGTTTGGCGGCCGGCGCGTGCGCAATCGCGATTACATTACCGATACGCGCGGCTTCATCGCCGAGCTGGCGGCGAAGTCGATCAAGCCGCAGGACCTGGAGGCGCCGCTGACCCGCGCCGACTACGAGCAGGTGCTCGCCTACCTGCGTCAACTCGGCGACCTGGACCAGAACTTCAAGTACCGCGGTTCGCTGCGCGCCGGCATGGCGGTGCACGACCCTTCCGCGCCCGATGTGCTGAAGCAGCCGCTCGATATTCATGAGCTGCTGCAGTCGAAATTCATGAATCTGATGAGCTTCGGGGAAATGGACGACCAGGCCGCGATGATGATGCAGCCGGTCGGCGGCATGGACCAGGTGCCCGCGGGTTTCCTGCGCAAGGTAGGCCACAACCTACGCCTGCACGCTCAGGTGGAAGCGGTGCAGCTCAGGGAGCGTGGCGTTCGTATCGTCTACCATATGAACGGGACGCGCAGCGTCATCGACGCGGACTACTGCCTGAACTGCATTCCGATGCACCTGATGAGCGGCATCGAGCATAACTTCCCGGCCGATTATGCCGCCGGCCTGTCCGCGGTACCGCGCGGCAGGCTGTTCAAGATCGGCTTTCAGATGAAGGAGCGATTCTGGGAGCGCGAGCACATCTATGGCGGCATCTCCTGGACTACGCAGGACATCCAGCAGATCTGGTATCCACCGCATGGCATCCACCGCCAGAAGGGCGTGATGCTGGGCGCCTATACGTTCGGTGAGGCGACCGGCGAGATGTTTGCCCGCCTGACGCACCCGCAGCGGCTGCAGCTTGCAATCCAGCAGGCCGAGAAGCTGCACCCGGGCTACGGCAGCTATGTCGAAAACGGTGTCAGCATCCCCTGGGTACGCATGAACAACATGCTCGGCTGTGCTGCGGCCTGGAGCGTCGAGCTGCGCAACCAGTGGTACCGGCTGCTGCAGGCGCCGACCGGCAATCACTACATCATTGGAGATCAGATGAGCTACCTCCCAGGCTGGCAGGAGGGGGCGATGTATTCGGCGTTCCACGCCCTGGCCGATATCGACCTGCGCGAGCGCCAGACTGCGCCGTCCGCGGCGGCCTGAGCGCGGCAGGAGACTACGATGTCAATGCGATCAACTGCTGTAGCGCTGTTGTCGATCAGCGCGCTTCCGGCGGTGGGCGCCCAGACCAGCTTCGAGTACTGCACCGTATGCCACGGCGCCAACGGCAACGGCAATGTCGCGATCCATGCGCCGAAAATTGCCGGCATTGAGCCGTGGTACCTGAAGAACCAGTTCGCGGCATTCAGGGCCGGCTGGCGCGGCGCGCATGCCGATGATGCGCCCGGCAACGAGATGCGACCGGTGGCTGCGATCCTGACCGACGCCGAGATCGAGCGCGCGCTCGGCTACGTTGCCAGCTTCTCGCCCAGGTCGCCGGCTATCACGGTGAGCGGCGACGTCGCGCATGGCAAGGAACTCTACAGCGCTTGTGCCGCCTGTCACGGTGCCGCGGCGCAAGGCAACGCAGCGCTGCATGCGCCGGCGCTGTCGGGGCGCACCGACTGGTACCTGGTGACACAACTGCGCAACTATCGCGCCGGCCTGCGCGGCGCCAATGCCGCCGACAGCAACGGGCAGCAGATGCGGGCGATGGCCGCGACACTGACCGACGATGCGGCGCTGAACGATGTCGTGGCCTACATCAACACCCTGCGCTGATGCGGCCGTTGCCTACTTTGGCTTTCTGAAAGGGGAAGAGATCTATGAAAACACGCGTTGGAATGGCTCTGTTGCTGGCGGCGCTGCCGCTATCGTCGCTGCACGCAGACGATGTGGTGCGCTATCCGTTAATGGGGGGGAGCAAGTTCCCGATTGCGCGCGCGGTGGAGATCCCCGCGGGTACTACCCTGGTTTTCCATAGCGGCATGACGCCCACGCCGAAGGATGCCAATGCGCCCAAGGGTACGCCGGAGTATTGGGGCGATACCACGACCCAGGCGCTGAGCGCTTTCGGCAATCTCAAGGCGTCGCTCGATGACCTGGGGTTGAATTTCGGCGACGTGGTCAAGATGCTGGTGTTCCTGGTGGCGGATCCTGCGGACAAGGACGGGCACATGGATTTCCAGGGCTTCATGAAGGCCTATACGCAGTACTTCGGCACCTCCGAGCAGCCCAATCTGCCGGCGCGCTCGGCAGTGCAGGTCGCAGGTCTTGCGGCGCCCGGCATGCTGGTGGAAATCGAAGTGATCCTGGCGAAGAAAACCCCGTCCAAGGGTGCTAAGCACGCGGCACCCAACAGCAAATAAACGTCCACCGGGCGGCGAGCATCGGCTCGTCGCAAGCGAAAGAAAAAGAGCGGCGGTCTTATGACCGCCGCTCTTTGAGCGCTGCCTTGGCGTGGAAAATTAGAAGCTCAGAGTGGCCTTGGCGAAGTAGAAGCCACCGTTGATACCGAACGGTGAGAAACCTGGGTACTGAGTAACGCCCAAGTTGTCCTGGTACGCGAAGTTGTCTGCGTGCGCCAGCAGCGTGCTGTTCAGTTTGTTTGGAAAGCGATTGAACACATTGCTCGCTCCGACAGTGACTTTCAGGTACTTGGTGAAGTGATACGCAATGTCGAGATCGGTGATCGGGGTCGCGCCGATGGTCGTCTTGAAATATTCGTTGTTATTCGTCGGGTTGTCACCGTCATCCAGCTCGTAATCCGATGACGGGCCATAGATGTGCTCGACCAGATTGACCGACGCGTTGCCGGCAGACCAGACGGCGGCGAGATTGATGACGTATTTGGGGCTCGCCGTGGTCAGCTCGGACTTTGCTGTCGCATCAAACAGCGGCGTCGTGCCCAATTGCGGAGGGGTCGCCCGGATGGCGGTGATGACAGTCTCGTTGTAGGTTGCTCCGATCGAGTAGTTGACGTGGCCTAAATCGTAGTCGACCGGGAAGTTGAAGGTGAAATCGCCGCCGCGGGTGCGGGTATCAATGCCGTTGGTGAAGAAGGTGACGCCGGTCGTGCCGGTTGCCACGACACCGGGGTCGAGCTGATTGCCGTTGGCCGCGATGGCCTCGTTGATGATCGGTGACAGGATCACACCATGGTTCGCACCGTCCAGCTGCCCGCTGCCGACGATGCGATTGGTGACCGTGATCTGGTACAGATCCAGAGTCATGTTCATGCGTTCAATCGGGCGCAATACGAAGCCGACGCTGTAGTTGACAGACTTTTCAGCCTGCAGCCCATCGCCGAGTCCCAGCAACTTACCGCCCGGCGAGTTGGGGGGTAACTGGACGATTGCGGTGGTCGGTCCGACGTTGGTCGAGGAGTAAAATTCTTCGGCCAGCGTCGGGGCACGAAAGCCGTTGCTGACCGTGCCGCGCAGCGCGAACTGCGGCGTGAAGTCCCAGCGTGCAGTGAGCTTGCCGACCGTCGCATTGCCGAAGTCGCTGTAGTGCTCGTAGCGGCCCGCGAGGTCGACCCGCAGCGGCTCCAGCGGTTTGCCGGCGAAGTCGAGATAGCCGGCATAGTTCTTGCGATCGTTGACGCCGGCGTCGGTCGGCGTGAAGCCGGGGTAGGACTGGGCGCCGCCGTTGGTGTAGGAGGACGGAATACCCGCGCCGATGGTGTAGGTTTCGCGCCTCGACTCGGCGCCGAACGCCACGTTCAGGGGCCCGGCCATGCCAACGTCAAAGTCACGATTCAAGTCCACCGTCGTGGTCCACTGGGTCGCTTTCAAGAAGCCATCGTAGAAGTTCTGCAGGCTGAGGGGGCCGCCAGCGTACAGAGCCGCGTTGGCAGAATCGTCGGTGTGGATGATCACCTTGTCGGCGCCATAGGTGCTGCTCACGTCCCAGTGCCAATCGACGATGTTGCCCTTGAAGCCGCCCGTGAAGGACCAGTCGGTCTCCGCGGCGGCCTCCAGCGGGTCGAAGCCGAAGGGGAACGGATACGTGGTGATGTGCGTGGTGGGATCGGTGAACCCGACCTTGCTGGGCAAGCGGTAATTTTCATACGACGCCGCGTGTTTGTCGCCGTAAGTGGCAAAGGCGTAGAACTCGGCAGCCTCGCCCAGGTTAAATCCGGAGTTGACGGTGACGAGCTTGAGGTGCTGTTCGCCATCGCCAGAGATCATGTTCAGGTACGGGTATCCGCCGACCTGGGGCATGTTCGAGTTCGGATAGGTTGCCAGAATGGCAGGATTGATCACCCGCTCGTCGATCGCGCTTTGGTTACTGTGACCGTGGTTGCGTATTTCCGCGGTGACATTGAAAAAGGCGCCGTCATAGGGCTCCAGGCCGACGTTGCCGCTGACATCGCCGGTACGGCCACCGCCGTTGTAGTAGCCGCCGTAGGTGCCGTTCAGGGTGGCACCGGAGGATTTCTTCTTCAGGATGATGTTGATGACGCCGGCGATGGCATCGGTACCGTATTGGGCTGCGGCGCCCTCGGTCAACACTTCGATGTGATCGATGGCGTCGACGGGAATGAAGTTGAGGTCGACGCCGGCACCGCCCTGGTAGGCGGAGGGCTGATCGATCGCCAGGTTGGAGGTCGTATGCCGACGCTTGCCGTCGATTAGCACCAGCACGTGATTGGGGCTCATGCCCCGCAACTTGGCCAGCAGGGTCTGCCCCGCCATATCAAAGCCGAATGCCTGCATCGTCAGCGACGGCACCACCTGCGCCAGGGTGGCCATGAGGTCTGGACTGGAAGCGACTTGCTCCAGCGCCTCGCTGCTGAGAATCTGAATCGGTGCCGGGCTGTCGGCAGCTTCGAGGCCGCCCTGGCGCGTGCCG
>Ga0210394_10000683_pt1 | contig 65176 bp, 62 predicted proteins | sample IncBWC12MmetaG_FD_160121 | JGI IMG/M metagenome (GOLD analysis project Ga0210394, IMG submission 160121) | Forest soil microbial communities from Barre Woods Harvard Forest LTER site, Petersham, Massachusetts, United States - Inc-BW-C-12-M | ecosystem: Environmental > Terrestrial > Soil >...
GGCAATCAGCGCGTTCAGAATGCCCATCACGGTGCCAAACAGGCCGACGAACGGCGCCACCGAGCCGACCGTCGCGAGGAAGGTCAGGCCGCCGGAGATCTGGCTGTTGACCGCGTCCACCGAGCGCTGCAGCGCCATCGTGATCCACTCGTGCAGATCGATGCGGTCGGTCAGGCGGCCTTCATGGTGCGAGGCTGCGCGCAGGCCGCTCTCGGCGATGAAGCGGTATTCGTCACCCTTCTTCAGGCGCTCGACCCCATCCTTGAGCGACGGGGCGGTCCAGAACTGTTTCTCCACGATCTTGCCCGAGCGCTTCAGGGCGCGCTGGTCCCAGAGCTTGGTGAACATGATGAACCAGGATCCCAGGGACATGATCACCAGGACCGTCAGGGTTGCACGGCTGACAATGTTGCCGTTTACCCAGAGCGGGATCAGACCATAGGGGCTGGCGGTGCTTGTTGCTGCAACTGCTGCGGTGGCTGCGGTATCCATATTTTTCCTCGTTTAAGTCCTTCCCGCCCGGCACGACACCGGCGGCCCAAATGCTAATCCTATCGAACCATTGATCAATCGCGCCGGCGGCTCACCGCCGTCACTCGCCATGAAGTACAAACTTTACCGGCAACGTCGGGCAGCTCAGAACCGCTTTGCCCTCCGACGTGGCCGGTTTGAACTTCATCGCCTTGGCGACCTTGAGCGCAGCCTCGTCCAGCAGCGGATGCCCGGTACCGGTCGCCACCTCAACCGAGTCGATTTTGCCGGCGGCATTGACGCACACCTTGACGACCGCCCGGCCTTCCTCGCCGTTGCGGCGCGAGACTTCCGGATAGTAGTCCTGTACGTCGGGGGAGAAGGTGACCTTGACCGATGTCCCAGGCACGATCGCCCGCGGCGGCGGCGGGGCCGGCTGCGTCGTCACATTCGTAATCGGCGGCGGCGGAGCCTCCACCGGTATCGTGATATTGATTTCGGGCGCGATCATCTGGACCGGTGGCCGCTCCTTGAGGTCCACGGGCGGCGGCGGCGGCGGCAGTTCCTTGGGTTTCTCGGTCTGGATGATGTTGGTCTCCAGGATGGTCTGCACGTAGCGCGCCCCCTGGTTGGCGAAGCCGCTGACGAACCCCCAGATCACGATGGCGTGCACGATGATGATCGCCACGAAGGCGACCAGACGCCGCGACAAATGGCCGGAATCGGTCGGGTAGTAGCTCATAGTGTTATGACGCTTGCTGGTCGAGGAATCTCAGACGACCCAGACGCCGTCCACCGGAAGGCTGTGCGAACCGTACTTATTATCATACTGATGCGGCGCTACCCCGAACAACAACGTCGAATGCGACCCCTGCGATCGAGCCCTGTAGCGGACTGTTCTGCAGCGGCGCTGCCCTCCCCGTGCGTTACCCGGTCGATCACTCTACCCCGATCGCACAGATGCATTTTACAGATGCGTGTGCGGATCGACACAAGCGCAAGAACTTTAACTGCTCGTGACACCCGTTACAACCCTTGCGCTGGCGGTTGAGTCGTTGCAGGCGAAAGCACGGATCGAATCATGATTTTACATCGACCAGATCGGTCACCGCGCCCAGCGATGCGCTGCTGACCGCACGCGCATATTTACCCAGCACGCCGCGGGTCGCATACGGGCGCGGCGGCTTCCAGGCGGCGCGACGACGCTTGAATTCTGCGGCCGACAGATCGACCTCGATGCGCCGACGTTGTGCATCGATGCTGATTTGCTCCCCATTGCGAAGCAACGCCATCGGCCCGCCGAGCGCGGCTTCGGGGGCGACATGACCGACGACGAAACCATGGCTGCCACCCGAAAATCGCCCATCGGTGATCAGGGCCACCTTGTCGCCAAGTCCACGACCGGTCAGGGCGCCGGTCGGACTGAGCATTTCGCGCATTCCGGGGCCGCCTTTGGGGCCTTCATACCGAATCACGATCACGTCGCCCGCGCGCACTTTGTCGCCCAGAATAGCGGCGGTCGCCGCCTCTTCGCCGTCGTAGATGCGAGCTGGTCCGCGAAAATGCAGGCCTTCTTTGCCGGTGATCTTCGCGACCGCGCCTTCAGGAGCAACGTTTCCATAGAGAACAACAAGATGGCTGTCTTTCTTTATCGGATTTGAAATGTCGCGCACGATGTCCTGCGTCGCCGGATAGTCCGCGACTCCTTGCAGGTTTTGGGCCGTCGTCCTCCCGGTCACGGTCAGGCAGTCGCCATGCAGCAGGCCGGCATCGAGCAGCCGTTTCATCAGCGGCAGGATGCCGCCGATCGCTATCAGTTCCGACATCAGGTAGCGCCCGCTGGGTCGCAGGTCCGAGAGCACCGGGACACGCCGACCGATACGCGTGAAGTCATCGAGCCTGAGCCGCACGCGCGCGGCCTGGGCAATCGCCAACAGGTGCAACACCGCGTTGGTGGAGCCGCCGAGCGCGATCACCACCGTGATCGCATTCTCGAACGCGCGCCGGGTCAGGATGTCGCTCGGCCGGATGCCCTGCTGCAGCAGCGCCACCACGGCGGCTCCGGCGCGCCGGCAGTCCTCGCGCTTGGGCTGACCGACCGCCTCCTGCGCCGAGCTGCCCGGCAAACTCAGGCCCAGCGCCTCGATCGCCGAGGCCATGGTGTTGGCGGTGTACATGCCACCACAACTGCCCGGTCCCGGAATGGCAGTGCGCTCGACATCGAGCAGCTGCGCATCGCTGATCTTTCCAGCGGCGTTTCCGCCGACGGCCTCGAACACCGAGACGATATCGCGGCGCTGCAGTCCCGGACGTATCGTGCCACCGTAGACGAACACCGCCGGGCGATTGAGCCGGGCCATCGCCATCGCACAGCCGGGCATGTTCTTGTCGCAGCCACCGATCGCGACCAGAGCATCGAAGCCCTCGGCGCCAGCCACAGTCTCGATCGAATCGGCGATGACCTCACGCGACACCAGCGAATAACGCATGCCCGGTGAACCCATCGAGATACCGTCCGAGACGGTGATGGTGTTGAACAACACGCTCTTGCCGCCGGCCGCATCGGCGCCCGCGGCCGCCTCGCGCGCCAGCACGTCGATATGCATGTTGCAGGGCGTAAGGTCGGCCCAGGTGGAGGCGATGCCGATCTGCGGCCTGGCAAAATCCTCGTCCCTGAATCCGACCGCCCGCAGCATCGCACGTGCGGGCGCCTGCTTGACCCCATCCACCACCTGGCGCGAGTAGGCGCGCGGATCGGGCGGCCGCTTGCGCGCGGGCTTGCCCCGAGTGCGGTTTTTGTTACCGGTGATCATTGGATTGCCTCGATCCGATCATACGTGTGCGCTAGCCGTAGCGGCGGCGGATCAGCTGGTAGAGCGCCCGCACGCACTGCGCCTCCGCACCCAGCGGCCGACCGGGGCGATCCTTGGGATTCCAGGCGTACAGGTCCAGGTGCAGCCAGGCCGGGGTCGCGGTGACGAAGCGCTTGAGGAACAGCGCCGCGATGAGCGCGCCGGCAAATGGGGAGGCCGATACATTATTAAGATCGGCGATACGGCTGCTGAGCTCATCGTCATATCCATGCCAGAGGGGCAGCGGCCAGACCGGGTCCGAGTGCTCGCGGCCAAGGTCGGTGAGCTGCCGCGACAGCGCGTCGTCAGGACTGAATACCGCCGGCAGATCGGGCCCGAGCGCAGTGCGCGCAGCGCCGGTCAGTGTCGCCAGGTCGATCAGCAGATCGGGTATTTCCTCATCGGCGTCTGCCAGCGCGTCCGCGAGCACCAGGCGTCCCTCCGCGTCGGTGTTGCCAATCTCGACCGTGAGGCCCTTGCGCGATCGCCAGACATCGCCCGGGCGATAGGCATTGCCGCTGACGCTGTTTTCAACCGCGGCGATCAGCAGCCTCAGTTCGATCGGTGCGGCAAGTTCGAGCAGCAGCTGCGCCAGTGCGAGTGCGCAGGCGGCACCGCCCATGTCCTTTTTCATCAGCAACATCGCCGCCGAGGATTTCAGATCCAGCCCGCCGCTGTCGAAGCATACCCCCTTGCCTACCAGCGTCACGCGCGGCGCGCCAGCCCGGCGCCAGCGGCAGTCGATCAGCCGCGGCGCGCGGCTGCTGCCGGCCCCGACCGCGGCGATCAGCGGGTAATGCTGCGTCAGCGACTCCCCAGCGTGCACCAGGCTCTGCCCGCCGTAGCGGGCGGCGAGCGCGACGCTGGTCGCAGCGAGTTCATCCGGCCCGAGCTGGTTCGCCGGGGCGTTGATCAGGTCGCGGGCAAAGCCCATGGCCTGCGCGCTCGCCTGTGCATAGGCGAGATCGGCGCCAGGCGGGGCGATGAGCGCATTGGCCGTCGCCGCCTTGGGAGGCGTGCCGCGGTAGCGGCTCAGGCGATAGCCGCCCAGCAGCCAGCCGAGCGCGAATTGCGTGGCTGCGGCCGGCGCCAACGCGTCGGCGAGACGGAAGTTGCCGGCCGGCAACCGTTCGGGAAGCGCCGCGGCGTCCCACAACGAGAGCTCATCGGCGCCGGCCAGCGCCCCCAGGCCCCAGAGCGCGCCCGCGATGCCGCCATCAGCGTCGGGCAGCAGCAGCAGGCGGTGGCGTTCACCGGCATACCCCTGCGCGCGCACCCAGGCGCCGTGCGACGGCGGCAGCGACTGCAGCAGCGCAGCAAAGCCGGCGTCGGTGACCAGCCGGAGCGGGATGGCGGCGACAGCGCTGTCGCTGGGCAACAAGGTCTGCATCGGGTCAGCTTAGCGAAATTGACAACCGCTTGATCGTTGTGCTGATATCAGCCGCTGCACTTGAGGTATTTTTGCAACGAACAATGCACGCGCCCCGCATTATCCTACTGTCGCTAGACCTGCTGCTCGTCAAGAGCGGTCGGGGCGGGTATTGCCGACGTTTCTAATACCAGGAAACGAACATACACCGAAACCCCGCACCGGCCGCCGATGCGGGGTTTTTTGTTTATCCACCTTGGAGCTTTGAATGATCCAGCTGTACTCAAAAAAGGAAGTCGACAAGAAGGCGCTCAAAGGCGCACGCATCGCCGTGCTCGGCTATGGCAGCCAGGGCCGAGCGCATGCGCTGAATCTGAAGGACAGCGGCTTCAATGTCGTGGTCGGCGTGCGCAAGGCCGGCAAGAGCTGGAAGCTGGCCAAGCGCGACGGGCTCGCAGTGGCCGAACCGGCCGCGGCGGTCGACGGCGCCGATCTGGTGGCGATGCTGGTGCCCGACATGGCGCAGGCAGCGCTTTACGCCGCCATCAAGGCATCGCTCAAGCCGGGCGCGACGCTGCTGTTTGCCCATGGATTCAACGTGCATTTCAAGCAGATCAAGCCGCGCAAGGACCTCGACGTGGTACTGATCGCCCCCAAGGGGCCCGGCAGCCTGGTGCGCCGGCAATACCAGCAGGGCCGCGGCGTACCCTGCCTGATCGCGGTCGCCCAGGATGCCACCGGCAAGGCGCACGCCAAGGCGCTCGCCTATGCCGATGGCATCGGCGGAACGCGCGGCGGCGTGGTCGCCACCAGCTTTGCCGAGGAGACCGAGACCGATCTGTTCGGCGAGCAGGCGGTGCTGTGCGGCGGAGCTACCGAGCTGGTCGTTGCCGGTTACGAGACACTGGTCGAGGCCGGCTATCAGCCCGAAGTCGCCTACTACGAGTGCCTGCACGAGCTGAAGCTGATCGTCGACCTGCTGCACGAGGGCGGGCTGGCGAAGATGCACCGCTACGTCAGCGATACCGCCAAGTACGGCGACCTGACGCGCGGGCCGCGCATCGTGAATGATCGCACCCGCAAGGAGATGCGCAAGATCCTGAAGGAGATCCAGAGCGGCAAGTTCGCCCGCCAGTGGATCAGCGAACATCAGAGCGGCGCCGGAACCTATAAGCGTCTGCTCAAGCAGGACCTGCAGCATCCGATCGAGAAGGTAGGCGCGAGGCTGCGTGAGCGCATGCCGTGGCTGAAGGAAACGCGCTGAACTTGGGGAATAACGGAGAGCGCCATGACACCGACTGCTGATCGCGTCCTGATCTTCGATACCACCCTGCGCGACGGCGAACAGGCGCCGGGCTGCAGCATGACGCAGCCGGAGAAGCTACGGGTCGCGCGCGCGCTGGCGGAGCTGGACGTGGACATCATCGAGGCCGGCTTTCCCGCCGCCTCGCGCGGCGACTGGGAGGCGGTCAACGCCGTGGCGCGTGAGGTGTCCGGCCCGGTGATCTGCGGCCTGGCACGCTGCTCGCGCGAGGACATCGAGCTGGCGGCGCGCGCGCTCACCGACGCGCCGCGTCATCGGCTGCATGTGTTTCTCGCTACCAGCGCGATTCATCGCCAGCACAAGCTGCACATGGCGCAGGAGGAGATCCTGAGGCTCGCGGTCGAGGGCGTGTCGATCGCGCGCGAGTACTGCGATGACGTCGAGTTTTCCCCCGAGGACGCCTCGCGTACCGAGCTCGACTTCCTGGCACAGGTGGTGGAAGCGGTGGTGGCGGCCGGCGCCACCACCATCAACATTCCCGACACCGTGGGCTATACCGTGCCGGATGAATTCGGCGAACTGTTCCGCTACCTGCGCCAGCACGTGCGCGGCATCGACAAGGTCACGCTGTCGGTGCACTGCCATGACGATCTGGGCATGGCGGTGGCGAACAGCCTGACGGCAGTGGTGGCCGGGGTACGCCAGATCGAGTGCACCATCAACGGCATCGGCGAACGCGCCGGCAACTGCTCGCTCGAAGAGGTGGTGATGGCGCTGGCGACGCGCGCCGCATTCTTCAACCTGAAGACCAACGTCAATACCTCGCGGCTGTATCCGACCAGCCGCCTGGTGTCGAGCATCACCGGCATGCCGATCCCGCGCAACAAGGCGGTGATCGGTGAGAATGCGTTCGCGCACGAGGCCGGCATCCATCAGCACGGCATGCTGCAGCATCGCTCGACCTACGAAATTATGCGGCCCGAGGACGTCGGCCTGCCGCGCAGCAACCTGGTGCTCGGCAAGCACAGCGGCCGGCACGCGTTTCGCGAGCGCGTCAAGGAACTCGGATTCGAACTCGACGACCTGGAGCTCAACCGGGTGTTCGAGGAGTTCAAGGCCCTGGCCGATCGCAAGAAGGAACTGTTCGACGGCGACATCGAGGCGATCGTGCTGCGCGCCGGCAGCGCTGCGCACGGTCCATGGAACCTCGAGCACCTGGACGTCGAGGCGCACAGTGGCGCCGGGGCTAAGGCCACCGTGCGGCTCAAGCATACCGATGGCCGGGTGATCGAGCGCCAGGCCGCGGGCGACGGTCCGGTGGATGCGGCCTACAAGGCGATCGTGCTGGCGACCGGGGTGGCGGTCACGGTACGCAAGTTCGAAGTGCATGCCGTGACCATCGGCGAGGATGCCCAGGGCGAGGCGATCCTGTACGTGGACAACAACGGCCGCAGCTACCGTGGCTCGAGCGTCAGCACCAACATCATCGAGGCCGCCGGCCGTGCGCTGCTGGAAGTGATCAATCGCATCGAGCTGTCGCAGAAGAGCGTGCGCCAGGGCGCCGGGCAGCGCGAGAAGACCACGCCGCTGGCACACAACGTCATCTAGGAGCAAGCACCATGCCGATTCCTGCAACCCCCTACATCTGGTTCAACGGCAAGCTGGTGGCCTGGGAAAAGGCCACGGTGCACGTGCTGGCGCACGCGCTGCACTACGGCTCCTCGGTATTCGAGGGCATACGCGCTTACGAGACGCCCAAGGGCGTCGCGATTTTTCGTCTGCTCGAGCACACCCGCCGGCTGTTCGATTCGGCGAAGATCTATCGTATACAGCTGCCGTTCTCCGCCGATCAGATCAACGACGCCTGCCGCCAGGTAGTCGCGGTAAACAGCCTGGCGCAGGGCGCCTACATCCGCCCGATCGCGTTTCGCGGCTACGGGGAGATCGGCGTGGCGCCGAAGATCGACCCGCCGGTGGATGTGGCGATTGCCGCCTGGGAATGGGGCAAATATCTGGGCCATGAGAGCGAGGAAGCCGGCGTCGATGTGTGCGTGTCGTCGTGGCAGCGCGTGGCGCCGAACACACTGCCGGCGCTCGCCAAGGCCGGCGGCAACTACCTGTCGAGCCAGCTGATCAGCCAGGAAGCCAAGCGCCTGGGCTTTGCCGAAGGCATCGGGCTGTCCCCCGACGGCCTGGTCAGCGAGGGCGCAGGCGAGAACCTGTTCATGGTGCGCGACGGGGTGCTGCTGACCCCGGGGCTGGCGCATTCGGCGCTCGCCGGTATCACTCGCGATACGGTGATCAAGCTGGCGCGCGAGGCCGGCATCGAGGTGCGCGAGACCTCGATTCCGCGCGAGCTGCTGTACCTGGCCGATGAGCTGTTTTTCACCGGCACCGCGGTCGAAGTCACCCCGATCCGCTCGGTGGATCGCATCCCGATCGGCGCCGGCCGGCGCGGCCCGGTCACCGAACGGCTGCAGCAGGCGTTCTTTGGCCTGTTTTCGGGTGCGACGGCGGACAAGTGGGGCTGGCTGAACTACGTGGACATGCAGGCCAAGCCGCGCGTGGCCGCGGCGAGCTAGATCCATCGACACCGATACGTCATCAGGTGCAAATGGGGCGATAGGCGTCATGAGTTTGTTTTTGATAATTAAAAACAAACTCATGACGCCTGTCACCCCGCTTAGGCCGGTTGATGTATTGACGGCGCTGTCTCGAATGCGCTGCGGGCGCTCGCGGTCAGCGGGGTTGGCAATTTGAAGACGATGTTTCAGAAGATCTGGGAGCAGCACGAGGTGGTGGCGGAGACGCCCGACACGCCGGCGGTGCTGTACGTCGACCGTCACCTGATTCACGAAGTCACCTCGCCGCAGGCCTTCACGGTGCTGCGCGAGCGGGGCCTTGCGATGCGGCGTCCGGAGCGCACGCTCGCCACCATCGATCACTCCAGTCCAACCCGCAGCGATCAGATCTTCGGCGGCGTGCCGATCGCGATCGAATCGGCCGCGCTGCAGATCGCGCAGCTGCAGAGGAACTGCGCCGATTTCGGCGTCGAACTGCTGGATCTCAAGAGCGATCAGCGCGGCATCGTGCATATCATCGGACCGGAGTTCGGCTTCACCCAGCCCGGGCAGACCATCGTCTGCGGCGACAGCCATACCAGCACCCACGGCGCTTTCGGCGCCCTCGCCTTCGGTATCGGCACCACCGAGGTCGGCCATGTGCTGGCGACTCAGTGCCTGCTGCAGCGCCGGCCGCGTACCTTTGCCATCACGGTCGATGGGGCGCTGGCCGCGGGCGTTACTGCGAAGGACCTGATCCTGTCGATCATCGGCGAGATCGGGATCGGCGGGGGCACCGGCTACGTGCTCGAGTACCGCGGCACGGTGATGCGCTCGCTCAGCATGGAAGAGCGCATGACGGTGTGCAACATGTCGATCGAGGCGGGGGCGCGTGCCGGCATGATTGCACCCGATGAAACCACCTACAGGTATCTGAAGTCCCGGCCGCGCTCACCGCAGGGAGCCGCCTGGGAGCGAGCGCTGAGCCGCTGGCGCTGCCTGCCGAGCGATACCGACGCCGCATTCGATCGCGAACTCAGGCTCGATGGCGGCAAGCTCGAACCGATGATCACCTACGGCACCAACCCGGGCATGGTGATTGCGGTGAGCGGCACTATCCCGGAACGGCGCAACGATCCCGTGTTCGACAAAGCGCTGGCCTACATGGGCCTTACGGCCGGTGCGCCGATCGGCGGCCAACCGGTCAACGTCGTGTTCATCGGCAGCTGTACCAATGGCCGGCTGTCGGATCTGCGCAGCGCCGCGCAGCTGCTGCGCGGCCACAAGATCGCCCGCGGCGTGCGTGCCCTGGTGGTGCCCGGCTCGCAGCAGGTCAAGAAGGCCGCCGAGGCGGAAGGGCTGGACCGCATCTTCATCGACGCGGGTGCCGAATGGCGCGAGTCGGGCTGCTCGATGTGCATCGGCATGAATGGCGATACGGTCGGCAGCGGTCAGTATTCGATCAGCACCAGCAACCGCAACTTCGAGGGCCGCCAGGGCCCCGGCGCGCGCACGCTGCTCGCCAGTCCACTGACCGCCGCGGCCAGTGCGGTACGCGGCCGGGTCACCGATCCGCGCGACTTCCTCAACGGCTGACGGCACCATGGAACCGATACGGGAAATTCATTCGCGCACGGTGGTATTACCGTTCACCAATATCGATACCGACCAGATCATCCCGGCACGATTTCTGCGCACCACCGCCAGGGACGGGCTGGGCAGGCAGCTATTCGCCGACTGGCGCTACGGCGCCGATGGCTCGATCAAACCCGAGTTTGCGTTGAACCGCGCGGAGGCCGCCGGCTGCGCGGTGCTGGTCGCCGGCCGCAATTTCGGCTGCGGTTCCTCGCGCGAGCACGCCCCCTGGGCGCTGCTCGATTACGGCTTTCGCGCCGTGATCAGCACCGAAATCGCGGACATCTTCCGCAGCAACTCGCTCAAGAACGGGCTGCTGCCGATCGAAGTGGATGAACCCACGGGCCGCTGGCTGCTCGAGCATCCGGGCGCCGAGGTCGCGATCGACCTCGACACGACGACGTTGCGGCTGCCCGATGGCCGCGCGGTCAGATTCCCGATCGAAGGTTTCGCGCGCTATTGCCTGCTGAATGGCGTGGACGAACTCGGCTTCCTGCTTGCAAGGCAAGCCGAGATCGCCGCCTACGAACAAGGCGCTGCGCCGTGAAGGCGAAAATCGCCGTGCTGGCGGGCGATGGCATCGGACCGGAAGTCATCGCCGAGGCCGTGCCGGTGCTGCAGGCAGTCGCCCGCCGCTTCGGGCACGAGTTCACGCTGTCGGCAGCGCCGTTCGGGGGCATCGCGATCGACCGGCACGGCGAGCCGCTGCCGGCCGCAACGCTCGAGCGCTGCCTTGCGTCCGATGCGATTCTGCTCGGCGCCATAGGCGGTCCGAAATGGTCCTCGCCGCAGGCCAAGGTCCGGCCCGAGACCGGCCTGCTGCGGCTGCGCCGCGAACTGGGCGTGTATGCCAATCTGCGCCCGGTCAGCGTGCATCCGGAACTGCGCCATGCCTCATCGCTCAAGCCCGAGATCATCGAAGGCGTCGACCTGATTTTCGTGCGCGAACTGACCGGCGGCATCTACTTTGGCGCCAAGACCCGCGATGCGTTCCAGGCCACGGACCTGTGCACCTACACGGCGCCCGAGATCGAGCGCATCGTACGCGTGGCGGCGCAGATCGCCCGCACGCGCCGCCGGCGCCTGTTGTCGATCGACAAGTCCAACGTGCTGGAGACCTCGCGACTGTGGCGCGAAGTGTGCGAGCGCGTCATGCACAACGAATTCCCCGATGTGCAGCTCGAACACATGCTGGTGGATTCGGCCGCGATGCACCTGATCCGCCGGCCGCGCGATATCGATGTCGCGGTCACGGAGAACATGTTCGGCGACATCCTCACCGATGAGGCCTCGATGCTGTGCGGTTCCCTGGGTCTGCTGCCGTCCGCCTCGCTCGGCGACGGGACTCGCGGGCTGTACGAGCCGATCCACGGCTCGGCTCCGGATATCGCCGGCCAGGGCATCGCCAACCCCTATGGCGCGATCCTGAGCGTCGCGCTGCTGCTGCGGCATTCACTGCGGCTTGAGCAGGAGGCGCGTGCGGTGGAGCTCGCGGTGCACCGCGCGATCGGCGACGGCGTGCGCACCGCCGATATCGCCGCGTCCAACCAGCGGCCGGCGACCACCCAGGAAGCCGGCGCCGCGGTGCTGGCCGCGCTGGCCTGAAAGCTCAGTCCCGGCGGCGCGCCGCCCGGCGCGGCGCCCGCGCGGCGTCGATCAGCTGATCGGCGACCCGGCCGATCGCGCGCGCCGGTCCGTCGCCGCGAAACAGCTGGCTGCTGGCGAACGCGCCCTCGAACAGCAGCGCCAGCCCGTCGCCCAGCAGGCGCGGCTGCCTGGCGCCCATCGCCGCCGCCATCTGCGTCAGGCGCCGACGCAGCTTGCGCTTATTGCTCACCGCCACGCGCCGCGCCGGATGCCCGGCCTCGGGGTACTCGATCGCCGCGTTGGTCAGCGCGCAGCCGCGGTAGCCGGGTAGGCGCATGCGCCGGCTCAGCCGCGACAGGAACAGATGCAGCTGTGCGCGCGGATCATCCGGGTGCGCGGCCACCGCGGCCTCAAAGCGCTGCCAGAACGCCCGGTCCCAGTCGCGCAGGTAGGCCGCCGCCAGCTCATCCTTCGACGGAAAACTGCGGTACAGGCTCGGTTTGGTGGCGCCCGCCCGCTGGACGATCTCTTCCACGCCGACCGCACGGATACCTTCGCGGTAGAACAGCCGCTTTGCCGTCTCACGGATGCGATCGCCAGCCGTTGTACCGCCAATCGTCCTATTCGGCTTCAGGTTCACCGCCGTCCCCTTGACTATGTTACCGATCGGTACGTAGCATGCACGCTCATGGTACGTACCGGTAAGTAACATGATTTTATCACTACGCCAGCGCCTCGGCCATAACTACGTCTTCGTGGTGGTGGTGGTGGTATTTCTTGCATTGATGGTGAGCGCCGGACTGCGCGCCACGCCCGGCGTGCTGATCCTGCCGCTGGAGGCGGCGTTCGGCTGGGACCGGGCCTCGATCTCACTGGCCGCGGCGATCGGCATCTTTCTGTACGGCCTGATCGGGCCGTTCAGCGCCGCACTGATGCTGCGATTCGGCATCCGGCACACGGTGCTGGGTGCGCTGGCGGTCATGGCCGCGTCGAGCGCGGCCAGCGCGCTGATGACCAGGCGCTGGGAACTGGTGCTGTGCTGGGGCGTGCTGTCGGGATTGAGCACCGGCTGCGTGGCGGTGGTGCTCGGCGCCACCATCGTCAATCGCTGGTTCGTCAAGCAGCGCGGTGTCGTCATGGGAGCGATGACTGCCAGTGCCGCGACCGGCACCCTCATCTTCCTGCCGGCGCTCGCGGCCATCGCCCAGCAGCACGGCTGGCGGCCGGTGGTGCTGACAGTCGCGGCGTGCGTGCTGGCACTGTTTCCGCTGGTGTGGTGGCTGCTGCCCGAGCGCCCAGCCGACATCGGCCTGACGCGCTATGGTGCAGCCGGGGCCGAACCGGCGGCCGACAGCACCGGCAACCCGCTCGCGGCCGCCCTCGGGGCGCTCGCCACAGCGGTTCGGCGCCGCGACTTCTGGTACCTGTTCGCGACCTTCTTCATCTGCGGTTTCACCACCAACGGCCTCGTCGGCACCCACCTGATCGCGCTCTGCGGTGATCATGGCATCGCCGAAGTACGCGCCGCGGGACTACTGGCGATGATGGGAGTGTTCGACCTGCTGGGCACCACCGCGTCGGGCTGGCTGACCGATCGCATCGATCCGCGAAAGCTGCTGTTCGTGTACTACAGCCTGCGCGGTGCCGCGCTGGTCTACCTGCCCTATTCCAACTTCTCGATCATCAGCCTGTCGATGTTCGCGGTGTTCTATGGGCTGGACTGGATCGCCACGGTGCCGCCGACCTTGCGTCTTACCACCGAGGCCTTCGGCGACACCGCCGCCGCGATGGTGTTCGGGTGGATCCTCGCCGGGCATCAGCTCGGCGCGGCCTGCGCGGCGTTCATTGCCGGGTATCTGCGCACCTTGCAGGGCGACTATGTCGATGCGTTTGTGTTTGCCGGCTCCGCCGGCGTCATTGCCGCGGCGATTGCGCTGCTGATCGGCCGTCAGGGCACAGTAAGCGCGCGTGCACTCCCGGCCTGAATCGGCCCCGGCGCACGGCAGCGGCGTCGGGGCAGCATCCTTCGGGCCACAAACAGGCCGCTGATCGGAATATCCACTAACGCCTCGCGCAGCCGGCGCTCGCAGCACTTGTAGTGCTTGCCGGTAGTCAGCACATCGTCGAACAGCACGATCCGTTCGCGCAGCGGTGCGCGTGCGAGCAGTGCGCGGTCGAGTCCGATCACGCGATACAGCGCCTCGGCGCTGATGCGCCGCGCACTGGCATGATCCGACGCGGTGGCTGTGCTCTGATACAGGACCGTTCGCAGATCCAGCGCGTAGTCGCCGAACGCCGCCAGCAGAATGCGCTGCAGGCGGTCGTCGTAGTCCGCATCGCGCCGCGGCCGCGAGGTGGGTATCGGAATCCATGTGGCGCACTCGACCGCCGATCGGCACAGGGCGGCACGCAGAGCGCGCGCGATCTGGCCGATGGCTTCGCGTTTGTAGTGCCTGCGGCGCGGGTCGATCGCCTCGATCGACGGCGGGCATTTGAGATTGACGATCAGCTGGTTGACCTCGTTGGCGCGATAGCCGCGTCCCGGCAGGTAGTCGGCCAGGCAGTGGCAGCGATCGGCCGCGCCCAGGAACCAGTGATCGGCGCGCAGCCGCTCATCGAGCGCGACCAGCCCCCCGAGCAGCCCCTTCACAGCGCGAAGTCCCGGTCGGCGGCGTCGCGTTCGAGCGCGCTGGCCGCGCGCAGCCGCTCGGCCGTCGATTTGTGAGCGCGCGGGTGCGCCGCCTGATCCTGCGGTGTCGGGCTCGGAGTCGACGACGACGCCTCTCTATGGGGCCGGGGCTGAGCTGCCTCCGGCACCGCGGCCGCCTGCTCGCGCAGCTGCTGCCAGGCCTCACGGGCCTGGCGCCGCAGCGTCTCCAGATCAAGCCCCTGCGAGCGTGACTGCCGCGCTTGCACGCGAGCGCGGTAGCGCTCGCGAATGCGCTCGGCGATCTCACTGCGCAGGCCGCGGCGCTCCATCTGGAACGCCGCAAAAGGAATTTTCGGGACCGGTTCGCGGTCGATGCCCCGTGAGCGCAGACTGCCATGGTGAATCCGCAACTCAACTCCGGCATCCGCCAGTGCCTCGTTGCTCAGCAACGCCCAGCGCTCGCGGATCGACTTCATTTCGGCAATGCCGGCGGGTAACCCACGGCGCCGTCGCTCGTCGCTCTGCATGTCCAGTCCGGCCTTGGGACCAAAACCGGTAGCGGTGAGCTCCCTTGAGGTCACCAGCAGATGCGCGTGATGATTGCGCGGATCCCCCGCCGCGCGCGGCGCGTGCACCGCCAGGTCGACCGCGACCTTATAGCGGTTCGCCAGCTCGCGCGCGAAGCAGCGCGCGAGCTGCACGCGTTGCCCTTCGTTCAATTCCGCCGGCAGCGCAACCTGGTACTCGCGCGCCAGCCGGGCGTTGCGTCTTGATTCCACCGCCTCGGCCGCGTTCCACAAGCGCTCACGATCCATCGCCCAGGCAACGTCGGCGGTGTCCAGCCCCGATGGCAGCAGGATTTCCTTATGATGGACATCGGTGCGCCGTGAATAGTTGTGAAGCACGCCGGTGCGCTCATCGCGGATGCGCTCGCCGGCCCGATAGGCCGCGGCGGCCGTGGCACTGCGCCCGGCACCACGTGAGATCGACTTGATCTGCAGATGGAAGATTGCCAAGGCTAGCGATCCGCAGGCAGCCGCAAACCGATGCGCACCCAGCCGCGTGCAGACGCGGTCTTGAGGTAGCCGCTCAGGTCCGGCAGCTGCTCGAGCTCGGAGGCCAGGACCGCGCTCTCGATCACCTGCTGCTCGCTGACCTGGGTCGAGCGGCGTGTGCCCTTCGATGGGAACAGCCCATCACGGTCGCGGCCGCGCGACCTCTGGCGCCGGATGACCTCGCGCTCGCCAATCAGGCGCGAGGCGAACTGCGAGGTACCGCCCTGCTCGCTACCCGAGCAGCGCAAGATCAGCGTGTTGCTGCAGTTCTCGACGAGACGATTCGCCATCGCCATCGCCCCGAGCGCCATCACCAGAATGACCGCGATCGGAGTCAGCCAGCCCAAGATGTTGTTCTGCAGCGCCGTAGCTCCAGTCAGAAACGGCGATCCCTGCGCGGCGGCGAGCGCCGGCAGCATCAATGCCGGTAGCAGCAGCGCCATGGTCACGCGGCAGCGACGTTGTCCGCCAACGTGATGATTTCTACTGGCTTCGTTCAACAACATGTCGCTCTCTTGCGGTGACGTGTGCGTAAAAGTAAGCGGCAACGGCGCGGCACAACTGCCTGCGCCGCCCGCCGTCAGGCAGCGCTGGAGACGGCCGCTCGGGGTGCTTCCCCGTCTCGGCGCAGCTCAAGCTCGTCGCGTTTGGCCTTCCCCGGTGCCCCGAAGCGAAACCCCTCGACCACAAATGAATAGTCGTACTGCTTCTCGCCCTGCTGATCGATCCAGTTGTTGGAACGAATCCTCGCGTCGAGAATCAGTTGATCTCCCTTGAGGGCGTTAGCTGCAATCGCCTCCCCGAGGCCGCCAAAGGCGACAAACCACACACTGGTGACGATCTCGCGCGCGGCGCCGTCCTCGTCCTTGCCGACGTAGTCATTGCCGATCAGGCAGAAACGCGTATAGCTGACGTCGCCCTTGGCGACCAGCTCCGGATTCTTGGCGAGATTTCCGATCGCGGTGAGTTGGAAACTGTTCATTGATCATTCCCCTTGTCTGTCCGACATCGCCTGATTCACCAGGCGGGGACGAGTCTAGCGACTAGGGGCCAATCCGCCTGGGGCGCAAACCTGTGCATTCGTGCAGAAATTCCGCCACTCGGAGCAAATGCGCAGTCATGCGCAATTCGGCATATTCGTGTTAGAAATCGCGCTCGAACTTCTACGCCAATAGCTGTCCGCGGCGGCACATTGAGGTATCGTGCGCCTATTGAGCGATCGGAGAGCCGTCATGCCGGATCACTTCGGAACTGCCACCGCAGCCGCACTTGAGCAGTGCGTGGACGAGATCGACGATTTCATCGAGACACTGGGCCGCTATCCGGAGTCGGTGATTGCGATGGCGCTTCGAATTCATCTCGGCGCGCTGCTGCGCGCAATGGTCGACGAACAACTGTGCAGCCGCGAGGAGGCACGCGAGCTTGTGGTTGCGCTCGAGCGGGAGGCAATAGGAGTCGAGAGCCCGTAAAGGTAGCCGGCTGTCGGTACGAGCCTCTTGTTAAAGCAGCGCAACCCCTGAAAGTCCGAGCCGGATCGAAAGCTCGCTCCGAATACGCGATCGAGCGGAGCCGGCCGGGGTATCAAACGGGCGACGGGTTGCGCTCGGCAAACTGCCGCTGATGCCAATACGGATAGGCTGGCGTCACTTCGCTGGCCACGTTCAGTCGCTGCATCTGATCTGTCGTCAGATTCCAACCGACGGCCCCCAAATTCTGCTTCAACTGCTCTTCGTTTCGGGCACCGATAATCACTGTAGATACCGTCGGACGTTGTAGCAGCCAGTTCAACGCGATTTGCGGCACGCTCTTTCCTGTCTCGGCGGCGATCTTGTCAATGGCGTCGACGACCCGATAGAGATAATCCTCGCCAACCGGCGGTCCGAATTCGGCTGTCTTTGGCAGGCGGCTGACCTGCGGTAAGGGCTGACCGCGGCGAATCTTGCCGGTCAGGCGCCCCCAGCCGAGCGGACTCCACACGACGGCCCCCACGCCCTGATCCAGGGCGAGCGGCATCAGCTCCCACTCATAGTCTCGGCCTACCAGGGAGTAAAATGTCTGATTGGCGACATAGCGCGGATAGCCATAGCGGGCGGCCGTCGCCAAGGACTTCATGAGGTGCCAGCCAGAAAAGTTGGAGACGCCCACGTAGCGGATCTTTCCCGCACGTACGAGAGTGTCCAGCGTTGAGAGCACTTCCTCCGTCGGCGTTCGCGCGTCGAATCCGTGCAACTGGAACAGGTCGATGTAGTCCGTTCCAAGTCGTAGCAGAGCCTTTTCTACCGCCTGTATCAGGTGATAGCGCGACGAGCCAACGTCATTAAGCCTGGAGCCGCTGCGGAAAGTAGCCTTGGTCGAGAGGATGAGGTCATCGCGTGGGCGACCCTTGATCGCACTGCCGAGCACCTCCTCCGAACCACCGGCGGAGTAGATGTCGGCTGTATCGAACATATTGATTCCGGCCTCAAGACAGATATCGACCAGATGACGCGCTTCGACCGCATCGCTGCCACCCCAAGCCTTGAAGAATTCCCCTCTTCCGCCAAATGTGCCGGCGCCGAAGCTGAGGACAGGGACATTGAAGCCGGATGCTCCGAGTCTGCGGAATTCCACTTTATTGCTCCTTAAATTGGTGAATTGTACCGTTTGGTCGGTCCGTGATTGAGACGCTCAATGATCAAACTCTACGGAACGCTGAGGCGAATGGCGATCATATGCACCGCTCCTCTAGTCGGAGTCCGCCTTATAGTGTTGACCACGGGCGTGCCTTGGGCCAGCAATTTCACGGTCTTTCGCATTCGGCGGCACAGTTCCGACATCCATGCCGCTGCGAGCGGCATTCAGAAATATGTTTTCCAGGCCAAGACGTCCGCAAAAGACGGCCTGCATTACATCGATTTACCGCAGTCCACGGACGCCGAGCTCGTGCAGGCTGCGATCGTTCTGCGCGTCTCCAGCGTTACCTACCGTCACTGCAGCACATCCTCGCCGTGCTCTCGGACCGCCGACTGAATGATGCGCCCGAAGAGCTTCAGGGAGTGCACCAGCTGGGCCGCCAGCAGCCCCTTCTCGTAGGAGAGGTAATACTCGGCTAGGAATAGATCGGGCTCAATCGCCCGAAAGCGCGCCGCTATGAAGGCGTCGTTCGTGCGCGCGGCGAGCCTTCGCCGGGCATCGGCGTCAGCTCCCTGCTTATACCGCCAGGCAGCTGCCAGCCGGAGCATTCGCCGCACGAGGTCCACGGTGATCATCACATTCGGCGCATCATAGTCCTGCGCCCAAAGATCCCCGTCCTTGTCGTAGGTCACGCGCATGAACGCGCGCGAGAGGAGATCGCCGAGCGTCGCGCGATCAACATCCTCTTCGGCAATATATTCATTCCCCGCCAGCGCGAGCGTCGAGAGCAGGACCGCAGGGCGCTCCCGGGCAGGCTGCGCCACCGCCGCCGAGACGCTCGCTTCCACCCGCGCGCCCACCGCCGCAGCCTCAGGCGCCCGCTGGCGCCGAGGCCAAAGCATCCTCCAGTTGTGTTTGAACATGTCAGCAATCTCCATGCGAAAAAAAACCCGATGGGCGAAGCCGACCGGGTTTCTGTTCCATGCGGAAGGCTCCTCGCCCTCCGCCACTTGCGCGGAGGGCCCTATGGCAGAGCGACGCCCGCTCCGAGGAGCGGGCGCGCGGTATTGGTCTGCCCTGGGGTGCAGGCACGAGCGAATACCCGTGGCCCGGCGGCAAGCCGGCACGCTTCGTGAGCGTTCTGCAAGATATGGGTAGTCGGATTCATAGGGCGCGTACTTTACTCAGTGATTTGCCGCTGTCAAGCACCCATCGGTCTCATCGCCCACGCAACGACGCCCGTAACCGAGTTCCGGCTCGCCTTGATCCAGGTCGCAGAGACCAATGGCGTGATAGCCGTTCGGATCGAACTTCGCGAACAGCCAGGTGGGGTTACCGTCGGAGGTAAAGAGCTTGACGACGGGTTCGACGTCGATGGCTCCGCTTCTACCAAATAGCAATGCTGCAATTATCGGGCAGGTCGGACTTTTTGGTGAGCGCCCTTAGTGATACAGATCCCGCACTTTACTGAGAAACGAACGAGAGCGCATATGCTTCAAAGTTCTGGCCCACCTATCTTCTGCGAGAAGCTTTCTTTCGTAATCAGCTTCCTCTTTTTTCATCAGTTCTAAGACTCTTGTGTCTTCGTCATCCCCCAACCAGTAGCCGTGTTGATTCTCGCAAAACTCCATTTCTAGATCGTAGAACCTGTACCTGAACCGCTTGAGAAAAGCGTCGCACTCAGGGCATTTAGCGGTGGTGGGTGTTGAACTGAAGACCAGGGTTCCCTTCGCGGCTTCGCCGAAGTCAAAAACCTCATCTTCCAGTTGCTCGAGCTCCTGATACTCCAGCCACATCCCCTTACAGGACTGACAGTAATTTACCTTGATCTTATGGCGAATTGTTGGCGTGAGGTCCGAATTGCATCTGGGACATTTCAACTTTGCCTCCGCTTCATTCAGTTTCTAACTTCAGCACACCTGCCATGGTTGTGACAATTATTACGACATCAAAACGTCTTCAAGTCAAAATGTTCCTTTAAGTCTCATCTAGAAGACTGGCGCTAGTTCGCCGCAGCGTATGCCTCGCGCAATACCATCCGGACGTTCCGATAGGCGAGTACGGAGAGAAAGCCTCGCACCTTCGCATTCGATTCCAGGTGGGCCAATTCACGCTCATACAGTTCTCTTATGTGCCCAGGCTCACTGCCAGTTTCCCGCGCGAGAGCTTCTATAGTGGATCCGTATTGCGCGGGTGCGGGAGCCTGTTGGTTGTGAGCTTGCATATCCGATATTCCTTCTGTGATTACCCGGTCGTCCCATGACACCCTCGCTTCCGGATAGGGTTCGCGTCACATGCCTGCTTTGTATTCTACTACGGCCACGAAGCTTGGTATGTTGCGATCCTTGCGCCGCTTGCGCTTGCATTGTGCTCGCTGGCTCTGCTGCAGGACAGTGAAAGCGTTTTAAATCGTCGCCTGTTGTGTGTTGATTGCAAGATAAAGCGAACAATTTGTAGAATTAACTATCTTTTGATCCTATACCGCACGCACTCGAGATGAGGTCCATACTCCGCTCGCTCAGCCGCATACGAGCTGAGTTGGCCAGTGAATTCTTGCTGACTATACGTCGAGGCCTAAATCTTATGAATGAGTCAAAGAACGCGTCTGCCAGCCAACAGGGCGGCACCAGCCACACGGCACCGTCGAAGAACATCGTCGATACGGCGATCGCAGCGGGCAATTTCACAACGCTGCTCGCTGCCATCAAAACAGCAGGTCTGACCGATAAGCTGACCGGGAAAGGCCCGTTCACGGTCTTTGCGCCAACTGACGAAGCGTTTAGAAAGCTTCCGCCTGGCGCGCTTGATGCGCTGCTCAAAGACTCCTCGAAGCTCAATGCGGTTCTGAGCTATCACGTGGTCGCCGGCTATGTCTGGGCTAGGGACATGAAGTCAGGGGAAATGACGACCCTTCAGGGTAGTCCACTGACCGCATCGGTATCGACCTCAGGCGTGCACGTCAATGGGACCCACGTCAAACAGAGCGATGTCGCTGCGACGAACGGCGTCCTCCATGCCATCGATGCAGTGATCATGCCCAAGAACTGGCAATTGCTGGCGGCTGCTGCCTGACGATCGCCTGTCGCTGAGCGTTTCGGTGTGAAGAAAGGCCCTGCTCGCAGGGCCTTTCATCTGGTGCGCCTTGCGGCAAGCAACGCGACCGCCGAAAAAGCGCACTGGCTGTCAAGCAGCCGGCATGGCCGCGGCTCGGGCTCTGTCAGGTGCCGGCACGAGCAGTAACAACCCGAAGTTGCGCGTCAGGCATTAGGCAGCCGCGACCACGCGGGCCACGCAGACCGCCACCGCCTAGAACACGAACGGGATCAGCGCCCAGCTCGAGCGCCGATAGCGCTCGTAGCGGTCCCCGAACTCTGCCGCCATCCAGTGCTCTTCGACGCGCAGCTTCCGAGCCAGGGCAAGCGCGATGAGGACGAAGGCGGCCATGCCATAGACGCGCCCGGCCGCCAGTCCCGATCCGAATACCGCGAGCAAGATACCCGTGTAGATCGGATGTCGGATCCGCCGATACGGCCCAGTTTCCACCAACTCGTGATCGACCTTGACGGTGACCGCGCCGCTCCAGTTACCCCCGAGCGTGTGTCGCGCCCACACACTGAACGACAATCCGGCGATCACCAGCGCCAGCGCGATCCCGTAGCGCGTCCAACCGCCGCCGATCCATCGAGCCTGGAGCCATTCCGGCCGACCATGCCCCGCCAGCAGGAGCATCGCGCCGATGAGCATTGGCACGACAAAGGTAAGCCGGGAAGTGATCCCCTCGCGCTGTTGGACCGGCTTCACGGACCGGGCGACCAGCAGCCAGTACAGCGCCCACAGCAACCACAGGGCGCCGATCAATCCAGCAGGCCAGCCGCGTGTCATGTCGCCCCTCCTCGTGCCGACTCGACGCCATCATCGGTCCGATGAGGTCCGGTCAAGCCCTGCGTGCTCGCGCTCATCATGCGACACTGCCGCGACAGCGCCCAACTTTCGCTGCGGGGAAAGATACGCGTCGTTCCGGCTCCGCGGCAAGTCCAAGGTACACGCTCTTTCTGGCGCGATCTGAGCAGCAGCATAAGCAGTCCGACGCGCGCCGGGGAGACCCGGTTGCGGCGGTTACTCTCACCAGGGTGAAACAGGGGTTACCTGCGCGACCCAGGTGCGAAGTCCCGTTCGATACGATGTTCCGAAACCCGACTTGTGACACGATTGAATGGAGACGTGACTTTAACTAACGCACTCCACATCAAAGGCGCAATGTTGAATACCTGGCGTGTGCTGTTTGCCAGCATGATCGGCACGACAATTGAGTTCTTCGATTTCTACATCTACGCGACCGCAGCGGTGCTGGTGTTTCCACGACTGTTCTTTGCCGGCGGCGATTCGGCATCGGCCACCCTGCAATCGCTCGCGACCTTTGCCCTTGCGTTCTTCGCGCGACCGGTAGGCTCGGCTCTGTTCGGGCATTTCGGCGACCGTATAGGACGCAAGGCGACGTTGGTTGCAGCGCTGCTGACCATGGGGCTCTCGACCATACTGATCGGCCTGCTGCCGACCTACGCGTCGATCGGTGTCGCTGCGCCGGTGCTGCTTGCACTGTGTCGTTTTGGTCAGGGTCTGGGACTGGGTGGCGAGTGGGGTGGGGCGGTGCTGTTGGCCACCGAGAATGCGCCCCCCGGCAAGCGCGCCTGGTATGGCATGTTTCCACAGCTCGGCGCGCCGGTCGGTTTTCTGTGCTCGAGCGGGATCTTTCTGGTCTTAGCCGATCGGTTGAGCGACTCCGAATTCTTCGCCTACGGATGGCGCATTCCGTTTCTGGCCAGCGCACCGCTCGTATTCGTCGGACTGTACGTGCGGCTGCGCCTTAGTGAAACACCGGAGTTTCAGCGCGCCATCGAGAACAATCAACGGGTGCGCGTGCCAATGCTGACCCTGTGGGCGCGGCATGCGCGGGTCGTGCTGCTAGGCACTTTTGCCGCGGTGGCTACCTTTGTCTTGTTCTACCTGATGACGGTGTTCTCGCTCAGCTGGGCCACGTCGGCACTCGGCTATACTCGTCGGGAGTTTCTGATCCTGCAGATGATCGGCGTGTTGTTCTTTGCATTGACCATTCCGATCTCAGCGGCGATCGCCGACCGGTGCGGGCGATACCTGATGCTGATCGCCGCCACGATGGGAATCATCGCGTACGGCTTAGCCTTCGCGCCGTTGTTCGTATCGGGCAGCACCCCGGCGGTGCTCGCCTTTCTTGCCGTGGGTCTCGCGCTGATGGGGCTTACCTACGGGCCGCTCGGCACCGCCCTTACGGAGCTCTATCCGACTGCGGTGCGCTACACGGGCGCGTCTCTGAGCTTCAACCTGGCGGGCATCGTCGGCGCGTCGCTCGCGCCCTACATCGCCACCTGGCTGGCGACTCACTACGGACTCGCCTACGTGGGCGACTACCTGTCTGCGGCGGGGCTGCTGAGCTTGATCGCGCTAATACTGCTGCGCAAATAGCTTTCGGAGATGTCTAATGGCGCCCCTCCCCTCCCTGACGGTATGTCGTCGATTGTTGCAAACGGCAAGGATTGAAGCGGCAGCGACTGCGGATCAGAATGTACGCTCACCGGCCGGAGCCGCATATGGATGAATCCAACATTGTTCGGATCGGCGGAACGGCGCCGCAAATCATGTCGCTGTTGGCACTAGCGATTTGCACGCTGGGATGGGCCGGCATTGTGCGTGATCCGCCCGGCGACGAGGAGCCGTTGGCGCATATTCCTCAGCTGATCATGGTGGCACAGATTCCATTGATATTGATTTTCCTTGCCACCGCGGTCCGCCGTGGACTTCGTCAGAGACTAGGCGTGCTCGGACTGCAAATTGCACTCTGGGTCACAGCGCTCGCTGCGGTGCCGTTACTTGGCCTGTAGTACCAACGGCAGCTCGAACTCAGCAATAAGTGTGCGGCGCAACGTGCGTCGAGTTACCTTGACGATAGCGCGCCGCCCAAAGCGCCGGTCACAGGATTCATTGATTCCACATAGTTGGCGAGCTCGACTCAGCCAGCTGGTGTCCAGCCGTCCGGCAACAGATCGAACGTGACCGTATCGCGATAGGCGAACTGATTGCCTTGCAGTGTCTCGATCGGCGACAGCATATGCCAGACGCGGTCGTCGTCGAAGACATAGCACTCACCGGCCTCACGCATTGTAAAGCGAGCGCGCTCCTGCCTGTCGTTGTCGGTGATGACCACCTCTCCGCCACTGGCTCCGCAGCGTGCCAGCAGGTGAGTGGCAAGGTACTTTTCCCCGTCCTTATGCAAGCCTGGGGGGCTGGTGTCGCATGGTCGAGTAGGGCTCGCCGCGAATCGAATCACATGCATGTTGACCGAATAGCTGCTGCCGGTCTGCGATAGCGGCAGGTACATCAGGTGGTGAGAAATGAGCTTGCGAATGCCGGCAGCGGCGGCTGGTGCAATTACCAGCGGCACATAGTGGCGCGGCTGGTCTCCCAGTGCAGCATTGTATTTCTTTGACTGCACATATGGTGTGATGTCATCGCATGGCAAGAACTCAACTCCGCCCTCGGCGATGCGCGCCCTGAGCCGATTCAATGTTCGAAACCTGGCGCCGCCCTCATAGTACTGATCCCTCGGCAGCGACCAGGCGGCATGCGCGAGTTCGCCGAGCGCGCGGGCGATATCGACATCGACAGGCAAATGCCGGCGAGTAAACCCGTGCTCACCGATCTCGTCCCGGGCACGGACGTTCACCACCGCCGGGACAAAACCATCATCGAGATCGGTGCGGTCGTCGGACATGCAGTTCCCCTTGCGGCAGCGGACGGGCTTTAGCGCCAGGGTTGATTATGCCTTGTCAGCCCGGCGGAGCTACCGTCTGCAGCGACGCCAGCGGCGCCAGGCAGCCGGCCCCGACGGGCATGGTGCCAGTCCCCTTTGCTTCTGGGTGATATCGGGACTTCTTTCGGCGCAGACAAGGCCCTTGAAACTCGACCTGCTGCCGATCTCGGCGGCTCAACAAATTCCTCGACCGTATACAGCTTGTTGGTAGACAGTAGGAACTCGCGCACGTCCGCTGCCGACTGGTCCGGCAGTTCCTCATGCGGAAAGTGGCCGTACCGCACGCCGTTGAATTGGACCCCGACGAGTTTCAGAAGGTGACGCTCGTCAATACCTACGCGCCGTTGCGCGTGGCGGGAGCATTTCTGGAGCAGAAATAGCGCATCAGGTCACAATCCATCCTGCCCTGCGGTCTTCATGCTGTCACCCTGGCGGCCTGCTGTGCGTTGTGTACAGCAGGGACAGTCATCAAAGGAGACGGACTATGAAGCGGCTGATTATGTTAGTGGTTCCACTAGGCGTCTTCGTTCTGACAGGATGCGTCGTCGCTCCAGCCCGCGGCTATTATTACCATCCGCGCGCCGTCGTGGTGGCACCGGCGCCCGTTGTAGTCGTCCGCCCGTAGGGTTCGCCCGAAAGCCGGCGGGCTAATAGGACGTGCAACACGTTATGCGGTAAATGTGAAGCTGCTGCCCGTACCGCAGAGCACCAGTTTCTCCGGTATCTCGCGCTTCGCCAGATCGATGAAATTCTGTCCGCTGCAGTGCATCGGCATGACATGGTCGAGCTCAAACTTCTTGAGCTCCGCCATCACCTGTGCCAGGTACTCATCCGGTGCTGGTGCCAGATGGAAACCGCCGACCAGCGCATAGATCCTGTCGACACCCGTGATCTCCTGAGCTCGTCTGAGGGTGTTGATGATGCCGGCGTGGCCACATGAGCTGATCACGACCAGGCCGCGATCACCCAGCCTGAAGCAGGTGGCATGCTCATGCCAATGCTGGTCGGGCACCGGCTTCCCGGCGAGTTCCTCGGCGGTGAAATGATGGTTCAGATAGGCGTTGGCGTCGCAGCCGTGCCCGTCCCGGACACCGTATGCCACCCAGGTGTTCGGCAATACGTGCTCGATGCTGCTGCGAGGGACGGCGCCAGTCGTGAACGCATGGCCCTCGATGATGATCGGCACCTCGGATTGCAGCGTCCGTATGCCCAGCATCTGCAGCCTGTGTCGGTCAAGGGGGGTGCCGAAATTCGTGAAGCTGCCGTCGGCAGCACGGTTGAAGCGCTCGCAGAAATTATCCTCGCCGCCCGAGTACAGCGATAAAGTTTTGCGCATGCGCGCGCGATTGGTCTCCAGGAATCCCATCAGGCCCCCGACATGGTCGAAATGGCCGTGGCTGATGATCAGCGCGTCCACCTGCGCGACATCGATCTTCAGAAGTTCCAGGTTGTTCGCGTAGACGTCCGGCGTGAATCCGAAGTCGAGCAGATAGCGGCGCGACTCCTTGTCCTTACGCGACTCGAGATACAACGCCAAGCCCCATTCGCTCTCCAGCGTCCTGCCCTGGGGCGCCTCAGGAAATCCCGTGCGCCGAACCAGCAACCCAGGCGCCTCCATGCCTCGTAGGAATATGTCGTGCGCGTTGTCGGTAATCTCCCGAACCGTCAGCTCGTCGATCACCGGCACATCGATCCGCACGGCAGCGGCGTTGGCAGACCGATCAAGCGGAATGCTCCCGGTCAGTAGTGAACCGCCCACGAGCACCGAACGTTGCAGGAAACGACGGCGGTCAAGCTTGTTTGGCATCAGCGCTCACCTTGCGTTGCCGCGCTGATCATAGGCTGCGGGGCCGCGGGGGCAGGTAGCTCGTCACGGCTGCGGTCTTACCAGTTGCAATGAAGTCCAATCGCCATTGATTTTTCCGTCTGGGTTGAAGTTGGGGCTTCTAGTTTCCTGCCCTTGTCGTTTTGGCGACGGCCCGTTTGCAGCCGTCCGACACTTGATCCTTATGCTGCTTGAGGCAGGCAAGGATTCGTCCGCCACCTGGCTGCACACCGGTGCATAATTTTTGTATGTCTGTCCCGCAGGCCGCGCGCGCGTCCGCCATGGCCTGCTGCGAGGGCGCCTGCGCGGGCGGCGATTGCACTGATGGTTGCGGGGACGACGGAGGCACCGGAAGCTGGTCATCGGCAAGTGCAGCTTGCGCTGCGATGACGGCGCAGAGAGTGAACGCCAGCAATGGCCTTGTCATGATCGACTCCTGTGTGGACGGACCGAGTACACCGCCTGAGGTGCATATTTTCCGGCCACAACGCAACCATTGATATACTCAGTAGCGGTCGGATTGGTATAAAAAGAATCGCTTTCTCCCCCCACGGGCAGCCGCAATTCCGGAGCGGCAGGCGAGAAGTGCCGGCGTTAGACACTCTCATCTGTGTGATGATATTCATTATAATCAGTGCGTTGGTCACAACATGTGCAGTAAATTCACTCGCGCTACGCTCCGTCGTGAAGACAGGATGTTGGCGAACGGCGTCATTCGCCTGCGAGTTGCACGACCGGGAAGTACACCCCCAGTAAGCGCCGCTCCCACCATTGGCCCTTGGCCTTTTCTTCCGTGCCGGTGTAGGTGTAGTCGTAGAACAGTGCGCGCACAAACACCGGCGGCTTGTCAGGAAAGGGATTCCTTTCCATCAGCGCTGTCACTGCGGGTTCATTTTCCAGCAGCCTTTTGAGGAAGCCAGCAAACCACCTCAGACGACGCGGATCCTCGAGCGCGGCGAACCACATCTGCCAGTCCAGGCGCGGCTGATGCGGGATGTTCCAGCGCGGGCGGTGCTCTACGTCGCCGGGTTTATAGCGGAACTGGTATTGGCGCCAGTCGACGCCATCGTACGAGCCCTCGATGATGATTTCGTCGCGCTCCGTGGTCATGACCGCGAACAGGCCGTACCCGCTGACGATGTGCAGCGGTTCAACAACGCGGTCGACAGCCTGGGCGAGCGCGGGCGGCCTGCCGCCGAAACGCGCATCCATCTGCACGAGGCTGCAAAATACGATCAGCAGCGCCAACGCACCGGTGACGATGGTAATCGACCTTGGTGGCACATTCTGCTCCGCAGATAGCGGCAGCATCCCGATCAGCCGGTGCGGCAATATGCTTTGCAGAGCCGCGTCGTCGAACAGCAGCAAGCACAGCAGCATGGTCTGAAGATTGAACCAGTTGTAATTGCCGGTCACCAAAATGCAGCTTTGCAGCACCAGGATGCCGAAGGCGGCAAAGAAGCGCAGCCGGCGCGGGCAGAAGATCAGGAACGGCAGCACCAGCTCGACAAAGAATGTGCCGCCGGTGAGAACCTTCAGCACGTTGAGCGGCAGATGCGCGGCGTGCCAGGCCACGGGCGTCGGCAGCGGCTGCGTGAGAAAATGATAGGACAGCGCCGACAGGTTCCACCAGCTGGGATCGCCACTCAGCAGCTTGACCATGCCCGACATGAACATGAAGCGGAACAGCAGCCAGCGCAGCAACCAGACGCCCGGCGTGGTAGCGAAGCTCAGCAGCAGCGCGAGAAATCCGCCCTCCAGCAGGAACGTGTCCCACTGATAGGTCATGAAGTCCTGGCCACCATACAGCAGCGAAAGATAGAGCACATAGAGCAGAAGCAGGCTCAGGCGCGGCAGCAGATTGAGGACCACTAGCACCGACAGCCCGGCACCTGCCCAGCACACCGCCTGAATAAAGAAATCGCTGGCGTTCCACCAGAACACCATCGGCATCAGATAGAAACGCTCCGGGCCGACACGGGCGCCAATGACATCGATCAGATCGGCCAGTGGCACGATGCCATGGCTGCCGATCAGCCCCATCGCCTGCACGCCGAAGGAGATGAAGGCCGAGAGGTAGATCAGCCCAAACAGCCGAAGGAACAGGAATGAGACCAGATCATATCGGGGTGGTCCGTAGTCCCTACCCCACAGAAACAAGCTGATGCGAAAGAAGGCCGAGCGATGCGCGGCCATGAAGGCGTAGGCCAGCTCCGAGACGGTCGCGAAACCGGGGAGCCGTCGATAGAGCGCGAGCCAGATTCCCTTGCCGCGCGCATGGCTCAGGGTTAGGAAGCTGGCCTCGGCGGCACTTGCATGGTACCCATCGGGCGCGATGTATTGCACCGCGCGCTGAAAGTCGGCGAGTGGAATCGCTTTATATTCCCCAGCCACGTCCTGATACGGCCTGTAGGAGACGCGCTCGCCCGTGAGTCTGTTCCAATAGCGCGCCCAGTAGCCGCAGAACGCGCAATCGCCGTCATACACCAGTAGCGGCCGTCGACTGGCAACAGACGTATCGATAGCACTGGCGGGCTGATTTCCGGATGTCTCTTCCACAGCATCAAATTAGACTGGCTGCCCGGCTGATTGGTGAGGGAAATCAGTTCGGCATGTTGAGCTTGCGTTCGATCTCCCGAAATCGCGGCTCGTGGCGTAGTGGGTCGAACAAATCATCGACCTTGAGTCCAGTGAGTCCCGGATCCCGGAGCCGGTACGCCGTCTCGAGCCAGTCCAGCGCCTTGGGAACGTCTCCCCACTGCGCGTAGATCTCGGCATATTGATACGCCGATGCATCGCCCAGGTCCGCCTTCATGCTGGTTACTTGCGCCTCCGCGTCTGACCGACGATGGAGCTTGTCATAGGCGATCGCCAGACACAGCCGACTCTCCCAGTCCAGCGGCGGCGTATCGCAGGACTGTCGCGCTGCTTCGACATCACCCAACTGCAGCAGCGCAAGACCCCGAATAGCTGTCTGTCGCACATCGCTGGGACTCAGGCTCAACGCGCGGTTCGCCGCCTCGATGGCCTCGCGATACAGGTGCGCGTCACCCAGCACAATGGCAAGCGTCCTGTATGCGCGCGGGTTGAGTTGGTCCAGGGATACTCCGCGCCGAGCCATCGCTGCCCCGGCTTCAGAGCGGCCGATATCGGCGACGAACCAACCGGCACGCAACAGCACACCCGGGTCGTTCGGTGACAGGGCCAGCGCTCGCTCATGTTCGGCAAGTGCTTGCTGGAAGTCGAAATATCCATGCGCCAGTACCAGCGCAAAGGCCGAGTGCGCCTCACCAAGTTCCGGTGCCAATACGAGAGCTCGCTCCGCTGCCGCGCGCGCGCGCTGGAAATGCTCCCGAATTTCGCTTCCCAGCCCGTAGTATTCGGCAAAGCCGTTTTCCGACAGCGCCTTGCTCGCGTACGCCTTCGCAAAGCTCGGGTCGAGCCGGATTGCCTCATCGAAAGCGGCGATACCGCTGAGTACGATGGCCCGGTCGGTCGAGTTATTGCTTGAATTCTTTCCGCGCAGATAGGCATCAAAAGCCTTCGGGTTCTGGGTTCCCCCCAGCTCGATCGTTGCCGCCGTGTCGGCCATCAGCGTTGCCTGCAAGGACGTGGTAACGGCGGTGGCAATCTCGGTCTGCAGTTTTAAAATGTCCTTGAGATCGCGGTCGTAGGTGTGTGACCAGAGGTGATATCCCGTCTCCGCGTTGATCAGCTGAGCCGTTATCCGGACGTGCTCACCGTCCTTACGCACGCTGCCCTCCAGTACCGCTCCCACATTGAGCTTATGGGCGACATCCGCCAGATCCACTTCCTTACCCTTGAAGAAGAACGAGGAAGTTCGCGCGGCTACGCGCAGATCGCGCACACTGGAAAGGGAATTCAGCAACTCCTCGGACAATCCGTCCGAAAAATAGTCCTGCTTGGGGTCACCGCTCATATTGACGAACGGCAATACCGCGATCGAGTGCGGCGGTGGAGCAAACGCTGTAGTCGCAGCGCCGGTACCGGCCGCGGCTGCGCCGGGTGCGGTCGGCGTTGACGGCGCGGGGACGGCCGTCGTGCCGTGCTTCATTTGCCCGAGCTTATCGACGACCAGGTAGCCGAGCGCCGCAACAACGATAACGCCGAGCACAATCAGTGAACGGGTCAGCCACGAACGGCGGACTACACCCGCGGCAGGCTGCGCGGTAGCGGTTGAATGCGCAACGGGCGGGGCGACACCGATGTGGCTGCCGTCGCGGCCACGCACCGACTCGATCAGCGCCGGGAACACGGACTCGATCGTTCCGCTGGAGGCTTCCAACCAGTGATTCGCGCTGAGGAAATATTCCAGCTCGGGCGGTAAATTGGCGGCGTCCAGGCGGATCGAGAGGACCGAGCGCTTCTTGGAACTCGCTCGCTCGACCTCACGAAGCACGTGCGGGGAGTCGATCGCACTCTGCGTGAGCACCAGCACCAGCATGCGGCAGGAATTGATTGCCTCAACGATCGCGGCGGCATAGGGTTCACCCGCCCGGACGTCGCGCGGTGCGATCCAGACCGGCAATCCCGCCGCTTCCAGAGCCGCGCATACCCTGTGCGCGACCACAACGTCCTGCGAGGCGTAACTGACAAACACCGGCCTCAGCGCATCCGCTGCCTCAGTGTTACGCTCCACACCGTCCTTACCTACCGACGCATTCCGTTGGTCCATGCGTCATACTTTACCCATATTGCGGCTGATGTTCCCGAATGCCGTATCCTTGACGACAAACCCTGTTGGCGGATCCTTCGTGGGGCGCCTTTATGGAGCTCCTAAGCCGCTGCTGGATAATGCGCCGACCCGGGCGGATGATCGGGCGTAGCTGGGGTTGGAGGGGCAATAGAGGTGCCATGGTTCTAACGAAGCTGGTCACAGGCGTGCACATTGGAATGAGTTTTGCGCTGCTCTCTTGTTACGCTTTGGGTTCGCCAGCAATTCCTGAGATTCAGCCTCGAGTGCCCGCCTTTGGCTGTCCCGCCAACGATCAACCGGGGCCGGCAAGGCTGCAGACCGGTGAAACCATGCCCGCCCCCGTGGAGCCGCGCATGGCCGAGCAGATCGCCTACTACGGGGCCGAGCACAGTCCCGGCGTCTATGCACCCAAGGGTTGGTACTGCCGGGCGTGGGACGGTTCGAACGGAAGCGTGCTCGTCGTGACGCCAAAGCGTATCGAGCCACCCTACTTTCCCCTACCCATGATCACCGGGCCCGCCGTCATGATCGAATCCTCGGACGGAGGATCCTCCGGTCGTTTTCACGTGGCCATCGTCGCGGCGCGGCTGTTTCCACTGCTAGGCAGCGATTTCATCACACGCGTCAGGCAGGAGCACTTGGTCTCGGATTCATTGTTCGACGTCGAGCCCTATCCGAACGACCGACTGGAATACCTGAGTGACCGGTTCGTGGAATACACCACTCCTGCGAATAGCACCGGGCTCGGTACCGATGGCATGTTGGAGATGTCTGAATTGCCCGTAATGGGGCTGACCATTGTGAATCTGGCGGCCGACGTGAATACACTGATCGAAGTTCGCGTCAGACTTCCGGCCGGTCTGATGCCTGTAAAGCAGGCAATCGTGCAACTGGAAACCGTCTGTGTACAACTGCCGCGAGGCTGTCAGGGCCTTCACTGACCGGCACCATGGTCCAGGCAAAGCTCGCAAGCAGCTCGCGAGATGAATAAAGGCGCAAGATCAGCCACTTGACGGGGGCGCCTTACGACGCGCTCTGCAACAGTATTTCCCTGCTCACCGCATATTCGGTGGTTGGAACTGTACCGCTGTAGGCGATCGAGATCTCCTGCTTCACAGAGATCAGCGTGTTGACGTCCCGCCAGTTCGTGATTGTCTGCGTCCGAGTCGTGCCCGCAAGATCGGTCCACGTTAGCGTGCTTTCCAATTTGAGCGCGGAATACATGCCTGCAGGTACGATCACTGACTCCACATCGACGACAGAACCTTTCTGAGTATATGACACCGGCGCTTGTGTCCCGCAGGCGAAGCTGAACTCAAGCGTCCACATTGCGCCTACCGACAAGGGGAAATCAGGACCGGCGCCGTGTGGATCATAGGTGCAGGTCACGACGCTGCCATCCGCCGCCGTTTAGATATAGCTGCTCTCCTGACCGGAGTTGTTGAAGTCTTCAGCCTCCGTCACGATCGAATAATTTGTGCCGTTCACGATGACCGTCTCGTGGCCTGGATCTTCAGACAGCACCACATACGATCCGTCCGGATTGACGGTCGTCACCGTATCGATAAAGCCTAGGGTAATGGCATTGTTGGAATTATCGACGATGGTTTCGCTGTAGGTTCTCGCGGAATTGAGCGGCGGCGTCACGAAACTATAGCTGGTGCCGGAGGGCGACGAATCCCCACTGCCACCACCGCAACCGGTAAGTGGCAGAATCAACAATACTGCCGTCGGCAGAGTTCGCCGTTTCATTTCCCGTCCTGATTGCTTTTTTTATCGGACGGTGAGAGGTCGCTACCTCACACTGTAACCGCGCCCTTCGAGGCACGCCGTCTGGGCCCGCACGTAGTCCTCACGTTTCGCTGGCGATGCGGCCGTTACGGATGCTGAAGCAGCGGCGCCCGGCGGCGTCGAAGCCGCGGCGGCTACACCACCGGGCTGTGTCGGGTCGAACCCGGTCTGGTCCCTGGCCCAGCGATGGCACTCGAATCGATCCCGCGTCTGCTGCTCGGCACTCTGACCGTTCTTCGGATACACGAAGAGATTAGTAACGCTGGACTGTTGCGCAGCGGCCGGGCTCTCCAAGCCAAGTGGCGGAGGCACGGTTTCATACTCACCGATGGCGGCGTTCCACCGATAGTAGTCGCCGGCCGCGTAATAGTACGGAACGCCACCCCACCACAATGTCGAGTAGTAAAACGGCAATGCTGCGAAGAACAGGCCGTAGCCCAAGCCGCCCCAGCCCCATCCGCCATGGTAGCCGTAGCCGCGCCAGCCGCCGCGATATCCGTAGCCGCCGCGAAACCCGTACCCGCCGCCTCCGCGAAATGCGCCAGCGTGGACGCCACCGCCCCCATAGCCAGGGCCAGCCGCGGTTGCAGGAAACGCAGCACATGCTGTGACCAGCACGACTGCGAGCACTCCAAGAACTCTGAGAGAACATCGTGTGTTCATGTGGTTGCCTCGCGGCGATGACGGGAGTTTCCTAAACTCGATATTACCTGCGGCGAATTAAGCTGAGCTGAAAGCAATATTAAATCGATTCCCCACTGCGTTATTTTGAACGCTGTGGCGCTTTTCGTCATCGGTCATTGTCCTCTGTGCCGACCCTTCCAACAGCAACGCTCTTCTATCGTCAGCTTCATTATTTTATTTATAAATCATTTAGTTATAAGATATATCTCTACCCCTCAGGAGGTCGTTGCTCGGCAGCTTAAGTTCAACGGCCACCGGCGACGTCGAGGACCGCGCCCGTTGTATAGGATGCGGCATCGCTCAGTAGCCACACAATGGCCTCTGCCACCTCGTCTGCACGCCCCGCACGTCCGATCGGGGTCGCAGCTCCCACACGCTGTGCACGATCAGGCTGTCCGCCAGTTGCATGAATGGCCGTCTCGATCACCCCCGGGCGTACGGCGTTGACCCGGACCCCCTGCGGTCCGAGCTCTTTGGCAAGTCCGATCGTCAAAGTATCCAGTGCCGCCTTCGATCCGGCATAGTCGACGTACTCAAAGGGCGAACCCAGCCGAGTCGCCGCGGAGGAGACCAGGACGATCGAACCACCGTTGCCGCCGCGATCCCGCGGCAGTCGGCGCGCGCTCTCACGGGCGCACAGATACGCACCAAACGTATTGACCTCGAACATGCGCTTCAGCCGCTCAGCGCCCATGTCAGCCAGCGCCAGTGAAGGGGCCACGATCCCGGCGTTGATCACCACCCCGTTGAGCCGCCCCAGCCGGCTTTCAGCCGTGTCGAACATTCCGACAGCATCCGCTTCGACGCTCACGTCGCCCCTGACAGTCAGCGCGCTGCCTCCGGCCCTCTGCACCGCCAGGGCGACCTGTTCGGCCGCCTGCTCGTCACGCACATAATTGATCGCCACAGACCAGCCTTTGACACCACAAAGAATCGCCGTCGCACGACCTATCCCGCGACTTGCTCCCGTTATCAGAATGATTTTCATCGGTGCGGTGAGGCCCCGATTTGAATTCGAAACGTCTTCGAAATGAGCTGTAATGCTTCAGGTCGGTCCCAGGCTCGGGCGCCGTAGATCTTGTCGAGCACCTGACCATTGGCGTCTACGAGGACGGTCAGAGGCAGTCGCGATGCACCGAGCATATTCTCCATCAGCAGCTTGCTGTCGATGAATTGACTGATTGTGGCATTGGCCTTTTTTAGCCAGGTCCTGGCTTGCTCCGGATAGTCATCGGTCGAGATGCCGATCACCGCGAATCTTCCCGATTCGTCCAACCAGGCGAGCCTTTCCAATGACGCCATCTCTTCCCTGCATGGAACGCACCAGCTCGCCCAGACATTGATGATCAGAGGTTTGCCACGAAACTCTGAAAGCCTTCTGGGTGGTCCATTCAGGCCCTGAATCGTCGCCTCGCGAAGGGTAGCGCCAATCGCGACCTCCCCGGGCGTGCCGGCGTAGCTTGCCGTGATCGGCAAACCGCCAATAACGGCGCAGACCGTCACCAGGAAAGCCGGCGCCAGAATTGCGGCTCCAATTTTGCTAATCATTTCACGGATCTTTCCACACCGGCGTCCGACGACAACAGGTCGAGTCGCCGCCGGCACTATTTTGCACCCAGATCGCAGCAGGCGAACACGCCGGCGACAGCGATCCAGTTACGGCCGCTGCCTAGCCCCTATATGCGGCCTAGCCCCTATATATAGAGAGCGCGTTGAACATAAGCGTCCCGGGCAGCTGTTAACCCCGTTTCGCCTGATGCTGCGTTTAAGTAGTCACCATACCTCTCATCATGGAGCTACCGTGAAACGCCTGTGCATTGCCGCCCTGCTCGCTGGAACCAGCCTGCACGCCCATGCCCTCGGTCGTCTGGCCGACGTATCCATTATCGACCGGGAGACTGGCGCCGTGATCCCCACCCACTACTACAAAGGAGAATACTGGATCGCCGGAAGACCGGGCGCGCAATACGCTATTGCGATACACAATCGTTCGGGCGAGCGCGTGCTGGCGGTGACTGCCGTCGATGGCGTCAATGTCATTTCCGGAGACACGGCAAGTTGGGAGCAGACCGGCTACGTGTTCGAGCCTCGACAGGGCTACCAGATCGATGGCTGGCGCAAAAGCAATGCGGAGATCGCCGCGTTTGTATTCACCGAGGCGTCAGGCTCCTACGCGGCGCGCACCGGTCGCGCCGCGAATGTCGGTGTGATCGGCATTGCATTATTCCGCGAGCGGCCGCCCCCGCCTACGGAAGCTCAGTCCCCGGCCGTGGAGCCTCCGCGGTCACGATGGAATGAATCCGATGCGGCCAATGCAACCAATCCGCTCAATGCACCCAATCCGCTCAATGCGCCCAATGCGTCCGGTTTGGCCGCGGCGCCAATGCTTCGGGCCGCGCGCCCGTCGGTGACCGAGAAGCTGGGCACCGGCCACGGTCAGCGCGAATCGTCCTACGTCACCCAGACCGATTTCGAGCGGCTTCAGGCCACACCGAACGAACTGATACGGCTTCGCTACGACAGTCTAGAGAACCTGCTCGCCATGGGAGTCATCCGTGCGGCGCCGGCGCCTTCGCCCGCACCGGATCCATTCCCGGCGTCGCCGCTGGCGCGCTACGTGCCGGATCCACCCGAGCTCAGGTAAAGATCTGCGACAATGCTTCGCATGACCGAAGCGCTCGACTCGGACGAAGCGCTGATGCTGCGTTACTCAGCGGGCGATGTGCGGGCATTTGAGGCACTGTACCTGCGCCATGAAGTGAAAGTGTGGCGCTACATCTACCGAAGTGTGTGCAACCAGGCAACCGCCGATGAGTTGATGCAGGACGTGTGGTTCGCGGTGGCGCAGGCGGCGAGCCGCTACCAGCCAACGGCGCGCTTTACGACCTGGCTGTTCACTCTGGCACGCCATCGCATGATTGATCGCCATCGCAGGGCGGAGCCTCATCACAGCCCCGAGCTGATCCATGAGCACGGCGAGCGCTGCATCGATCAGTTGCCTGCCGAGGCGAGCTGCGAGCCGTCGCAGCAGGTGCAGTCGATTCAACACACCAACGCCCTGATCACGGCCGTGGAACAGCTTCCGGCCGAGCAGCGCGAAGCGTTTCTGATGCAGGCCGAAGGCGAGCTGAGTATCGAGGAAATCTCGGTTGCGACCGGTGTCAGCTTCGAGACGGTCAAGAGCCGCCTGCGTTATGCGCGCGGAAAGCTGAAGCAGATCCTGCAGGAATACGTATGAGCCTACCGCCGTCCCAGGAGAATCTGCCCGATGAGCTGATTGAGGCCTATCGTCGCGCGAGTGCCGCTGACGGTCAGCGCCCGGCTCAGCACGTCCGCGAGACCATCCTGGCGCGGGCAAGGCACCTAGCTCACGCGGCAGGCTCAGCGACCGAACACGCCACAGCTTCCGCGACGCCGGCGGCCAATGATTCGCAATGGAAGTGGAAGGCGGCAGCGGGCCTTGCGGCGGTGGGCCTGACGGGACTGCTTGCCGTGCAGACCTTTCGCACGGCGCCTCACGGGCCGACTTCGGCCGACGGCGCCTCCGTCACGGAGAATGCACAGCATGTCGCGCAGGCCACCTCCGGCACGTCTACCTCTGCGGCGGTCACGGCACCGGTGTCGGCACCGGCCCCGAATCGGCTGCCACGCGATCAATTCAGCCGCAGCTACAGCAATGCGGCCAGCCCTCACCCACATGAGGCCGCGACCGCCCCAACTGATGCGGCTGCCGCACCGCGCGAAGTCGCGCCGCCGGCACCGGCCGCTGCGGCGCCGTCGGTAGAGAACGCTGGCCACCAGGAGGCGTTTGCAGCGCGCGTCCAGTCATCGATCAGCGCGCTGGCCATGCGTGCCACTACACCGGCGCCCAACGCATCGCGCGACAAGGCCATCGCAGCCGTGCGTGCCAGCTTCCCGGAACTGTTCACCGAGTCAGCCATGACAGGTACGGTGCGCATCGCGATGGTGCTGAACAGCGACGGCACGGTTTATAGAACCGTCAGCGAAGAACCGGTGGCAGCCGGCCATATCGATGCCGCCTCGCAGCTCAGCCGGGCATTGGGCATCGGTCCTGATGAGCTCGACGGTCCGGCGGAATTGCTGACGCTGAATAGCACTGCGGACCAGCCGAATACCATCGTCGTGGCCTTTGGAATACGGCGACACAACCTGGGTACGAGCAGCGGGGCGCCTTGAGAGCCATCACCTTGAGCCATAGCATGCTTCGTGGCCGGCTCGAATATCGGACCAGGGCGCGCTTCAACTGCGGCCGGTGTTTCGAACCTGGCCCCGGCCTTTGACTTCCCGTCCGCCCGCCCCGCACACTCGGTACGTGACGATGAGTACCAATCCCAGCATTGAGGCCGTCGTCGTGCCGCCGACGCACGATCTTGGCGATGGTTTCCATGTGCGTCGTGCGCTGCCCAGCAGGGAGCGGCGCATGGTGGGGCCGTTCGTGTTCTTCGATCAGATGGGTCCTGCCGTGCTGCGGGCCGGCACCGGCCTCGATGTGCGCCCGCATCCGCATATCGGACTGGCGACGGTCACTTACCTGTTCGACGGCGAGATCATCCACCGCGACAGCCTCGGCAGCAACCAGCCCATTCGGCCAGGCGAGGTCAACTGGATGATCGCCGGTCGCGGTATCGTGCATTCGGAGCGCACCGCCGCCGACAAGCGCGCAGCCGGGTCGTCGCTGTTCGGTATTCAGACCTGGATCGCACTGCCGAAGGCAGAGGAAGAGCGCGCTCCGAGCTTTCGTCATCACGCCGCCAGCGAGCTGCCGGTGATCGAGGGCGAAGGCAAATCGCTACGACTGATCGCCGGCTCGCTGTATGGGGCACGCGCGCCTGTAGCCACGCTGTCGGACATGTTCTATGCCGACGTCACCCTGGCAGCCGATGCGCGCCTGCCGGTTGCGACCGATCACGAACAGCGCGCGCTGTTCATCATCCGCGGCCGTGTCGACATCGACGGCAGCGGCTTCGATGCCGGCCAGCTGGTGGTGCTGCGTCCGCAGCAGGCCATTGCCGTACGCGCGCTGGCGCCCTCGCAGTTGTTGCTGCTTGGTGGGGCGCCGATGGATGGTCCGCGGCACGTGTGGTGGAATTTTGTCTCCAGTTCCACCGAGCGCATCGAGCAGGCCAAGGCGGATTGGCGCGCGGGCCGCCTTGGCAGCGTGCCGGGTGATCCCGAATTTATTCCACTGCCCACCACCCCTGCGGTGCAGTCGCAGCCGGCTGAATACCCTTGACGCGACTCAAGGCCGCCTGAAGACCTCAGGCGGGTGGCGCACTGGCTAGCGGTCACGTGCCAACACATCCAAGTAACTGCTTTATATAGCTGAAGACAGGAGGCTAGAGCCGCCGTAGCAAAACTGTTGTCTTAAGACATATCTTAAGATATAGTGGCCGATATTAATCACGATTGGTACATCCTAATGAGACGACATCGCCACGAGGCTCCACATTTCGGTGACTACAGCCGCCACGGCCACTTTGGCCGCAAGCGCGGCTTCCTGGGCGGCTTTTCAGAAGGCTTCGGCGGTCGCGGAATGCGAGCCGGGAAGATGCTGGCGTCCGGCGATCTGCAACTCATCATTCTCGCGCTGCTCAGTGAAAAACCCCGGCATGGCTACGAGATCATCAAAGCCATCGAAGAGCACTGCAGCGGCATCTACACGCCAAGTCCGGGCGTGGTGTATCCCGCGCTCACGTATCTGGAAGAGACCGGCTTCACGGTCTCGGAAACCGAGGGCACCAAGAAGCTCTACCGCATTGCCGCTCCCGGCATCGAGCATCTGGCCAAGCACCGTGCCGATGCCGATGAAATGCTGGAACAGCTCGGACGCTTCGGCAAGAAGATGGCGCAGTTCCAGCGCCAGTTCGTCGAGGAGGAGGTAGCCGGCGAGGAGTGGGGCGGCAGCCCGCGCGATCAGGAAAAAACGGAATGGCGGCAGCTCAAAGCGGAATTCCACGAATTAAAGCATCAGTTCAAGGCCGCGCTGTTCGAGAAGCTGCACGCGTCGATGGAAGAGAAACAGCGCGTGCTCGAGATCCTGCGGCGCACCATCCACGACATCCGCGGTCGATGAGCTCCGCGGTGCCAGCACGCACAATGCCAGCCCTGACACCGGCAGCGTCTGCGTCGGCCGGCCTCTCCAGCTACCAGAAATGGGTAGTCGCCCTGCTCGCGTTCCTGCAGTTCACCGTCATCCTGGACTTCATGATCATCTCGCCACTGGGCGCTATCCTCATGCCGACGCTGAAGATCACTCCGGCGCAATTCGGCCTGGTGGTGTCGAGCTATGCCTTCAGCGCAGGAGCAGCCGGGCTGCTCACCGCCGGGTTTGCGGATCGGTTCGATCGCAAGAAGCTGTTGCTGTTCTTTTACGGCGGCTTCATCCTGGGCACGCTGCTGTGCGGCATTGCGCGCAGTTACCAGTTCCTGCTGATTGCCCGGATGATTACCGGTGTGTTCGCCGGAGTGATCGGCTCGATCGTATTTGCCATCACAACGGACCTGTTTGCCTATCAGCTGCGCGGCCGGGTCATGGGCGTCCTTCAGACCGCCTTTGCCGCCAGCAGCGTGGCAGGCATTCCGGCCGGGTTGTATCTGTCCAATCGATGGGGATGGAACGCGCCGTTTCTGCTGATCGTTGCGATCGGCGTACTGGTCGGAGCGGTGACCCTGCGCTACCTCCGACCGATCGATGCTCATCTGCGATTACATCCGGATCGCAGTCCGCTGCATCACCTGTTCCACACCCTGTCGACGCCGCGCTATCTGCAGGGCTTTGCCACCACCGGACTACTGTCGACCGGGGGATTCCTCCTCATGCCCTACATGAGCGCCTTCAGCGTTCACAATCTCGGAATCGCATTCAGCCGCCTGCCGCTGGTGTACCTGGTCACCGGTGCGTCAGCCATGATCGCGGGGCCCCTGATCGGCCGCGCCAGCGATGCAGTCGGAAAATTTCTCGTGTTCTGCTTCGGCTGTGTTGCGACGGTTATCATGGTGATGATCTACACGCATCTTGGCGTGACGCCGCTCAGTGTCGTGATCCTGGTCAACTGCCTGCTGTTTGTCGGAGTTTCCTCGAGGATGATTTCCGCCTCGGCCCTGATCTCGGCGATTCCCCATCCGGCCGATCGCGGCTCCTACATGTCGATCAGCAGCTCTATTCAGCAGATATCAGGCGGCATCGCGGCGGTCGTGGGTGGACTGATCGTGACCGAGAGCAGCACTGGCGCGCTGGAACACTTCGACACGGTCGGCTACGTGCTGGTCGGTTCCACCCTGATTACACTCGTCATGATGTATTTCATCAGCCGCCGGATCGCAGCGCCCGCCACACTGTCGTCGGCAGCTGCCTGATCTTGCAGTCCGGCTCAGCGCTGCTAGGCCAGCGCAGTCTTGAACAAGGCGAGCATGCGGCCCCAGGCCTTCTCTGCCTGTGCCTGGTTGTACACGCTGGAGTCCAGTGAACACCAGCCGTGCATGGTTTCGGCGTACACCTCGATTTCCGCCTTCAGCCTGGCTTTGGCGAACGCATCGCGCAGCAGATTCTTGGCCTGCGGATCCTTCTGATCGTCATTCGCGGCGATCGCGATCAAATACTGAGCCTTCATCTTCGACACCAGCAAGTGCGGACTATCGGCTTTATCGGTGGCAAGGTTGGCACCATGGAAGGAAGCGCCGGCGCCAATGCGATCGGGGAACGTGGCCGCGGTGCGCATGGTCATCGGGCCGCCCATGCAGTAACCCGCGGTACCCATTTTGCGCTTGCCGTCCACTGCCGCCTGGCTGCTCAGGTACCCGACGTAGGCCTTCGCATCCGTGACCTGGACTTCGGGGGTCAACGTGCCCATCAGCGACATCAGCTTCTGGCGCGTGGCATCATCCGCCATGCTTGCCCCTTCCGGCACGATGGGTGCCTTGCCGGCGCGGTAGAACGGATTGGGTACCAACACGGAATATCCGGACGTGGCGAGTCGCTTGCCCATGGTCCTGAAGGCCGGCCGCAAGCCGTTGATGTCCGGCCACATCAGGACCCCAGGGTGCGCACCGCTGGAGGGGTGCACGAAATAGGCGTCGGCGACACCGTCGGGCGTCTTGATTTCTACCTCGGTCTCGGTCACTTCAGCGGCGCCGGCAATTGCCGGCAGCATCATCGTAAGGCCGCCGGCCAGGGACAGCGCACCAAATCGCCGCCGCGTCAGCTCAGCGGAGCGGCGCGCATATTCAATCATGTCGTCAATGGAGTCCTTGTCACACATGGTCATTTCTCCATCGGTGAGGTCACGCAGGAGTTCCGTGCACCATAGTAGCCGGTGACCCGGGGATCTGGCGACCGTCTGTTGCTTTCGTTCAGGTCGCTCTGATCTGCCGCGATGTCGTATTTCGACGCGCAGCTCGCGGAACCAGAGCGTGTAATTGCTGCATCGATCGCAATCTTGACCGAGCACTGGCGCTAACCTATCGTCCTGCGAGCGCTCTGAAGGCTCGATGACGGATGCGGCGCTTAAGCCCGGCAGTTGCTCACCGAGCCGAAGGAAACGCCCTGATGACTTCGAATTCGATCTTGAATCGCCCGCCCGCCATGCAGATGGCGCGGCCGGATACCATCGGCGATCCTCCGGTGGCGATCGGCGATCTGTTCAAGATCGGCATCGGGCCCTCCTCGTCCCATACGATGGGGCCGATGAAAGCCGCCGCATTGTTCCTGCAGCATCTTGACGGCCGCTGGGACCAGGTTCATCGCCTGCTCGCCACGGTGTACGGCTCGCTGGCCTGGACCGGCAAGGGACACGCCACCGACACGGCACTAATCCTCGGCCTGGCCGGTGAGCGGGCCGAGAGCATCGATCCGGACCTGGTGGAGCAAAAACTGCTGACGATGCTCGCCAGTCGTCGCCTGACGTTGCCCGATGGCAGATCAATCCAGTTCGACCCGAAGACCGACATCGTGTTCGATACCGTACAGAGCTTCCCGCGCCATCCGAACGCCATGACCTTTGAGGCCTTCGATGCCGCGGACCGCAGTGTCGTGCGCGAACTGTGGTTTTCACTCGGTGGCGGATTCGTAGAACAAGCCGATGCCGACCGGCACGACGCCGGACAGCCGGCTGCCCGGTTTCACTTCGAGAACGCGCAAACCCTGCTCGATCTGGGCCGCTCGAACCGCCTGTCGATCGCCGCCATGGTGCTGGCCAACGAGACCGCACGCGGATCCGAAACTGACACCCGGGAGGCCATCGACAGGATCGCCAGCGCCATGCATGCCTGCATCGATCGCGGGCTGTCGCGTGAAGGGCCGCTGCCGGGTGGATTGAAGATCAGGCGGCGTGCCAAGGGTCTTTATGACAAGGCGCTAGCCTCCCGCCACAGCAGCAATCGCTCGGGGCTGGACGCCATGAACTTCGTGTCGGCATTCGCTATCGCCGTCAACGAGGAGAACGCCTGCGGTGGCCGCGTGGTGACAGCGCCCACCAACGGGGCCGCGGGTGTGGTGCCGGCGGTGCTGCGCTACTACCGCGACTTCTGCGCTGCCAGTGACCGCGAGGGGGTCGCCAATTACTTCCTGGCCGCGACTGCCATCGGCGGCATCATCAAGCGCAACGCGTCGATTTCCGGCGCCGAAATGGGCTGCCAGGGGGAAGTGGGCTCGGCAGCGGCGATGGCGGCCGCAGGCCTTGCCGCCGCGCTTGGCGGCAGCAACGAGCAGATCGAGAACGCAGCCGAGATCGCGCTGGAGCATCATTTGGGCATGACCTGCGATCCGATCGGCGGGCTGGTGCAGATACCCTGCATCGAACGCAACGCATTTGGCGCCGTCAAGGCGATCAACGCCGCCTCGATGGCGCTGCACGGCGACGGTACCCACCGCGTATCGCTCGATCAGGCGATCGAAACGCTGCGGCAGACTGGCACCGACATGCAGTCGAAATACCGCGAAACCTCGCGCGGCGGTCTGGCCGTCAATGTCCCGGAATGCTGATAAACCCGCGTCCGCACACCAGCTGAGGCGCCAGTGACCGCGCCCTCCCCTGCGGTGCGCGGCGAGCGCGAACTACTGGAAGTCAATCGCCGCTTTTATAACCAGCTGTGGTCCGGCGCACGCCTGGTCGAACCGCAGCGCTTCAATACCTGGCCACTGGTGAACTCCGTGCTACCGCGCTCACGGCGGCAATTGGAGGTCGCACCGGGTCTGCGGCCCCGGCTGCCGATCGAGAACACGCAATTTGTCGACATCAGCGCGCCGGCACTGGCGGTGCTGCGTGCACACGGGGCGAGCGTCATGCTCGGCCTGGTGTCCTCGCTGCCTTTCGCGGCCGCCTCGTTTGATCTGGTATGCACACTCGACATCGTCGAGCATGTGGACGACGATGATGCGGCGTTGTCGGAGATCGCGCGCGTTGCCGCCCCGGGCGCGGTGCTGCTGCTGTCTGCGCCGCTGCATGCGTCGCGCTGGACGGCGTTCGATGATTTCGTGGGCCACCGCCGACGCTACGAACCGCAGGATCTGCTGGTGAAACTGGCGCGCCACGGCCTGTCGGTGGAACGCAGTGGCGTCTATGGGATGCAGCCGCGCTCATCGAAGCTGCTCGATTTGGGCATGTGGTGGCTGATCCACCATCGTGAGCGGGCGATGTGGTGGTACAACCGGGCGCTGATGCCGCTCGGGGTTCGCTTCCAGAAAAAACTCGCGCTCGCAGCGGGCATGATCGACGCCACAGCGGTGGACGAGGTGCTGCTGGTATGCCGCAAGCAGGGCGTCGCCTCGACGGCGCCGGCCCGCTGATTGGCATCAGGCGCGGGGCGCCGCTGACGGCAGCGCTGCCACTGCAGCGCCGCCGCAACCATTCAACCCGCCGAATGCTGACTATTCGTGGAACGTGGCCGTGATGCCGAAGGTGCGTGGCCTGAAGGTGTAGTTGTTGTACTGCGGGCCCGGCGGCGGATAGGTTGGATTATTGCTGTCGATGAAGGTTCGCTCGTAATTCGTCGTGGTGTGCGAATTCAGCAGGTTGTCGACGAAGAATGAGGTCTCCCACGGGCCAAACGTGGTGCCGGTGCGAAACTGCAGGAAGTTGGTCGACGGCAGCGTGTACGACAGCGCGGTCGGGAACTGCGAGTACTGCGATGAACGCGGATCCTGAATCGCCGCGGACCACGGGTTGCGGCTGGCGAATTCATCGTCGAAGCGCGCAAAGCTCTTGTGGTCGGCAAGCACGAAATTGTACTGGGCTCCGACCGACAGGTTCCACGGCGGGTTAGTGCCGGGGCTGCCATTGATCGCGGCCTGCCCGGAGATGGCGTCGCCATCGAACGCCAGATCGTGCTTGGAATCGGCGATGTAGCGCGCGGAGGTGTAACCGAGCGCTACCTCGAGCGTGACCGGACCCAGTGCGGCGTCCGCCTGCAGGTCGAAGCCCTTGGCCGCAGCCGTGCCCAGATTATCCGTGAATTGCAGTCCGCAGGAGCCGGCCACATAGACGTTCTGCTGAATGTCATTCCAGCGGATGTAGTAGACGCTGCTGGCGAGCTTGAGGACGTTGTTGAAGTTGTCCTTGGCGCCGATCTCGTAGCTTTGCGTCGTATCCGACTTGTAGGTCAGCGGCGCCTGGCCGCTGGTGTAGCCCTCGGCGATCAGGTCGGTCATGCAGTACGAGGGCAGCGGCGCATTCGCCCCGCCGACCCGAAAGCCCTTGGCGTAGGTTGCATAGAACAGGTGACTCTGATTGAGCTGATAGGCCACGCCGACCTTGGGCGTGAATGGGGTTTCCTTCTGGTAGCCGTAGTTCGGGCCGATCGGGCCGTAATTCTGCGGTCCATCGCTGTAGTTGTAGATATCGAACGACGTTCTGGCCACGCGCCCGCCAACGGTCAGTTTCCATTGTTCGGTGATGGCGTAACTGACTTCGCCGAAGCCGGCCAGTTGATGATCGTGGGAAACGTTGAGGTTGTAGTAGGAATCGCCATTCGGCAGCAGCGGGAAGCCCACGCCGCTGTTGTTGACGAAGATCTGCTCTACGTTCAGCCCGTACAGGGCCTCGAGCAGGGCATTGGCCATCGGATCATTGATCTGCTCGAGGCTGAGCTCGCGGTTCGCCTGGAAGAACGCGCCGACGGTCCAGGTCCAGGGACTGCTGGCATCGTTGGACTGCAGGCGCAGCTCCTCGGCGAAGCTGCGCTGCTGGTTCTTCACCGTGGCCGGGGCGCGATAATTGGTCAGCCCCGGCGGCAGATGCACGCCGGCCGAGTCGATCAGCGGGTAGTACGCCGGAGGCACCAGGATTGCCTCCGGAGAATTCGGCCAGCCGATCCCCTGGTAGTAGCTCAGGTTGTAGTCAGTGCCCTCATAGCCGGTCAGTTCATCGCGCACGTAGTACGAGGTATTCGACACCAGCCGTGTGTTGCCCAGGTCAGCCTCGATCTTCAGCGCCGGCAGGTAGAAGCGATCGGGCACGGCCGTTCGATCGGGGTTGCCGTTTTTGAACACACCCGATGAGGGATTGGAAAGCGCCGGCCAGTAGGTCGATACATCGTGCTCCTGCTTGTCCTGATAGAAAATACTCGGTGTGACGGTGACGGCATCGAGCGGCTTCCAGATCCCCGCCAGGCGCAGCACCAGTGTCTGCTGGTGATTGGCGTTGCCGTCGACCACCGCACCGCTGGTTGGGTCCACGCGATCGATCCAGCCGCCGTCGCGCCGGAACCAGGCGCTGACGCGAAACCCGAGCGTGCCATCGACGATCGGGCCGCCGTGGGCCACGCCGGCCTCGTAGCTGGGCTCGCCGTACTGCGTATAGGAGACCTCGCTGCGCACGTAGGTACTGTCCTTGGTCAGGCTCGGCTGGGTGAGGATGTAGCGCACCGTGCCGCCCTCCGAGCCGGCGCCAAACAGCGTGCCCTGCGGTCCGCGCAGCACTTCGACCCGATCCAGATCGAAGGTCTTCGGCAGCGTGTCGTCCGGGTTGAAACCCAGCGAGCGCATCTGGATCGGCGTGTCGTCGATGTAGATACCGGTGGTGCCGGCGCCGCCCGAAGAGGAGATGCCGCGTATCGATATCGCATTGGTGCCGGTCTGATCGATCGACACACCGGGGGTGTAGCGCACGATGTCGGTGAAGTCCTTCATCCCCTTCTGATCCATATCCTCCTGGGTATAGGCGCTGACGCTCACCGGCACCTTGCTCATCGATTCCTCGTGGCGGGTCGCCGTGACCACAATCTCCTTCAGCGCACCGGCAGTTTCCGCGGTGGCAGCATCCTCCGAGGCGGGTGCATTCTGGGCGCCGACGGCGCCGCAGGCACACAGCGCCAGCACACCCGCCAGCAGGACTCGCTCCGACCTGCGCGTCGCTGCGAAATTATTCGGTGTCATGACTGGCTCTCTCATAAAATCAATCCCCCCGTTTGCAACCCGGGCGCAGCACCCGGCCCCTGGCTCGCGATCCCCGCCGATCGAATTCATTTATGAATTCAGCAGCACCGCCGCATCGGCACCCCAGCTGACGTACACTTCATCGCTCCAATCGATCGACCATTCCGAGGTGCGCCGTTCGTTCTGGGAAAATACTGTAACCACTTTTCCGCTCGCCGTCTTGATGCGGTAGGTCGAGCGATTACCGAGGTAGCCGAGCTCCCGCACCGTGCCGCGCAGCTGATTGACGCGCGCGGTGCCGACCGGCTGCTTGCTCAGGCGGATCTTCTCCGGCCGCAATGCCACCCACACCCGCTGGCCGATGCTGAATCGCCCGACGTCATCGACCAGCAGATCGCACCCGGTCTCGGCGCATTGCACGGTGATCAGGCCAGGCTCGGACGCGCTGACGGTGCCTTCGAAAAGATTGGTGGTGCCGACGAAATCCGCCACGAAGCGGGTACTCGGGAATTCATAGATCTGCGACGGCGTGCCGACCTGCAGCACCTGTCCGCGCTCCATCACCGCGATGCGGGTGGCAAGCGCCATCGCCTCGTCCTGATCGTGCGTGACTACGATGAAGGTGATGCCCAGCTGATACTGCAGATCCATCAGTTCGAACTGGGTCTGTTCGCGCAGTTTCTTGTCGAGCGCCGACAGCGGCTCGTCCAGCAGCAGCAGCTTGGGCCGGCGGATCAGCGCACGAGCCAGGGCGACGCGCTGTCGCTGGCCGCCCGAGAGTTGGTGCGGTTTTCGCTGCGCCAGCGCGCCGAGCTGAACCATCTCGAGCGCTTCCTCGATGCGCCTGCGCCGGGTGGCACTATCGATCGCCAGGCGCCTGACCCCGTAGCCGACATTGGCCTCCACACTCATGTGCGGAAACAGCGCGTAGGACTGGAACATCATATTGACCGGCCGCTCGTGCGGCGGCACGTCGCTCATCTCCACACCGTCGATCGAGATTCTGCCGCTGCTCTGGCGGGCGAAGCCTGCCAGCATCCGCAGCAGGGTAGTCTTGCCGCAGCCGGAGGCGCCGACCAGCGCGAACATCTCCCCTTTGTAGATCGTCAGATGCACATTATCCACGGCGGTGTATGCGCCGTAGGTCTTGCTGACACCTTCGATGACGATCTGCGGCGTGGCGTTGGGATCCAGCCAGGGACGATCGACCAGCGCTTTGAGTTGGTTGGCGATCATGCCGGGCGCGTGCTCAGTAATCCGCCGGCGGCGAGGCGCGGCGCCGTTCCGGTGCAAAGAACGGCCGCTCCACCACCTGTGCGCGCGCCATGCGCCGCTCCCACACCAGTTCGCGATTGAGATAGATCTCGGCCCAGACAGTGCTACCGGTCCGCATGTGCGGCGCATCGACCATCGCCAGCGCGATATTGCGCTTGCAGGTGGGAGACCAGGTGGCGGAAGTGACGCTGCCGACCTGGTGCTTGCCGGCCTTGTCCGCATACAGCAACGCATTGTGCGCCGGCTTGTTGCCTTCGATGTCGAGCCCCACCAGCCGGCGGCGCGGCGCGCGCCGCTGCTCGTCGAACAGCGCACGCCGTCCGGTAAAGTGGCCCTTGTTGAAGTCGACCAGCCATCCCAGCCCGAGCTCAATCGGCGTGCGCTCGGTGCCGAACCTCAAGCTGCGCTCGCTGGAGACGAAATCGACGTTGGGCAGCACGAACCCCGCCTCGATCCTTGCCATGTTCAAGGCACGCGAACCGATCGGGCGAATGGCGCACTCGCGCCCCGCGTCCATCAGCGCATCCCATACGCTCTCGGCATCCTCCGGTCGCATCCATAACTCGTAGCCCAGATCCCCGGTAAAGCCGGTGCGCGACACCATGATCTGGCTACCGGCACCCAGCGCCGGCGGCAGCGCGAACCAGGCCAGCTCGAAGGGCTTGAGCTGCGCGATCCCGGACAGGCCAAAGGCCGTGAGCACGGCGCACGAGGTCGGACCCTGCACGGCCAGGGCTGCGGTCTCGTCGGTCACTTCGGTTATCTGCACGTCGAAGCCTAGACCGGAGTCGAGCAGCCAGTCGAGCTGTCTTTCACCGCTACACAGCCGGAACTCGGTGTCGCTCAGGCGAAACACCGTGCCGTCGTCGATCAGGTGGCCGTCGTCGTTGCACCACACGCTGTAGGCCACCCGGCTATGCTTGAGCTTGCCGATATCGCGCGTCATCAGGCGATTCAGATAGGGCAGTGCGTCGTGCCCGGCAATCCGGTATTTCACCATCGGTGTCAGATCGTAGAGCGTGGTGGCGTTTCGGATCGCAAAGTACTCCTGCTCCACGAACGTGAACACGTCCACCGTGGTGTAGCCCGCCCAGGCGATGAAACTGTCCACCTGGCTGAGTGCGCGTGCACGTTCGTGAAACGGCGTCTTCAGCAGCGGCTGACGATAGTGCGGTTCGCTCTCGCTGAGCATCGTCAGGCCGCCTCGCGAATGAGAGCGCGCGCGGCATTGCGGCCCGCGATGCCCATGACGCCGCCGCCGGGGTGACAACCGGCCCCGCACAGGTACAGCCCGCCTAGTGGCGTGCGATACTGGGACGCACCTGGCACCGGTCGCACGATGAAGAACTGATCGAGCGCCAGCTCGGCGTGATGCCAGTGTCCGCCGCTGATGCGAAACTGCCGCTCGATGTCGGGCGGAGTCAGCAGCTCCGCGGATTCGACGCTGGCGCGCAACCCGGGTGCACAGCGCTCGAGCGCATCGATGATCAGATCCGCGAAGCGCGCGCGCTCGTGCTGCCAGCCGGCGGCAAGCTCATAAGGCGCGTACTGCACCACCGCCGAGAGCACATGCCCGCCGGCCGGCGCCAGGCTCGCGTCGCTGGCGGTCGGCACGGTAATTTCGATGATTGGCTGCGAGGAGAACTCCCGATACTTGGCGTGATTGAAGGCACGCTCGATGTAATCCAGCGACGGCGCCAACAGCAACCGCCCGATCAGGGCGCTGTGCGGCAAACCGGTGAACTGCGGCAGCCGATTCAATGCCAGATGCAGCTTGGCAGTCACGCCGTGCGCGCGCAGATGCGCGATGCGGCGGACGAAGCCGGTGTCGAGGTACTCCACACCCAGCAGCTGCAGAAAAGTCGTCTTCGGGTCGGCGTTCGAGATGACATTGGCGGCACTGATCTGCTCGCCGGACTCGAGCACGACGCCAGCAGCGCGATCGTTTTGCACCAGGATTCGCCGCACCACGGTAGCGGTGCGGATCGCGCCCCCGGCCGCCAGCACGGCTCTGGCCAAGGCATCAGACAACGCCCCGAGGCCGCCCACCGGTTGCGCCAGCGCGCTGCCGCCCTGCACTTCGGCGGCCATCCGGTACAGCAGCGGAAACACGCTTCCCGGGGATCGGGGACCGGCGCGGGTACCCAGCACCGCATCGAATCCGAGCGCGCCCTTGAGCAGCGGCGTCTCGAAGTGTTCGTCCAGCAGATCCTGGACGCACATGCCGCCGATGCGCAGCAGTTCGCGCATGTCGCGGCGTCCGAGCCGGCGTATGCGCCAACCGATGCGCAGCCATGACAGTCGGGCCTGCCAGGAGTCGGTCCCCAGTCGCGGCGGCACGCGGTCGAGCACCGGATGCAGCGCTTCGGCCAACCGCCGCAACCGCGCGTGATAGGCCGGAAACGCCGCGGCGTCGGCGCCCGATCGCCCCGCGAGCACCGCCGGGTTATCCGGGTTGATCGGTAGTGGCGACTGGTCGGGTGCGATCGCAGTGGTCGGCATGCCGGTCGCGGCCATCTGCAGTCCGCGGCTGTCGAGCCCGAGGTCCCTGATCATGGATCCGGGCATCAGATGCAACAGGTGCGCACAGGCGGAAACCTTGAAGCCCGGTGCGAATTCGCGCGTGACCGCGGCGCCGCCGACCTGGTTCGCCGCCTCCAGCACCAGCACGGAACGCCCGCTGCGCGCCAGATAGGCGGCACACACCAGCCCATTGTGACCCCCGCCGATGACGATGCAATCGTAGTCCGGAGCCCCGACTGCAGCGCCCGCCATGATCAATGCGTCCGGCCGAGGTCGCGCAGAATGGCGCCGGCGGCGTTGGCGCCGGGCGCGCCCATCACGCCGCCGCCCGGATGAGTGCTCGAGCCGCACATGTACATGCCGCGCACCGGCGCGCGGTACTGGGCGTAACCCGGAATCGGCCGATTGAACAGCAGTTGATCGAAGGTCAGCTCACCCTGGAAGATATTGCCCTCCGTCAGCCCGACCTCTTTCTCCAGATCCCAGGGCGTGCGGATCTCAGCATGCAGGATCAGGTCCTTGAAGTCCGGGCTGTGCTCGGCGATGGTGTCGATGACGGTGCGGCCAAAGGCCGCTCGTTTGGCCGCATCCCACTCGCCGTCGGCCAGTTTGTAGGGACAGTACTGCACGAACACCGACATGTAGTGCTTGCCGCTTGGCGCCAGGGTCGGATCGATCTGCGAGGGCATCAGCATATCGATGTACGGCGCGCGCGACCAGCGGCCTTCCTTCCAGTCATCGTAGGCGCGCTCGAGCATCTCGATGCTGTCGGTCACGTGCAGGTCACCGCGGATGCTGGGCGAGCCGTGCGGGATGGCGGGAAAGTGCGGTAGTGCGTCGAGCGCGATATTGAGTTTACCCGACGAGCCGCGGATCTTGAAGTTACGCACCTGCGACACGAACTCGTCGGGCAGGTCGCCGGCGTCCATGATGTCGAGAAAAGTGCGGCGCACGTCGAGATTGGACACCACGATGCCGGCCTGAATCTCCTCGCCATCGGCCAGCACCACACCGCCTGCCCGCCCAGCCCGCACCAGGATCTGATCGACCGGCGCGCTGCTGCGGATCTTGCCGCCACTGGCCTGGAACGAGGCGGCGAGCGCCTGCGTGACGGCGCCCATGCCGCCGCGGGCGAATCCCCAGGCGCCGACCGCGCCGTCGATATTGCCCATGTAGTGATGCAGCAGTACATAGGCCGTTCCCGGTGAGCGCGGACCGAGCGCGGTGCCGATGATCGAGCTGCCTGCCAGGTGCGCCTTGATGATCTCGCTGTCGAAATATTCGTCCAGGAAGTCGGCGCAGCTCATGGTCCAGAAGCGCACCGTCTCGTACATGCGCTGCTCGCCGAGGCGGTGAAAATGCTTGCCAAGGTACAGCAGTTCCATGATGTCACGCGGCTTGAACGAGGTCGGATCGGGCGGCTCGCGCAGCAGCAACGGCTTGATGAAGCGGCATTGGCGCAGCATGTCGCGCAGGTAGCGCTCGTAACTCTCGGCATCGCGCCTGGAGTGCCGGGCGATCTCGCGGCGCAGGGCATCGTGGTTGTCGTACAGTGCCAGGTGCCCACCATCGCGCATCATGGTACAGCCGCCCTCGTACGGAATGATCTGCAGGCCATAACCGGGCAGGTTCAGCTCGCGAATGATCTCGGTGCGCAGCAGGCTGCACACGTACGAGCAGTTGGAGTAGGTAAAGCCGTCGTACAGGCTGCGGCTGACCGCCGCGCCGCCGACGTACGGGTTACGCTCGAGCACCAGCACGTCCAGTCCGGCGCGCGCCAGATAGCAGGCCGCGACCAGGCCGTTGTGGCCGGCACCGACGATGATCGCATCATGGCGCGCGCTGCCGCCGCTGCCCATTCCCCTACCCCTCATTCAATGGCGACTATTCAATGGCGACCGATCAGTGCCGCTCAATCAGGCCGGCATCCTGCGCGACTTTCCCAGCGCGTCGAGCGTCGTGTCCATCGCCACCTCGAACGCCGCCAGCGTGTCACGCAGGCACGAGTCATCGTGCGCCGCCGAAACGAACCACGGCTCGCGCGAATCCGGTTCGCACAGGATACGTTCATCGTGCAGCACCCTGGCGGCCGCATCGTAGAACGTATAGTCGCTGCCCTTCCAGTCGCGGTAGGTACGCGGCGGCTCGTGCGCAAAGTACAGCCCGCTCATCGACGCATGGCCAACAAAGCTGTGCGCGATGCCGCGCGCCTTGAGTATCGTGCTCATTCCGGTGCGCAGCCGGGTGCCATAGGCAGCAATGCGCTCCAGCGCATCGGTTTCGTCCAGAATCTGCAGCGTCTTCTCCGCCGCGGCCAGCGATACCGGGTGAGCCGTGTAGGTGCCCCCGTGCGCGACGCCGCGACCGATCTTGCGCATGATGTCCTCGCGCCCGGCCAGCACCGAGATCGGGTAGCCATTGGCGATCGCCTTGGCGAAGGTGCACAGGTCGGCCTGCACCCCGTACAGCTCCTGCACCCCGCCACGGGCGACGCGAAAGCCGGTCTTCACCTCGTCGATGATCAGCACCACGCCGTGCCGGTCGCACAACTCGCGCGCCGCGCGGATGTAGGCCGGATCGGCCGCGATCCCCAGGCAGTTGCCCATGATCGGCTCGATCAGCAGGCAGGCAATCGAGCCGGCATGGCGCTTGAGCACGTCCTCGAGCTGATTGGCGTCGTTGGCCTGGACAAAATGGGCGAAATTGCGCGAACTGAGCGGCACTCCCTCGCTGTAGGGAACCACGTCGGGCTCTCCGACCTGGGCCCATTTGTCCATCGGCGTGTACCACATGGCGGCATCGAACAGCCCGTGATAGCTGCCCTCCAGAATGACGTAGTCGTCCTTGCCGGTATAGGCACGCGCCAGCCGCAGTGCCGCCATGACCGCCTCGGTGCCGGAGTTGGAGAAACGCACCAGCTGCGCGGCCGGCACCATCTTCGCAATACGTTCCGCGACGCGGTATTCGCATTCGGTGGACAGCGCGAATACACCGCCGATCTGCATGCCCTCGCGCGCCGCCTGATCGACGCGCGCATCGGCGTAGCCCAGGATGGCCGGGCCATAGCCCATGCGGTAGTCGACGTAGACGTTGTCGTCGAGGTCGGTCACCCGGGCGCCGCGACCGGATTTCACGTAGATCGTGCGCTCCTCGCCCCAGTAGCGGAAATTGGAGGCGACGCCCAGCGGCATGCGCTTGACGGCGCGCTGGAAATGTTCGTGGTTTTTGGTCAGGGTTCGGGGCATGGCTGCGCTCCGCTCTACAGGGGGTGCCTGTACGGCACGGTAGCACTACTTGCGCAACGCGTCTATATGAACGTATAAATTTAGTGTAGAATTGAACAGTCGTATAAATCGTCCCCGGACTCGCCGGAGGTCTTTCGATGAATAGCTCAGCCGCCCCGTCGGCCCCGCCCTCCGTCGCTGCACTGCCGCGGGCGCTGCCGGCGTGGGCCTACAGCCACCCGGAAATGACCCGCCTGGAATACGAGCGCATCCTGAAGCCGAGCTGGCAGATCGTGTGTCACATCAGCTCGATCCCCAAGCCGGGCGACTACATGACGCTCGATCTGGGCGCCGACAGCGTGGTGGCCGTGCGTGGCGCCGACGGGTCGATCCAGACGTTCCATAACGTCTGCCGCCATCGCGGCTCGCGGCTGCTCGAGGGCGCGGGCAACTGCCGCGCCCATATCACCTGTCTGTATCACGGCTGGTCGTACCGGCTGTCGGGCGAACTGGTAGGGGTGCCCGCGCGCGATACCTTCCCGGGCCTCGATCGCACCCAGTTCAGCCTCAAGCCGGTGCGCTCGCAGGTGCTGCTGGGCTTCGTGTTCGTCTGCGTGGCCGGCAATCCGCCGCCGCTGGAGCAGACCTGGGGCAGTTTCCTGGCTGAATTTGCCCCGCATCGATTCGAGGACATGGTGCCGCTCGGCTCGTTCTACATCGAGCACTGGGATTGCGACTGGAAAATCGCGATGGACAACTACCTCGAGTCCTACCACGTTCCGATCGGACATCCCGGACTGAACCGGATGTTCACGCCCGACTACGACGATCAGGTCAATCTGCCGACCGGCGTAGCCCGCGGCATCAGCTGGATGCGCGAGCGCGAGTCGTCGCAGTGGAGCGAGCGCATGTACCAGCGCCTGGTCGCAGGGGTCAGCCAGGACCTGCCGGAAGCCCATCGTAAGCGCTGGAGCTTCTACAGCATGCTGCCGAACCTGGGCATCGACGTGTTTCCCGACCAGATGGATTTCTTCCAGGTGCTGCCGCGCGGTCCGGGCAAATGCACCATCCGCGGCAGCTCGTTTGCGCTGCCGGATGAGCGGCGGGAGATGCGTCTGGTGCGTTACCTGAGCGCACGCATCAACCGCCAGGTGCAGCGTGAGGACGAGTTTCTGTGCCGCCGAGTACAGCTCGGCCTGGCATCGGGCAGCTATGAGCCGGGGCCTTTGTCGCGGCTGGAGAACTGCATGTTCGAGTTTCACCAGCTGCTGCGCGAGCGCATTCCGGAAGTGCGCCTGGCCAGCGCGCCGGCGCGCTTCGCCTGAATCGGCCCTCTAGACGACCCGCTCCGGCAGCGTCGGGATGGCGGGCAATAACGCCGTGATCGACTGGCGAAACTGCGCCAGCGGCCCGGTGCCCGGTGCGCCGTCGTCGAACTCATCGGCTGCACCGGCCAGCCCGGTCTGGGTGGACTCGGCCAGCGCGATTTCCTGTTGCAGCCAGGCGTTGAGCAGGCGCTGCCAGCCCACGAGCGCGGTGCGCGCTTGCGCGCCGCGGCTGTTTGGTGCGCGCGCACGCTGCGCGGCTGCGGCCAGCAGGTAGTCGAAGCGCTGGATGCGGCAACGCCCGGGTGCCACCGGGATGACCTGAAGAATCAGTGCCGCGTCACGCCGCAGCTCGAGCAACTGATTCGGCGGCAGGAACTGGCGCTGCGGCGCGGGCGCTTCCAGCCAGCGCTCGACGATCAGCTTCCAGTCGGCCGCCACCTCGATCTGCTGCGCGCCGGCGGGCAACATGCGATCGAAGGCGCTCCAGTCGAATTCGGGGTCCGCCCCGTACCCCAGCGCCGCAGCCGCGCCGGCCGCGCGCACCAGAATCAGCCGTCCGAATTGCTTCAGCTCGAGCGAACTCAGGTCGCCGGGGGTGTCGCCATCGACCAGCCGTCCGTCGAGCCGGTAAGTAAGACTGTGGGAGGCGCAGTGAATGGCGCCCTCGAAATGACCGCTGCGCGCGATGACCAGCGCGTGTGGCCGCCGGCGACAGGCATTGCGAAATGCGCGTAGCCGGCCGCGCTCATCGCGCACCACCAGCACCCGCTCGCCGGCCAGATCCCCGCTGAGAAAGTCCCCCGCCGCGGGGACTTCCGCATCGTGTCCGATGAACTGCCAGGCCGGTCGCAGCAGCCGATCGCGTTCGGCTGCCAGCAGCGCGGCGTGCGCGTAGGCCCACGCCGGCAGACGTGCGCTCGGCGCGGCCGCTTGATCCGCGGCGGCCGCGAGTGTGGTGGTGGGCCGCGGCGTCGGCAACGCAAGCGCTTCGCCGTTCGTCCGATCGGGCGGCGCGGCGGTGCGCGGCGCCGGAGCCGCCGGCTCGAACTGGCCTGGGAACACCGAGCGCAGGTAGGCCAGCGAGCGGCGCCTTGCGGCCGCGCGGTCGATGCTCGATTCGCTTTGGAAGGCGAATGTCTGCCACAGGATTTCCAGCACGCCGATCAGCCCGAGAGCGATGCCGTCGCAATCCAGGTGCGCAGCGCCGCTCTGGGCGATCAACCGCTCGATCAGTTCGCGCACCAGTGCGGCAAAATCCTCGTCTTTCTTGCCGCAGATGTCGTAGTACTCCTGGCGCGAGCTGGCCTCGCCCCAGAACGAATACCACACCGATACCTTGCGCGGACTGGCGATCTGCGGATCAAGATACAGCTCCACCAGCAACTCCAGCGCCTGCACCGGCGCGTGCCTGAGCTGGGACACCGGCAGCAGCACCCGCTGCTCGAATTCGGCTGCCAGGTACTCCAGTGATGCCACCAGCATCGCCGCCTTGGAGTCGAAGTAGAAGCGCACGATGCCGGGTGACAGGTCGGCGATCGCGACCACCTTCGCCACCGTGGTGCGCGATGGCCCGTGAATGTGCAGCGCCGAAATACAGGCGTCGATCAGGCGCTGGCGCTGGCGGCTGCGTCCGGTCCGGCCGGGTGTCGCCTCGGCGCTGGCACGCTCGGCAGCGGCTGGCGGATTGGTTGGTCTGGCGCGTGACACGATCGTACCGGGGCTCACCGGTGCGAGCCGGCGAAAGTTGTACACCGGGCTAAGTTTATCGCGCACAATAGCGCCGAGGGGCTTATTCCTGCGCGACTGATGAAACCGATCGAGCGTCCGGGCCGCTGGCTCATCATTCTGCCGCCGTTGCTGTTCCTGCTGATTTTCTTTCTCATTCCGTTCGTCTTCGCCTTCAAGATCAGCTTCGCCGACACCGCCGCGCGCGTGCCGCCGTTCACCGACATTCTGTCGACCACCCCCGATCATCACCTGCAATTCAGCCTGAGCCTGGGAAACTATCAGTACCTGTTTACCGACGAAGTCTACGGCGTAGCGTATCTGTACTCGCTCAAGACGGCATTCTTCTCGACATTGATCTGCCTGGTGCTTGGCTACCCGATGGCCTATGCGATCGCCCGGGCATCCAAGTCGACCCAGAACATCCTGCTGCTGATCATCATTCTGCCATTCTGGACCTCCTTTCTGCTGCGCGTTTATGCGCTCGAGGGCATCATCCGCGACAACGGCATACTCAACACCGTCTTGCTGCACCTCGGACTCATTCACGAACCGCTCCGGATCATGCGCACCACGCTGGCGGTCTACCTCGGCATCATCTACTCCTATCTGCCATTCATGGTATTGCCGCTGTTCGCCACGCTGGAAAAGCTCGACCGCTCGTTGCTCGAGGCAGCCTCCGACCTTGGCAGCCCGCCGTGGCGGGTGTTTCTGGACGTCACTCTGCCATTGTCGATCCCGGGTATCATCGCCGGCTCGCTGCTGGTGTTCATCCCCGCGGTCGGCGAGTTTGTCATACCGTCGCTGCTGGGCGGGCCAGACAGTCTGATGATCGGCCGCGTGCTATGGGATGAATTCTTCGGCAATCACGACTGGCCGGTGGCCTCGGCGGTCGCCATCGCGTTTCTGTTTCTGCTCGCCGGCCCGATCGCGATCTATCAGTACTACAACGTCAAGCAGCTCGAGGCCTGAGCGGAATGGAAAGGCGCTTTTCCCCGACACTACTCACCATCCTTTGCCTGGGCATCACGGTACTCTATCTGCCGATCCTGGTGCTGATCGCGTTCTCATTCAACGCCTCCCCACTGGTCAATGTGTGGGGCGGGTTCTCGACCGCCTGGTATTTTCAGCTGCTGCACAACCGCCAGCTGCTGCAGGCGGCGCTGCTGTCGCTGGAGGTCGCCGTCACCGCCTCGACCGCCGCGGTAGTGCTGGGGACCATGGCGGCGATTGCGCTGGTGCGCTTTGCCCGGTTTCGCGGCAGGTTGCTGTTGACCGGCATGGTGAACGCGCCGTTGGTGATGCCGGAGATCATCACCGGCATCACGCAGCTACTACTGTTCGTGTCGATGTTGCAGATGTTTGGCTGGCCGCACCGCGGCTTCACCACCATCGTGCTCTCGCACGTGGCCTTTTGCTCCGCGTATGTGACCATCACCGTGCAATCGCGCCTGCAAACGGCCGATCGCTCGCTGGAGGAGGCGGCGATGGATCTTGGCTCCGGCCCGGCGCGCGCCTTCCTGGAAATCACACTGCCGATTCTGATGCCGGCTATCCTCTCGAGCTGGTTGCTGAGCTTCACCCTGTCGCTCGACGATCTGGTGATCTCGAGCTTCGTTTCAGGGCCGGGGGCCAGCACGCTGCCGATGGTGATCTATTCCAAGGTCAAGCTAGGCGTCAGCCCCGATGTCAATGCGCTCGCCAGCCTGATCATCTGCGCCGTCGGCGCCTGTGTGATCAGCGCCGGCTACTTCATGCGTCGCGCCGATCAGCGACGGGCGCTGGAGATGCAGATGGCCGAGCGCTGACGCTCAGGCCATCGGGCCGGATAGGTAGCGCGGATCGTGAGGCGTCCGACCGAGGATCTTGCGTACCAGCGGCTCGAACGCCTCCAGTGGCCGTACCGGATAGTCCGGATCGAATGACGCCTGATCCCAGCGCTCGCAGAACGCCGCGCAGGCCGCATACCACTGATGGCCCTTGAAGCGATCCCGGCCGTTGCGATTGCCACCCAGATGGTGCACGTAATAGTAATTCTGGAATAGTCCGTGCTGCTCGACGATCCAGCTAACCTCGGCTCGCACGTAGGGCCTGATGATGGCCGCCGCGAATTCCGCATGATTGTACGGTGCCAATTCATCGCCGATATCGTGGATGAGTGCCGCGAGAATCAGCTCGTCGTCGGCGCCATCGGCCAGTGCGCGCGTCGCCACCTGCAGCGAATGTCCCAGCCGGCTGACCGGATAGCCCGCGAGCGAATGATCGAGCCGGCGCAAGGCCTCAAGCACGCGATCGGGCAGGCCGACGGCGTAGTCGCGCTCCGATTGGTCGAGCAGCAGGTAATCCGCGCGGGTTCCGTCCTGCATCCTGCGAAAACTGACCCTCTGGCTCATCGCACGGTCTCCTTCACGCCCGCCTGCCGCCGTCGCAGTACCCGATACAGGCTGCGCGGCCCGTCGATGTCGATGTAGCAGCCCTGGAGGTGCCGCAACCCTTGAGCCGGATCGAAACCGGTGCGCCCGTGCAGCAGCCGCCGATTATCCATCATCACGAGCTCGCCGGCATCCAGCAGGAAGCGGATCTCGAACTCCGGTGAGCGCAGCAGATGATCGAATGCGCGCCGCGCACGATAGTACTGCGCCAGCTCCGCCGGCGGCTGCAGCGGCACGAAATCCAGCCGCGGACTGAAGTGCACCGCCTGCACCCGGCCGGTCACGTCGAGCTCGATCGGCGGTGCGCTCGCCACGAGGTCGGTCGCGGCGTCCCGATAGCGAAAACGCACCGCAGTCTGCGACAGCAGCCGGAACGCCTCGCCGTCGCGCGCCCGCAGCGCCTCGGCGGCCGCAAAGCCATCCACCAGTGTCGACAAGCCGCCCGACGTCTGGTTGACGAGGCAGTGCAGCAGTTGCACGCCGGGCACCGGCCAGCGGTACGGATTATCGGTGTGTGGATCCAGCGGCACGGCGGTGTATGCCAGGTCGCTGGCCTCGGGTGTCGAGCGCACGTCGAACAGCGCACCAAAATTCGTCTCGCGGATAAATCCGAACAACGCTGCGACGCGAAGTATGTCGCCGGGCTGCGTCGGCACGCCCGCGAAGATGATAAACCCAAGTTCCAGGAACTGCGCCAGCCAGTCGGCGCGCTCGGCATCACCTGGCTCGCCGTTCCAGCGGCAGCGCGCGCCGAACTGGAGCGAGGAATTCCACAGCCTGGGCGCGGGCAGGTCGTGGTCGCCAGGGCGCAGCGCCGCCTCGGCCAGGATGTCGCGCTCCAGCAAATCGGCCTGATGCCCGTCGCTGAACAGCAGGCGAAACTTCCCGGGCTCCAGTTGTGTCACCGCACGCAGTGCCAGCCGCGGATCCAGGTCCGATGGGTCCTGCAGCCGCTGTCCGGTGCGCAGGTCGAGCGTACTCGCGTCCTGGCAGCGCTCGCGCAGCCACAGCGGGTGGATCGAATAGCGCTGTCCATCCGCCTGCTCAATCGTCAGTTCATTGCCGGCGCTCGCGCGCACGCGCGCGGTCGGCTCAGCGGCGGCAGCAGGGCTTGGGGTTGGCGAGGGCATCGGATCAGCGCGCCGTCTTGATCCGGGTCCAGGTACGGGTGCGGATGCGCTCCAGTGCCGGGTTGACTTCGGCGGATTCATACAGCCGCGCTGCCGTTTCCGCCGTCGGGTAGATCGCCGGATCATTCAGGATCTTCGGATCAACGTACGGGGTCGACGCCAGATTGTCGTTGCCGTAGTGAATCTCGTTGGTGATCTCGGCGATCACGGTCGGCTCCAGTATGAAATCAAGGAACCGGTGCGCAGCGTCCGGATGCGGCGCGTCGATCGGAATCAGCAGCGCGTCGAACGAGGCATTGGCGCCCTCCTTGGGAACGGTAAAGGCCAGGTTGACGTCGACGCCGGCGGCCTTGGCGCGCGCCCGGGCCGCCGCATAGTCGCCGGACCAGGACATCGAGATGCAGAACTCCTTGTTGCCCAGGCCGTTCATATACTCGCTCGAGTCGAAGGCGCGAATATAGGGACGCACCGCGAGCAGCAACTTCTCGGCGCGCTTGTAGTCATCGGGATCAGTGGTATTCGGATCAAGGTGCAGGTAGTTCAGCGCAAGTTGCAGCACGTCCTCTGCCTGATCCAGAAACGACACGCCGCAATCGGCGAAACGCGCGATGATCTGCGGCTTGAAGATCATGTCGAGGCTGTCGAGCGGTGCATCGGGCATGCGGGCCTTGATCATGTCGACATTGTAGGCAAAGCCGTTGACGTGGCGCAGGTACGGCATCGCGTACTGGTTGCCCGGATCAGCCCCGGCTTCGATCTTGAGCACCTGCGGATCAAGGTTCTTCCAGTTCGGCAGTTTGCTGCGATCCAGCTTCTGGTAGATGCCGGCCTTGATCTGCCGGCTGAAGAAATCGGTCGAGGTACTCACGACATCGTAGCCCGAGTCGCCCGCCATCATCTTGGCTTCCAGGGTTTCGTCGGCGTCGTAGGTGTCGTAGACGACCTTGATGCCGGTGCGGTTTTCAAACTTGGTCAGCGTGTTCTTGCCGATGTAGTCGGACCAGTTATAGATGTTCACCACCTTGGCCTCGCCACCCCCGTGACCGGAACCGCAACCGCTCAGCGCCGCGCCGATCAGCAGCAGCGCCGCGGGCAAGCCAGGGCGTGCAGCCACGCTCTATAACCTCACCATCACATGCCGCGGCACGCTGTAGTCCTCGAGTGCATACACCGACAGGTCCTTGCCATAGCCCGAACGCTTGAAGCCACCGTGCGGCATCTCGCTGACGCCCGCAAAGTGGGTATTGATCCAGGTGCAGCCGTACTGCAGCCGGGCAGCCACCTGCATGCCGCGGGCGATGTCGCCGGTCCACACCGACGAGGCCAGTCCGTACTCGGAGTCGTTCGCCCAGCGCACCGCATCGTCCGCTTCGGTGAATCGGGTGATCGACACCACCGGCCCGAACACTTCGCGCTGCACGATCTCGTCGGTCTGCAGCGCGCCGGCGACAATCGTCGGCTCGTAGAAAAACCCCGCGCCGGCGCGCGCCTTGCCGCCGGTGGTGATCTGCATGTGCGGTTCGGCGGCCGCGCGCGTTACGAACGCGGCCACGCGCTCGCGTTGCGCGTGCGAGACCAGCGGCCCCATTTCGACGCCGGGCTCCTGCTGCCGACCGACCTTGATGGTGCGCACCGCCTGCGTCAGGTCGGCAACGAGACGGTCGTAGACGCGCTCGCCGACATACATGCGACAGGCGGCGGTGCAGTCCTGGCCGGCGTTGTAGAAGCCAAAGCCGCGGATGCCCGAGATCACCTCGGCAATATCGGCGTCATCGAATACGATCACCGGCGCCTTGCCGCCCAGCTCCAGATGGGTGCGCTTGAGGTTGCCGGCAGCCGCCGCCAGCACCTTCTGGCCGGTCGCGACGGACCCGGTCAGCGACACCATGCGCACCCGCGGGTGCGCCACCATGGTCGTGCCGACCGGATCGCCGAGCCCGCAGACCACATTGACCACGCCGGCCGGCAGCAGCTCGGCGAACAGCCCCGCCAGCATCAACGCGGTCAGCGGCGTCTGCTCGGAGGGCTTGAGCACCATCGTGTTGCCGGCAGCGATCGCAGGCGCAATCTTCCAGGCCGCCATCATCAGCGGATAATTCCAGGGCGCGATCGAGGCCACGACGCCGATCGGGTCGCGCCGCACGAAGCTGGTGTGGCCCGGCAGGTACTCGCCCGCGAGCGGACCGTGCTGGGTGCGCGCCGCGCCGGCAAAAAACCGGAACACGTCGGCGATCGCCGGCATTTCATCGTTCAGCGCCGCGTTCAGCGGCTTGCCGGTGTTGTGCGACTCCAGCGCCGCATAAGCCTGCGCCTCGGCCTCGAGGCGATCGGCGATTTTCAACAGCAGCGCGGCGCGATCCTTAGGCGAGGTTTGCGCCCAGCCCTCGAACGCCTGCTCCGCCGCCGCCACTGCGGCATTGACCTGCGCGGTACTGGCCGAGGCGACCGCCGCGATCGCGGCCCCGCTGGCCGCATCCAGCACCTGCTCGACCGGCCCCTCGCCGGCAACCAGCCGGCCGCCGATCAACATCTGTGTCTGCATGTAGTGTCCTCCGAGCCGCCCGGTGTGGCGTCGTGCGCACCGCCATGCGCGCCCGCGCCGCACCGCACGACTTGCCGCAGTGTCGCTCATTATTATATTATCGACTGCATAATATTTACCAGCCGCGGGCTTGCACGCCCGTGAAACCCAATCGAGGGCCGTCATGAACCAGGACGTCTTCATCACCTGCGCCATTACCGGCGACGACACCAACGTCACCAAGAGCCCGCACTGCCCCATCACCCCGGAACAGATCGCGGCCGCGGCGGTGGATGCGGCCACCGCCGGTGCGGCCATCGTGCACATTCATGTGCGTGAGCCAGAGACCGGCGCCTTCAGCATGGAGACCCGCCACTACCGCGAGGTGGTGAAGCGGATTCGCGACAGCAAGGTCGACGTGATCGTCAACCTGACCTGCGGCATGGGTGGCTATATCGTCGTTGGCGATCGCGGACTGGAAAACACGCCGGCGCCGGGCAGCGACTTCTGCAGCCAGGAACAGCGCATGCGCCATGTCATCGAGTTATGCAACGAAGGGCGGTACCGGCCCGATATCGCCACTCTCGACTGCGGCAGCCTCAATTTCGGCGACGGCAATCGCGCTTATGTATCGACGCCGAATTACCTGCGGCGCGGCGCTGAGATCCTGCGCGAACTCGGCGTCAAGCCGGAACTGGAGATATTCGACACCGGCAACCTGTGGTTCGTGAAGCAGATGATCAAGGAAAAACTGTTGCCGGCGCCAGTGCTGATCCAGCTTTGCACCGGCATTCCCTACGGCGCACCGGCCGATGTCGGCCATCTGCTGGCGATGGTCAACTCGCTGCCGCCCGACTGCGTATTCAGTTCGTTCGCGATCAGCCGCATGCAGATGCCCTGGGTGGCGCAGTCGGTGCTGCTCGGCGGCAACGTGCGCGTCGGGCTGGAGGACAATCTGTACCTGAGCCGCGGGGTGTACGCCAGCAATGCGCAGTTGGTGGCCAAGGCGCGCACTATTATCGAGGCCATGGGAGCTCGGATTCTGAGCCCGGCGCAAACGCGCGAGCGGCTGCAGCTGCACTGAGTGCGCTCATCGTGCCGGCTACCCCGATCTATCGGACGGCGATCCTGCCTGCGTGGATCGACTACAACGGCCATTTGCGCGACGCCTACTACGCGCTGATCTTGAGCTACGCCAGCGATGCGCTGATGGACCTTGTGGGGATGGATGCAGCCTATCGTGCCGCTACCGGCAATACACTGTATACGGTCGAGATGCACATTCACTATCTGCACGAGATCCATCACAGCGACATCGTCATGGTCGCTGCCAGGGTGCTCGGCGCGGACCACAAGCGTATCCACACTGCCTTCGACCTCAGCTGCGAGGGACAAGCTGCCGTGGCGGCGACCGCCGAGTTCATGCTGTTGCACGTGCACCAGGGAGATACCGTATCGACCACGCCGTTTGGGCCGCCGATCGCCGCCGCGATCGGCGCGCTGGCTGCCGCCGGTACGGACGCGCCCTGGCCCGGTCCCGGCTCCAGGCGCATGCAATTGCGCGGTCGCTAAATGATTCAAAGGGCAATGCAGCGACTGCTGGCGCCGCGCAGTATCGCCATGATCGGCGGCGCCTGGGCCGACGCGGCGGTCGCGGCCAGCCGCGCGATCGGCTATGACGGCAAGCTGTGGCGCATTCATCCGCAACGG
>Ga0210394_10000684_pt1 | contig 65176 bp, 58 predicted proteins | sample IncBWC12MmetaG_FD_160121 | JGI IMG/M metagenome (GOLD analysis project Ga0210394, IMG submission 160121) | Forest soil microbial communities from Barre Woods Harvard Forest LTER site, Petersham, Massachusetts, United States - Inc-BW-C-12-M | ecosystem: Environmental > Terrestrial > Soil >...
ACCTTAACGCACAGGAAAACCGCCGTCAACCGGCGAGCCTTCATCGGCTGGGGCGGGGCCGGTATGTACCCTAGCAAAGCGGAAGACCGCGAATGGGACCGCCTTGCCGTTCCTCATCTTGTAGAACGCCCCTTTTTTCTTGAGGAACATACGTCCACCGTCCCTGTCGACGTGAGCTAAGTATTCTTGCTTCAATTTCTCCAAGAAACCTATTCCCAAACGACGTCGCTCGTTGTGCGGAGTGTTGCCCCATCTGGTGAAAGACCACTCATTCCTGCGGGAGTTTATGGTGAAGACCCCGACCCAACTGCCGTCCCACGAGCGGGGGGTCATCTGCTCTCTGCTCAAGTTCACAAAGTCGCTCCACTCCTCAAACGTCACGTCAACAGTCAGCATGTTGATTCCCTCGAGGAAACTCGCGGTGCGAGGCCAGCATTTCTGTCGCAGATGTGAATTGTCGTGCTATGAAAATCAAATAGCTTCCAGCGGCCCGATCCGATGGGCGCCCGCCCCCACCACTCACATATCTTGCCGCAGCGCTCACAATTCTTGTTGGGATACTCCCCTCGAATCCAGCCCTGCTTCTCAAGCTCCACATGCGACGGATATTTTCTGTCGCCATTGGGAAACCGCAAAACAGATGGTTCACTCATGTCTTAAACCTCTCTAGTTTGGATTTTTCCCGTGTTTCAGACGTTTAACGAGTTCTGAAACTCTCTGGCCTAATTTTAGGATGAGCGGGCCACATGCGCTCGGAACGCGGGGGTAATGCCCCTTAATTGTACTGTCTTGCAAGCGCGGGCGCAAACGACGGCGGGTGGCCGCGCCTAACCTTATGGCTTTCCGTCCGGCATGTCAGCGATCACTTCGAGGCGAAGGATAATGTTCTAGTACCACGGTACTAACCAATGAAGTAGTCGCCGATAAAACCTCTTCCCGCCTCCGCGCATCCGTAACCGGTACAGTCCAGCGAGAGAGGGGTCTTGGTCCGTGCTGATACGTGTCTCAAAGCGGCGGCTAGCGATTTTCCTTCCTCTCTTCATGGTCCTCTTCATCCTGGTTCTGATCTCTCGGAGGTACCTGTGGCTTTATGCCACCCGAAAGGCTGATTCGCGGCCGCCAACAGTCAACCTCCTGCAAGACCCACAAACCTCGAAGAACCCCGTAATCCTGCTCAAGGAAGCCAACCGCCTCGCATGGCTTTTTAACTCGCCGAAGGCGGGGCCTCTTTACGTCCGCGCCGAAGAACTTTTCAGGGAGAGAGGTGATACTCGAAACGAAATCTACGCTCGGGTCGGCAGGATTCGGGCGCAAGCTGAGAGTATGTCCTGGGTAGACGTCTCGGAGTTACTCGGCCAGCAGTTGAACATTCCAGTCGTCGAGAATGACCCGGAACTGAAGCTTTGGTGTCTTGCGGCAAAAGGGTACACGGACCTTGAAATCAATCCCGCTTCCGCGAAGCTAGCTTGGACGGAGGCAGAACAGATTGCTCACAAGTTGGGAGAACAAGAATGGGAAGCGCGAGCTGAGGGAGAACTCGGGATCATCGGCTTTCTCCAAGGGGATAGTCGTCGCGCGGCAGTCATGGTTGGCGATGCACTTTTGTCTGCGAAGGCGAGTGGCGATATAGGTGGGCAGGTTCGAATGCTAGAAATGCTGGGCAACGGATTCAATGAAGCGAAACGCTATGGGGAGGCCCTTGCGTTTTTCGAGCGGGCCATCAAGACGAGCGGCGCAACGCCGGATGCGGGATTTCCTTTCATGGCGTATGAAGGAGAATCCACTGCCTTAGTCGCCCAGGATAAGGTGTCAGAAGCCAAAGACAAGTTGGAGCGCGCATTGGCCGTTGCAAGAGAAAATCAAAAACTCGGACACGAGAGCATGATTCTTCAACTGATGGGTGAGCTGGCCATTCGAACTGGGGATCGGCCTGCGGCTACGAAATATCTGGAGCAATCAGGCCAGCTCGCGCAAAAGTACAACTTCTATCGGACCCTAGGTCAATCAATGATTGACTTGGCCGGGCTTTATCGAGATGCGGGCGACCTGAAAGCGGCTGAGGTGAGTGCTTCTGCAGGAGTGGACGCTAGCAGGCATGTGGGAGATCGCTACTACCTTCCACGAGATTTGACCGTTCTTGCAGAGCTTAAAGCCGAGCGCGGCTCCATCAAAGAGGCGGAGGCGCTTTACGAAAATGCCGAGGACGTGATCGACGGGATGCTGGTCAACTTGCATGAAGCGTATTGGACTAGCGCGTTAGCGGGAGCGATGAGCGACACGTACCTTCGACATTTCGAATTAGAGGCGCGCCAAGGAAACCTTGACCGGGCTCTAAGCGTATTGGAACGCGTCCGGGGACGAACCGCAGCGGCATTGCTTGAGAATAAGGTGTCGTTTGGCAAAGACGAATCGGCAGACGTGCGTGCCCTAGAAGATGAAGTCTCCAACCTCCAGCTTCGTCTTATGCGCTCTGAAAACCCGAAGGAGCGGGCCAGCCTGCTCGATCAATTGGTCGAGTATGAGCGGCGGATGGAATGGACGCGCACGGAACGAACGGAATCGAAGTCCAAATGGTTTGACACCCCGGCCCCCCTAAGGGCGATCCAATCTAGCTTGCGTCCCGAAGAAGTCGTTTTGGAATACGTGCTGAGCGAGCCACGCTCCTACTGTGTCTGGATTTCCCGTGCCCGCGGAGGTGTAGTCGTACTGTCTGAAGGCCGACGCAAAATTGAAGGTCTGACCCAAGAATATCTCAAAGCGACGCGAGCTAGGCGCGAGGATTTAGATTCCGGGCGCCAACTTTACGATGTTTTGTTCGGGCAGCTCCCTCCAGAAGCAAACCGCGAGCAAACTATCGTCGTACCAGACGGAATACTGCATTTGCTCCCGCTCGATACACTCCGTGATCCGGCTGGCGCCTTATTGTTACAAACTCGCACAATCAGCTACGTTCCGGCTGCTACAGTTCTCCAGGTCTTGCGAAATGAAAAGGCCACGATACCGACGCAGCACAGTTTCCTCGGTGTTGGGGATATTCCTTATCAGAACCAGGGTCACATTTCGGCGAAACTTGAGAAACCGATTGGATTTTCGCGGCGAATTGAGCGTGGACTATCCGACGTGTTCGGCACCGAGTTGCACGACTTACCGGAGACCCGCGAAGAAGTCCTTACGGCAAGCAAGGCTCTCACCAAAGACCCAGTCTTACTTCTTGGTCCAAACGCCACGGAAACCGCGTTCAAGGCCCAGCCCTTGGCCGATTTCAAAATCGTTCATATCGCCGCTCATGGGTTCGTTGACACGCAGTTTCCAGAACGTTCAGGCTTGGTGTTGGGTGTCGACGCCGGTTCTCATGATGATGGTCTCTTACAGGTCCGGGAAATCATCCGGCTCCATTTCAATGCTGACCTAGTGACGCTCTCCGCGTGCAACACGGGAGTAGGGAAGATCGAGGGCGAAGAGGGCGTGACAAACCTAGTCGAGGCCTTTCTTGTGAGCGGAGCGAGGGCGGTTGTCGCGAGTCTTTGGAGCGCGGATGATACATACACCGGCGCACTGATGGAACGCTTCTACATCCATATCGCGGAAGGCCAACCGAAAGCCGCAGCCTTGCGGCACGCGAAACTGGATTTGCTCGCAAGGGACGGCGGCCATGTTCCACCGTATTATTGGGGCGCTTTTGTTTTGGTTGGAGAGGGAGAAACCGCGATTCCTCTGGGGGAACGATGAGTCTTGACGCTCAAGCAAAAGAGAAGATTTATTCTCGCGTGTGCGACCTTGTGACCCGGAAGCATTTCGATCCCGGCATGTACGGCGCGAATTGGGAGGAACTGTCCAAAGCCAAGAGAAACCAAATCGTTCAAAGCGCCAGTGATGAAGAATTCGAGAAGCAAATACAGGATCTCCTGGCCGAGTTGAAGACCAGCCACACTGGTTTTCGCCATTCCAAGAGCGCGAAGATCCCCGGCCGCCACGCTATCGCCGCAACTTTCATGCGCTGCAACTTCGATGGCTATCAGCGGTGGATGTTCCAAGACGTTCATGAAGGCGGCCCTGCGCACGCCGCGGGGCTGCGCCCAGGCGACATTCTTCTTCAGGTCCGAAATAAAGAATTGATGCCGCCCGAACCGCCAATTTTCCCCGTTGGCGAGGACTCCCAATATGCAATCCAGAAGCCTGACGGCAAACGCATCGTCGGCAACTTGATTGTCCCCTCGCCAAGGTCCAAAAGTCATCCGGTGATCGTACCGAAGGCAGTTTTGTGCTCGCAGCTACCCGATGGGATCGGTTGGCTCAAAGTGACCATGTTTCCGGGAGCAGTCGGTATTGATCTCGCTAAAATGTTTGATACCGCCATCGCCCATCTTAAAGATTCAACCCGCTTGATTGTGGACCTTCGTGGAAACACCGGAGGCGGCATTGGTGGATTGCGGCTGATGAGTTATTTGACTCCCGGAAAGAAGGAAGTCGGGTACAGCCTTACGCGCAAACGAAAAGAAAAAGGTTATGCGAGAGAAAAGCTACCAAGGTTTGGCCACATACCTTCACACAAGGCGACTCTTTTGTGGCTGGCACTGCGATATGGCTTCATAGACAAATCAATTCTCGTAGTCACTGAAGGACTCGGTCCTCAGAAATTTCACGGTCGCGTGGCGATCCTCGTCAACGAGCACACTGCAAGCGCCGGGGAGATGCTGGCTGCATTTGCTGAGGAAAATGGACTTGCCACAATCGTCGGAACAAAGACGGCTGCTCGCTTGCTGAGTGGCTCTACATTCAAGGCTGGTTCCGGCTACATCGTGGGATTGCCGGCCGCTGCGTATCTCACGTGGCAGGGGAAACTCATCGAAGGTAAGGGCGTGACGCCGAGTGTTCCAGTCGAACTGTTGCCGGACGACCTTCTAGCAGGACAGGACCCTCAGATGCAGAAGGCTATTGAGATTGTACGGAGCATGTAGCGCGGTACGTGTTCTGCCTCGCGAACGCACGACTACGGGACCGGCTAATCGCCGAGCCTCATCAACCCAGCCTGCTAATTCGGGCCACGCCAATCTGACAATGCTTTATCATAGACTACGTGTTCTCAAACGGGTTGTCGTGGTACTTGATAACCCAAACTGCAGATCCTCCCGCCTTCAAGATCAAGCGAAAGCGTTCTGGTCTCTCCGGATCGCGCTCGGGCAAGGGCACTTCCGTAATCGCCATAGAATCTGGCAACTGTGGCGCCAGACAATGTGCTATCAGGTCCTCAGCGAAAGAGCACAGGCGGTCTGTCATAAACTCAACAAATCGGGACAAAGGCTGACCGGACAATTCAGGTTCTTTGACCCTGACACCGGCGATGTCTGGTAAATATTGAACCTTCGGCAAAACCGATGCGCTGTGTTCTAAGGCGTTCCTGCATTCGACTAAACGCTCTGACCACTCACGAACATGCTGTAGGTAGTCGGCGAGATACGGATCGGAGGTACGCAAGACCGCCAATCCAGACTCGAAGGTTGTTAGCTTCTTGAACAGGAATCCGATCTTAATGCCAAGGGAATTGGCTATCTCTTGGATGCCTTGCTTAAGAACTCGAACAGCGCCATTGAGGAAGCCCTCCGTTTGCCGCCGGAGTTCCTTGTCGATGTTCTCTTCAATGTACAAAGCGCCTCCACTTCGACGCACTAATTCACCTCGCGCAGCCTTGGACGAGTGGTCGGCAATCAGCTGGACGATTTCTTGAGCTGTTTTTCTGATATTCATCAGGGTCATGAAGACGAACTCATAGCTACGGTCGAAGTCATGCTTTTTCTGTGCATCTCGAAGTGCATAGTCCCTGAGGTATGCAATGCCGATTCCCATTCGGGCCATAAACGGTGACGTAGATCCTTCGTCTGCAAGCTTCTGAAAAATGAACTTTGCTTCGTCCTTGCGAAGCACGAGGTTCGATTGTCTCTGGAGACGGTTCAGCATCTCTCCAAAATTCGCGGAGTTGATCGGAAGCACGTAGGAGAGCTGTCGCTCTGCGCGTCTAACAATCCCCGCTCTTTGTAGTGCCTCTTTGCCCAAAAACACTAGCAATCCATCAAGCGGCAATTTGCCGGTCGCAAGTACGACACCGCCGTCCTGCCACGGTAGGAATTGCAGAGTTCCTAACAGCTGACCTTCCGGGGAATGAATCAATACCGGAGGGGGCGGAAGGTAGCGATCGTTGTAGAACTCCTTCGGCACGGCGACCAATTCTCCGGCGAGATTATATTGATAGCCTGCAAGGGTTAGGACCTCGCGAGGTGAGCCTTGCAGAATGTCAATCCACTTTGGAAGGTCGGCACCAGGGGAAAACAACTGCAGGTGGGCAAGCAGAAACGCCACCATTTTGTTAAGAGTAAATTCGTGCGTAGGTCTAACAACTGGAATGATGTAGATGGGAGGCGTAAAGTTCGCTAAGGCTCCCTCCGCTGGCGGGAGATAGTCACCCGATACGTTTTCTCCGGGAAACTGAACCGCGTAATGAAACGTCCCCTTCGATAGCACAACCATCATGTCCGGCCAGTGTGCACTCGGAGTTTTCCGGTTTAGGCTGTCAATCTCTTCCCCAAGAGCTTCCATGGACAACGCACTGTCGATTGCAAAAATGATGCCTAAAGTAACGTTGGTTTGAACGCCAAGCTTTCCAACGGGGGTAGGGGTTTTCTTGAAACTCTTCGCGTGCGCGACTCTTGAATAGGATTTACGAAGTCCTTCGAGGTCGATGGTCTCCGAAACATCAATTGCGCACGCCACTGCATCGGCTGGGATTTCAGAACCGCCTGACTGTGTTTGAGTATTTAGGTATACCAAAGCAGCGAATTGTTCACTCTTACGCCCGTCAAGATCGACCACTGTGCCAGGCCCAGAAACAAAAGGCGGGCGAAGAAAGGCATTGATGGCGGAAGGGAGGTTTCGCTCAGCACTCGCTCCTGCACGAGTTGAAGAAAGCAGCGCTTTTCCTTCCTCGCGAACGCGATTCGAGATATCGGAAGCGGAGTCCATTTCACTCATTCAAAGAGTCACGGTTTAGCTGCTAAGACAGCACCTTTAACAGATGAACTATGTACGGAATCTTGACACCCGCTAGCACGAGAATGATCGTGATCAACAGAGCTACAATCAATCGCAATATCCTTATTGCGCAGGGACCGAGAAGAATTTCTTCTGTGTCGCCGTTTGGCTTAGTTCTCTTTCGGTGAAACAGCGGGTGGCCAATGTTCTCATTTGGCATACCGCGCCTCACGCACTATCCGAAAGGCCTCTACAACATCCTCTCGGAATTCCCACAGCTTTCTGCCCCTCTTCTGACCTTTAAGGACTCCCTTCTGTGCTAGATGGCGTACAGTGCGTTCCTTGAGGCTAAGTCTCTTGGCAGTGATATGGGTCAACAGCCAGCGTGGGCCGCCGCCAAAAGGCTGGACGACAGTAGATTCAACAAAAGCTTGACCGATCATTGACACGTCTCCTAGTTTTGGAGGGTGTCACCTACAGTTGATCTACGTTGGGAGTGAGCCTGCTCGCGCGCCCCACCCTCTATGACACAGCGAACGCAGGCGTGGGTATTCCTGCGTCCTGCCGTGGTGGATGCGCTCCATGCAGCAAAGACCAAGCTCGTTCTTTTGAGATGAGATGAAACGGAAATACAGGTCTTACCAGAAAACCTACGATAGTCAGACAAATCCGAAAGGATTGCCTCAGGGCTTCGAGACCCTCATGTCTCCATTCCTTCAAGATTCTGTGGACGGCCCAAGCGCGATCCCAAGCCTCCACGGTGTTCGGCGTTAAGGGAATACATTCAACGTCCAACACAGAGCCAGCCCAGGGAAACTGCTCGCTTTCGGCTACATCGTCGAATTCCAACGTGGGAAAGAGGTCAAGCTGAGCCTGGGAAGACGCAAGGTTTAATTCTGGGAATGGGCACTCGTACAGAAAACCTAGGCCTCCCATGAACGGGACGAACACGAGACCGTCCCGACGAGTGTTGCGCCAATTTTGGATCGGCATAAACATACAGGATTTATTCAAGCACTGCCGGATTCGCTTTGTAAAGGGACCTTTGCCGCAAATTTTTTGACGGAATTGGATTCCGCCTATAAGCCAAAATGAAATAAAGGCCCGGAAAGTTAGACGCTCCGGGCCTCGACTTACGTTGTATTGTGGTGCGGACTATGCGCCGTGCTGCCGAAAGCTGCGCCAAGTCCCGAACGCCGTAATCGGTAAAGTCCAATTGGCGGGCATAACTTTATAGCAAAGGAATCAGCGCAATAAGAGAGGATATGAGTTCCACTCTGAATTAGGCCTTCGGACCTGCAAAACATATCGCCCAGGGGACGCGGAAGAAAGGTCAGCGGCCGCTTCGATTGACGTAACACCATCTTTCAGAGAGGCGACACCATTTGTGGTGAAGATCGCGCTTCCCGTAGTAATCGCTATGCGGAGTTCGTATGGGCCCTCAGCGCTTCCGAGCGGCAGATAGACATTGAGATGCTTCACCGCCCGACTAAGTTCCAGTGGTTGCTCGCCAGGAGTGGGCTCACCACCACGCGCGACGGACCGATCCCTCAAATCCAGCACGGCCCTCTGAGCCACGAAGCTTTCGTTTCGCTTGTGGAGCAAAGCCCAGCCGAGGACTCCGACCGCCAACAGAATGCCGGCTGCAGCGGCGAGCCATCTTTGCCTGCTCTGCCGTTCGAATGCTTCTCGGAATCGGTTGAAGTCGGCGTAACACGGGCTGCAGGACCCCAGATGGTCGAGCCATTTCTCCGCTTCGGAGAGGGACATCTCGTGAGATGCAATTTTTTTGAGAACATCGGCCCCTGGGCAGCCAATACGCTCGGGGTTCGGGAAATCCTTGAGCAGACCACGGCCTAGCACATCGAGGATGCGCCTCTCGTCTCGCTTAGAATATGTCTTGCCGTTCAGAGCTGCCTCCCGCTGTGAGCTCGATCTTGCCGCATGCGAATATACACCTAGCCCAACTCAGTCCGGTTTCTTCAGCGTTCTGCGTTTCACCTCGCGAAGAATAGACTGCCGAATCTTCTCCAAATTGTAGTAGTACTTCATTTTTGCCTGCTGCTCGGTGGCCCCAAGCCAACCCGCAATGTGTTTCCACGAGTATTTGTACTGTCGTGCCAGCCAAACCTTTTTTGTCCAAGGATTCATGCGGCTTGTGATCTGCCGGGCTGCAATGTCGCGTTCGAGCTGCTCGGCCCATCTTGTGTCCAACGCGGCTTCGAACCGCTCAAGGTCAGCGACGGACGCAACTAACTCAATGGTTTCGGCCCTTCGCTGTTCTTGCCGCAGTAGCCGATTGAACCGGTGGTGGAAGACGCCAATCAGGTAGGATTCCAGGTCGGATATCGGTGGCCGGCGATTGGTGTTGCGTAGACGCGTCTTTGCAACTGACCGCAGCACCCGGTCCCAGACCTCGGCGGCTAGCGCCGTCCTCTCGGGGCCTAATTCTCTGTCAAATAGTTCGGCCCGGACGTGTGCCAGAACGCGTGGCCAGGCTTTCCGTGCCGCCCTCAACAAGGGCTCGTCAACGGGAACCGGGCTTCCGTCAGGACGGTCCTTAATCCCAAACAAGACCCACTCGCCGTAGGGGTCGGGTTTATCCACTGGGTCCATTGGGTTTACGAGCCGGAGCCTCGACCTGGCTCAGAGACAGCCTGCCATTGGGTTACAAGGTGGGTCAATGGTACCGCGAAGTACAGGAACACCAGCCGATGCTAGGAATGCCGAAGTTGTGGGCGGACGCCTGATGGGCGTGGCGTGGCCTTCTTAGCGTTGCGTTTTATTTTCACCAGGAGGTTCCTGATTTAGCTCTTCAATCCTCTCAAACTGTGCGTGGCAGCCTCCCTCGTGCAAAAGCTCGCCGGTGTCGTCGTATACGTAGACCCAGGCGTACGACTCTTCATTGCGGTCTGCGAAGTCTCGTGCCTCGTCGAAGGTTTCGCAGTCTTTCCAAAGCGGTCCGCTTGGCCATGTCAGAGTATCGACTGGAGAGAGTCCTATTACCCGATACTGACCTTTCGGGGCTTGCGTTTGCATTGTTCACCTCAGACCGGGGATTCCTTTAGGTACCCCAATGCCAGCACCAAAGCAAGCACAAAAGTCCGAGGACGCTGGCCTGCTACGCTTTCGTGTAGAAGATTGTAGAAGATATTTTCTTACTTTTTGCCTTCTCGATGTTCCCTAGTAAGTGAGGGGATTTCGTGTCTCCTCTGCGCCGGAACGTCAAGCGTCGGAAACCAGGATGGGTGTGGCTGTTCGACGAGACCGGGACGCGAGTCGAGCATCACGGGGGGCCGTCTATGTCGACCTACGACGAAATGAGTCCTGCAGAGCGGCGGCAACTGATGGAAGCTCTTGGAAGTCTCACCGGGCTGCAGGAGGGCCCGAACGGCAGGCCCTCGAACGGCACGCACTATGAGTATGATCCTGACCTGAAAAGGACCGTGGAGGTTACCCCTTCAGGGGAGCGGTTCCCCGTGGCTTTGGTCGGTGACAAGCTCATCCGCGATTCAGAAAAGTCTGTCCTGCGAAAAGGGGAGGCCGCCTAGAATGCGATACAACTACAAAGGATTCTGGAGCGATTCATACTGCGACATTGAAGTCCACCAGCGGAGCGATGGGAAATATGTCTTCGTAGCGACGGAGTTGCCAGACAATCCTGGCACCTCCGTCACCAATTACGCGGAGCAGCTCGCAACGGCTATGCGTACGCAGTACGCCTTGAAGCCCGGGGACGTGATCTGGATTGAACACTACCCGGAGGCGAAGGATCGCCGGAAAGAAGACTTCGACTTAGTGCGCTTTCTTGGTATGGAGGGAGACTCGTTCCGCACTCCGGTTTGGACCAGAATCACGGAACAAGCCGTGAATGAGCTGATCGCCGGCGTGCGAAATGTCGAGGACTTGGTTCCACGTCGAGTCAACGAGCGGCCCGCGCGCCAAACGGCACTCGGGCGCTAGGGAACCACGTTGATGTCCACATGGTCGCAGCAAGGGTGCGAGCACCGCTTAGATCGTTTTAGGCAGAAGGTGACATCGATGAATGCAAAAACTCTGGATTTGGACCAATACACTCGAGATCGTCGCCGTTTGAACACCCGATTAGGCCTTCTTGTGGTTGTGCTGATCCCTCTGCCAGCGATTCTTCTTCATGCCCGGTTTGAACCACTGCAAATGCTGGCCACTGTCGTGATCGTCGCCGTGGGCGTGGGCATCGTTTATCCGGTTTGGTGGCGGTCGAAACATCATCCGTATCGCGAAGATGGACGCGAAAAGCGCACGCGCCTCATCGCTGCGGCGTGCCGCACTCTGGCGTTTGTTTCATTGGTAGGTGTCATGGTCAGTCGGGTCGTGGGAAGCGACCTCAGCTCATGGATTTTGTTGGCGTTTCTTGTGGCGGGTGGCGCAGCGTTCGTTGTTGGCTTTGAAGTTGAGGAGCGGTGGAACCGAATCCTACGGCGGCGGGCCGATCAAACGGGAGGCGACCCATAAGGTAGCGCAGGGCCGAATTCGGCGGAAGCCGGCCCTGCCAAGGACACTCCCTAAAAGGGAGTGTCCTGCGTTTCGGGCCCCAGCTCGGGCGCTGGCGTGTCCGCGTCGCGCTTTTCCGCGCGGTCGAGCTTCGCGATTCTCCAAAGATGAATTTCGGCGACACGAGTCTTGTTATCGCCGTTCTTCTGCTTCTTCTGTTTCTTGGGAACGAACTCGCGATAGCGCAGCTCGCCTTCCACGGCTAGATGCGCACCCTTCCTGAGAGTCGCCGCAAACGTCGAGAGATTGCCCCAAGCGATGAGCTTGTGCCATTCCGTACGCCGGATGTAGCCGTCGCCGTTTTTGTCTTTCCAAGACGCCGTTGTCGCCAGGGACAGCACCGTAAATTCACGTTGCGTCTTCGTGGTTTTCACTTCCGCGTCTTTGCCTACGAACCCAACCAGCCTCACTGAATTGTCAAACATCGAACTTCTCCTTTTGATGCCCTGAGTCTCTCAAGGCACACCACCCGGAGGGCGCGAGCGTGAGGCAGCTCCCAAGTGCCAAGGTCTGCTTTCTTGGAGGGCGCCCGCGAAGCGGGAGGAACCAAAACCTGAACAGGCGCAATAGCGAAGCAGAAGACCGCCGCGCCGCAGGGCGCAGCCTCTCTTTCGCTCGCGGTGCTTGAGAACGATGGGAGAAAAAGGGAAGTAGCGATAGACAATCATGCGAGTGGATTGTGTAGGCTTGCCGAAAGATGAAAACCAGGCGGCGTACGGGGTAGAGTGGGATCGTGCGGCACCAAGTACCAAACGGCCGGCGCACACATCGCAATGCCTAGTGGGCCAAGGACGACCAATGGATCTCACGCACTTAAGCGTTTCCCTGGGCGACATAATGAGCGAAGAGTCTGGCGGAGGAGGCTTATTTGAACAATTGAGGCGGCTCGTTGCTAAAGAGAACTGGGATGGAATCGCCGACAATTTTGGTGACGAAACTGCCACAACTATAAAGAAGGAAGTGAAAGCTCGCGGCAAGGACGAACTAGTTGCCCTGCTCGGACAGATAGCGAAAGAAAAGACGGAAAAGTTGAACCGTGAAATTAAACAAGCTCTCAAAGACGCAACGTCATTTCAGCTTCGAGGGTCTTTGGGTGACAAATTGCTTGAGCTTCACAAACGAGCGGACGATCAGTCCCGAAAGTACGGCCTTCTTGCAGTCGCATTTGCGGACCGATTGACTGATTTGGTGTTTCCCGCTGCAGAGAGAGCCGCCAAACTTACCAATCTCATTGTAAAGGAAAGGCCAACTCCAGAAGCTGAAAAATACTTGGAAGAAGCATGTCTCTGCTATTTCTACGAGCTGTACTCCGCTTCAGCGATTATGTGCCGATCGGTACTTGAAGAGGCCATCGAGAAGCGATTTGGGCGGCTTGGGATTGACCCAGTCGCGGAACTAGGAAAGGACACCAGCACGTTGGGGGCTTTGCTTGGACTTGCTAAGCGTCCAGACTTGCGAAGCACCAGCATTGTCCCCGCGGAAGCCTGGCGGGAGGTTGATACCGTTAACGATTTGGGGAGTAGGGCTGTTCACGGAGAACCCCTTCTAGAAAAGAGTGCATTAGATTGCCTCATTGCCGCGAGGCATGCCCTAGTGTGTATCCTTAGATGAGAATTGAGTCCTAAACGACCAACACAAGGATCGGGGGCAGCCTACCCGCTGCCCGCCGCGGGGCTTCCCGCTTTCAGAACGGAAGACGCAGCCGCGAAGATGCGGGCTGCGCTTTGATTGGGAATTTCCTTTTCGGTTTTCAGCCAGTGCTGTATGTAGCCACGGCAGAACTCCGCGCCTTCAAGGCCCAGAGTTTCGCAGCAAATCAGCGCGACGGACTCGGCCTCGACCTCGCGGATATGTCTCGCAGTCTGTTCGCTATCCACGAGTCTGTCGGTTGTTGTGTGTCCGAGAACAATGTGAGCGATCTCGTGGAACGTGGTCTTATGTGGCAGGGCGGCAAGAGGATTTACGGCGATTTCACGCCCATTCGCAAAGCCCTGAATGTTGCCGTTCATCTCATCAAAAGATTTCCGGCTGATGTTCAGCGTGCGAAGCGCCGTATCGATGTCAAAACCGGGAATCGGCGGAACGTACATTTCTTCGCCCTCAGTTTGCGTGAGTACAAACCAATACGCGCGAAACCGGAACGCGTAGCACGTTTGCGGCTCGGCCGTTTCGTCCTGAGCATCATCGGTTTGCGCGGGTCTTTTGAACGGCATGGGCATGCAAAGCGTTATTCCTTTCTCTCCTTTGCGTACCTGCCGTTTCTTTTCGAGCCAACCGCGATAAGTGTTGAGTGGGCCGGGCTGCAAGTTGCGCCTAATGCATTGGTCGAGCGCAAGCAAAGCATTCCCGAAGCTGTAGTTGTGGAATGCGGTGTAAGCTCCTAGCATTCGCCCGGGCTTTTCGACCGCATCTCGCAGCAGTTCTCCCCAACTGGCATGTTGTCTGTCTGGCATTGGTTCGTTTCTCTCTTTCTTCCTTTTTTCGGGCGTGACTTCCGCTTGAAAAAAAGAAGCAAAAGCCCTTCGTGGCGGGGAAGCGCGCCAATCCGTCCGCGCTGTCAAGGCCGCGGGTTTAGCGTTCATCGGAGCAAAGCGAAGAGCCTTGACAGAACAAGCGGGCGGTTGGCGCAGGCTTGCGCAGGAAGGGCGTTTCCGAAGGGTTTAGGGAGGGCGGGCGGGACAAAAAATGGGCCGCACCTACTAGGCGCGGCCCGCACAAATTATCTGGGTTGTTCTACTTGGTTGTTCTCACCTTTGTCGGTTCGCGCCGTCCTGATCGAGTCTTCGGCGAAGTCTTGCTGTTGGTCTTGCCGCCCTTCGTTTTCTTGTTCTTGGTCAAGTCGGCACACACGGCAGCGGCCACTCTGCCCACGTCAATCTTGTAACGGATTGCGGTACGTGCGAGGTTGGAGTCCTTCGCAAGCGATTGCTTGGGGTTGTAGCCGGGGCAATACAGGTCGGAAACAAGAGCGCAGACACCGAGAAACCGATGCACGTCTGCGGTTTTCATCGCTAACACCGCAGCCGCGGCAATCTTCTCGTAGTCCACGGCCTGACCACCCCATGAGGTTTTGTTCTTCTTTTCTGCCCAAGCGTACAGTTTGGAGACACGGCGGTGGTTATCGTGGCCCAAACGCCGGAAGTAGTCGAAGGCCACCATCTCCAAGTCTGGCCGCGAGAGAGTCTCTGGCAATTTCTTGCGAATCGTGTCGAGGATACGGACTCGTGTTTGTTTTTCGACGCGTTCGGCCAAGAGTTCCTTGGCACGTTGCCTCCTCTCCTGCGGCGTTCTTTCGTATCGCGAGACGCCCATGTGCACCGGGCATTTGTCGTTCTGGCAGAGGTGGAAGATCGTCCCTGCGTTCCGGCCATCCACAAGAACGGCTGGTTTGGTCGTTGGGCATTCGCCTTTCTGTCTGGCTTTGCGAAACTCCCCTTCGTGCAAAAGGTTGGCTGGTTGGCTCTTCGTCTGCCATGAGGGAGCCTGTGAAACGGGCAAAGGTTTCTCGCCCTCTGCCTCGACCTGCTTGACGCGAATCTGAACGAAGGCGCTTACCTTTGATTGGTAGCACGCTCGGTCGGTACAAGTGCTCTTGCGCTGCACATCTGCGAAGAGCAGTGGATTGCTGCCCGTCCGCTTAGGACACTGGGCGCAACTGCCTGCAGATGGCAGCAGCGTTTCGTCATTCGCATCAAATGGTGCGTTCGTAAGGTCTAAGAGAACTTCGCGTTCTATCCAAGCGCGAAGTTGCCTCACGGTGACTGCTTCGGCCTTCTGGTCTTTCAAAATGGCGGCGGCATTTCGATGTTGAGGGAAGCACTCCTGCATCGCGCGCTGCTGGTCTTTCGCCTGCAGCCGTGCAATTTCAAACGCATGAGAGTAGTTGAGCTTGCCAGCGCGGAACGCTTGCTTTGCTTCGTCGATGAGTTTCAGCAGTTGCAGTCTTCCGTTCACATAGGCGGGCGACTTGGCAACTGTGGCAGCAATGGTTTCGACCGTACTGCTTGGTTGCAGGCTCATCAGGTCAGCGTAGCCTTGCCCCTCGTCAAGCTCGTGGGTATCCGCACGCTGAACGTTCTCGACCAATTGCAATTCGAGACATTCAGCATCGGTCAACTCGCGGACTGTAGCGGGAATGGTCTCGCGCTTGGCGAGCTTCGAGGCACGATAGCGCCGTGCGCCAAAGACGAGCTCATAAGTACCTGCCTTCCCGTTTGTGAGCGGTCGCAGGAGAACTGGCTCAAGGACGCCGTGTTGTTTGATGTCCTCCGCGAGTTCTGCGAGTTTCTTTTCGTCAAACTGAGAGCGCGGGTTTTTCTTGGATTCCGAGATTTTATCGAGCGGAATTTCCAATAGTAAAACGCCTGCGCGTGCCGCTTCTTCGTTCGTGTGTACCGTTGTCGCTGCGTTCATTTTCTTTCTCCTTTTTCTCGAAATATCTCTCTGCGATTTCGTTAAACAGAGGTTGAAGGTTCAAATCATTCCGGCAGCCCTCAGAATCGAGGGGATCCGTGTGGGCAAACGCCGTCCGGCTCGACTTCGCAGCCTTCATCACAAAGCGCGGGCGCGTTTTCCTCGCCAATCAGGATGGCTTCGCAAATCTCTTCCAGCGTCCGCCCGTCCTGTTCGAGAAGTTGGTCCATCGTCAAGCGGTGTCCGTTCCGGCTCATGGTCGGTTCCTTTTCGTTCTCTCAATACTCTTCGGGTAGGAGAAGGGTGGTTACAGATCGGTCGGCTTCGGTGATGATGTACAGTGCCTCGCCTGCGGATGTGTTGTAGCGGCTGAGAAGGCGGAACCCACGTTCAAGACTGAGGGCGTTTTCCTGTCGGTCTTCCTCGCACAGTTCGCCCCAATCCCCTTGAACGTGTCGTGCAAGAAACTCCTGCGGTAGTTGTCCTGCCTTTTGCAAAGCGGTTAGTGCTCCGGGCGTGGCAACGACCTGCCCAAGTGAGAAAAGACTGTGTTTCGTCATTTGTTGCATTGGAACTCCTTCGAAGGGTTTGATTTTTGCCTTCCACGCAACGCGGAGCGGTGCATGAAAAACAAATGCCCTTCATGGCGGGCTAGGGCGACTGTCCGTCCGCGCTGTCAAGGGCGCGCGCGTTTCGCGTTCATCGGAGCGCAGCGAAGACCCTTGACAGAACAAGCGGACGGATCAGGCGCAGGGTTTGGCCAGGAAGGGCAGTAAGGCGGGAATTCGATTTAGCGAGACCGCTTCTGAATCTGCGAGAATGATCTGGTGTGTAACCGCTACCGACTGACGCACTCGAAGCAGTACCTTGCTGAACGTTTTCAGGCGACGGATGATGAAGTTGAAGCGCATCCGCGATACAACATTGCGCCAACGCAGCCGGTCCTGATCGTCCGCAAAAAACAAGGCAAAAAGATTCGCCACTTGACAACGATGCGTTGGGGATTGATTCCATCCTGGGCAAAGGACATGAGCATCGGAAATCGGACGCTCAACGCGCGGTCGGAGACCGTGACAACCACACCGGCATTTCGAGATTCGATCCTTACCAAACGTTGCCTCATTCCTGCGGATGGATTCTACGAGTGGCGAAAAATGGGATCTGTGAAGCAGCCTTACTGCTTCGAGGTTGGTGAGGGTGAAGTCTTTGCATTCGCCGGACTGTGGAATGAGTGGAGGAGCCCGGCTGGAGAGATCATTGAAAGCTGCACGATCTTAACGACTGGCCCGAATTCCCTCGTAGCCGATCTGCACGACCGTATGCCCGTCATCGTGACGCCGGACAAGTACGATGTGTGGCTCGATCCCGACGTGAATGACTTCAGCAGGATTCGTGACATTCTCAAGCCCTACGATGCGAACCTGATGCGTCGGTATCCCGTCAGCAGGAAACTCAACAATTCAAAAATTGACGACGCGGAGTCCGCAGCGCCCGTGACACTAGATACGCCGAGCCAGCAGAGTCTGTTCTAGCGCTCCCCGTGCAACTTCCAGATTCCGTTATTTATGAGCAACGAGTATGGGCCTTCGTCACCAGGCTTAACCATCGCCGGACGGGCGCTCACGTATGCCATGTGTGTAGTCGTATTCGTCTCGATCCAGAAACTTTTCCCATGGATACGGCGGACGCCCAATCTGTGCACGCATAATATTCCACGCATGGAATGTCTCGATATAGTGATATTGGAGTTTTTCCTCCGTCAAACCTGCCATCCAACGTAAGGCATCGAACTGAAGGCAATCGTCGTAGTCCAGACCCAAATGGCTATTTGTTTTTGGATCTAAATAGTTCACCTCAGATTGAACATTCAGGCGCATTTTCTCGCTTGGTTTCACTGGAAGGATGCGAAGTGCGTCTTTATCCAACAAGGGCTCGAGGTCTGGATGTAGGAGGATGCGAAGGCCGGGGATACCACACTGTTCTGTCCTATAGGCACGAACGACACCGGTGCCCAGAAACTGCGACACGTGAAAGGAAGCTTGAGCCGACGAGTCGGTGAGAAATCGCAACATGCGGTAGGAGCCTTGTGCGATCCCCATACGGGCGGGCACCTCATTGCTGACCAGATCAAACATAAGCGAGCGTGCGCTGTCAATCGCCTGCTCAAGCGTATCGATTCGCAGGAACGCGGAATCGGAAAACACGATGGCAGTACCCGTCCCAAGTTTCTGAAGGCGCACGCGAGCCTCGTTGAGGCAATGATGGAAGTTAATAAACCGGTGTGCCAGCAGACTTTTCGCAGGGGCTGGATAGAGTTCGACGCCGGTAAAGACCGGAGCAAGCTCGTTGAGCTGGTCGCCTTCTTGTTCAACAAGAGCGGCGAAGCCGAGCATGTCCACGAAGAGTATGAATGTGGTCTCAAATGGTTCCGTCATCGGTGTGAAGTATGTGCTTTAAGACTCCTAATTGCGCTCAATAGCCACAAAAACGGGTTTGCGCGTTGAACAGGTACGAATAGGCCCCGGTATCGACGTTTCGTCCGCCCTCGTAGCCCACCAGGCTGCTCGCCATCTTGATCGCTGTAGCCAGAGGTGTAGTGACGACGGAAAGTGCAGTACCCACGAGCGTCAACGCAAAAGATGACGGCTTCTTCCACGACTTTCGTGCACGGTTGCGGAGGTCGCTCGCGAGGTCATTCAATTCGGTTTGGCGCAAGTCGAACGCGACCTTGCGCTCCTCTTCTGGCATGCGCGACAGCTCCATCGCGAATTTGCGGACTGAAAGCATGTAATGCTTATGCGCATCGAGGTTCTTCCTCCGGAAGTCGAGGACTTCATCAAACGGGAAGGGGCCGAGGTCGACGGTGACCGTGTTGAGATCGAATTCGACGACGCTTCCCTCAGAGGGTGCAACCTTTAGAGACAGCAACTCAGACAGCGCTCGCACGAGGTTGCCGAGATCTGTTGCGGGGCTGAGGTTCGCGTTGATGACAGTGCCGTACGGGCGAAGGATTTGCGAGAGAAGGACGAGAACTAGGGAACGCACCTTTGGGTGCATCGGGATTGAGACCTTGTCTTTGCTATCTTTCGCTAGTCCGCGTTTCTTGAGTTCTTCGAAGATCATTCTATAAAGACCTTCGTCGCCAATGTAGCCAAGCCGAGACATAGATAATTCGTGGAAAGCGGTTTCGTCCTTCGCAAGTTCGTCAAGCACGCCGGACGTTATGATGTCCGTCATCGCCAGCGCGAGCTTCTCCGTCGCGGCCTTGTCAACCGCTTTCTCCGGCTCGATGATTTCCAGGAGTCCGTTTTCCTTGAGACCGACGACGATGGGCTTGTCGAGTTCTTCCGGCCGTTCTTTCATGTAATCCGGAACGAGCAGCGCTATCCCGTCGAAAAACAAGACTAGGTTCTTGATCCAGTCCCCGTAAGACCACATCGGGTTCGGGTAGTAAAACGCAAGTTCGCGCTTGGTGTTGGCTGCAGTATCGCGCATATGACACAGGGTGATTACAGGAGTGATTATAAGTGAAATGCATAAAGGGGGAGCGCAATTCCCGCGCTACGCGGTGCGAAAGGAGCCGGTGGTTCACGTTTCCGAGCAGGTAGTCGGAAAACCTTAAGTTTTGACTCGTGTGGGATGCCTTAAATTGCCAGGCCCTTGACAAGCGTCCCCTGTGCAAGGAGAATCTGTCATAGGCGAACAAAAGGCGAACATACACGCAAGCCATGATTGCCCCCTCTCGGAAGCAAGGAAGATTTGAAGCCTTCGTCGGACGCGGTCTCGAAGGATTGCGGAGGCGTTCCGTCGTCGAACTCCAGCCGAGCGGAGTCGCGGAACTCGACGCCGTGCTCGGTGGCGGTTTTCCGCGCGGGTCCCTTGTGGAATTGTGTGGTCCAGCTTCCTCCGGGCGGACGAGTCTGGCTTTCTCTCTACTTGCGCAGGCTACGGAACGGCAGGAGGCATGCGCGTTCGTGGATGTTTCGGATTCTCTCGACCCGATTTCTCTCGCGGCTGCGGGAGTGGAACTGCCTCGACTGCTTTGGATTCGATGTGGAGAAACGGGGGAGCGAGAAGCGGATCTCAAGGGCTCTTCATGCTTTGCTCCTGCGGACAAGGAAATCAGAAGAACCTGCGGTCTCGATTCCGCGAGCAAAAAGCCAGTACAAGTACATGGTTGGCGGCATCCGCGCGAATTGATGCGTGGTGTCGATAAGGCCATTCCCTCGCTGATAGGAAAGCAAGGTGCAGTTGGTGAGTCGGCGCAAATCCACGTCGTCGCTCGCTGCGCGGGAGAGCAAGTCGAACGAGACAGGGAACCTCCGCGGCGAGGTTTTCGCCCTCCACGACCTTTGCCGTCGGTTCGTGAATTCAATCCACCGCACCAAGTGGGTAGCGGCGCGAGAAGCGGAAAGCCATGGAAGCGGCTCGAACAAGCGCTGAAGTCAACCGACCTGCTGTTGCACAGTGGGGGATGGGGAGTCGTCGTCTTGGACCTCGGGGAAATTTCCTGGGTTGAGACTCGGCGCATCGATCTGAGTACGTGGTTTCGTTTTCGGCGTGCGATCGAAAACACGCCGACGATTCTGCTTCTGCTCGGAGAAGAATCATGCGCGAAAAGCTGCGCTTCGCTGGTTCTCCGCTGCCAGAGAAGAGCAGACCATTGGAGCCGAGCCGCAGCAAGCACTCAAACAGGGGCATCGACGTTCGAAGGATTTGAAGTTCAGGGAGAAGTGACGCGTTCGCGAGTCCTGTCGCAACCCGCCGATCTAGCTCGCTGGCAGACGCATACGCGATAAAGCACTCGAAGGTTCGTTTGTTTCCCTTTCCTCTACCAAGTTCAGGGGACGCACGTTGGCTTTCGCATGTCTATTCGTTCCCGATTTTCCCGCGCAGGCAGTCGTTCGCCTTGAGCCGGACCTTCGAGAGAAAGGAGTTGCGATCCTCGCGGGCGCAGCGCCGCTAACGAAAGTATTTGCTACCAATCGCCAAGCCAGGGATCTGGGCGTCGAAACCGAAATGACGAAAGTGCAGGCAGAAGCGTTCCAAGGCGTCGTCTGGCGATGGCGCTCGCTTTCTGAGGAAGCGAGCGCCTATGCCGCGCTTCTCGACTGTGCGTGGGCGATTTCGCCCCGTGTTGAGGATGGGCCAAAACGCGAGGAGGAGGATTTGTGCGACACGGTCGTGCTCGACCTGGCTGGCTGCGAAAAGCTATTTGGTTCTCCTGAGAAGATCGCGCACGACTTGAAGCGTATCGCTTCGGAAGTCGGCCTTGAAGCAAACGTTGCCGTTGCCGGAAATCCCTCAGCTGCGGTATGCGCGGCACAAGGCTTCCCTGGAGTGACGGTGATTCCAGCCGGAGACGAAAGACTTCAGATGGGACGACTTTCGCTCGAAGGTCTGCGCATTCCGTTTGAGTTCGTCGAAACGTTGAGACGCTGGGGCGTCCATACCTGCAAAGAATTTTCGGCTCTCCCTGAAATTGCGATTGTCGAGCGACTCGGGCAGGAAGGGCTCCGCTGGTGGCGGCTGGCTCAGGGCGCGAACGCCCATCCTCTGATTGCCAAAGAGTTTCCATCGAGTTTTGAAGAGCACATGGACTTGGATTCTCCGGTGAACTTGCTGGAGCCGTTGCTCTTCGTCCTGAACAGTCTGCTCGAACAATTGTTTGCACGGCTGCGCATGCACATTCTTTCCATCGGAGAGGTCAAAGTTACCCTCACGCTCGAACGAAAGGACTCGCGGAGGAAGGAACCTGTTTATCATGTCCGGACACTGCGGCTTCCGGTGCCGGCGCGAGACGGCAAGCTTCTGTTGAAACTCTTGCGGCTCGATCTCGAAGCCCACCCTCCGTCTGCGCCTGTCGCTGCGGTCTCAATGTTGACGACTCCCGCGAAAGCACCTTCGCAGCAGCTCGGGTTATTTCTGCCGCTATCTCCCGACCCGGAGCGTCTAGAAATTACGCTCGCGCGAATTCAAAACACAGTTGGGGAAGGCCGAGTGGGGGCGCCGGTTCTGCTCGATACGCATGGTCCCGATTCTTTTCAACAGAACCGTTTTGTCGTACCGGAAATGAGGGAGAAACGCGCTCGCGGAGGAAAGCAAGCTACTGCTGTGATGCGCAATTACCGGCCTCCACTTCCGGCGACGCTCGAGTTTCGAGAAGGAAAGCCGACGTTTCTCAGTTGCGAGGGTATTCGCCGGCAGATCCTCGCGTTCGCGGGACCGTGGAAAAGAAAAGGAGACTGGTGGTCTGAAACTGCATGGGCGCGCGAGGAGTGGGAAATCGAGATAAAGACATTACGTCCCAAGGTTCGAGCGGAACTCTCGGGGAATGGTGAAAACGAGACTGCACTGTATCGAGTTTATAAGGACCTGCGTGCGAAGCGCTGGTTCGTGGAAGGAATCTACGATTGAAGTACGTCGAGCTACATTCCGCTTCCGCATTCAGTTTCCTGGAAGGTGCTTCGCGCCCGGAAGACCTGGTTTCTCGTGCGAAGGAGCTGGAACAGCCAGCCATTGCCTTGGTGGACCGCGACGGTGTTTACGGTGCTCCACGATTGCATATGGCGGCAAAGTCCGTAGGGATTCAGCCTCACGTCGGCGCCGAGATTACCGTAGAAGGTTTTGGAAACCTGGCAAGGCCGCCGTCGTGGATGCCGAATTCTTTTCCCGCAAGGCCGGTACGGTTGCCTCTGCTCGTTAAAAGCCGGACGGGATATCAGAATCTCTGTCGTCTCATTACGCGTTACAAATTGCGGGAAAGAGAAAAAGGAACAGGAACAGCAAATCTGGACGAGGTCGCAGAACACGCCGAAGGTCTAGTGTGTTTGACGGGCGGCGAGGAAGGCGTGCTTGCGGCCTCGCTTTCAAACAAGGGTTTCGAAGATGCACGAAAGAACATTGAACTGCTGACGACCATATTCGGGAGAGAGAATGTTTATGTCGAATTGCAGCGACACTGCGACGTTGTTGAAGAACGCCGCAATCAGGCGGCGGTTCGGCTTGGCGAAACGCTGGGCCTGCCGCTTCTCGCCACGAATGGAGTTCGCTACGCGGCGGCGGCCGAGCGCGAAATTCTGGACGTGTTCACCTGCATCCGGAATCACTGCAAACTCGAAACGGCCGGCCGGCTGCTTGAACGAAACGACGAGCGCCATCTTCATTCGACAGAAGAGATGGTGCAGCTATTTTCGGATTTGCCGGAAGCTATTCAGAACACGAGCGAACTCTCCGCAAGACTCGAATACACGCTGGCCGATCTCGGCTATGAATTTCCACGCTATCCGGTTCCCGAAGGAGAAACGATGGATTCGTTCCTTCGCAAGCGCACGGAAGAAGGCTTTCAAAACCGGTATGGCGGTAAACGGGACGATGATCTGTTTGAACGCGCCAAGCACCAAGTAGAGCGCGAATTGGCACTGATTGAAAAGCTGCATCTCGCCGGGTACTTCCTGATCGTCTGGGACATCATTCGATTTTGCCGGGAACAGAAAATCCTCGTGCAGGGCCGCGGTTCCGCTGCAAACAGCGCGGTCTGCTATTCCCTCGAAATTACTGCGGTCGATCCGGTCGGGATGAAACTGCTTTTTGAACGGTTTCTCTCGGAAGAACGCGGCGAGTGGCCGGATATTGACTTGGACTTGCCGAGCGGCGACCAGAGAGAGAAGGCGATTCAGTACGTGTATCAAAGATACGGGCAGCTCGGCGCCGCAATGACGGCGAACGTCATTACTTATCGTGACCGCTCGGCTGCGCGAGAGGTAGGCAAAGCTCTTGGATTCGATCAGGAGATGCTGGATCGGCTTTCGAGCGTGGTGAACAGCGGAGAATGGCGCGGTCCATCTGACAATTTCGAAAATCATTTTCAGCAAGTTGGCTTCGACCTGAACCATCCTCGCGTCCGGAAGTACTGGGAGCTGTGCGAACGCATTCAGGATTTGCCGCGACATCTTGGCCAGCACTCCGGTGGAATGGTCGTCTGTCAGGGGCAACTTGATTCAGTTGTTCCACTCGAACCAGCAACGATGCCCGGGCGCGTCGTCGTGCAATGGGACAAGGACGATTGCGCTGACTTGGGTATCATCAAAATCGATTTGCTGGGACTCGGCATGATGGCCGTGCTCGAAGAGTGCTTGGAACTTATTCCCAAGCACTACGGCAAACCGGTCGACCTGGCGCAACTTCCTCCCGACGATCCTCCGGTCTATGAAACCTTGCGCAAGGCGGACACGGTTGGAATGTTCCAAGTGGAAAGCCGCGCGCAGATGGCCTCGCTGCCGCGCAATGCGCCAATGAAGTTCTACGATCTCGTGGTACAGGTAGCCATCATCCGGCCCGGCCCGATTGTCGGAAAGATGATGCATCCCTACATGAATCGGCGGCAAGGCAAGGAGCCGGTCACGTACGCTCATCCTTCGCTCGAACCGATTTTGGAACGAACACTGGGAGTGCCACTGTTTCAGGAACAACTGCTGCGCATCGCAATGGTGGCGGCGAACTTCACAGGTGGTGAAGCCGAAGACCTCCGCCGAGCGATGGGCTTCAAACGTTCGGAAGAACGTATGAAAAAAATCGAAGCCAAGCTGCGGAGCGGAATGACTCAGAACGGCTTCAGTCCTGAAACGCAGGAAGAGATCATCACCCAAATTACATCGTTCGCACGCTACGGGTTTCCAGAATCGCACGCAGCGAGTTTCGCTTTGATCGCCTATGCCAGCGCCTATTTGAAATTCCATTATCTGGGAGCGTTCACGGCGGCACTCCTCAACAATCAGCCGATGGGCTTTTACAGCCCGGCAGTGCTTGTGCACGATTCCCAGTTGCATGGTCTGCGAGTGAAACCAATCAACGTGCTACATTCCGAATGGAACTGCACGATTGAACATACGGTCAAAGAGGGCAAGGATGTTCCGTGTCTGCGCATCGGGTTGCGCTACGTCCGCGGGCTGAGGCAGACGGCGGCCGACAAGATTGTGTCGGAGAGGCAGAAGCGCGCGTTCGAGGGGATTGATGATCTGGTCCGCCGTCTCCCGGAACTGCAAAAAGCGGAACTGGCAACGCTCAGCGAGATTGGTGCGTTGAACTCTCTTGGAAGGGGACTGCATCGAAGAACTGCTCTGTGGCAAGTGGAACGCGCGGCCCGGCTTGCGGGCCCCTTGCTGGATGCGATTCCGGAGCAAATGGAATTGTCGCCACTGCGTCAGATGACGGACGAAGAGCGTCTTGTTGCGGATTTTCACGGGTCGGGCATGAGCACTGGCCCGCATCCGATGACATATTGCCGAGAGGCTCTCTCCAAGCTGCAAGTAAAACGAGCGTGCGATTTGCCTCGGGTGCCGGACGGGCAATACACACGGGTGGCAGGATGTGTAATCGCTCGACAGCGTCCGGGGACGGCGAAGGGCTTCGTCTTTTTGAGTCTGGAAGATGAGACAGGAATTTCGAACGTGATTGTGAATCCTGACCTTTACGAGAAATACCGCGTGGTGATCAACCGTGAGAAATTCCTTCGGGTTGAAGGCGTCCTGCAGAATCAGGATCACACTATATCCATCAAGGCTTCCCGAGTGCTACCGATCTCCATCACCGCAGCCGAAACGCAATCCCATGATTTTCACTAGCTACTGCCCGTCAGTCGGCCAGATTACGCACGGACAATAATATCGCTAAGGCTGTTAATCCTTCCGGATGACGCCGGTGACTCCGCCGACGAATAAAGTGGCAAGGATCCATCCAGCGCAAATCTGAAACAACCTGAACCCTCGCAGGAAGCCGGGCGAGGTAATTCGCGAAAGCAAGTGAGACTGCCAGCTGCAAGGCTGTCCAGGGGGGCCTTGCTTCTCCGGTCCAGGCGCCCATTTGTCTTGAACGCCGAGTTTAATGAGGGGAAAGGAATTCTCTAGAGAGTAGCGCAACGCATGAAAGGCCTCGTAGTAACCTGGCAGCCTTTTGTTCGTGGCAAAGCTATCGTAGGCATCCTTCTGCGTGGGGACGATGCTCCCAGCCTCGTAACCCCGCCCGTAGACAACCAACCCGACGATGACCAGAGCCAAGAGCCACCACAGTGCCCTCATCGAAAAGTAGCCGTAGCCGACCGTTCCTCGCAGCAGACAGCTTAAGGGGCGGAAGATCCACCTTCGTCCTTCCCACGTCTTGCGTTCCATTTCGGCGGAGACGCGGCGCCAACCCCGATCGTCCCCTTCTTCTTTTAATACTTTGGCAAGCTGACGGTATGGTTGCCGCGTAAACGAAGCCTGCCTTGCTAACCATCCTAACCTCTCTGTTGCGGTGACCGGACCGCCGGAGATGCGACCATAAGCAAAGCCATCGAGAAATAAGTTCCCAGGCTTCGGCCAGCTGTTTTTGTCATCCACGATTGCGGTCGCCGACGCATTTCTGAGGTCCAAAGTATCAAATGTGCCCGACTGGCACTCAAGGTTCCCCCCGATCTGCGCGCCATATAGCCGCACCATTCCCTCGGCAGCGAACCTATTGCGAAGATAAACATCTCCAGCTACCTTTGCGCCTTGCGCATCCAATGCCGTGCCGCATCCAAAGATGATTGCCACCGCAGGATTCTGAAACCTGCCTCGGTCGCATTCTAAGTTCCCTCCGATTTCGGAGTGAGTAAGCCGGACCATTCCCTCGGCAGCGAAACCATTGCGAAGATAAACAGCTCTGGCCACCTTTGCGCCCTCTGCATTCAGTGCCATCCCACTTGCAGTGACGTTTGCTACGGCGGGATTCTGGAACTTGCCCGCGTCGCAGGCTAAGGTTCCTCCGATCTCGGCGCCGTGCAGCCGCACCTCTCCCGCGGCGGTGAACCCGCTGTGAAGGAGAACATCTCCTGTCACCTTTGCGTTTGGCGCGTCAAGCGCAATCCCGCTCCCGACAATGCCTGCATTTGCAGGATTCTGGAACTTCCCGCGGTTGCAGTCTAAGGTCCCTTCGATCTCGGCGCCATACAACCGCACCTGTCCCTCGGCGGTGAACCCGCTGCGAAGGAGAACATCTCCTGTCACCTTTGCGTTTGGCGCGTCAAGCGCAATCCCGCTCCCCGCAATGCCTGCCTTCGCAGGATTCTGGAACTTGCCGCCGTCGCATTCCAAGTTTCCTTCGATCTCGGCGCCGAACAGTCCCACCTGTCCCTCGGCAGCGAACCCGTTGCGAAGGAGAACAGATCCAGCCACCTTCGCGCCCACCGCACTCAACGCCATCCCACTTTCAGCGACGTTTGCCGCCGCAGGATTCTGGAACCTGCCGCCGTTGCAGTCTAAGGTCCCTTCGATCTCGGCGCCATACAGCCCCACCTGTCCCTCGGCAGCGAATCCGTTGCCAAGGAGAACAGATCCAGTCACCTCTGCGTTTGACGCGTCAAGAGCAATCCCGCTCTCGACAATGCCTGCCTTTGCAGGGTTCTGGAACTTGCCGCCGTTGCAGTCTAAGGTTCGTCCGATCTCGGCGCCGTGCAGCCGCACCTGCCCCTCGGCGGTGAACCCGTTGCGAAGGAAAACAGCTCCCGTCACCTTCGCGTTCGCCGCCTCAAGCGCAATCCCGCTCCCGACAATGCCTGCCTTCGCCGGATTCTGGAACTTACCGCCGTTGCATTGAAAGGTCCCTCCGATCGCGGCTCCGAACAGCCTTACCATTCCCTCGGCAGCGAACCCGTTGCCAAGGAGAACATCTCCGGTCACCTTCGCGTTCGCCGCCTCAAGCGCAATCCCGCTCCCGACGATGCCTGCCTTCGCCGGATTCTGAAACTTTCCGCCGTCGCAGTCTAAGTTCCCTCCTATCTGGGCGCCATAGAACCGCACCTGTCCCTCTGCAGCGAACCCGTTGCCAAGGAGAACGGCTCCTGTCACCTTTGCGTTCGGCGCCTCAAGCGCAATCCCGCTCCTGTCAATGCCTGCCTTCGCAGGGCTCCGGAACTTGCCGCCTTCGCATTCTAAGTACCCTCCTATCTCGGCGCCGAACAGCCGTACCGTTCCCTCGGCCGTGAACCCGTTGCGAAGGAGAACGGCCCCCGTCACCTTCGCGCCGTCCGCACTCAGCGCCGTCCCACTTCCGGCAACGTCTACCTGCGCAGGATTCCGGAACGTACCGCCGTCACAGGCTAAGTGCCCTCCGATTCGCACGTGGCGCAGTTTCACTGCGCCTTTAGACCAGAGGCCCTGTAGAGAAATGCTGCCCTTCACAGTGGCATGATCGGCATTCAATGAAGCCAAACAAGTTCCGCTGAAGTCCATCGACGGAACGTCAATGAATCTCAGGTCGAGATCGTCCGAAAGCCTGCAACGAAGGAGACCCAGAAAGAAGGGGATAACCACAAAGGAGAGGTCGAGCTTCCCTCTAATACAAGCGGCGTGCGCCCGGATGCCTCTGGGATCCACGCGCTCCTTGCCACCTCGGTCGACGCATAGCCACCGTATTAACTCGGCGCGAATGCAGCGCTCCGAGCCCCAGTTGTCCGCAGAAGCTGGATTATTGTTGGGGTCGTCGTCTTGCTTGCTGGGGCCGCAATAGGCAGTCTCTCCTTCGGGAGCGGCGCGCAACAATTTGATCTCGGCATCGGTGAGCTGGTCAAACCGTGCCCCCGCAAGTTGTTCGAGGTCAACTGGCCGGCGCACGTTCGAGCTACGTACCATGCGTCCCCCCTCCCGTCCGGTATTAAATCACAACATGCCGCATCTGGATGAAAATGAACTCCCCGTGGGCCGCAGGGGATGTGTTGTCGGCAAACCGGAGACTGGCTACACCGGTTTGTTGTTATGCAAAAAGAGCCGACTGCGCCGACCCATCCTCAGGGTCGTAAAAGTTGCTCAGGCCGACGCCAACCAGGCGAAACCGCTGGTGCGGGCTGAGGACGACACGTTCTAGCAGTGATAGGGCAACATTTGTCAGCTCCTCACAAGAAGCAGGTGGAGAACCTGGGGTGTGGCTGCGGGTGAGAATCTTGAATTCTCTGGTTTTCAGTTTCAGTACAACGGTGCGCGCGATTCGTGATTCCTTGCGCGAGGCAGCCCATGTGTGCTCCGCAAGTTTTCGGATCATCGGCTCCATCTCGGTCAGCAAGACATCTTGCTCAAAGGTGTCCTCGGCGGATATGGATTGTGTTGGTCTGTCAGGCACCACTTCGCTGTTGTCGATTCCCCGAGCCAACTCGTAGAGACGCACGCCATAGCGGCCGAAGCGGCCTTCGAGTGTCGGCAAATCCATTCGCCGCAGGTCCGCGATCGTTTGTACCTCAAGCTGCTTCAGTTTTTCTTCCGTGACTTTGCCTACTCCGGGTAGGCGGTCCACGGGCAGCGGCAATAGAAACGAATCGATTTCTTCCGGTTGTATGACAAAGAGCCCATCCGGTTTCTTCCAGTCCGAAGCAATCTTCGCGAGGAATTTGTTCGGCGCCACGCCCGCCGATGCCGTCAAGCTCAGTTCCGAGCGGATCTGTTCGCGAATCGTGCGTGCCACTTGTGTTGCGGTAGGCAAGCCCGTCTTGTTCTCCGAAACGTCGAGATAGGCTTCGTCAAGCGACAACGGTTCAATCAAGTCGGTGTGCCGTTTGAAGATTTCGCGCACTTCGCTGGAGACCGCCCGATAGCGCGGGAAGTCCGGCGGCAGAAACACGGCTTTAGGGCAAAGGCGTTCGGCGCGAACGGAGGGCATAGCAGAACGCACGCCAAACTGCCGTGCCTCATACGAAGCAGCACACACCACGGAGCGATTTCCGCGCCACGCGACAACAACGGGTTTGCCGCGCAGTTGCGGATCGTCGCGCTGCTCCACGGACGCATAAAACGCGTCCATGTCGATATGAATGATCTTGCGAGCGCCCATCTGCCACCCATCTTATTCCGGATGGCGGCCGCGGCGGTGCATCACTACGGGCTTTCCGGACGGTTATCGGTTAGGTTATGAGCTATGGTGTGCTTTGGCGACCTTCGCTTTGGCGGCCGCCGCCCCGCCCCAGAGTGAACCGGGATTGGCTCGATCTCCATGAAGCTGCATCATCCGGTCGAAGAGTTCTCGCGCGGTCGTCGTCTCCTGGTTGAGGCGTAGGAAGTCCCGGAAGTAGGTGCGCGTTTCCTCGATGATGCGCGGGTGGTCGTCGTTCTCGGGCCGTTTGTGGCCAGCGATCACGGCGCGAGGTTTCAGCGATTCAAGTTTGTCGAGGGCGGCGATCCATTTGGCCCAGGTTTGGGGGTTGCCCTCCGCCATGTAAGGATGGACGCCGTTGTAGGCGACGTCCCCGGCCACCACCAGGTCGATGGAAGGGACGTGCAGACTAGTGGAGAGGGCCGTGTCGGTAAAACCGGTATCGACCAAGACCAGCTCGTGCCCTTCCAGTTCGATGGTGTTCCGTTCGAGTGTCTCGGGTACCGCGAGCTGTTCCGGGAGCTGGCCGGGAAAGCGCGAATTCCAGAAGCTGTTGAAGTAGGGCGGATCGAGCTCATGTCGCATGGCTTCCACGATGTCCGGCCTTGCCACCGCCCGTGCATGGGGGAAGCGCTGCTTGAGCAGCCCTATGCCAAAGAAATGATCGCCATGGCCGTGGGTCGAGTAAATGGTGGTCAGGTTCTTGCCGCTCGCCACGACCCAGTCCGCAAGGGCCCGCGAGGCTTCGGCGGTAAGGAAGGTGTCGACCAACACGGCATCTCGCTCGCCGTAGATCAGAGTGGATGAATTGGGTACCCAGGCCAGGGACTCGTAGCCGGGCGGCAAGTCCCGGTTGAGGCCAGGCCGCTTGGTGATGAACACCGACCAATGCAAAGGAGCTTTTTTATGGTTCGACTCGGTCATGAGAATTCCTCCGTGAGTTTCTGCATTACCTCTGGGTTTGTCGCCCCTATTAAAGCCGCTTCAGAACACTTTAGCCCCGTATTGACTCTCGGTTCAACGTAAACAGGTGGCATCCACGAAGGATGCCACCGGGCTGGTCTTCGAGCGATAGACGGAATCCGCTATCAGGATTCGATTGGGTCGCTGTCGTTAGCCTTGACCTTTAGCTGGCTGACACTGCATTCGGCGATTTCGATGTCATCGCGTACCTTCCCGAAATACTTGGCCTGAATGAGCTTACCGTCAGTTCCAGGATGGCAGTAGAGATATTGAACCTCAACAATCTCCCCTTCCTTCGGTAGCCGATAGCGGTCGGGCACTCCCACTGTCCCCATGAATCGTTGGCGAGCGTCATCCAAGAGATACACGGCGATGGAGCGGTGCCCATCATTCGCCTTCTTCTCGGGCTTCGGGCCAACGATGAAGGATGCCGTGACGACGAACTTACATTTGAAATGCTGTCCTGCTCGTCCGCCCGCGTACACGGCGTTGCGGTTCTTGCACACAAACCCTTCGGCGTTCGCCCTGTGCATCTTTTTCGCGAAGTCGCGCTTGGCCTTTGTTGTCATGGCTGTTTCGCAGACTCGCAACACGTCGCTAACTCCGCGAAAGTGCTGGGTCAGGTGCACATAACGGATTTCGTATGGTTGGATGCGCAAGTCCGTGTCGTTCACACTGAGCAAATCCCAGATATAGAAGCGTGAATCGGTGATTTCGCCGTCCGCTAGGAAACCTTGCGCCTGCACTCGGTCTAGCGATTCAGCCAGGCGAGAGTCGATAGGAATGATTTGACCGAGTTTGTTGATGCCTGAATATCTCCCCTCGGACTTTTGTACTGCGAGACGGCGCCCGTCAAATTTCTGCTGGAACCACCATGAGGCATCCTTTGCCAATAGCAGTGCTTCGGGCTCCTCGATGGGCGTCAGCAATTCCGGCGTATGGCCGGAATGCTCTTTTGTGGCAGGCAGTCCGACGGCAATTGCCTCGTTGCCGTTTGCAGTCGCCTGCGCGATTTGATAGCCCTTGCCTGTTTTCTCCCGGAGGATGCGGTCATAAACTCGCTTGGCCTCCTCGTAGGTTGTTTCTGTCACCTTCACATCGCTCTGCAAGGCGGAACCGCGCCGCCCCCATTGCGCTTGAACTGTCCATTGGTCTTGCGCGCCCTCCAACTGTAAGTGGTACACCTTGTCGGAACTGCCTTGCTGGAAATACAACTCTGCGCGTTCTGGTTGCATTGTTCGCTCCTTTGCTTTGTGGGTTTTTGCCTCTTGCGCAGCGGCACTTTGCTGCACAAAAAACAAAGCCCTTCCTAGCCGTCCCGGGCGCTCCGCCGTCTGCGCTGTCAAGGCCGCGCAGTTTGCGTTTATCGGAGCGAAGTGAAGAGCCTTGACAGAAGAAGCAGGCGGCGAAGCGCAGTCTTTTGGTAGGAAGGGCCGAACGAAATGAATAGCTCTCGTGTTTGCTTATTTACGTTGCGTCTGTTTTCCTAAGGAACGAGATGCAGAAGGAAATCCGCGCGCGGTTGGGCTCGTTGCCCAAAACAGAAGGGTCATTTGTAGAGCCGATGGAGTGTCTATCGGTATCGAAGCTACCTGAGGGGTTGGAATGGCTCTGGGAAGTTAAACTTGACGGGTATCGAGCCCTCGCGGTCAGGTCCGGAACTGGTGTCGCGCTCTTCTCTCGGCGAAGGAAATCTCTGAATAGACAGTTTCCCTATGTCGTGGAAGCACTCGCTGATCTGCCGGCAGGAACGGTCTTAGATGGAGAAGTAGTCGCCATGGATGAGAGCGGCCGTCCCGACTTCAATCTGTTGCAAAATTTCCGGGCAGCGGCCTCTCGGATTCAATACTACATCTTCGATCTGTTGTGCTGGAAGCATCGTGATTTGACCCGCGTTCCGTTGGTCGAGCGGCGGGCGCTGTTGAAGTCCGTTGTTGAGATCCGCGACAAGAGAATCAGGATTGCGGATTATTTCGAGGCAGCGCCAAAGGACCTACTGTATGCGGTGCGCGAGCAAGGGCTAGAAGGGATCATCGGGAAACGAAGGGACAGCCTCTACCAGCCTGGAAAGCGAAGCGGCGCGTGGATTAAGTACCGCGTGAATCGAGGGCAAGAGTTTGTCATCGGCGGCTATTTTCCGGGACCACACGGGTTTGACTCTTTGATCGTCGGCTACTATGAAGGAGAGAAATTGATGTATGTGGCGAGAACTCGGAACGGGTTTGTCCCGGCCTCCCGGCGACAAGTGTTTTCGAAACTGAAACATCTCGCGACGGCGAACTGCCCATTCGTAAATTTACCGGAGACGAGGCGATCACGATTCGGGGAAGAACTCAACGCTGAGAAGATGAAGAAAGCGGTTTGGTTGAGGCCAGATGCCGTCGCGCAGATTGAATTCCTAGAATGGACCGAGGGAGATAGGTTGCGACATTCGAAGTTTGTCGGACTGCGCGAGGACAAGAAGCCTCGAAATGTGGTCAAGGAGCAAGTTGGCGAGCCTTGAAGATGGACCATTCGATGGCGAATCGTGAGGACGGGAATGATGGATGCAGGTCTCGTTGCTTGGCCTCTATCGCGAGATGGGCATGCCGAGGATTGACCGAATTCGGTGACGATCACTCACCTCGCGTGGGGAGCCGCCCGTTCTGTCCAACCACTTTGTAAAGTCCATTAGCTTGACCTCGTGCTCGACGCGGACATTAGCAACCGAGACCTTAACGACGTTCAGCCCTTGAGCGATTCCAGCGACCCATTCGTTGCCTCTGACCGCCGCGAGACCTTGGGCCACGGCCTCATATAATGTTACGGCCGTGACTTGGACGGTGTGCGAAACACCGTCCATGTCTTGGATCGTGACGCGGCAAGATCGGACCGACATCCGGGCAAGATATCATATTCGCCTTGTCTTCGCTATCCTTCAAGAACATAAACTGAACGAGATTCCTGCCTTGGATTGCTCCACTGAGGCCAGCCAAACTCATGTAACGTCGAATGCTGCGGAGGGTATAACACAGCAACTCACAGCAACGTACCGCATAAGATACGGTGTAGGCCGTCCGTATCACAATGCGAGGCCGTGACAGGGCAAAGATGCATCTTTCTTCTAATCTAGACCGTCCAATAGATGGGTTTACTGGATGACACGGCTAGTACTTTGGGGGGATTGCTACCCCCTAGGTTTTTGTACTATGCTGTCTATCCACGAAATGGATCGCTCTCAAACAAAGGCTGGCTTTTTTATCGGTGGGGCGGCAATTGGAGCTCTGATCAGTCGTCTTCTATTCTGGAGAGTTAACCGTAAGAAAAGCGCCGAGGAACTGCTACTCAACTCCCTACAGGTAAGCGAAACAAAATGGGAAAACGAAGGCTTGATAGAATCCCGGAGTTCTACGGGACGTAGGCACAAGAAAGAATTAGCAGCACATGGCCGCCATTAAGACCTTTTGAGCTTAATCCCTATTTGCTTTGCAAATTCCCTCAATTTCTCCCGATCAGCGCCTAAAGAACTACACATCACTCCTATCACTTCCTCTGCTGTTTCTGGCGACTGCTTGTATGTGGCATTAAGCAGCAAGTCAGTGAGCATGGTGTTCTGCGCCGCTACATCCGCGGTCGAAGTGAACCTATAGGCAAACCGCTTCGCTCCATCGTTCCAATTCTTAGGTGCTTCCACAAGTTCAGCAATATCGCACAAATGGTCCCAATCAAGAAGGTCTGCTGCATCTAGCGTCTTTTCTGGCATGGCCGGGATCTTCTCCGTACGGCTACTGGCACATGAGTTACAGCTTAACACGAAACCGCTTCCCCATGACAATCATATTCCATTCTGGCTGGCTCTGGCCCAGTCCTTGACAATCGGAATTCCAGTCACTAGAATTAGCCTTGGAGGTACCCTCCAAATGGCAGAACTTCAATATCCGTGGCCCAAGAATTCGTGGACAATTCTCACCAAGATCATTCGCGCCTGGTACTCGGTTGAGACAGGCAGTGGAGAACTCACGCAAAAGAAGATTGCGGATGTTGCTGGTGTTCAGCAGAGTCAAGTGAGCACCAATAAGGCATTCCTTCAAGCGATTGGAATTATTGGCCCAGAAGGGGCTTCTCTAACCGAAGCTGGCAAACGCCTCGGTATTGGGCTATATAACGACAACGAAAGCATGAAGCGGCAGGGGCTTGAACAAATTATCAAATTCAACCCACTGCTGAAAGACACGCTAGATATTGTCAGAGGCAGAGGCAGTCTAAAAGTGAATGACTTCCTAGATGAAATCGCCCTACGAATCGGCGGAAAGACTGAAGGATTTGTGACCGGAACCGCCATACTATTGGAAATACTGGCGCTCTCCGGATTAGTCGAAATCAAAGAGAACACGCTTCGTCCGTCAAGGGGCAATGGCACAGAACAAACACAACAAATTGAAAAGGAAAAGAATTCGATTCCTAATAAATCTGCTAATTCTGGTCTAAATCGAATTCCGATTGCAGTCAGTACAAGTTCTGTATGGTATGTCGAAGTAGGCGAAAAGCCGACGCCGGAAGAGGTCCAGAAATTCCTTGAGATGCAGAAATTGATGTTCGGCTAACAAGTGAGGCTCGCAGCCGCGCTAACGGCCCGAGCCTCTGAAAGCGTGTCCCAATCCACTTGTTCAGTACAAGGGGTGGCTTCATAACAAATCCGGGTGTGCTTGTCCTTGGCAGCCTCGCGGCTGATCTTGGACCCCGGCCTACTTCGCCGCGGTGGACGCAGCCTAGCCCGTCATTCGGCCAGCGCATCTTTTCGATGCAGTCGAGGCATTTATCCTCCGTAAGGGACGCCGCTAGCGGTTCGCCATTTTCTGGGCCATGTGAAGAAGGAGCTTACGGTCGGCCTCATCGGACTTGCTCAGCAACCGCCGAAGCTTGTTGAGGTAACGAGCATCTTTGCCAGAACTGCCCCACGCAATGTCATCCGACGATTTTCCCTTTGGAAGGTTCGGCAATTTCGGTGGTTCCTCGCCGTCGTAGAACAGTTGATAGAGTGGGCACTCAAGGGCACGGGCGAGCTTTTCCAAGGTTTCGATGGCCGGGACAGTGTGGCCATTCTCTACGCGGGAAATATAGCAACGAAGCAGGCCAGTGCGCTTTTCGATGTCGCCCTGGGAAAGTCTCTTTTCCTCGCGCATTGCGCGGAGGCGATCGCCGATAATCATGGCTCATTATTGCACTGGGTAAGAGTACCTCGCAACGACCGCCATGTAGCCGCCCAAAACCGGGACAGGGAAGGGGAGGGAAAGTTTCTACTTCCAGGGTGGTATATACATATAGTAGGATGGGTGAGTCCTTCCCCCGGGCGCTCAACTGCGGTCCCTGCAGACCTGTGAGCTCCATGGCAGGGGGATCAGAGCGGGAGGTACCCATGTCTACGCGGCTGGCAAGATCCTTTAACGAGAATTCCTCGGCTGATTTGCCCGAACAGCTCTCCCAAAAGGACCTGCACAAGAAAAGCGGCGGTCTCACGGATTGCCTCGAGGGGAGAAAGCATGCGCTGGTCGTCACGGATATCGCAGAGCTGCTGAGTATCTCGGAGCGTAAAGTCTACATCCTCGTAGCGGAGCAGCGAATCCCGTGTTTTAAGATTGGCGGTTCGATCCGCTTCGATCCGTCTGCGATTTGCGCATGGCTGCGTCAAAAAATGTCCGCTGCTTCTGTGGAAGATCTTCGAGAACGACGGGCCAGAACATAAGCTACGGAAGATCGTGCTCGTTTTGCACTAGTCATTCTGAGGATGAGAACTTTATAGCCGCGCGGGCATACGGCCCGGCACGTCTATCGAAGAATAACCCTAGGCAAACGCTGCGAGGCTACCTCTGTTGATCCTGGCTTGGACGTCGCTGTTTCGCAGACCCTTGAGATAGACCATCGTCGATGCAATGTCGCGGTGTCCCAGCCATTGCTGAAGCGTGCGAATGTCGATTCCATCTTGAAGATGCCGTGTGGCATAGGTGTGGCGGAATTTGTGCAGAAACCATCGGCCGCAGTAGGGACCTGCTGAGCAGCGATTGATTTTGATCGTTCCATCCGCAAGCTTGTGTTTCACAATGCAATGACCGCAGTTGAGTTTCGCGCGGTGCGCAACAGTCTTGAGTTTTTCGAGCATGGCGCCGTCAGGGTTGCCGGTACCACTCGGAAACAGAGGATCGTCGGGACTCGCGTCAGCGGGCTTGAATGCACGGAGGATGGCAATCAGTTTTTGAGGAACAGGTACCTCACGTTCTTCCCAATTCTTCGGGTGAAATCCCCAATGCGGTTTTGCTGTGACGCGCACGGCCAAGTGTTTGAAATCAACATCGCGCCAGGTGACGAAGCGGCCTTCTGCGTCGCGGAAGCCGGACATCAAATAAAATTTGAAGCGCATTTCTTCAGCGCTGGAGCAGGCCTTGAACAAGGTTGCGAGTTCGGAGTCTTCATAGATTGGACGGACGGTTTCCACGAAGCTCGGCCAGTCAGCGGAATTGAGCAGTTTGCGCTTGCCGTGTTGCTTCATCACTTGTGAGAGAACTACAAGCTTGTTGTAAATGCTCTTTCCTTTGTGCCCCTGTTTCATGCAGTGAGTCGCAAAATCTAGAAGGTCTTGGCGTTCGACATCATCAACGTAGATTGTTTTGCAGAATGTCCTGAATGATTCAAGAATGGGGCGGTATGTGCGAAATGTTCTCAGGCTGCGATGATATTGAACGTAATCGATATAGCTGCTCAGCGCCGCCACGAGCGTCGTGCGTTCCGGAGTCACCTCAACGGCGGGGACAGGCGGAATAATTCCGTCGCGGACAGCGGCCAATTCGGTCTGCTTTACGCGTACTTTATCGGCGGCGGCGAAGGCATTGGGTCCAGCGGCTTCCCGAGATCGTCTTCCGCCGTTCCACCATTCGAGGTAGTAGCTGCCCTCCGGATGAACCTCGTCCCTGCCACTCACCATTACGTGATCGCGGCGGACCCTGCCTTTGCTGTCGAATAGCGCGGGCGCAAAAGTCCACGTTGCGCCGTCCGGGCATGGAATCTTGATCTTCTTAATCAGTTTGACGTGGGAGATCCTAGGCATTGGCGGCCTCTCGTCTGAGCCGCCTACATATTCGCCTACAAGGGTTCTAAGTGCAAGATACTACTGGGGAACCGTGACAGGGCAGCGTTCTAACCAACTGAACTACGTCCCCAGCCGTGGAATCAACAACTTAGCGTAAAACGTTGCAAATAATGCCTTTGCAAGTTTCGCATACAGCGCACCGTTCGCCTGGATTGCCTGCAGTAGCAGTCCTTCCTGGACGAACTGCCCATAAACTGCCAGTAAAAGTAAGTGCGCTCATGCGGGATTTATCCTAACACAGATGCATCAAAGAGGCGAACCACCATTCTGAAGCTCGTGGAGGCGGCCGATTCGTGCCAAGCATTCGGTTGAACGCCGAATGCGCTGAGTCTTGATCGGCTCAAGCTTGGTCGTCTAATGTGGAGCTGTCACGACAATCTCACGCAGATGTGAGCTAGTCTCACCTAACAAGTGAGACTGGTCTTCGACTCGGCGCCATCTGGATCGAGTTGTTCCCCCATCGTGCCTCATTTTTCTCGTGGGCAGGACAGTGGTTGGCTGGAGAAGCGGGCCGATCCCTTCATTTATCGGGCTCGATTAAGTATGCTGAGTTGGGTGTTTCGGAAGATAGTGTTGAGCCGAGCCACACTGCCCGAACATCCGATACTGAAGTCTATGCCAGAACCCGAAACATCAGAGCGTCGCAATGGTAGCGCAAGTCCTCTGCCGCCAGGTTCCGCGATTGCGCTGTCCACTGAGTCGGTATTGGATGCCCTGAATTTGATTTTGGCGGGCGCGCCACTAACAGAAATTCTACAAAGCATCGTGGGCTTAATCGAAGGTCACAGTGAAGAGATGATTTGCTCCATCTTCCTGGTCGAAAAAGATGCCGTGCACCTGCGATATGCTGCCGCCCCAAATTTGGCAGAATCCTATCGAATTGCGACAGATGGAACGACAATCGGGCCCAACGGCCGACCATGCAGTTTGGCATCACACCGTCGAGAGACTGTCTTCGTCGCCGACTTCCAATCAGATTCGAGCTGTCCATCTCACGTTGGGAAGGAAACGCACAAGCGGCAAATGTAGTTTCAAGCATCCGGGCGCACTTGGAAACAGTGCACATGCCCGATTAAACGCGGAAATCGGACAAGCGGATTTCATATTTCCAGTAAGTTAACGAGTGAAAAGATTCGCCCATATACGGCGTGGATGCTGCGTTGGCTTTGTCTACGAGACTCAGGGTGCCAATGAGACACTGCGCCGACGCCCTCCCCGCACCAGCCTCCCACCGATGCCCGTAGTAAAATCTACTTTACGAGTTCGACGTCAGGCAGCTTGAAACTTTTGTTCCAAAATTCCTCAGTGCCGCCATAGAACCGCATTACTGGAATGGGCCGCTTCCCTTGGGTCGGAATCCAGTTTGATTCAAGACCTTTGGGCGCTTTCGGGCCGAAGTAAATGTCCACGCTCCCATCGGCGTTCATTTTCATGTTGGGTTTGTCGTAGGTGCTGAGACCCACCCGGTCCAGCGGGTTGTAGATGAAAGCCGAAGTTGCGAAATCGTAGATAATCAGCGCCCAAAATTGTTTCACCGGAACATCTCTCACTACGTGCAGTTTGTAGGTCTTATCGGGGTCGAGGGGACGCCCTTCACTATCAGCCAAAGCTATTAAGTAAGCGGTAGCAGGCGTCTTGGGAAGTTTCTTTGGATAGTATGTGCCGACATGATACATGTCGGAGCGATTGTCATATAGCAGAGCCGTCGGGGTCTCAAAGGTGAAGCCGCCCTCCGGGTCCTCAATGAAGAAATAATCCGCGAATCGATCTGGCCTAACCGCCGTTTGCCGTAGAGGTAGTCGGCGTTTTCACTTCGGTCCCCGTTACTAGCAGCCCACGCTACGACCTCCACGACCGCGGGCCGCTCGCGACTCAGTAGGAACCGATGCTCGTCTCTCAGTCGCTGCAACCCGGCTGGCGTGATGTAGTTTTTGAGCGTCGGGCCCGCTTCCTCGCGCACCGGTCCCCGAAGCGGCCGCTTTTCTCGCATTTGCCAATCTGCCATGGAATTTCGTGTACTTGAGGGTGACCCAATCTCGGGAGGTGTCCAAGTCGACAAGTTCACGACCCGAGACTCTGCCGACGTGTCAGGCTGTGGCCAAAAAGCGACGTTGGTAAGCCTTGTCATTGTGACAATGTCATAACATAATAGATATGCTATGCCTGAAGTGACGACAGTCAAGACGCACCCAGCCAAGACGGTCGCCGTCGTTTATCGCAATCCTGGAGTACGTACCCGTACAGGCAAACTGAGAGCTGGAAGCGTGATCTTCGTTGTTGATGGGAGGGAGTTTGAGGTGCACACGGTCTACGGAGCGGCTAAAACACTGGGCCGGAGCGCGGTCCGAGTCCAGCAATTGCTAGAGGCTCGCAAGTTGCGTGGGTATCGCGTAGGCCGTGACTGGCTTGTGCTCGACCTGGACTTGCGCAGATTTATCAAAGAGGAGCGAAGGAAGGTGCAAAAAAGATTTGCAGCTTTCCTTGAAGGCTAGGGGGCTTAGATGGGTGGCAAGACATTGACCTCTTCGAGATGGAGTCGTCGGGGTTTTCAGAAGAACTCCACGCGGTGATCGTTACGCTGCTCGAAGAAGGAACCCAGGGGCTTGCTGACTGGGAAAGCGAAAGGCAGGCTAGGCGAGAGGGTTGCCGCCCTAGAACGTGGCCGGGACAACCCTCGACGGGTGAATCCTCGCAATCCTGATGAGGCATCCACGGTGCCTCCGGCAGCGATTCCGGTGCGAACATCTCCGAAGAATGGCGTTCAGCTCGATGGTCGGGATGTGCCACGCCTACGTCGAGACCTTGAAGAGGTCAATGACTTCCTCGACGAGGGCGATGCCGAGGCGGCGCAGGACCAGTTGGACGAGATCATCGCGGGCATTGATGATAGCGCCGACAATCGCGACGATTGAAAAACCAAAGCGCAGTGGGAGCCGCGCGCTCGGGGAAAGCAAACTTGTAAACTCAGCCCAACCCTACTTGCTTTTCACTCCCGCGTCGAGAGTCTCCCGAATATTCCTAAGAAGGAGTTGTCCCACAGCCGATTCGGCTCAAAATCTGTTTGACCGGTTAAATAGTGATGGAGCTTTTGTCCAAGAAGCCTATCGGCTCAATTATGAGCTACGATCCTCACTCTGCCAGATCAAATACCACAATACGAAGTTCGCTGGTGTACCTCTGACCGTCCGCATCCGGCAACCACAGATGTCCCGGCGTAGGGAGCATCTCCGTTACCGTGATTGGCTCCCCTCCCCTATCGCTGGCCAGCATTCTGCGTATCATCTTTATAAATATCTCAACATAAATTGGGCTTTCAAAATCCACATAAAAAGGCTTTACTTCTACCGGTATGCGCACAAATACAAATCGGGGTAAACCACGTTTATGCATCCAGCGCCGGGCCTCCAGGTAACGTTCATGCTCAGTTTCCTGATGAGTGAAAGGCAAATCAGTTGCTGGGAAAGACCATGACTCCCGGACAATTACAAGCCTGTCTAGCATTATCCGGGGAACATGAGAACGCGGACTTACGATCTTCATTAACTCGATGGCCGCCCCCGACAAAAGTTCTCCGAGAAATTCGATTATATCGAATTTCATGCGGCCGTCCCTTGTCCGTACCATCAGCCCTTCCTCGGAATCCTCAACCACGAACGCAGAGATAGGAATAACCCGGGACCTTGGTCCGTTGGCCACGGGCGCACTCGCTATCTCAAGGTAATAATCTTCGGAAGACACTAAGACCATGGATGTACGGTTGGTGACTCTCGGCCAGTGCCGTGGCGGAACTGGCACAACGCGAGGCTTTGGAAGATCGCGTTTGATGGCCTCGAACAATTCCTCGGGGTTAGGATGTTGGGAAGTGGCCCATGAAGACCGTAGTGTGTTTCCCGCCATATGAATCTCACCAAGGACAAACATGCAATCACCGCGGCGGATTGCATCAACGCTAGAAGCTGCAATCATTACATCGGGGCTTTGGTACCGCGCAAGTTGCCAGCCCGCACTGGGTATCGCAAACGTGTCTTCCACCAGCGGTTTCAGGTCAGAGGACTTATACTCTAACCGATGCACGTCCGTAGGGATCTGCAGAATCTTTTCCCAGCGGCTTTGGAATTTCGGTACTACATCGTTGAACAGCTTCTCTGCCGGGTCAAAAATAAGAGGTTCCATTTTTGCCCAAAACTCCAGTATTCCCACATCTTGGCTTCCGTTCCTGCGGACGAACTCTTCATATAGCTGACGTAACTTTCGCCGGTAAGTAGCGGCAGCCTGATAGCTAAACCACCTCGCGCTACCTAATAGTAGAGAGAGCGGAGTGCCGAGGGCTGCGACTATACTTGGGCCGATCTCCACATTCACGTCACGTTGGCAATCCTGGTAAATCAAGGTTCTGGCCGCATACATGGCTCCAGCGGATTGGGTAGCAACGCGACCTGTTAACCGTGTGAAGGTTGCGTCGAGGTCACAAAGCGCATGGTCTAGCTGCTCTGCATCACCTATTGAGTTATCGACGCTGTCCCGTGCTCCCTCTAGTGCATCAAGTTCATCAAGGAGAGACCTACGTAGCTGTTCTTTTTCGATCCTCTCCAGGAAACCCCGGAGTATCTTCTCCGGATGAAGGCAAAATGGGATCTCAAATGTCCAGGAGGTAATTCCGCGCGAAGTATAGGACAACAGAATCGCATAGATCTGGGCCTCCGTACGTACACCGCTTTCAGGAATCGCAATGACTTCGCGAGCAATTTCTCTTGCCGTGTGATCACCGCCACACCTTTGTAGGATAGCAGCGTGAAGCGGAGGAATCGCGAATATGGTTCCGTCCGGGGTGTACAGCATGGTTCCGTCCACTCGAAAAAGCGGCAGCAGCCGGGGCGCAATCCACGGTCGCAGTGACTTGATCGTGGCCATCTTTTCAGCCAACGATTCGATGCACCAGTTCTCAAAATAAATTGAGGATTTTGAGATCAAAGCTGGACCGGGGTGCACTGCAAATTGATTTTCGTTGGCTACTAGCTTTGCCCATCCTACAGGACCAAAGAAACCAATAGTATCATTCTTGAGACAATAACGTTGAAGATAATTAGCAATGAGTTCTTCGTTCTGCCTATCCTTGAATCCGCGCTTTGCATGGGAATGGCGCTGGGCTGAAAATGAATGAACAACGCGACGCAGCGCTCCCCGATTTTGTAGGAGAACAGCTTGACGGAACAAGGGATCAGCGGCAATCTCCCGGATCCTTGACGACACTTCCCAAGCACCTGACTCAAATTTCTTCGTGAATTGGTTCCTGCACTGTTCGACCTGCGAACATAATTCTGATAGCTTGTCTCTAGCAAAATCTACCGAAGTTCCGGTTCGTTCCGGGACTCTTCTTTTGTTCAATCGCGTCAGACCGCGGTACAGTAGTTTTCTTTGTGCGTCATCTGCGGTTTGCTGCAGCGCACATTGAAACGCTGTAATCGCCGCCTTGATTCCTTCGTCGGCTGCCACTTCCAGCAACAATAATCGATCTGCGGCTGCTGCACTGTCAGGCGCTGTTAGTTTTTCAGCCAGATGCGCTGGAAAACCAGATCCACGCAAGCAAATCCATCGCCACATTGCCCACCGCTCTCCGGGAATTTGTTCCAGATGCGTCGGCAGAGTGTAAGTGGATAAGGCTGTGGCTTGCGTTACCAGAGGCCTACGCGTTTGGGCAGTTGGCTCCACGGCAAACTGATTCTCGTTAAATAATGATTTCAATGCAAGACATAGTCACGAAACTTTGAGGCCATGCGGTTAGCACCGTTATAGCGACATGAATATGTCTTCCTAACGTTGGCATAAAAACTGTCACACCCCTTGTGTGTTGGTATGTTCGAGGCGAGCGTTGCCGTAGAGCGAGACCCGGCCATCTAGGGCCTGATAGAGCTGGATTTTGCGCCTGCGAAACCAAAGCGGCGGAGCAAGGGCTGCAGCATGCAGAAATGGCCTGCGGCAGTTTCTGCAGGTAGGAACTAGGTGGCAACTATCTTGCCAGTGGCATCGTCTCACATACAGTGAGCAGCGAGGCGATGGCCGCGGACTTTAAGCCGGTCGTGAAGGCTGTTGTCGAGCGGCTCTAGCGCGCATTCACGAGCGACTCGCGCACGGCGCTGGAGACGACCTGGGACGCGGCACTCGCGTGGCGAGGTCCTCCCCGCGAAAACGGTGGCGCATGGTCTCGCGACTAAATGAGAGTCCTTAGAAATCGTTAAGGTTTTGCCGACGAGATGTTGGTCGGTGAAGGCGCCGTATCAGGTGCGAGCCATGCGCAGGACAGCCTGAGCTAGCGCCGCCTCGCCTCTGCATCGGGCAGGCCTTTCTCGATCGCTGTATGTGGCGCATGTCCGCGGAAGGGAGTTAGACTGTGCCGGGCACATGCCAAGTCCCCTTTAACCCGAGCGCTGAACGCGTTCCCCCCGTAGTTCCTTCTGACTCACCATGAATATGTCACGCCAGATGGCGTGACATATTCGTGTTGCCGTGGAGGGGTGACGGAATTATGGAGCTAAGACACTCGCACGATTCACGCACGATTAGCACTTGACAGATAATGCGATTGTTGTTAGAGAGTTGGTTGCCAGCTCTTCTTCAGATTGCGATGGTCTATACTGGTTTTGTGGCGGCAGCTTGCCCGGTTGCTGTGTGTATTTTAAAGCGTTAGCAAATTACCTCAAAAGCCTGAGCTCCTCGTGACATCTAAGCCGTCGGGCAATTTAATTGCCCGACGCCCCAGAGCGATTCAAGGGTGTTCGTCTAGACGGCCGCCGCCCGATAAATTCTACCGTCGCTAATATCCCAGGCGTTATGTAAGCTCCTACTTAACCTTTGCGACAAAGGCGTAGCGAGAGCTTTGAACATTTCTGCTGGTAGACGGTATCTGGTAGTTCGGCCTCAAATTTGCTCAATTCCGCGATTAGTAACATAGAGGGACATACGTAACAAGTACACAGACATATAGAACCATGGATATCGTGGAGTCATGAGTCTAGGTGTGTCACATAAGAATAAATGGTTCGCAGTTCAAGTGATGACTCGTCACGAAAAGGCTGTGGCTTGCTTGCTGCGCTATAAGGGTTATGAGGAGTTCTTGCCAACCTACCAGAAGAAGCGGAATGGTCATCTCGCGACAGAAGAATCGCCTTTATTTCCCGGGTACCTATTTTGCCGATTCGATCCCGAGAATAGGGCACCGCTGGTGACAACTCCGGGAATCCTTCGAGTTCTGGGAAGTGGTCGAGAACCTATACCTTTAGAAGAGGCGGAGATACAAGCAATCGAAAGAGTCGTCAAGTCCGGCTGCCCTCGCGAACCTTGGACAATGATGAGGACGGGAAGCCGTGTTCGCATCGAGCGAGGGCCCTTAGCAGGACTTGGAGGTTTTTTTGTAGCATCGAAGAAATTTGGTCGGTTTGTAATTGCGGTTACGTTGCTTCAGCGTGCAGTCGCAGTGGATATTGATATCGGCTCGGTGACTCCCGTCGACAGCGATTCACTTATCATAGGGTAGTATCTGCGATTAAGAAGCCTAACGGGAACCGCATTTGTAGCGTTCATGGCCATCGAGGATGAAGCCGAAATTCCTCGTTGGCAGGTACTGCACATAGACACTGCACTTTCAAGCCGACGGCGGTCAGGGAGACGTGCGTAACTAAGTTCAGCGCGCGGTGTCAGGAACAAAGCGCTCAGGAAACCTTTGCAACCTGCCGGATCTCCTGATTTTTCGCAGAAGAGAGACGAAATGTCCAATTCAGATAACGCCCTTTCAAGAATTGATCGAGACGGAGTTAGCTTTTGGGACGCCTCGTATCGGGTCAAAGCGGCGCCGGCACTATGGTGCGACGGGCCAGTCCCCTTCGTCAAAACTGCCGCGTCCACTTTTCGTGAGCTCGGAGCTTTCAAAACACTTGAGTTGCCTTGCGGGGACGGTAAGAATACTTTATATCTCGCAGAACATGTTGGCTGTCTGGTTGCCGCGGATTCTTCTCCCACTGCACTTGCGATTGCTAACCGAAGGTTGGACGGTAGCGGTGTTCGGAATTGTGTCCTTTGCGCTGCAGACGTCTTTGCTACACAGTTCACAGATTCGCAATTCGATGCGGTCTTCTGCTGCGATCTTTTGGGGCACCTGGAGCGAGCTGACATGGCCTTGAAAGAGCTCATGCGAATCTGCCGACCTGGTGGCATCGTGATCGGCAATGTGTTCGGTGTAGGAGATTCTACAAGGATGGCGGAGGGAATGGTGGGTCTAAGAAATGAGGAGTATGTCTACCGAAACAAGTTTTACTTTCGCTTCTACACTGAGCCAGAGCTGGAGGCACTTCTGCTCAAATGGCCCTCGAATGTGATTGAAATCGCTCGGGCTCGTTGGATGGAAGGACCTCATGAGGGCTACCGCGAGTACGCCCACGAACATGAGAGTTTAGTCTTCACCCTTCGCAAAGAGACAAACTGAGATGACCAGGCCGCTGTCCTTTCATATTGCTCCGTCGGTTCTTCATCTCGGCGTTCGCGGGGTTTATTTCAGAATGACAGGGCTCAAAAATCGCCAGTCGGATAATGAATTTGATAGAGTATGGTCCGCATCCATTGAAGCAATCCTAGCATCGCTCTCACCTGAATTCATAGAACACGACGCGGAACTGCGTGGATTTCGATCTCTTCACGAAGCGATAAAACGGTCAAACAAAAGCAACGTAGCTTCGCCCGAAAACCTTCTGAATCTGCTACTTCGGCGAAAAGCGTTGCCGCGAATCAATCTCCTCGTTGATATCTACAATCTGGTTTCACTGGAAAGCAGGCTAGCGATCGGAGCGCACGATATTGCAAAAATCGTAGGAGACGTAAGTCTCAGATTGACGGACGGTTCTGAAAAGTTTTGGCCCCTCGGTGCGGCCGAAAACAAGACTATATCACAAGGCGAATACGCATACATTGACTCGTCAAACGATGTGATCTGCAGATTAGAAGTTCGTCAAGTAGAAAAGACAAAGGTGGAATTGTCTTCGACTGACTGTTTTTACATCGTTCAGGGAAGTTCCGCCACCGAAAGTGGCGTTCTGGATAGAACAAGGGAGCGGCTTGCTTTGTTGACGCAGAAGTTCTGCGGCGGCGAAATGGAGGTACTGCATAGCGCATTAGTAGCTATGTCGCCCTAGGGGGGTCTTCGAGAAACTTGCTAAGACTGAAGGGCGTCCCTGTATCGGAAAAGGCGAACCGAACCTACCGCGAAACACCGAAAATGACTCATGATTGGCGCCTGAGAGATGCAGTGGGTCTTTTTTACTGATACGGTGGCAAATGGCGATGAGCGATATTGGAATTCTTGCCGTCGACTTCGAGCTTCCCGAGGGCTTGTTGACCAACGTAGAGCTGGAAAGTCGATTCGGCGCTGAAGGGCTCCGAACAACTTTGGCTGCCGCGGGCATCCGGAACCGGCGAGTTGCGCCTCCGAATGTTTGCGCGTCGGATTTGGCATTTAGTGCCGCCAATCGGATTCTGAATATCGGCGGCGTTTCGCGCAACGATGTGGATCTGCTTATCTTCTGCACACAATCTCCAGACTGCTTGGTGCCGGCGACGGCTTGCATTCTTCATGACCGGTTGAAGTTGAGCAAACAGTGCGCCGCGTTTGACTTGAACCTAGGATGCAGCCAATACATATACGGTCTAGCAGTTGCCATTTCGATGTTGAAGTCCGGGTTTGCCACACTCGCTCTGGTTCTGACGGGAGATACCTTAACGAGACAGGTCAATCCTGGAGATAGATCAATCGTCGCATTGATGGGAGACGCAGGCAGTGCAACCCTACTTGGTCCGGTTGGAAAGGACGAGGGCTTTCTTGGATTCGAATTGGGTACAGACGGAGCCGGGCACGGCCACCTGATCGTTCCAGCTGGAGGCGCGAGACTGCCAGCCTCTCCGAAAACTGCCGTCGAGAAAACAGACACGGAAGGGAATATTCGATCCGAACGCAATCTGCATATGAACGGAATTGCGATGTTTCACTTTTCGATCTCCATGATCCCGAAAGTAATTACAACTTTGCTGCGCAGGATGTTCGTCAAGTTCGAAGAGGTTGATTTGTTCCTATTTCATCAGGCCGGCAAGTATGTTCTTGAATGCCTGCTGGAAAGACTTCAGATTCCGATCGAAAAAACACACCTCTTTTTTGAAGACGTAGGCAATACGAGTGGTTCGTCGATCCCTCTGTTGGTATGTGATGCTTTTCGGGCTGGAAAAATTAGACCAGGAATGCTGATTGTGCTCGCTGGCTTTGGGGCGGGCCTCTCGTGGGGAGCTACTCTGATTCGATGGCCCTCAGACACTCGCTTAAGTCAATGAGGGACGAGTAAAAAGACTTTCTGACTTGGCTCGTGTTACTGGTCTATGAATTTCAATTCAGAATCGCTCGATTTGTTCGATTCCGAGGGTGAACCCAACTCGTCGCCGGAACTCGAAGCAGCAAAACAAGGGGCCGAGCTAACTAAGTTATTACTTCGTTTGAAGACTCCTAACGCCGCAACAATTGAGGCGCTGCTCGGTTTGACTGAAGAGATCTACGCCAGTGCGCCCGAGTCACTCGAGAGTTCGCTGGCATCCCTAGGTCGCGATCTACCGGCCTTCCCGTGGCTCCAGTCGTTCATGCTTGAAAAGGCCGGCAATATTTCCGGGGCTCTGGCGGCACTTGACTCCTTTACAGCTCCTTCAATAGGTCTCGACAACGAACTAGAGAGCTTTCGCCTCTATTCCTTGGCTCGTCTAAGTGCAGCCCTGGAACGTTGGAATAAAGCGATTTCTTCACTTGCGTCGAGTATTCGACTCACCGAACGATTCAGGGCTTTGACGCGATCCTTTGCACTGCTTCGCTCGATTGAACAGTCAACAGAAATCTCCTACAAACGCAAGTACAGGGTGGCACTTGTAGGTAACTCGACTCTGGATTTCATCCTTCCGGCAATCAAGTCCTATGCTTTTGCGGCTGGAATTGAAGTTGCATTGTATGCCGGGCGGTATGACCAACACTGTCAAGAACTGCTGGATCGTTCGTCCGCGCTTTCCGCGTTCGAACCTGACATTATTATCATCGCGACGAATTGGCGATCGCTGTGTCTGACTGAGGAACACAATGATCACGGTTCGATCGCAAGAGATAAGACATCAGAAGTTACGGGTTTATGGGACGTTTGTCGTGATCGCTGGGGTGCGTTTGTAATTCAACACAATTTTGAAATTCCTATGATTTCTGCCTACGGCAGGCTGAGCGCCGCCATCAGTGGGGGGCGTGCTGACATAATCCGCCGAATCAATCTTCGTCTAACGGAAGCTGCCGAACTCAGACCTGATGTGGCCGTTTTGGATATTGAACAGATCGCCGCAAGAGCAGGAAAACATTTATGGAATGACGAACGGTTATGGATTGCTGCCAGGCAGTATCCTGCGGGCAATTGCATTCCCCTTCTAGCCCGGAACCAAGTAGCACTCATTCGAGCCTTCGGAGGGCTGATGTCGAAGTGCATCGTCCTTGACTTAGATGGAACGCTGTGGGGTGGAGCAATGGGAGAGGATGGACTGACAGGAATAGCGCTCGGTGTCAGCTCCGGTGGCGAAGCGTTCTCCGAGTTTCAAAAATATCTAAAAGGGCTGAGAGAGCGAGGAATAATGCTAGCAGTGTGTTCGAGGAACAATGAGGGTGACGCTAAAGCACCTTTTACTGATCATTCCGAAACAGTCCTAAAGCTAAATGATTTTGCAGTCTTCGTCGCGAACTGGCGCCCGAAGTGTGAAAATATAATACAGATTGCCAGGGCACTCGACATCGGGACAGATAGTATCGTTTTCATAGACGACAATGCCGTTGAACGCGCCGTCGTTCGACGTGAACTTCCCGAAGTGGAGGTTCCAGAACTGCCAGAGGAGGCCGCCCTGTTTCCAGTTGCCATAGACCGGACTTTGGCGTTTGAAGCGATTTCGATTACGACGGAAGACCGGCTCAGGAGTACCCACAACGTTCAGCGATTGCGAAAGGTAGAATGTCAGGATCCACTCATAGGTTTGGAGGAATTCCTTGCAGAACTCAGATTGGAACTGGTTATGCAACCCATTGATCGATCGAGCATCTCTCGTGTAGTGCAACTTCTCGGTAAGACGAATCAATTCAACCTCACATCGAAACGCCTGACGGCAAAGCAGGTTGAAGAGTATTTGTGGGATCGATCCGGCTACACGCAGACCGTCCGATTGAGAGATCGCTATGGAGACTATGGGTTGACAGGAGTTCTGTTAGGTACGACCTCTGGAGCGGACTTCTCTATCGACATCTGGCTCATGAGTTGCCGAATCCTGGGAAGGCGCATTGAGGACGCCATGCTGGTAGAAGCTTGGAATTGGGCCTATTCTCAAGGTTTAGAACGCATTAATGGGGTTTTCCTGCCAACGGCGAAGAACCACCCGGTGTCCAGACTCTATGATCGTTTGGGCTTCACTCTCTTAGCGGAAGACAAAAATGGAGTGAGAAAGTATAGAGCTGAGCTAGACTCGCCTAAGACATTCCCACGCTGGATCTCCGTCAAAGAAGCCTAAGTGGCTCTGTTCATACGCTCGGTCCGCGGGGTGTTGGGCTTGCGCAGCATGTGCGCTGCACGTATTTCATGCGTCGGATCGAGCAGCGATCCAACGGGAAGACGCGCTATAGACACTTTTTGAACTGCCTGATCGTGGTCGATGAGGATCGCAAGATCATCCTCGCGCAACCGACGCGACAAGTTCCGTGGTGCGACTCACGTGCTTTGAGCCATCGCCCTGTTTCCCGAGGACTCCAATAGAGCCAGCCTAAGTCCTATGTTTAAGTGCCTAGGGTCTACGCAACCCGGCCATCATGCAAGGTGGCGACGCGAATGAGAGTTCGGCTCAACAGATTGTTGCGCGATGTTTTCAATGATCCTGGACTGTATATTACGGACGAGCTCTCCACCTCGACGTATGCCGGATGGAATAGCCTGGCCCAAGTCAATCTAATAATGGCCTTGGAGGAAGAGTTCGGCATACAGTTCACGACCGAGGAGGTGACCGCGCTCAATTCCGTAGCAGCAATTAGGGAAGCGCTGAGAATGAGAATATGAACGAACTCGCACCCAAAACCGAGCACCGAAGTGTCGAGTTTCATCATTTTGGAGTTATGGTTCGAGATTTAAGTATTGCTGCGCAATACTACGCCACAAGTTTGGGTTACGAAGCACGCAGCGGAATCATCCACGACCCAGTGCAGGGCGCATTGGTCCAGTTCTTAGCGTTACCTCGAACGCGCCACTACTTGGAATTGATCACTCCTGACAGCTTCCAAAGTGTGTTGACGAACAGCTTGAAGCGCGGAACTGGGCTACATCACATTTGTTTCTCGACAGTTGCTATCGAAGAAAGTGTGCAATCCTTGCGAAATGGCGGCGCTCTGCTGCTGCAGGCACCCGTCGCGGCTTCTGCGTTTCGCAATAGGCGGATAGCTTGGCTGATGGATCGAACTCGCACGCTTCTTGAGCTTGTGGAGCGGGACGGTGCTAGGGAACTCGAACTCAGCTTTCTCACGGGAGTAGGCAACGAGGCTGGTGGGAACAACTCGGTATGATGACCCTATGCCGTAACGACTCGCTTATGATGGATCGTCTCGAGATTTCAAACGTGGCATCTCTCCCGAATTTCTTAAAAATAACGGTAAAGATAAAGTATTACACTATATACTCACACCGAAACAAGCAAGCGAGATTATGCAGAATTCGGGATGTAGTACGAACATAAAGGCGGATGAGAAGATAAAGAATGGGGCGATTTTTCTCAATATGCGCATAGACTAGAACGCTGCCTGGAGGGTTACTTCCAGGATCAGTTCGCCGCTGTACGAGGGACTGGGGCAGCGTTAAGAAGCGAGACCACGCAATGAATACGTCGAATTTGTTTCAAGATCCCGATCGGATAGAGCTAATTAGAAGACTGATCGATGCCGAACAGCATGATTCGCAGGTTATTCCGAGCATTTCTCTGACGAAGCCGCAATTGAGAAGCAGGGAAATGCCATTGTCCATTGCACAGCATCACCTATGGGAGCTGGAGCAGACAGCACCGGGCAACCCGCTCCTCAATACGACATTCCTGGCGCGAGTTGAGGGTGACCTGGACATTATCGCACTAGAGCGGGGGCTAAAAGACGTGGTAGGTCAACACGAGATACTGCGGACACGGTTTATCGAGAGAGAGGGACGACCGTGGCAGGTTGTAGAGTGTCATATGAATGTGTCCCCGATTCTGGTGGATCTCAGCTACTTCTCTCTCGCCGACCAAGAGATGGAACTGCAAAGGCTGCAGCATGAACAGAAACGTCTGCCGTTCGATTTGATCAGCGGGCCGCTGCTTCGCGTAAGAGTCGTGCAGCTACGGCGACAAGAGTTCGTTGTCCTGTTCGCGGCACATGCAATCGTTTGCGACGCATCTTCGGCTGACATATTGTTGAGGGAGCTGGCGAACTCTTACGAAAGTTGCGGTCGAAATCGAGAACAAGATCCGAATAGGCTGAGAATTCAGTATGGCGATTTCGCAGCATGGCAGCGGAAATCGTTGGGTGACACAGAGGTCGATCGACAACTGTGCGCGTGGCGAGGAGAACTCAGAGATGGCCATCTGTTTGAACTGCCTAAGGATGATGCGATGCCTAAGGCGTCGCACTGCGACGCAGATACGGTGTCAGCGGAGCTTTCTCCAGAAGGGGATATTGCTTTGCGGAGGCTAGCTCAACGTGAAAACGTTACTTTGTTTATGGTTCTGCTTGCGGGATTTCTAGTTTTCGTGCACCGAACCACAAAGCAGGATGACATCATCCTGACTTCGCCGGCTGCAAACCGTATACATGCAGCAACGGAGGTGCTGATCGGGCCATTTGCCAACAAGTTAGTGCTGCGAACTGATTGCTCAGGAAATCCGACATTCCGAGAGCTGCTCGGGCGCGTGCGCGAGGCGCATCTGGCAGCACATGCACACTGCGACGTGCCATTCGAAATGCTAGTCGCCGACGCGGAGTCGCGCGGATACGAACCACATAGTCCGTTGTTTCAGGTCCTGTTTTCGTTGCGCAACAGCCCGAAGGGAACTCTAAAACTTGGAGCGTCGCATATCCGGGAAGTGGAGTTCGTTCGGGCACTGACGGAATTCGGCCTTGAGTGTCACGTAGTCGACGGCGGGACACAACTAATGGTGCAGATGGTTTTTAATACGGAGCTATATCGCAAAGGCTCGGTTGATCGCTTCTTGCATCACTATGTTTCGGTTTTGAAGGCCACAATCGCAAATCCTGAGCAGAGAATATCTTTGACGTTGGCGCAAGCGGAGGTTTCTCAAATATGGGGTGATTTGTTGCACGTAAAGTGCGTTGGGATCGATGAAGATTTTTTTCAGCTGGGCGGACACTCATTGCTTGTGACGCAAATGCTTTCGCGCGTACGGGATAGGATTGGTGTTGATGTCCCCGTTTGGAAAGTACTCGAATCGCCAACGATATCTGCAGTGGCTGAAAATATCGAGCTTGCACAGAGGAGTGTTCAGCTTAGATCGCGCCCTGGCATCACCCGCAGATCGAAGTTGTAGCCGTCCTTCCCTGCGGCGAGGCAACATTGCGCATTGTGCGTTTAAATTTTCATCGGGTTTGTTCTGGCGTAGGCACGGACTGGTTTTCCAGCAATGTCGCGACGTAAAAAGGAGCGGTGAGTCGCGTGATTTGTCGACGTAGTGTGTTGGTTTGGTTTTGCGAAGGCACTGCGAAGGCTTGTTGACAAAGGAAAACGAAGCATGGTTAACTGCCTGTCGATCGCCGTTGGCGTGACACGTGATCTAGCTCCTTCGCCTTCCAGCCTTTTGTGGCGGCAGCTTACCTGCCCCAATCAGCCTATTTCTGAGATATGTCGGAGCCGTGTTTCTTTCCCTGAGGTGGATGACCACAATTCATTGACATCGAACGACTATTGCATTCTTTGACGGATCGATTGATCGGAATATCCATTTAGCTACGGATTTCCTTCGGCGAAACGATAGGAATGACGACATGTCTCGATAAATAACAAGAGCCAAAGTCTCGAGGGAATCTCTGCTGCAAATCGCCAAATCCTCGGCCGACCGGACGGAATTAAAAGTTCGCGATTCAGAGTCAGCACACATACAGGACCAGGTGAAATGGCTGGATATCAATCGATAGACTACCTAGGAAATGCTCTGCTCAGGTGGCGAGGACAGCTGGAAACCGTTGTCATTTCCATGGAACACGAGATGAAAAAAGAGCTTGTTCAGCGTCGCGTAGGTTTGCTGCTGTTCCTCTATAAGGAGAAGGTTGTTTGTGAAGCGGTAATCGGAGAACTGGAGGACTTGAGAGCTGCTGAGCACCTCGAAAGTGAACGCGGATGAAACCTAAGAATGTTAGCGTAGTATCCTGGGGCGGCCTTGGAGACGCTTTGTTGGCCACGCCGGGGTTCCGGGCAATGAAAGAACGCTGGCCGGAATTGCGTCTTACTGTGTATTGCAAGAGCTGGTTGCACTACGAGTTGTACTTGCACAATCCTCATATCGACAGTTTGAGAGGACCTGGGATTGTCAGCCGTGCCCGCCAAACTCTTGCAAAGGCACTTCGCATACCGCTGATCGAACCGAACTACGGCTCCTTGCATCCCAGTTTAATCTACTCAAAATCCGCCTCGGAAATCATTGCCGAAATGTTCGGATTAGAACTCAAGCAAAAAGATTTGGTCATATCTCTCACGCACGATGAGGAAGAAAGCGCCAAGCGCATTTTGGAGCACTACCAGATTCCCGTGGCGATTCATGTTGGCGCTGATTTTTCGCCGAATAAGCATTGGCCTGTTCAATCGTGGGAAGCGCTAGTATTACGCAACCCGAGATACACATTTCTGCAGATAGGGCGGCCATCTGATCAAAAAGTGACAGGCACAGTTGATCTAAGAGGCAAGACTTCTCTAAGGTGCTCACTCGCAGTTGTGAAGTATGCGAAGAGCTTCGTTGGTGTCGACTCCGTTTTTGCACACGCAACCAACGCGTTCGGCACACCTGGCGTGGTGCTCTTCGGCCCGTCGAGTCCCGTTATTTGGGGCCACCCCAATAACTGCAACCTCTTCTTAAGTCTACGGTGCGCCCCATGCATAGATATTCTTGGTGAGCACCCCTGTCCTTACAGCACACAGTGCCTGAAAGGCATCGTTGTAGAAGCCGTTGAGCAATCCCTGAACCAACAGCTAAGGCAGCAAGTCTGACCTTCCCATGGAAAACGGACTCTTCAAATTGATTGCAGCGCGCCAGCAATGAATCCGCCGGACGGTTAGGTCTAAACTTGCTCATGAGATCGACGTTAGTTGTATGGAGCTCGCACCGAGAGGCCCTGTAGCTCGTGGTGACCTTGGTTTGCCAGCTGAACGGTCTCGGGATTGTAACTCATTGTTGGTTGAAGGCCAGCCTTAGGCTTGCTGGCTTGCTAACAGCTGTGGAACAAGAAGCTCACAAGGACCTACTCCCAGTACGCCGACTTGGAATGGTTCCTCGTGTAAGATCCCGGCTTGAGTCTAGGTGAGAAATTGAAAGCCGAAAGGTGTCGTGAAAACAACGTCACTATATAGAGTAACAAATACTTCCAATAAAGGAGCTGCAAATGACCAATCCTTTTGAGAGGGACGATATAACGTATCTAGTTCTAATTAACGGTGAAGGGCAGTATTCAATATGGCCTTCCTATGTGGATGTTCCGGCGGGGTGGTCAACCGCTCGTGACGCGGATGCTCGCAAGACCTCACTGGACTATATTGAAAAACTCTGGACGGACATGCGGCCCAATAGTTTGGTCGCAAAGAGCAGCGAATAGGTATATGCGTGCTTTTTGAAGAAGCCAGGCCAACCTTCGAAGCCGCCTTGCCTTTCGCGTTCGTGGAGTGTGTGTCCGGTATCGGATGGAGCGGTGCAGAATGCGAGCCTGAAGACGAAGAACTATCCAGACTTCAAGCAGAGGTACGGTTGACACCTCCAATGAGACAGTATCGAAGGTCAGGTGCGCCTGATGGATTGAGGAACTGGGACTGGCAGGCAAGAGTCCAGCGGACTAGATTGCAGTCGCTTGAACGGCAGTTCGGAGGCAAGAGATGACAGCTGATCTGAGATCGAAGTTTGAATCCGACGGAGCCGTCATGCTCCGAGGAATCCTTTCGCACGAGCATATCGATATGTTCGCGAAGCAGTCGGATCTGTTTCGCATTCGCTATTCAGATGTTCAGAAAGGCCTCGAAGGATGTCCGGCGCGGGCTTCGAGCGGGGTCCTTGCCGCTTGGGCGGAGCTTCTCGAGGCTAAAGATTGGGTATTGAATGTACAGCTTGCACCCAAGGTTCATCAAGCCCTTGAGGATATTCTAGAGGATGAACCCGTTGGACGCTGGTCGCATTTTGTCTTTCAATCCCCCGGAACCCTTCCTCAGTTTCGAGATTCCGCCGAGACAGCGCATGTTCACAATTTGGGTCTCGACTCTGATCCGCGAGGAAAAGTAATAATTGGCTGGACGCCCGTGGACGATGTGTCCCCTGACGCCGGCCCCATGTGGATTGTTCCAGGGAGTCACAAAAGGTTTTCCCAATTCTCCGATGAGCTCTTTGCGGCAAACCCGGTCCTGCTTAACGAACTTCAGGAAATGTGGAGGCAAGGCGCGCCCGCAGAACAATGGCAAGCATGGACTCTGCGTTGCGAGGATCGCTCCAAACCAATATTTAGTCAGTTCTTATCGCTCAGCGGGAACGCGCGGCAGCCCGTACTGCTGAAGAAGGGCGACTTACTTTTATTTTCTCCCGCTCTCTTGCATGGGACGTGTATTGCCCGGAGCCCTGAAATTCCACGTCGCGCCATCATTTCGCAGTACCAAGCGGCAAACTGTCAGCTTTGGGAGATCGGGGATGGAGCAGGCCAGCACAAGAATGCAAATGGCCCCGGTTATTACAAGTTTAAAGAGTGGGAAAAAACATCTCATGGACTAACTGATCCCACTTCTCGGTATAGGCATTACTCTTCAATGAAAGGGTATTTACACTGAGGCCCTTTCCCCCGAGAGAATATACATTGATGGCAGAATCTCGGACAGAGCCCGCAGGTTGCTGCAGTGATTCCAACCAAGAATTTGTCCCAATAGACCCAACGGGTTGAATAGTTGATTGGCGCAATGGTTTACGATTGTTTGGTTCCTAATCCAACGGGTTGAACGAGAGTCCGACGAACCCGCACCGCAATCGAGGCAGGCGGATTCTTGCGGGATTCTGGCAATATGTTTTACGCGGCCATCGGCCATCCCGGACTGGTTATTCTTAGCCCCAAAAGGAGTTGCGGATGCGCGAGCAAGATGCTTTTTTTCTCGGTGCAAACGTGCAGGTGGAACCGCTTGTCGACCAGTGGTATGCATGGCCACATTTAATCGCTCCGGCCACCGCTGCGCGAAATCTTTCTGAGAGGCATCTAAAGCTAATGGATTCTTATATCGCGTCTCCACAGATTCACGCGGCCGCGGTGAAGAACCCCAAAATGCGAGGTGGCCCGTTCATCGATTACGAGGGACGCCGGGTCGAGGAAATCAAGCGCTTAAGCGCGCAAACGAAGAACAAAAGAATGCCATTGTTGGAATTGTCTTCGGCCTTAGAGAAACTTGACGGCATGCTAAGGGCTAGTGCCAAGGGATATTCTCTCGAACCGCTGTATGAGAAAGTTCCTGAAACGCTTAGGGGTTATGTGGAGCTTGGCTACGATCTAAATAATCATCCGTCGTTCCGCCTTGTAGAGCCCCTACTCTATGGCAGCCCATACTACGATCGCACTGCTCAGAGTGTGATGCTGTCGCTCATCAAGGGCGACGACAGGCCGTTCGTCCTGAGCACTCCGAGATTGGAATCGGAAAACTCTCTGCATCTTCGGATTCCGTTTGATTCTCCGATTATCGAAAGGTTGTTTCAGCTTAAGACCGATCCACTCACTTGGGATGAAATAATAGATATGCTGGACCAGGCAACAGTGGACGATTCGCTTGTGCGCTCTTTGCTCACGACGACTCCACCACCAGTTCACTCCCGCTACAGCGGCAAGGGAGTACTATGGAGATACTTCGGTCATGCCTGTATTTTGATACAAACAGCGGGTACAACTCTGCTTTTTGATCCTGTCCTGAGCTATACCTATGAGGCTGCCGTCTCTCGATACACATATGAGGATCTGCCCGCGGTTATCGATTACGTCGTGATTACCCATAACCATCAGGATCACATTCTATTGGAGACGTTGTTGCAGCTGCGGCACAAGGTCCGCAATATCATAGTCCCTCCAGCTTCCGGTGGCACGTTACACGACCCGTCGATAAAATTAATTCTTAGTAATATCGGCTTTAAGAATGTCTTGGAGCTTGGGGAGATGGAATCGGTGAGCTTTGAGGGAGGCACGGTCACGGCCTTACCGTTCTTTGGAGAACACTGTGACCTCACAATTCGTAGTAAGGCCGCTTATCTTGTGAGGCTTGGCACGAGATCCCTACTCTTTGCAGCGGATTCGTGCAATATAGAGCCCCGCCTGTACGAGAATATCCAACGGCAAATAGGCGATGTAGATGCGCTTTTCTTAGGCATGGAATGCGACGGAGCCCCCTTGAGTTGGCTTTACGGTCCCTTGTTGACGCAAACTCTTGAGCGCTCAATGGACCAATCCAGACGTTTGTCTGGATGTAACTACGAGCAGGCAGTTGACATGGTTGAGCGATTTAGGTGTAACTCGGTGTTTGTATATGCCATGGGCCAGGAACCGTGGCTAAACTACGTAATGAGCATCAAATATACTGAACAATCCAGGCCTATCGTTGAATCAGACAAATTGCTGCGGGAGTGTAGATTACGCGGAATATTTGCAGAACGCCTGTTTGGAGAACGAGAAATCTTTCTTGAGTAAGACGTTCAGGATTACTTCTACCGGGAAGTGGTTTGGTTTCAACACTCCCGATCCCAATTTGATACGGCATCTCGCCACGGCTCTATTGTTTGTGACAAATGACGTGAGCGCAAACCCAGTGAAATAGCACTCCACCGACCGATTGCTCAGACTCGGTGACATGGAACACGAGTTGGGTTGTATATGAACGACGATCTAGATAGTCTTCAGCAGGTCCGTCCAACCTCACGCAACGGGTCACCAAGCTCCGGTTGGAGCTATGCCTGGAAACTGCTACACCCCTACCGCGGGTTGCTGGCCCTGGGTGTGTCGCTAATACTAATAACCCGCATCGCTGGTCTTGTAGCGCCGGCTTCAAGTAGATATTGGATCGATCGCGTCATCAATCAACGTGATGAAAGATGGTTGGTACCGCTCTTGCTCGTGTGTGCATTCGCAGTGCTAGTTCAGGCTGTCGCTTCGTTTGCTTTGAAGGAGTTATTTGATCGCGCTGCAGGAAGACTAGCTCACCAGGTTAAGAGCGAAGTGCAAGTTCATTTGGGGCGCTTGCCTGTGAGTTTCCACGATCGCGCAAACGCCGGAGCTCTGACGTCGCGGGTAATGGACGACGCTAGGAAGATAGAGGCGTTACTAAGTCCGGGGCCAGTCGACCTCGTCGGGGGTCTGCTGAGCTGTGTGTTTGCATTCGTTTTCATGTTTCGTATCAACAAGGGCATGGCCTCAATATGTCTGGCATTCGTCATCGGGCTGGTCGTTCTGGGGTATGAGTTCGTTACCAGGATTTCTCCGCTTTTTCACAAACGCTGGGAGGCTACTGCCGAGGTCACCGGAAGGCTTATGCAGACTCTGAGTGGCACGAGGACAATTAAGATCTATCAAGCCGAGCATAGGGAAGCCGCGGCATTTGCCCGCGGCCTGCAGCGCATCCTTCAAAGCATGTACCGAGCCACTCACGGCATGAGTGCCCTTGAAGCTTGCTCGCTAGTATTGATAGGCGGGACTTCTACTCTCGTCATGTTCATTGGAGCCCGTCGAGTACTTACTGGGGCAATGACCGTTGGCGATCTCGTTACCTTTAGTTTGCTCCAGTCGTATCTGGTTCTTCCCGCCCATCAAATAGTGCTGATGGTTCCAAAGTTCAGTGAAACATTTGTCGGGCTGAAACGTATCCAAGAGATTCTTAACGTTCAACCCGAAGACCTCGATCCGAGAAGGCATCAAGTGTGCGGACAGATAAGAGGCGACATTGTTTTCGATGACGTCAGTTTTAGCTACGAAACGGGAGTGCCAAGGCTCGAGCATGTTTCGTTTGAAGCGAGACAAGGGACTATAACCGCTCTCGTGGGATCCTCTGGATCAGGGAAATCGACGATCGCCAACTTAATTTCCACATTTTATAATCCGACCTCCGGAACTATTTATGTCGACGGGATCGATCTATCCACGATTCGTCTCGATAGTTTTCGACGCACCCTAGGTGTTGTGACTCAAGACACGTTTCTCTTTGACGACAGCATACGTCGAAATATCCTTTTCTCTCGACCAGGAGCGAGTGAAAGAGAATTTGTAGATGCCTGTCGGACTGCTTGCGTGGATGAGTTCGCTGAGCAGCTTGGGGACGGGTACGATACGATAATAGGCGAGAGAGGAATTAGGCTCTCTGGTGGACAGCGGCAACGGCTCTCTATCGCGCGGGCGCTCTTGGCAGATCCCCGCATTCTGATCTTCGATGAGGCCACATCAAACCTCGATTCAGAATCCGAGAAATTAATTCGAAAGGCATTCAGCCTTACGGTTCAAGGCCGAACGGCATTTATTATCGCGCATCGCTTGTCGACGGTTCGGGCTGCCGATCAAATTCTGGTTGTAGAGAAAGGCAAAATCGTAGAGCGCGGCAGCCACGAGCACCTAATTGAACAGGCCGGCCGCTATCGTCAACTCTATTCCAGTCAGAATCAGGTTGAAATGAACCGCCTTCGCGATACAACGAGATTGGTCGTTGAATCTTAGATTCAACCAAGGAAGTGTCGAGCGTACCTTCGCCCCATGGCGTTATGAAATGGTAGTGGTGGACACTTAAAGAAAGCTCGTAGGTCCATTTTAGGCGCTTTGTAAGAAGTATTTCGATTAGAAGAAGTATGTCCCGATGAATCCTTGTCTTTGATTACCCTGTCCGCCGCTTTCAAAACGCCGCGATATTTTATATTTGACTGGTAGCGACCAAATAGGCGAAGAAACACCCTGAGGGCTCACAGTATTATGCCGGTTTTGGGTACGGATCGTCTTGAGGGTGTTCTGCGACAGCCCGTAGCAATGACTCTCGTCGGGATATGCACAGCGAGGAACCGGAACACAGCCTAGTTGAACTGATTTTTCCGATCGCGGAGGCGGAGCGATGGAATCTACCGAGCGCTTGCCTGCTTCGTACGCGCAGAACCGACTCTGGTTCATCGACCGGTTGGGCGGAACGAGCCCAGAATACAACATGCCAGTAGCCTTGCGGCTGCGGGGCGACTTGGATCGGAATGCCCTGGTTAGGGCGATCAATGCGATCGTTGAACGCCACGAAAGTCTGCGGACACATTTTGCGGAAGTAGAGGGAGAGCCCGTACAGGTGATCGAACAAGAGTTGAGAGTGGAAGTCCCACTCGAAGATCTAAGTGGTTTGGGGCAGGGCGTGGCTGAAGAGCGTGTCGTGAGTGCGGTGCAGAAAGAATGGGAGCAGGCATTTGATCTCGATCGAGGCCCTTTGTTGCGACTAAAGCTTTTGAGATTAGGCGAGCGAGAGCACGTGCTGCTGCGGACGATGCACCACATCGTGAGTGACGGATGGTCTGAGGGGATATTCAATAGGGAATTTATAATTCTATATGAGGCCTTTCGAGGGGGAAGCGAAAACCCGCTTGAGTCGCTGGCAGTGCAGTATGGGGATTTCGCTGTATGGCAGCGGAAATGGTTGGAAGGGGCGGCGCTCGATGAAGGACTGCGATACTGGAAGAAGCAGTTGGCAGGCATGCCGGAGCGGCTGGAGTTGCCGGTCGACCGACTGCGACCGGCGGTGGAGACGTCTGCAGCAGAGGCGTGCCAGACGAACCTTTCGACGGAATTGAGTACTGCTCTGAAGTGCCTGAGTCAAGAGAATCAGGCGACCTTGTATATGACATTGTTGACGGTCTTTGGTGTGTTGTTGTCACATTACAGCGGACAGGGTGACGTCGTCGTCGGGACCCCCATTGCAAACCGTCAGGAGGTGCACTTAGAGGAGCTTATCGGATGTTTTGTGAACACGCTTGTGATGCGTGTGTTCGTGAATGATGGAATGAGCTTTCGGGAACTTCTGCGACAGGTGCGGGAGACAGCATTGGGTGGATATCACTACCAGGATGTGCCGTTCGAGCGTTTGGTGGAGGAGCTGTCGCCTGACCGGCGTGCAAACAGGAATCCATTGTTCCAGGTTATTTTTGCACTTCAAAATGTCCCTTGGGCGCCTCTAGCGTCGCTGAGCGGCTTAGAAGTAGAGCCAGTGACAGGGCATGAGATGCGGGTGCGCTTTGATTTGGAATCGTATGCGTGGGAGCAGAAGGGAAAAATAGTGTTGTATTGGCTTTACAACCGGGACCTGTTCGAGCGGTGGCGCATGGATCAAATGTTGCGGCATTACGTACGTTTGCTGGAAGCGATAACGAGGGATGTGGATCAGCGGGTTGGGAGTGTGGATTTGCTGGAGGCGGAGGAGCGGCGGAAGGTTTTGTACGAGTGGAACGACACAGCGGCGGAATATCCGAGCGAGAAGTGTGTGCACGAGTTGTTTGAAGAGCAGGTCGAGAAGAGTCCGGAAGCGGTAGCGGTAGTTTACGAAGAGCAGCGGCTGACTTACCGAGAACTGAACGGGCAAGCGAACCGGCTGGCGCATTACTTGAGGGAATTGGGAGTAAAGCCGGATGAGCGGGTAGCGATATGCGTGGAGCGCGGGTTGGAGATGGTGGTGGGGTTGCTGGCGGTGCTCAAGGCGGGAGGGGCTTATGTACCGCTGGATCCAGCGTACCCGGAGGAGCGGCTGCGATACATGCTGGAGGACAGTGCACCGGCGGTATTGCTGACGCAAGGAGATCTGCAAGGACTGTTTCCCAACCAGCAGCCCAGCCTGCCGGTGGTGGATCTGAACAAGACTACGGCGTGGAGCCATCAGCCGGAAAGCAACCTCAGCAGCAGTTCCATGGGACTCACTCCGGAACATCTGGTCTACATCATTTATACCTCAGGCTCGACCGGTATGCCCAAGGGAGTGATGAATGAACATCGTGGGATATGCAATCGCCTAGTCTGGATGCAGTGTGCATATGGGTTAAGTTTGGAGGATGCAGTACTACAGAAGACGCCATTCAGCTTCGATGTATCGGTGTGGGAATTTTTCTGGCCGTTGCTTGCAGGTGCGCGGCTGGTAATGGCAAAGCCCGAAGGGCACAAAGATCCCAATTATCTCTGCGAAGCAATACAGAGGAACAAGGTCACGACTATACATTTTGTTCCTTCGATGCTGCAGATATTTCTTGAGCAAGCGGATGGGGTGAAGTGTTCTGGGCTTGAGCGTGTCGTTTGCAGTGGGGAGGCGTTGCCAACCCTGCTTGTACAGCGCTTTTGGGAGCGGTTGCCGCGAGCGGTGCTGCATAACTTATACGGGCCGACAGAAGCAGCGGTGGATGTAACAGCATGGACTTGCCGGCCGGGTATGGGTGGGTCCAGCATTCCGATTGGCCGACCGATCGCGAACACGCGGATATACATATTGGATGTACATGGGGAGCCGGTGCCGGTGGGGGTGGCGGGAGAGATTCATATTGCGGGTGCCGGGGTGGCGCGGGGGTATTGGAAGCGGCCGGAGTTGACGGCGGAGAAGTTTGTGAAGGATCCGTTTGTTACGGATGTATCGGCGCGGATGTACAAGACGGGAGATGTGGGGAGGTGGTTGGCGGACGGGAACATCGAGTTTTTGGGGCGGAACGATGAGCAGGTAAAGATACGTGGATACCGGATTGAGTTGGGGGAGATCGAGGCGACGCTGGCCAGACATCCAAGGGTGCGGGAAGCGGTGGTTATTGCGCGGGAGGATGAGGCGGGGGAGAAGCGGTTGGTGGGGTACTACGTTGCAGCGGATGAGGAGGACATCAGAGCGGAGGAGCTACGGGCGCACTTGTTAAGGAAGTTGCCGGAGTACATGGTGCCGGCGGCGTATGTACGGATGGAACGGATGCCGTTGACGGCGAACGGGAAGCTGGACCGAAAAGCGTTGCCGTTGCCGGAGTACAAGGCGACGGGCGAGTATTGCGGGCCGCGAACGCCGGAGGAAGAGATTTTATGTGCTCTTTATGCGGAGGTATTGGGACTGGAACGGGTGGGCATCGACGGGAACTTTTTCGAACTGGGCGGGCACTCGCTCCAGGCACTTCGCTTGATATCGCGAATAAGGAGCACACTTCAGGTTGAAGTCCCAATCGAGATTCTATTCAATGGTTCAACAATTCGAGACGTAGCTCAGGGTGTACTCGATGTTAGAAAAGATCTGGATCTGACGAGGTCCTCGGGGGGGCATCTTGGAAGTCGGGCGGATTAATACCGGCATGTATTATAGAGCGTTTGTGGTCCCACCTCCCCTGTGCGCGTTTTCTGCAGACAGCCGCAAATCTGGTCTCGGTCAATATCAATATCAATCAAAACTATCGATTCGTTAGTTCCTCAGTACAGTTGTTCATTGTTAGCGACTATTGGCGACTGACGTGCCAACTTTCTGCCGACGGTCTAGGTCGCGAAGTCCAAGAGATCAAACTCGCACTTGTCATTCGCTATTGGTTCAGCAGCGCGAGCTAATAGCGTCATTCGTACGGTCGATTGCGATGTCCGTGCAGCATGGAGATGAGGAGTGAACCAGCCAAGCGGTAGGTCCCGAACGGTCCCCGGGGATAAGCGGGCAAGGACGGATTACAAAATCGGATTACCGCGACCAGCGCTGGTAGCGGCGGCTCGGCCGAAGGAGATCCTTCTTTCGTTTGGGCAGCTTCGATTGTGGTTTTTGAATCGTCTGGAAGGAGCCAGTGCGGCGTACAACTTACCGTTGGCATTTCGTCTTTTCGGAGCCGTAGATTGTGACACGCTGGAATCCGCGGTGGGTGATGTCATGGCGCGGCACGAGAGTTTACGGACGATTTTTCCAGAGAGCCTGGGTATTCCGCGGCAGG
>Ga0210394_10000686_pt1 | contig 65146 bp, 62 predicted proteins | sample IncBWC12MmetaG_FD_160121 | JGI IMG/M metagenome (GOLD analysis project Ga0210394, IMG submission 160121) | Forest soil microbial communities from Barre Woods Harvard Forest LTER site, Petersham, Massachusetts, United States - Inc-BW-C-12-M | ecosystem: Environmental > Terrestrial > Soil >...
TTCCCCGCGCCAGACCATGCCAGACACGCCGGAAAATTCTTGAAATCGCCAAACGTGCCGAGCAGCATTTTCCCGTGCAGATCGAAAATGTGCAGTGCGGGCTGCCACGCGCCCCAGGCCGTCACCAGATGGCGAGCCGAAGGCGACCACGCAAACGCAGCCGAGAAATCTTTCGCCACAACGCCGTTCGCGGGACGGGCAACTTCCTGCGGTACGGCCAGCGCCAGGGTCGGCCCGGTGCGTTCAATGTCATAGAGGACGACGCGCTGCGAGCCACCATGATCGGGAGGAGCGATCAGGCTCACAGCGCCCGTCGCCGAAATCGCCAGGTGCGGCGTGGAACCGGGAAAAACTTTCTTGATCAGCCAATTAGAATCGCGCGCCATGTCCCGCAGGCCGCGGACCACGAGCGCCGCGGAACGCAGCGCCAGGCCGCGCGAGGCTGTAGGCACGATTTGTTGGCTGGCGTGCTGCGCGCTGGGTCGCTCGTTTGTGTCCATCAGTAGATTCCAATCCGCTTGGGACAACCGTGCCGCTCGCCGTCATCCCGAACCCGCGGCAGCGGGCGAGGGGTCTGCTGCTCGGCGCACAAAGAAAAAGCAGATTCCTCGTCCCAGCAAACAACGCTGGAACTCGGAATGACACGTTCTGAGTTAGTGAGCAGCAACTAGCGCCCGGGTCGTTCGGGATTTTCCAGTCGCCGCTTGGCTTGCGCGATCTGATCTTCCACTTTTTGCACCATCTCTTTCAGCACGTCGCGCCCGTGGCTTTGCGCTTCGTCCAGACGCACTTTCAACTGATACAAATCGGAACGCAGCAGCTCCTGCAATTCCGCTTCGATTTCCGCGAGTCTGCCGCGCGCCTGGCTGATGCGGCGAATCACACGAATCAATTCCGCGCCGGGCCCTTCGCCTTGCACGGCTTCGGCGCTCCATTCGTATTCCGTGAAAATTTTGCGGAGCCTGGATTCGTCGCCGCGCTCGTAGGCTTCGTTGGCCTCGGCCATCAATTGCTGGCGCATAGCGCGGTCGGCGCGGTCGGAAGTGAGGTCGGGATGAACGCGCTTGGCCACTTCGCGGTAGAGGCGCTTCATTTCCGGCGAGGATTGGAAAGCGCGCGGAGTGGCTTCGGATTTTTCTCCAGCGGTAGATTGCGTTTCGGCGGCGCGCGTGCGCGCTTCCCGCGCGGCTTGCTGCGCTCGTTCGTTCGCGGGCTGCTCCTGCGCCAGCCGCTCGGCGACCGTGGCCTTCAATTCGTCTAGTTCCGCATAACGCGAGCCGACATGGTGCAGGTACTGCCGCTCGAACGCGCCCAGTTCCGCGCGCAGATTTGCGGAGCGCAGCTCGCGTTCGGCGAGTTCGCTTTCGATCGCGGCTTGCTCCTCGCGTTTGCGCGCGAGTTCCTGTTCTTCGGGATTTAGGGCTGGTGTGTGCGATGGAGTCGACGCCGGATGTGGCGCCGCATTAGCGGGCGAAGAGGGAACTGCGCTTCCGGCCGCGTCAATTCGCGGGCTTGCGGCAGGGATGTCCGTCGCCTTCAGCGCCATACGCTTCGCCTCTGAGAGCTGCGCGACCAGGTTCACGGCCAAGCGTTTACAAAGAGCCCCAAGTTCCCAAGGGCCGGAAAGGATCGCTCCTTGAATTGTAAGGCGCCCCTTGTTCCACACGAGGGGTTCCGCACGCGCGGTTTCCAGAAGATGACAACTGTACGTTGGTACAGGCCGTCCCTCGCCTCATCGGCGGCTTTACAGTTTGCGGAAAAGGGACGATGTCTTTGTAGCGGCGGCGTTCAGATTGCCAACGGGGATAGCCGCGCCACCGATGGCGCACTAAAGTGCGCCGCTACCATGGCAAAGGCAAAGGCGCCCAGCCAAAGCTGACCGCTACAGAGTCAAAACCTCAGCCCGCGCACATTTGTCCGCAAATCGTGAAGCCGCTCTAGTACCGATCTTGCAATCGCGCCGGCCAATTTGGCCGCACGCGAGACGTGCCCGGCGCGTCGCTATCCTTTTTCGTTCGTGCGAGTCTTTCTGTGTTGATCCGCATCCAAACGCTAACCAAGGAGCAACCTCCATGATCGAAACGATTCCTCAGTACGTGCAACGAATTGTGGGATATGCCGAAGGGCAGCAGCCGCTGAAAATCCAGGCGGCCACGGCGAAAAAGATCGAGCGCCTACTGAAAGGTGCCCCGGCGGCGAAACTGCGCAGGCGTCCGGCGGCGGACAAATGGTCGGTCGCAGAAATCATGGCGCATCTGGCCGACAGCGAAATCGTCACCGGCTTTCGGCTTCGGCTGATCCTGGGGACGCCCGGCACGCCCGTGCCCGCCTATGACCAGGATGCTTGGGCCAAGGCCTGCCGCTACGAAAAACGCGATGCGCGCAAGGCGCTCGAGGAATTCCGCGTGTTGCGCGAAGCGAACCTGGCGCTACTGAAGTCGCTCACAGCCGAACAATGGCAACACCACGGTATGCACTCCGAGCGCGGTGCGGAGACGATCGAACGTCTGGTCACGCTCATCGCCGGCCACGACTTGAATCATACGAAGCAGATTGAACGCATCGTCGCGCCTGCAAAGAAAGGCGGAAAATAAGAAGGGCAGCGGACCGGCGAGAAAGAACGCAGCGCAAAAAAAAGGGCACAATCTTTACAGATTGTGCCCGCCAGGGTTGATACGAAAAAATCTACTCCGGAATTGGCGCCCCCTCCGGCATTTGCAGTTTGGCTTTGGCCAGCGCCTTCACCAGGTTGGCTTCCACAGCCGATTCAGAAGTGTTGCGCACCGTGGCGAGTTCACTGACGAGGAGATACTTGGCCCGTTCCAGCATTTTCTTTTCGCGGAAGGAAAGCGGCTTGGTGCGGCTGAGGGCCACCAGACCTTTCAGGACTGCGGCGACCTCCATGAGCGAGCCCGTCCGCATGCGATCCGAATTTTCCTTGAAGCGGTGTTTCCAGTCGTGGTGGGAAGCGGAGCGGCCTTTTTCCAGAAACGAAATCACCGCGCCGGCTTGCGTGTTGCGAATGATAGGGCGCAGGCCAACGCAATCCACGTTAGTCTGCGGCACCATCACTTTCAAACCGCTCGAAACGATCTTGAGCATATAGAATCGCTCCGATCGTCCATTCACGTAGCCGTAACTTATCTGTTCAATGACCCCGACACCGTGATTCGGATACACAACCTTTTCGCCTAGTTTAAATTCACAGGACATGGATGCACGACCCTCCCCGAAAAGCATATTGAAAGTTTAGGCACATGGGTCATAAACGTCAAGATAAATGGGTGGTTTGGCGGGCCGTCTCAGGCGTGAGAAACCGAATGTTTTCAGTAAGATTGGCCCCCAAATTGCCCTATACTGGTGCACGTGCTGATCCTCTCCCTGGACACCTCTTCGCCCTCCGGTAGCGTCGCAATCCTGCGTGACGAAATTACCCTCGGAGTCATTTCCACGCGCGCCGAGGAGAACTATTCCTCGCGCATGTTCCGCCATCTAGAGTTTTTGCTGAGCGATTTGACTCTGAAACTCCAGGAATTTGACCTGTTCGCGGTGTCTGCTGGGCCTGGCTCTTTCACTGGATTGCGCGTCGGTCTGGCGGCCGCGAAGGGCTGGGCGGAGGTTTATCGCAAGCCTGTCGTTGGGGTTAGCGCGCTGGAGGCCGTGGCGAGCCAATCGTGCGGTCGCGTTTCCGTACTAGTCCCTGCTCTGGATGCGCGGCGCGGGCAGATTTATTTTGGGGCTTATCGGCCAGAGGCGGCGGGTCTTGCGCTTGACGGCGAGGAATTCGTGGTGACGCCGGATGAGTTCGCCGAGAAGCTTGGCGCGCTGGAGCGCGGTGGCGGCGATGAGAATGGGAAGTTTGCCATCGTCACGCCGGATGCGTCCGTCGTAGCAGTCGTGTCGCGATTGACATCAAATTTGACCGCTGGTTTTGCCGGACTCGAAGTCGTTTCCAGCGTGCTCGCGCCATCCATCGCGCGGGTCGCTTACGCGCGTGCGTTGCGGGGCGTTGTGAGTGACGCGCTCACGCTGGACGCAAATTACGTACGGCGCACCGATGCCGAAATGCGCTGGAAGGACGGCTAACTATCTTGACGATTCGCGCACTGGAATCTCGCGACGTGGAAGCCATCCTTGCGATTCAAGCCGCCTGCCCGGAAATCGCGCAGTGGACTGCGTGGGATTACGATCGCGCCGCTCGCGGCGAAATGGCCGGATGGGTCGCAGAGGAGGGCGCGGAGGTGACTGGATTCATGGTCGCGCGCCGCGTGAGCAGCGATCTGGAGATCCTCAATTTTGCGGTGGATTTCAATTCGCGCCGCTGCGGTGTCGGCGGCGCGCTTCTGGCCGCAGCGCTGCAGTGGGCACAATCGCTGCAAGCGACCCACGCCATTCTGGAAGTACGCGCATCGAATCTCGCCGCGCTGCGTTTCTATGAACGCCACAAATTTGAAGTGGTTGGCCGCCGCCCGCACTACTACACAGCGCCGGTAGAAGATGCGTTACTGCTGACGGCGACGCTCACGTAGCAGCGTGCGAGGTTCGGGGGTCTGATTCCGTCGGGGCGGGTCTGAGACCCGCCCCGACAGTTCAAAATCGTTTTGTACGAGGGCAACATGCATCTGGAAGAAACGAGCTTGCAACTGCTGAAAGACTCACTTAAGCACCTCGACAGCGGATTTGCCACGCTGCCCGCCGCCGCGGAAAACCCCGCACCAGCGCAAGATCCGCACCTGGCCGCCGTGATGAACGAAGTGGCCACCAAACTCCAGGACAACTACCCGTACTTTCATCCGCTCTACGCCGGACAAATGCTCAAGCCTCCGCACCCCATCGCGCGCGCCGCCTATGCGCTGGCCACCTGGATCAATCCGAACAACCACGCGCTCGATGGCGGCCGCGCCAGCTCCGCCATGGAAAAAGAAGCCGTGGCGCAGATTGCCGCGATGTTCGGCTGGCAGCAGCACCTCGGCCACCTTTGCGGGGGCGGGACGATGGCGAACCTCGAAGCCCTCTGGGTCGCGGGCCAGCTGCATCCCGGAAAGAAAATCCTCGCATCCGATCAATCGCACTATACGCACAAACGCATTTCCGCCGTGCTGCAGTTGCCGTTCGCGCAAGTGCCGACAGGCGATCGTGGCTCAATGGACGCCGCCGCTCTGGAAAAAATGGTCGCAGCCGGTGACGTAGGCTGCGTCGTCGCGACCGAAGGCACGACTGGAACCGGCTCGGTGGACCCGCTGCCGGAGATTCTGCGCCTGCGCGAACGCTACGGTTTTCGTCTGCACGTGGACGCCGCCTATGGCGGATATTTCACACTCGCTGCGAATCTCGTGGCCGACACGCGCGCGAGCTTCGAACTGATCGGCCGCGCCGATTCGATCGTCATCGATCCGCATAAGCACGGCCTGCAACCGTACGGCTGCGGTTGCGTGCTGTTTCGCGATTCGCAGGTCGGCGCGATCTATAAACACGAATCGCCATACACCTATTTCACTTCTTCAGACCTTCATCTGGGCGAGATCAGCCTGGAATGTTCGCGGCCGGGAGCTTCGGCCGTCGCTCTGTGGGCGACTCAGCGCCTGCTGCCGCTCGTCCGGAGCGGGGAATTCGCCGCCATGCTGGAGGCATCGCGCGACGCGGCAATACAGTTCGCCGAGCGGCTCGCGAGCGATGCGCGCTGGCTGCTGCCGTTCGCGCCTGAACTCGATATCGTCGTATGGGCGCCGCGCGCGAAGACAGTCGCCGAAATTTCCGCGTTGTCTCAACGCATCTTCGACGCCGCCGCGAAACAAAATCTGTACCTAGCGCTAATCCGCGTGCCGGTGAGATTTTTTGCTCCGCTGCATAATCTGACGGCCTCCGCGGGCGACACAGTCCTGTGCCTGCGCTCGGTCCTGATGAAGCCCGAACATCGCGACTGGCTCGACCGCATCTGGACCATCCTATCGAAAGTCGCCGACGGCATCCTGCCGATCCCATCTCCCGATCGGTAAAATATCTTTACCGATACGAGCCAGCCGCTTCATCCCCCGACCGCGCCAGCTCAAGCGCTTGTTACTCTCGAAATCGGTTCGGCGGTGAGGTTTCGGATACACCGATCAAATTTGCTCACGCTTCGACGGACGCTCCGATCAAAACGCTGGAATGGGTCGAAGTCGTGAGCCTGCAACGGTAAGACCGGTGCTTGTCACTCACGGGTCAGTTGTAGGCCGAACTGTCGTCGGAGTTTTGAATTCCTCAAATCCTATCAGGCGTTCTTCTTACCTATTGGCTTCCACACCCCGAATGTGGTAATTGTTACAGCTATGTGAACGCTTCTGCATGCCTGGAGGCACTGGATGCCGATTACGACGCATGATATCCGGCAGTCCCTGTTAGAATCGAATCAAGAATACCGCCGACTCTTCGAAGAACACTCCCGCTGTGAATCCCAGCTGAAAGAACTCGTTAGTCAATCCTACTGGAACGTGGAAGACATGGAATTGGAAATCGGGCTCAAGAAAATGAAATTGCGCCTGAAAGATTTAATGGAAATGATTGTGGCGCGTTACCGCCATGATCATGAAATGGTCCATCACTGAATTTTTTTACCCCTAGCGCCCGCACAGCACTCGCGCTTCTGTCGTACAATACCGGTGCATTCGTCGTTCGTCTGATCCGCAATTATTCGCGCCGCGGCGCCTGCGCGCGCCGTATATTCTCGCGAGCAAAGGATTTCGCTCAGGCCCATGATTAAAGACGCGTACCGATTCGCCCTGCCGCCGCTCATCGCGGGCGTGCTGTGCCTCCTTCCCGGCTGGAAAACTCTCGGCGTGGTTCTGATTCTTCTCGGACTCTTCATTTTTTATTTCTTTCGCGATCCGCAACGCGTGATTCCCACCACGCCCGGCATCATCATCTCTCCTGCGGATGGCCGGGTGGTAGAAATCGTGGACGAAATGCTGGACTCCGTGATGGGCCATCGCATCAGCATTTTTCTTTCGATCTGGAACGTGCATGTGCAGCGCGCGCCCTCCTCCGGCCGCATCGCCGACGTGGTCTACCGACCCGGCCTTTTCTACGCCGCGTTTCGCTCCGACGCCTCGCGTGAAAACGAACAAAACATTATTTATCTGCACACGCCACAAGGGAGTGTCATTTTCAAACAAATCGCCGGAGCAATCGCGCGCCGCGTGATATGCTGGAAACAGGAAGGTCAAGAGGTTGTAATGGGCGAGCGCGTCGGCCTGATTCGTTTTGGTTCGCGTGTGGATATTTGGCTGCCCCTGGATACGCAAATCGTCGTGCAGCGCGGGCAGCACGTAAAAGGCGGCGAGAGCGTAATCGCGAAATGGAATTCAACGACATAGATCCCATCGGTCAAGACGAAGAGCCACGCCGTTCCTTCCGCAGCCATCGTTTGCGCCGGGGTGTGTATATTCTTCCCAGTGCATGCACTGTCGCAAACATGCTATGCGGTTATTACGCCATTCTTGCCACGCTCGACGGAAAAATTACCGATTTCGATAACGCCGCGTGCGCTGTCGGCGTCGCCTATCTTTTTGACGCCATGGATGGCCGCATTGCGCGCGCGATGCACACCGAAAGCGCGTTCGGCAGGGAATTCGATTCGCTGGCCGATGTGGTCAGCTTCGGGATGGCCCCGGCTTTTCTCGCCTACGCTTGGGGAGTGCGCGCCATCGCCGCGGCAAACGCGCCGGAAGCGCTGCACCTGACTCAAACCGGCTGGCTTGTCGGATTCTTTTTCGTGGCTTGCTGCGCGTGGCGGCTCGCGCGATTCAATATTCAAGGTATGGCGCCGGGTGGCAATCGCTATTTCGTGGGATTGCCGACGCCGGCAGCGGCGGGCGTGATTGCCGCCGCGGTGCACTACTTCCACGGGCGTCCGATCGAAGACGTTCGCGCCTCCTTCATTTGGCTGGCCTTGCTGGTTGTGCTCGGTGTATTAATGTCCAGCACCCTGCGCTTTTTCAGCTTCAAAGATATTCCGCTCACACGCCGCCAGCCTTCACTTGCGGTAATCCTGTTGGCGCTGCTGGTCGGCGCGGTCGTGTACTTTTCCCACGCCACTTTGCTTTTGCTCACCGCTGCTTACATGCTGCACGGCCCCGTGATGCAGCTGGTGCGCACGGTGCGGCATCGGCTCGCTTCGCGGCCTGCCTAGATCATGCCCCTCGGGCCCGCTAAATCCACGCGCGTTGCCATCGTTGGCGCTTCTTCCTTGCGCGGCAAGGAATTGAAGCTGGTCCTCGAAGAGCGCAAATTTCCCGCAAGCGATATCGTGCTGCTGGACGAGCCAGCGCTCGCTGGCACGCTCACGGAAGCGGGTGGCGAACCCACGTTCATTCGCGCGCTTGAAGAAGATAGCTTCGAAGACGCGCGCTTCGTATTTTTCACCGGCTCGCAGCAGGACGCCACGCGGAATTGGCCGGCAGCGCAGCGTTCCGGCGCCACCGTGATTGATCTTAGCGGGGCGCTGGCCGCGAGCGGCGAATCCACGTCCTGGATTCCAGCGCTGGCGACGTTGCTGCTGCCTCGTCCAGGGCCGAATGCAGCGAAGTCCGCGGCGGGCGGCGCGCGAAAATCCGTCGCGTATTCCTCACCCGGCTCGGGCGTGATCATCGCCTGCACCCTGGCCGCGGCACTATCAAGATTTTCGCCGCTGCGCAACGTGCTGCTGCCGTTCCCCCCGGTTTCCGAACGCGATCAGGCCGGCGTAGACGAGCTCGAAGCGCAAACCACGAATTTACTTTCCTTCCGTCCGATCGTACAGCCGGTGTTCGACGCGCAAGTCGCCTTCAACCTGCTGGCGGGCTACGGCCCGGAGTCCAAACCCACTTTCGCGGAAGTGCGCAGTTCGATCGCGAAGGACGTCGCGGAATATCTCGCCGGGCGCGCGCTGGCGCCGGCCCTTCAATTGGTGCAAGCGCCGGTCTTTTACGGATATGCTTTCGCCGCGTATGCCGAATTTGCCGCGCCGCTGCCGGGCGAGCAACTCCAATCGGCTTTCAGCAATCTAGGTGTAAAGGTTGGCGTGCCGGAAGATCTGCCGCCCACCAACGTGACCGTCGCGGGCGAAAGCGAAATTCATCTCGCGCGCATCGAGCCGGACCCGAACGTCGCATCGGGCATGTGGATTTGGGGCGTCGCGGATAATTTGCGCGTGGCGGTGGTCAACGCCGTGCGGATCGCGGAGGAATTGGTTGCAGAACCGCGCGTGCAATAAGGAAAACCATCTCGCCGCGCAACTCGCAGTGATTGGCGCGCTGCTGCTCGTCGTCAGCGTCTCCGGCTGCGGCTACCATGTCGTGGGCCGCGCCGGAAACCTGCCCGCGCAATGGACCACCATTGCCGTCCCCGCGTTCAAGAACGACACGACGCGTTACCGAATCGAACAGCGTTTCACCGCCGCCGTGATTCGCCAATTCGTGCAGCGCACCAAGTATCGCATCGTGCAGGATCCCGCGAATGCGGACGCCGTGCTGCACGGCGAAGTAATTTCCATCGAAACCGATCCGATGCTCTTCAACGCCACAACCGGCCAGGTGACCACCATGCTCGTCACCGTGCACACCAAAGTTCAGCTCGTGGATGCTAAGGACGAAAAGCCCATCTACACGAACAACGACATGGTTTTTCGCGACGAGTATCAGATTTCTTCCGACGTGCAGAGCTTCTTCGAAGAGCAGGACCCCGCGCTCGAACGCATGTCCCGTGATTTTGCCGCGCAGCTGGTCTCGAACGTCCTGGAGACTTTCTAGTGCCTAATCTCTCGCCGGAAAAATTGATCGAGCGCCTGGCGAAAGGAAAGCCCGTCGGCGCCATTGTGCTGGAAGGCAGTGATCCCTACCTCCGGGACTTGTGCCGCGGCAAAATTATTGATTCCTACGTGCCGGAACCGATGCGTGATTGGGCGCTCGCGCGCATTTCCGTGCGTGGCGGCGACTGGAGCGAAATATTTCAGCGCGCGGAAACGATGCCCATGCTCGCGCCCTGCCAGGTAGTGCTGGTTGCTGGCGCCGAAACCATTCAGGGCCGCGCGAAAGATGGTGACGCAAGCGACGACGATGACGAGGGTGACAGCGGCGAGGACCCGCGCAAAGACACGCTCAAAGCATTTGCGGATTATCTGGAAAAACCCGCGCCGTTCACCGTGCTGGTGTTCGAAGTCCCCAAGCTCGACCACCGCCAGCGCCTCTACAAAATCCTTGCAGAGAAAGCGCTCATCGTCGAACTGACGCTCGGCAACGAATCAGCCGCGTCGCTGGCCGCGCAAATGGCCAAAGACCTGGGCGCGGAAATTGATCGCCCCGCCGCCGCGCTGCTCGCTGACATTTTGAACAGCGAGCCTGCGCGCATTCAGCTGGAAATTCAGAAGCTCGCGTCCTACGTGCAAGGCCGCGGCCGCATCACCGCAGCCGATGTCGAAGAGCTGGTTGTCGCCGCGCGCAAAAATACAGTATGGCAACTCGCGGACATGCTCGCGACGCGCCGCCGCGATGCCGCGCTCGAGTTCCTCGATAATTTATTGCGCGAAGGTGAAGAGCCGATCGGCCTGGTCGGCGTGCTCGCCTGGATGTACCGCAAACTGATTGAAGCCCGCGACCTACCTGCCGGCACCGGCGGTTTTCAGGCCGCCCGCACGCTAGGCATGCGTCCCGACGCCGCCGAAGCCGCCGTGCGCAACGCGCATCGCATCCCGAAACAAGATTTGATCGCCGGACTGATCGCCCTGGCCGAAGCCGACAACCAGCTCAAATCCTCCAATCCCAACCCCCGCGCCCTAATGGAATTTCTGATCGCGCGTCTCACCTCTTCTGCGTCTTCCCGCGCTCCCGCCGCCTAGTTTCCGAGCGTTGCATCGTGTCATCATCCTGGGCGCAGCGAAAGGTCTGATTTGCTACCGCACTGATGTGCCGCCAAACGCAAAAAAAGCGCCCCGATTTCTCGGAGCGCCTTAAGATCCACCAAGACCTCGACAGCGGTCCCTCTTTTTCTGTACCGGCTTTTGAATCTATCTGTGTTGATCTGCGTCCACCGGTGGTGCCACTGACGTTTCCTAAGCCTTCTTCGTCTTCAAAGCATTCAAAGCCAAAGTCAGCCGTGACTTATACCGGTTCGCGGTATTCTCCGTCAAAGTCCTCTTGCGGATCGCCTTGTCCAAATCCGAGAACGTCGCCGAAGCCAGCTTTTCCGCCGTAGCCGCATCGCCCGCCGTCAACGCCGCGCGCATCCGCCGGATAGACGTGCGTACCCGAGTGCGATTCATGCGATTGATCGCCGCGCGATGCGCCGACTGCCGGATATTCTTCAATACCGATTTCGTCTTCTTCTTATGCTTGATCGTCGTGCCCTGAGCCATTCAGTACTCCTTCGTTGTCTATTTCGGATTATTGAGAATATCCGACGCGCCCGCTCCTGTCAATTTCGCAACCACCGACATTCCGGTGAAACTTTTCACGCTTGCGCGCGTACTCTAAGGACAGAGGATCCCCGCATGGCCCACAACGGCTACAGGCGACGCAGCTCGATTGGCGGCGCGCTCATTGTGATCGCCGTCGGCGTGTTCTTTCTGATCATCAATCTGCATCCGGACCTGAATGCCTGGTCAATTATCCAGCGGTATTGGCCCGTCCTGCTGATTGCCATCGGCCTGGGCTACATCTGGGATGCTTGGATGGACCGTACGTATTCGCAGGCCGACGGACCTCGCCATCACTCCGGTGCGCCAATTGCGGTGCTCGTTGTCCTCATTCTTCTCGTGTTCGCGCTTTGGCACGGACGCTATTTGCGCCCGATCCTTCACGAGGCGCAGGAGGTCAGCCTGCAGGGCGCGCAATCCATTACCACGAATATTGACATTCCCTCGGGCTCACTCGACGTGGCCGGCGGCGCCAGCCAATTGCTGAAGGCCAACTTCGACTACCACGAAGACGACGGCCAACCGCGCGTCGAGTATTCCGTTTCCGGCGGCCACGGCGACCTTTCCATCACGCAGCAGAATAAGCTTCACGTGCACCTCGCCATCGCGCGCAACGACTGGCAACTGCGCTTCGCCGATAACGTGCCCATGGACATGAACGTGCAAATCGGCGCAGGGTCGAGCAATCTGCGCCTGCAGGGCCTCGGCGTGAAAAATCTCGATGTGCAAGCCGGCGTCGGACAAATGAACCTCGATCTCACCGGCCCGCGCAACTCTGATTTGCACGTGGATATTCACGGCGGCGTCGGCTCGGCCATCATTCGCTTGCCTAAGGATGTCGGCGTGCGCGTCCACGCTTCCGGCGGAATCGGTTCCGTCAGCCCGCACGGCCTCACGCGCGAAGGCGACGACTACGTCAACGCCGCGTTGGGCAAAACCCCAGCAACGATTGACCTCACGATTGAAGGCGGCATTGGTTCCATCATTCTGCGAATGGATCAGTAGAGCCGGACTTGCCTCAACCCCACAAGTCACCGCAATGACGCGTTGAAATCGTGAGGGCGTGCGTATATGGTATGCAATCACTCGCGCCGCGGCTTCCCAGCGGACTGTAAGTCTCGTTGCCGAATACAGTTCCAATCCCCACCCCCATTGACACTTTCCCGCTTCGCCTTTAGGCTAGCGCGACTGGCTGCCTGTGCCCCCGCACGCGCACACGCCGGATGGAGTACGATGCAACGTGACGAAATTCTGAAGCTGCTCGAACAAGTAGGCGCCATCCGCACGGGACACTTTGAGTTATCCAGCGGACGCCACAGCGCGACATATATCCAGTGCGCGCTGGTCCTGCAGCATCCACAACATGCCGAACAACTCGGCCGCGCCCTCGCCGAGCGTTTCAAGGATCACACCGTCGCGTGCGTCGTCTCGCCCGCGCTTGGCGGCCTGATCATCGGCCACGAAGTCGCGCGCGCTCTCGGCGTCCGTTCGCTCTTCGTTGAACGCGACCGCTCCGGTCAGATGGCCCTGCGCCGCGGCTTCGAGCTGAAGCCAGGCGAACGCGTTCTGGTGATCGAAGATGTGTGGACCACCGGCGGCTCCACGCGCGAAGCCATCGGCGTCGTAGAGCAGGAAGGCGGCCTGGCCGTCGCCGCCGGCGCCATCATTGACCGCAGCGGCGGGCGCCTGGAGCTCAATGTCACCGCGCGCGCGCTGCTCGAAATGGACGTTCCCAGCTACGAGCCCGACGATTGCCCGCTATGCCACGCCGGTGGCATGGCCACGCGCCCCGGATCCCGCTTCTCGCGCTCTCAGCCGTAATTTTTTCGGCTCCGCGTGCAAACGATTTGCTCACCGAGCGGTCTAATACTTCGACACTCGGGCGAAAATGCCGTGCCCGCCAATCTCGATGAAAACATTCTTCAGGCGAAAATCGCTCGTTGCTATTCTGGCCGCCGCACAATTGTGCGTGGCTGGACTAACGGCCCGTGCCGGCGGAACTCCCGCCGATGATTTCCCGCTGTTGAAGGGAACCTACTGGATTTATCGCGGAATGGTCGGCTACTTTGACGCGCGGTCTCAAAAAACCGTGCAAATGCCCGTAGAGTGGAGGACGCAGGTTACGGCAACCGTCAGGCGCGGCAATTTGCGCGCGACCGTGGTACAGGGATTTCCCGCTGATTTGGATTGGTCCGACGGAAGTCCCGAGCGAAAAGATTCGTTGATCGTCCAGGAAGACGAATACAAGTTCTATCTGGTGAATTTCGACGACGCGCAAAACGCGATAAAAGAAGTTCAGGATCCCGGCAAGTCCCTGGGCGATATTGTCACCGAAGACGATCTAATTCTTGAATTGCCGCTCGCTAAGGGAAAGAAATTCGGATGCGACGCCGAAGCAATGCAGCGCGAGGATTTGGAATATTGCTGGATGGTGGATTCCACGAGCCAGACCTCACTGAACGAGGTGAAGGGAATTACTCACGAAGGTCGAACCGCATACAGGATTCGCTACGTCACGAATCCTGATGATACGAGTTTAGATTTCGTGGCAGGCATCGGCATCACCGCCTATCATTATCACCATCATGGCACGGAGGCGGATACCGAACTCAAACTCGTCGAATTCCATCTCGGCGAAAATCCGTAGTCCGGCGAACGGCTTTTCTCGAACGCTCCGTTTGGCCTTTATCGGTGCCCCTATCTGTTTTCATCTGCGCTCATCTGTGGTGCCTTTGACCTGCGCCCGCATGCGATAATCCCAGCAGACAGATGCAGACGATCAAGCTAACCATCGCCTACGACGGCGCCGAGTTCCACGGCTGGCAGCTGCAGCCCGGCCTGCCCACGATCCAAGGCGCACTGCACGACGCTCTCCGCCAGATCACGCAAGAAGCGATCACCATTCACGGCGCCAGCCGCACCGATGCCGGCGTTCACGCGCTCGGCCAAGTTGCGCATTTCAAAACGCACTCGTCGCTCGACGCGCAGGAAATTCAGCGCGGCATGAACGCGCTGCTTGCACCCTCCGTGCGCATCGTTGCCGCGCAAGAAGTCGGCCAGGATTTTCATGCGCGCTGGCTCGCGCAGGGAAAGACGTACCGCTATCGCATCTATCGCGGCGAAGTTCTGCCGCCTTTCGATCATCGCCGCGCGTTCCACTATCCCTGGCCGCTCGACGAAGCCGCCATGGCCGGCGCCGCGGGCGCGTTCGAAGGCCAGCACGATTTCACGTCCTTCGCCGCATCCACTGGTTCAGAAGAAGACGACAAAGATCGCGACATGCAGCGCGTAATCCATTCCTCCGAAATTGTGCGCGAACCCGACCGCGACGAAATCGCCTACGTCGTCCGCGGCCGCTCCTTCCTCCGCTACATGGTCCGCAAAATCGTCGGCACCCTAATCGAAGTGGGCAGAGGCCGTCTGGCCGCCTCCGACATCCCGCAAATTTTCGAGGCCCGCGACCGCTCGCGCTCCGGCCCCACACTTCCGCCTGAAGGCCTCTACCTGGTAGCCCTGGAATATCCCGACCCCACCGATTCCCTCGCGTCCTCGTCTTCCCGCCGCCGCGAACGGACTACGTAGCGCCAGCGTCTGGCCGGCTCATCAGTTTTCGCGGCATGGGCAATCTTGCCTGTGCGCCTTGAAACGAATTCTCAGCAGCGAATCATCACGAGCTGCTAAAAAAATCTGTGCGTGTAAGTCTCCGATCGATAGGTAATCCGGAAAGTCGCGGTGCAGACTCCGCCGGCAGAGTGATTCCTTCGCGCGACACACCACACCCGTAATGCGCGGCTAACTGCTGCGTGAGTCGAAATGACGAAGTTGCTAGCCAGCTAGTTGCATGCGTTGGCGTTTTGATCGGTGCAACCGAACAGGCCAGTAATGCTGGCTTGTTCGAGCACATGGCCAATCATTCCGCGATACAAACCGTCGGCAGCGGGAGGAAAATCCGGCGACACCGTCAGGTTCAGCTCCTTGTCGAGCGCGTACACCGTGAACACGTAAGAATGGATGCCGTCAGGAACTAAGTCAGGAGGCGGACATGGGCCGCTATAGCCTTGGATCAGGGCGTCATTGAAGACTTGGAGCCCGTTTCCAGGAGCGCCCGCGTTGACGGCAAGTTCGGTCGTCGTAGCCGGAATGTTGTACATTCCCCAGTGGGCGAAGTTTGCCGTGACGTCGTACAACGTGACGGCGTAGCTGCGCGTGCCACGCACTCCGGGCGTCCACGACAGCTCAGGCGATTCGTTTCCGCCCGTGCACACGCTGCCCAACTGGCCATTGAAAACCATCGAAGCCGGAATGAACTGATGGTCCTCGAACGTGGTGCTCTTCAGTTCGAAGCGATGGTCCGAATCCCAGGCGGTCGGGAGCAAGTGGAGAGGCGTTTGCGAGGTGGCGGCGGTCGTGGCGGGCGTTGATCGCGCGGCGTTACCGTGGCCTGCTGGAACAAGGAACGGCACAAGGGTCGCCAGGAGCAGACAGGGTAAAACGAATCGCGGTTTCATCTGAAGCCTCCTTCGCGGGTAAAGCGGAGTTACCGAGGGGTACCCTACGTCCTTGTGCAAAACATATAGCTAGCGCCCAGGCGTGTCAAGTTCTGCCACAGTTCTGCCACAGTTCTGACCGGCCGCTGTCAGCCGGCTCTGTCCCTCGCCTCAGGCGACGGTTCGTTTACAGCTGCCCGGCGGTAATCAGCGTGATTAAAGTTTAGGTTATTGCCTGCGCATTGTAATGCTCCGCGTTTTTCCGCCAATTCAGCTACAATCAGCGAAGAAATGGCGGTCCCTTCACAGCTCGCCTCAGCACCCCTATCCGCGTTTGCGACCATTGACTCGATCAATCCCGCCACGCAGGAAATAAACGCGCAATTTGCGGTGACGCAGCCCGCCGAACTACCCGCGATTTTCGTGCGCGCCCGCAGGGCGCAAAAGGAGTGGTCCGCGCATCCTCTGCGCGAACGCTGCGCCATGCTCCGCGGCCTGCGCGATGCCATCTTCGCGCGCCACGACGAAATCGCGGACGTGATCACGCGCGAAGCAGGGAAGCCGCGCGTGGAAGCGATTTTCGCCGAAGTCCTCCTTGCGCTCGATACGGCGGATTTTCTGGCGCGCCAGGCGCCGCGCTGGCTGCGTCCCGAGCGCGTGCCGCACCACAACATCGCCATGAAGGCGAAGTTCGGCTGGCTGGAATACGACCCACTGGGCGTCGTCACCATCATCTCGCCTTGGAATTATCCGTTTTCGATTCCCATGGCGCAGGTAATTCCCGCGCTCGCGACGGGCAATGCAGTGCTGCTGAAACCCTCGGAACTCACGCCGTGGTGCGGCCAGTTGGTCGGCGAACTTGTCGAGCAAGCCAAATTTCCGGCGGGCCTGGTGCAAGTGCTGCAAGGTCGCGGCGATCTGGGCGCGGCGATCATCGAAGCCGGCCCGGACAAGGTTTTCTTCACCGGCAGCGTCGCGACCGGCCAACGCATCGCTGAAGTCTGCGCAAAAAAACTAATTCCTTCAGTCCTCGAGCTGGGCGGCAAAGACGCAATGATCGTCCTGGCGGACGCCGATTTGGAAATCGCTTCGAGCGCCGCCGTCTGGGGCGGCTTCATGAATTGCGGCGAGACCTGCATTTCCGTCGAGCGCATTTACGTTGAGCAGCCCGTCGCCGAACGCTTCACGCAACTCTGCGTCGAAAAAACGAAAAAGCTGCGCCTGGGTCCTGCCTCTGATCCCGATGCTGAAATCGGCCCGATGATTCGCCTGACCCAGCTCGAAAAAGTGGAAAGTCAGCTACACGATGCCATCGAGCGTGGTGCGCAAGTCCCTACCGGCGGCAATCGCCGGCCCGATCTGGGCGCAAATTTTCTGGAACCCGCGGTGGTGACGAACGTGGACCATTCCATGCAGCTGATGCGCGAAGAAACATTCGGACCGGTCATCGCCATTCGCGCCGTCGCTAGCGCCGACCAAGCCGTCGCGCTCGCCAATGATTCTCCCTTCGGCCTCAGCGCCAGCGTGTGGACCACCGACAACCGCCGCGGCCGTGAAATCGCTTCCCGCGTGCGCGCCGGCTCCGTGATGGTCAACGACGTCGCCAGCTACTACGGCATTACCGAAGCGCCGCACGGCGGACCGGGCGCGAGCGGCTGGGGCCACACGCATGCGCGGCTTGGACTGCTCGAAATGGTTCGAGTAAAATATATTGATGTGGACCGCCTGCCGCGCGTCGCGAAATCCTGGTGGTTCGGTTACACTGCCGAACTGGCTACGGCAGCCAGTGCGTTCGTCGATTCGTTGTTCGCTCCCAGCTGGCGGCGCCGCCTGGCAGCGGTGACGAAAAAGCGCGGAGCGCGCGGTGTGATTTTTCGCCGCGACAGAATTTGAACAAACGGTGAAGCTGGGGAGCAGCGAAACAGCGAAATAAAGAACGTAGAGGATCAATAGGGCATGGAGGAACGGAAGGCACGGAGCGGGGACGCGGTTTTCTTTGCGACCTCTTCGGTCCTGCCTCTGCGCCAAATGTTTTACCTTAGCTTTTGTGGTTGCGATGTCAGAACCACCAGGAGCGATTCGAATGAGTGACACAACTCCGGAAACTCCAACACCAGCTCCTGCCGCGCCAGCCGCGGCGTCGCCAACGCCGCCAGCAGCAGCCGCGGCGGCAACAACGCCGCAAGCCGCCGCCGCGACCGAACCGCTAGCCCCCGCGGGACCGAAAATCAAACCAAAGAAACCCACGATGCGCGCCTGCGACGAAAAAGACGCCAAAGGCAAGCTGTGCTGCGGCCATCTGAAACGTTGGTACGATTATCCAAAAGAAATCGAAACGCTCGTCGGCAAAAAAGCCGAAATCTATCGCTGCGAATTTTGCCACACCATCTACAAGCCCGGCCACACGCAAGCGCCGCGCAGCTACACGATACGCTATTGAAATCCTTCCGCATGGGCGCGAACTCGCCGCGGTTTTCTCGGGATGCCGTCATCGTGAGCCCGCCTGCCGCGGGCCGGGATCTCGCTTCGTGTTGCGGATCTTTCGAGAGTCAAATACGAGCAATCGCCTGAAAAAATGAAACACGAACTCATTCACGACTGGAACACCTACACCGGCGCCGAAATCCCCACGACCCGCCACGTGGCGCTCAATGACGAAACCCTGCGCGACGGCCTGCAAAATCCATCCGTCCGCGATCCCAGCATCGCCGAAAAAATCGAAATCCTGCACCTGATGGAATCGCTAGGGATTGACACGGTAAATATTGGCCTGCCCGGCGCCGGCCCGCGCGCCTACGCGGACACCGAAGCCCTCGTGCGCGAAATTGTCACATCGCGCATGAAAATTCGCCCGAACTGCGCCGCGCGCACCCTGAAGAACGATATCCAGCCGATCATCGAAATTTCCGAAAAAGTGGGCAGGCCCATCGAAGCCGCCACGTTTCTAGGTTCCAGCCCTATTCGCCGCCTGGTCGAGGACTGGACGGTCGAGCATCTGCAGCGCACCACCGAAGACGCCGTGAAATTCGCCACGTCGGCGGGCCTTCCGGTGATGTATGTCACCGAGGACACCATCCGTACCGATCCCTCGACGGTGATCACTCTGTACTCCACCGCGATTCGCGCGGGCGCGCGCGCCGTCGTGTTGTGCGACACGGTCGGCCATGCCACCCCGCGCGGCGCCTTCAATCTGGTGAGCTTCGTCGTCGCCGAAGTCGTAAAGCCCTCCGGTGAAAAAATTCGCGTCGATTGGCACGGCCACAACGATCGCGGCCTGGCCATCGCGAATTCTCTTGCTGCGATTGCGGCCGGAGCCGATCAAGTCCACGCCGCCGCGTTGGCTCTTGGCGAGCGCGTTGGCAACACGCCGATGGAATTGATGCTCGTCAATCTGCGCCTGCTCGGCCTGATCGAACAGGACCTCTCGAAACTCAAACAGTATTCCGAAGCCGTCTCGAAGGCCACGCACACGCCGATTCCCCCGAATTATCCGGTCGTCGGCCGCGACGCGTTTCGCACCGCCACCGGCGTGCACGCTGCGGCCATCGTGAAAGCGTACAAAAAAGGCGATCGCGAGCTAGCGAACTCGATCTACAGCGGCGTACCCTCGCATCTGTTCGGCCTCGAGCAAATTATCGAGGTCGGCCCGCTCAGCGGCCGCTCGAACGTCATCTACTGGCTGGAAAAGCGCGGCGTCCCAGCCACGGACGAACTCGTCGATCGCATTTTCAACGCCGCGAAGCAGGCCGAGCGCATCATGAGCGAAGAAGAAATCCAGGCGATCATCGTCTCCGCTGCAATTCCAGCCAAGAATCGCTAGCGACGAGTTTTACCGGATGCGCCGTGATCCCGCGCAAGATGTGCTTCGGCCCGGGAAGCCGCGCTTCTTTAGATCTCGCCTGAATCGTCGCGTCGCCGTGTACAATGTTGATGTCCGGCGCCGGAGTTTGCCGCACGAATCTCGTGAAACTCACACTGATCTGCGGTATCGTTCTGATGATGGCTACACTTTACGCACGCGCCGCCGGTGACTCGATCGAGAAACTCGCCGACGATCCCGCGTGCGTGCGCGCCCTCGCCTGGATTGACGCGAGCGCCGCCTGGGTCACCGATCAGCAGATCCACCTCACCGAAATTCCCGCGCCGGAATTCAAAGAAGCGCCGCGCGCCGAATACCTGAAAAAAATCTTCGAGGCGGCCGGCCTGAAGGTGCAGCTCGACAAAATCGGCAACGTAGTCGCCGAGCGCCCCGGTTCGGACGCGAACAGCGTCATCTTGCTCGCCGCACATCTGGACACCGTTTTTCCCGCCGGCACCGATGTTCGCGTGAAACGCCACGGCAATCGCCTTACGGCTCCCGGCGTCGCCGACAACGGCGCGGGCCTCGCCGCGCTGGCGGGCCTCGCGCGCGCTCTCTCCGAGTCTCGCATCCAAACCGTGAAGACGATCGTGCTCGCGGGCGACGTCGGCGAGGAAGGCGAAGGCAACCTGCGTGGCATTCGCGCGCTCGTGGAAAGTTACGGCTCGCGCCTCGCCGCGGTAATCGCGGTGGATGGCGCCTCGACCGAACACATCACCACGCAGGGCATCGCCTCGCATCGCTTCGAAATCGCCATCACTGGCCCGGGCGGACACAGCTGGTCTGATTTTGGCGCGCCCAATCCCATTACCGCGCTTTCCCGCGGCATCGTGAAATTTTCCGCACTGCCTGTTCCCGATGATCCGCGCAGTTCCTACAATTTTGGCATGATCGAGGGCGGCACCTCCATAAACTCCATTCCCTCGCGCGCCGCGGTCAAAGTCGATCTGCGCTCCGAAGCCGAAGCGGAAGTAAATAAAATGGAGCGCGCGCTGCGCGACGCCATGCAATCCGGCGCGCGCGAGGAAATGTCCGCCGCCCACGACGAACAAAACACACTGCGCATAATTGTGCGCTCGCTCGGTTCGCGCCCCGCTGGAAAATTGCCCGATAACGCCCCGCTGCTCGAAACTCTGCGCAACGTGGATCGCTTTCTCGACAATCGTTCGCGCCTCGAGCGGAGTTCCACCGACGCGAACATCCCGCTCTCGCTCAACATCCCCGCCGTTTCGCTCGGCGGCGGCGGAAAAGGCGGCGGCTCGCACACCACCGCCGAGTGGTACGACGCCACAGGCCGCGAGCTGGGCCTGAAGCGCCTGTTCCTGGCGACGGTCGCGCTCGCCGGAGTTCAGCCCTAGAATGTCCCGCCGGCTTCTCCCGATTTTTTTCATGGGCATCGCATCGGCTGCGACATTGATCGCCGCGAGCGCTGCGAATTCCGTCGCCGATTCTTACGCGGGAAAATCCGGCGTCTCGATCACCGCGCAAAATCCCGCGTCGCTTTCTCCCGAGCAGGGTCCCGCCGACATCGTCCTCACGAACGCTAAGATTGAAACGATGGATCCCGCGCACGAATGGGCCGGCGCCGTCGCGATTCGCGGCGAAGCGATCGTCGCGGTTTTCTACATCACTCCCGATACTGCCGACGTGCAAAAGGCTTCCGCCGCCGACGCTCCGGACATCCAACCGTGGCTCGGCCCAAGCACACGCATCGTCAATATGCGGGGCGCGTTCGCGATGCCCGGATTCAACGACGCGCACGTGCACATCGGCCAATCGGCGCTGGCCAAGCTGGCCGTGGATTTCACGGGCGTGAATTCGCTCGCGGAATTCCAACAGCGCATTCGCAAAAATATAAAAGACCGCGCCCCCGGCGAATGGATCACCGGATTCGGATGGGACCAGACCCGCTGGCCGGGCCGGCGCGATCCCACGCGCGCCGATCTCGACGCCGTCTCGACCGGCTATCCCATGTTTTTCGCGCGCGTGGACGGTCACGTGGCCATCGCGAATTCACTCGCGCTGAAAATCGCAGGCGTAACCCGAAACACCGCCGATCCTGCAGGCGGCCACATTGTCCGCAACGCGCAAACCAACGAGCCTACCGGCCTGCTGCAGGAAGACGGCGCGACAAACCTGGTATTTTCCAAGATTGCGGCGCCATCTTCGGCCGAGCGCCGCCGCGGCATCGAGCTGGTCCTCGCCGACGCCGCGCGCAACGGCCTGACTTCGTTGCAGGATTGTTCCTATCTGGAAATCAGCCGCGACGTTTCGTTCAGCAAGGAAAATTTCCTGATCTATCAGCAGCTGCGCAAGGAAGGGAAGTTGACCGCGCGCGTCACCGAGTGGCTCGATTTCACTTTGCCCGTTGCCAGGCTCGAAGCGCTGCGCGAGGAATGGGGCGCGAGCGATCCGTGGCTCAAGACCGGCGCGCTGAAAGCGTTTCTCGATGGTTCGCTCGGCTCGCGCACCGCCGCACTCCTCGCGCCATACGCAGACGCTCCCGGCACCTCCGGACTTTTGCACATGGATTTGGCAAAACTCGCGCCGATGGCGATTGAGCGCGACCGCGCCGGATTTCAACTTGCCTTTCACGCGATTGGCGACCGCGCGAACCACGTCGCACTGGATACTTTCGCGGCAGTCGTTGCGGCGAATGGCCCGCGCGACCGCCGTGATCGCGTCGAACACGCGCAAGTCCTCGCGCCCGAAGATTTCGCGCGATTCGGCCTGCTCGATATTGTCGCATCCATGCAGCCTTCGCACCTGCTCGATGACGAGCGATGGGCCGGCGGCCGACTCGGTCCCGAGCGCTCGCGCGGGGCCTACGCCTGGCGCACCATGGAACAGAACGGCGTGCACCTCGCGTTCGGCACAGACCATCCCGTCGAGCCGCTCAATCCGCTCCGTGGAGTTTACGCCTGCGTTACGCGCCAATTGCCGCAGGGAAGTACAAGCTGGCAGCCGCAGGAGAGTCTGCCGATGCAGGATTGTCTGCGCGCCTACACCGTAGGCTCTGCCTACGCGCAATTCGAGGAAAAACACAAAGGCACCATCGCGCCCGGAATGGATGCGGATCTGGTCGTTTACCCCGCGGACCTAAATCAAATTCCCGCGCGCCAACTGCTCGCAACTCCGGTCGAGATGACCATCGCCGGCGGCCGCGTCGTGTACCAGCAGCCGGAGCCGGCAAAGTCCCACTGATCCCTCGTTTCGCACCGAGAAGATCAATACCGAAACACAGAGGCCACCGAGCGATTCAAGAGCGTAAACAAAGAACGTCCCAACGCAAGCTCGCTTGATGTTAGCTTTCTGAGACTTTCCTGCAGTTATTCCCTGTGTCCGCTGTGTTAATTCCTCTGCAGCTGCAGCACCGGCCGCCAAGCAAACTCGCCGCGAGAATCCGCGCGCAGCCAGACTTACTTAACCACTTCGACATCCTGAATCTCCCCGTCATAAGTCTTGCCGTGCACCATCACGAAGGTAATCTTCGCTTGGCGCCCCTTCAGCTGCGTGCACGGCTCAAAATTCCCCGCATCAAACGCCACGTCCTGCGCGAACTGCACGCGAGTCGTGTCTCGAGCATGCAAGATAAACGCGTTCTCCCCCGCATCCAGATTCAAAGTGAGCTCGTTCCCGTTGCAGAGCACCTGAGTCACATTGCCTTCCGCCGCGGTCGTCACCGGATCGCCGTGTTCGGCCCCGCCGCCGAGCCGCCGCCCGCCCCCAGAATTTGCCGCATCGCGACCGCCGCCGTCGGCGCCAGTTCCCGCCAGCACCGTCAGCGATTCCACGACGCCGGTTTTCCCGTTGCTGCCCACTGGCTGATATTCAACCTTCACGCGTTGGCCTTGGATCGCTGTGCATGGATTAAACGGCCCGGTCGGACGAGCACTCATTTTTATATTGAATTGTGCGCCGGGCTTGACATGCAGGGTCAGCGCACCCGAGTCGGTGGCCATTTCGAATTTCAATCCGCCCATACAACTCAGTTTCGTCACCATGCCGGTAGCCTCGCGCAGAGTGCCAGCCCTTGCGTCGCCGCCTTCTGCCTGCGCCTGCGCAGCGTCTGGCACATCCGATGGCGAACCCGTCGCCGAAGCCGATGACGCGGGCGAAGACTGCAGCGCGGCAGCGGACTCTGCCGCATCTGAATCGCCACCCGAGTACTGCTCTAGCTGCTGCAGGAAAACTAAGAACTGGTCGGCCTCCGCGCGCTCCCTGGGGTTAGCGGCGTTGGCCCGGGCGTGCGCCGCCAAATTGCGCGCCTCTTTGTAACGATTCATGCGCGCCAGCACCTGGGCCATATCAATCTGATAAATCGTGCTTCCCGGCTCGAGTGCCCGCGCCTTTTGCGCGAGTTTCAGCGCCTCCGGCAAATTTTGCCCTCGATTCACCAGATACACGGCCAGCACGCCATACGGCGGAGCAAATTCCGGGCTGATCGCGATCGCCGCTCGCAAATCCTCCTCCATCTGCGCGTCGTCGCCCACGGCTCCGTCTTGCCGGGAAGCGAGGTACGCGCGCAGAAATCGCGTCAATGCGTTTTTCGGATCCAGTTCAATCGCGCGCGTGAAATCGGCCAGCGCTTCTGCATGCTTGTTATCTTGAAACTCCGCGAACCCCAGGTACTGATAACCCAGCGACGATTTCGGGTCGGCCTTCACGGCTCGTTCCAGAATCGGAATGGCGTCCTGCGATTTCCCGCGCACTGCGGCGCAGCCGCCGCGATACGCATCCACCTGAGCGTCGGAGAGTTCGCGCACCTGCAAATCGCCAGCCGCGATTTCCGGAGGCGGCGGCGCCTTAATGTAATCGAACCCAGCATTCCCGATATAGGCGAACAGCGCCGCTTGCAGCTTTATTAGATCGCCGAAGCTCTGCGCGGCAGCCTGCTCCTGTGTCGCTCCGTTCGCCATCGCGTTGAGGTAGGCCAGCAGCATCGGCCGGTGCGTGGATTTGTCGCCCACCATCAAGTAGTGCGTCAGCGCCCACGACTCCGCATAGAAAACCGAAATCTTGTTCTGTTCGTTGTAGTAGGGAGAGTTGTGATCCACCTTGAATAGCGCGTCCAACGGCATCAACCCGCCCTGTTTCAGCTCGACGATCAGGTCCGGATCCGGCCGCCCCATGCCTACTTCGGAATCGCTGATCTGTGTATTGCCGTAAAATTCCGCGAGCCCTTCGGAGACCCACACCGGCAAATTCGGATAATAAGGCGCGGTCAGCGAGTGAAAATACTCATGATAAATCGTGTTGTAAGGATTGGAACCCGGTGCGTCGAGCTGCACCACCGCGAAATATAGATTCATGTTGTCCATGAATATTCCCGCGGGATGCGCGTGCCCTTTAACCCAATATTCCGGGAGCAAGGCCTTCACGGAATCTTCATCCTTAACGGCCATGATGGTGATCACCGGACTCTCGTGCTTGCTGGCCAGCACAAGCTCACGCCGAAAGATCGCGCGAATCTGCTCGAAACGGATAGCCGTCATGCGCGTCTGCTTGTCTCCCGCATTGCTCACCACGATAAAATTCGGGCTGCGCGCTTCGAACCACGTTTCGTGCTTCGCGCCGGGCAGGGGTACGGCCAGTAGGACTGCTACACCGAGAAAGGCAAGTATGACTGCGGTTAATGGACGAGTCATAGGTGGCACCTTCTGTACTATAGGTCGCCGCGCTCGTCAATGAACATGCCGCGCTACGTTGCTGCGGGCGTTTCTCGTCTTGTCACCCTCGCGCGCAGCGCATAAACTCTTCGGTCCATGCTCAGCAAACATTTCCGCGCCGATCTCGCTCTGGGATTCACGGCGCTCATCTGGGGCGCGACGTTCGTGGTGGTGAAGGATGCGCTCGCCGACGTTTCCGTCTTCCTGTACATCGCCGTGCGCTTTGCGCTAGCGGCCGTGGTGATGGCGATTTTCTTTCGCCGCTCACTGCGCGGACTCAACCGCAGCTCAATTTGGGCCGGCGCACAAATCGGTTTTTTCATGTTCGCCGGCTACGCGTTTCAGACCACCGGCTTGCAATTCACTTCGCCCTCGAAGGCCGCCTTCATCACCGGCTCGAGCGTGGTGATCGTTCCGTTGCTGCTCGCCGTTTTCGGCAAGCGTCGCGTAAACGCCTGGATCTGGGCGGGCGCCCTGGCCGCGCTCGCCGGTCTGTATTTTCTCTCCGTGCCGCCCGAAGGATTCGGCGGCCTGAATCGCGGCGATCCGCTAGTCTTGGGCTGCGCCGTGATGTTCGCCGTGCACATGATTTTCATCAGCCGTTACATCGCGCATCACTCCGTGGGCGCGCTCGCCGTCGTGCAGGTCGCCACCACCGCGATCGTCGCGACCATCGCGCTGCCATTGCTCTCGGTCACCAACGTCGAACACCCGCGCTGGGTCTGGAGCGGCACACTGGTCTTCGCCGTGCTCATCACCGCGCTCGGCTCGACGGCCTTCGGTTTCTCCGCGCAAACCTGGGCGCAGCAATACACGTCTCCCACGCACACCGCGATCTTGATCAGCCTCGAACCGGTGTTCGCCGCACTAACTTCCTGGCTCCTGGCCCGCGAACACCTGGGCGGCCGCATCTTGCTCGGCGCCGCGCTAATCTTCGCCGGCATCCTGCTGGCCGAACTGAAAGGTCCTGCGCCGATCGCGCCTGAATCTCCCGAGCCTGTAGTCCGCCGACAGGAATAGCGGTTTGCGGAAAAATGATCCTGCGCCTAGGATTTGACTTTGTAGCGGCGAGCTTTAGCTGGGCGCCTTTGGCTCGGCCTTCGTAGCGGCGGGCTTTAGACCGTCCTGAGTGATATCCGCGCCACAAATTGCGCACAAAAGTGCGCCGCTACAACAGCTAAATCGCAAACCAGCGCCTGTGCGACCGCCGCGCTCGAAAAGTGAGCAAGCTCCCGCATTCCCGCGCACGCAAGTCTAAGGTTGTAACTTCGACGAGAGCGAATTTTCAGTTGTGCCGTGCCGACTGCGGCGACTCGTTGTGATGTTTCACATCCACAGCCTCATACATCGCCGGATGCTTCAAGTTCTTTGCCTCAAACGCAGAAATACGCGGTTCATGCACCAAAGTAAGCCCAATATCATCCAACCCCTTCAACAAACAATCCCGCCGAAAGGGGTCCACCTCAAACGCATAGCGCAACCCATCATCGTCCGTCACCAGCTGCTTCTCCAGGTCGACCGTAATGCAATAGCCATCCTTGCGTTCCGTCCGCGCGAATAGCTCATCAATCTGCTCGTTCGATAAAGTCACCGGCAGAATCCCATTCTTAAAACAGTTATTGTAAAAAATGTCCGCATAACTCGGCGCCAAGATCGCGTGAAATCCATAATCCAAAATCGCCCACGGCGCATGTTCACGGCTCGAACCGCACCCAAAGTTCGCGCGCGCCAGAATCACCGAAGCGCCCTTATAACGCGGCGCATTCAAAATAAATTCCGGATTCGACTTTTCCCCCGGCAAGTATCGCCAATCGTAAAAAAGCACGCGCCCGTACCCCTGACGCGTCTGCAACTTCAAAAACTGTTTCGGCACCATCTGATCGGTATCCACGTTCACGCGATCCAGCGGCGCCACCAATCCCGTATGTTTGACGAAAGGTTCCATCGTTATTCCGCTCCATCCACGTTATTCCACTTGCGGATGTCCACGAAGTGGCCTTCGATCGCCGCCGCTGCCGCCATCACCGGACTCACCAGGTGCGTGCGCCCGCCTTTGCCCTGCCGCCCCTCAAAATTACGATTGGAAGTGCTCGCCGAACGCTCGCCGCTTAGCAGCACATCGTCATTCATGCCGATGCACATGCTGCAACCCGCATCGCGCCATTCGAAACCGGCAGCCTGAAAAATCTTGTCGAGCCCCTCGGCTTCCGCTTCCGCTTTCACCACACGCGAACCCGGCACCACGAGCGCCTGCTTCAAAGACTTGGCCACGTGTTTCCCCGCTATGACTTTCGCCGCCGCCCGCAAATCCTCCAGCCGCGAATTCGTGCACGAACCGATGAACACGCGGTCGATTGATATATCCTCCATCGCCGTGCCCGGTTTCAAATCCATGTAAACCAGCGCTCGCGTCGCCGCCTCGCGATCCACCGGATCGCTGAAGGAAGCCGGGTCCGGCACGCGCTCAGAAACTTGCGTCACCATTCCCGGATTCGTTCCCCAAGTCACCATCGGCGCCAGATCCCGGGCGTGCAGCGTCAAAGTCTCGTCGTATTTTGCATCGGGGTCGCTCGGCAAAGTCTGCCAGAAATCCACCGCAGCCTGGAATTCCTGACCGCGCGGAACGAACGGCCGGCCTTCCATATACTCGAAAGTGGTTTCGTCCGGCGCCACCATTCCCGCGCGCGCCCCGCCTTCGATGGACATATTGCACATCGTCATGCGCCCTTCCATCGAAAGTCCGCGCACCGCTTCGCCCGTATATTCGAAAACGTATCCGTTGCCGCCGGCAATCCCGATTTTCCCAATCACCGCCAGAATAATGTCCTTGGCCGTGACCCCGCGCGGCCGCTTGCCGCTAATTTCCACCTGCATCGTTTTCGATTTGAACTGCGTCAGGCACTGCGTCGCCAGCACGTGCTCGATTTCGCTGGTGCCGATTCCGAAAGCCAGCGCGCCAAACGCGCCGTGCGTCGAAGTGTGGCTGTCGCCGCAGACGATCGTCTGCCCCGGCTGCGTGATCCCCAGCTCCGGCCCGATGATGTGAACGATGCCCTGGTTCTTGCTGTTCATGTCGAACAAATGCACGCCCGACTCCGCGCAATTGCGCTCCAGCGCTTCGAACTGACCGCGCGCGTCCGCATCCAGCACCGGCAGCAGGCGATTCTTTGTCGAGACGGAGTGGTCCATCACCGCAAACGTCAGCTCCGGGCGGCGCACTTTGCGCCCCGCAGCCTTCAGTCCCGCAAACGCCTGCGGCGAAGTGCCTTCATGAATCAAATGTCGGTCAATATAAATCAAGGTGGGCTGGCCCGGCTCTTCCCGCACCACGTGGGCATCCCAAATTTTTTCGTAAAGCGTGCGTGCAGCCATTCGTTTGGTTTCCTGCCTGGGGAGCTTCGTCCCGGTAATCTGGATGAGAGCCGGCAGCAATCAGCCAGCCAAGACCTATTGTAACAATTCCGTCATCTTCCGCCAATCCCTCGGCCGTTCCGGCTGGACGCATCGGACCTCGGGCGGAAATGCGGTCGTGGCAACCGGCCAGATGGTGTCGCGTTACGGAAATTGACTTACTACGGTCGATTTCGTCGTCTTGCAAACTCTTGCAGGCGCAACTATACTGAAACTTCTGCGGGTTATGGTTCGACGCGCTTGGAGCGTGCATGTCGGTTGCAGCGACTGATTCTAAGACCAGTTATCTCCTCGACAAACTGCAGTCCCTCAGTGGCGTAATACCAATTGGAGCATTCCTGGCCGAGCATTTCTGGTCGAACAGCTACGCGCTGGTGAGCGTGGGCAAATACAACGACGTTTCGCGCGAGCTGCAACAGATTCCCTGGCGAATCATTGTCGAAACCTGTGTGCTCTTCATTCCCCTCCTATTTCACGGGCTTTACGGCCTTTACATCTGGTGGACGGGGAAGTCGAATGCCATCGGGCATCCCTGGATGGCGAACTGGCTGTACGTGCTGCAACGCTGGACAGGTTTGATCGCGTTCGTTTTCATCGGCTGGCATTTGTACACGGAGCGGTTTCTGGGTCACGGCGTCACTTCCTACGCCGACGTGCAGCGCAACATGATGAATCCCTGGTACCTCACTTTTTATCTCGTCGGGATTACGTGCGCTTCGTTCCACCTGGGCAACGGGCTGTGGAATTTCGCCTGTAAGTGGGGTATTGCGGTGAGCGTCTCGGCGCAGCGCGTCGCGGGCTGGTTCGGCGCGGCCGTCGCGGTGACATTTACCTTTATAGGCGTGGCTATCGTGATCGCGCTTCATTACGGTGCGTTCCCGCTGGGGGGCTACGTCCCATGAGGCAGCCGAAAATTATCATTGTGGGCGGCGGGCTGGCCGGATTAATGGCGGCGATCCGCGTCGCCGAATCGGGCGTACCCGTTGATCTGTTTTCGATTGTGCCGGTGAAGCGTTCGCATTCGGTGTGCGCGCAGGGCGGCATCAACGCGGCGAAAAATTTGAAAGGCGAAGGCGATTCCACCTGGAAGCACTTCGACGACACGATTTACGGCGGCGATTTTCTGGCGAATCAACCGCTGGTGAAGGGTATGTGCGAGGCCGCGCCCGCAATTATTGACCTGCTGGATCGCATGGGCGTGATGTTCAATCGCACGCCGGAGGGCTTGCTGGATTTTCGGCGCTTTGGCGGAACGCTGTACCACCGCACGGCATTTGCCGGCGCCACCACCGGGCAGCAACTGTTGTATGCGCTGGACGAACAGGTGCGCCGCTTCGAAGCCGAAGACAAAGTAAAAAAGTTCGAAGGCTGGACGTTTCTTTCGGCGGTTCTCGATCCCAGCGGCGTGTGCCGCGGCATTTGCGCCATGGATTTGAAGACCATGGAGATCAAGACGTTTCCGTGCGACGCCGCGATCTTCTGCACCGGCGGCATCGGAGCCGTTTTCGGCCGCTCGACGAATTCCGTGGTGTGCACCGGTTCGGCGCAATCGGCTTTATTTCAGCAGGGCGCGTACTACGCGAACGGCGAATTCATTCAGGTGCATCCCACCGCTATCCCCGGCGAAGACAAATTGCGTTTGATGAGCGAATCGGCGCGCGGGGAAGGCGGACGCGTGTGGGTGCCCAAGACGCCGCAAGATCCGCGTCCGGCAAAACAAATTCCGGAGAACGAGCGATTTTATTTTCTTGAGGAGTGGTATCCGAAGTACGGCAACCTGGTGCCGCGCGACGTCGCCACCCGCGCGATTCACAAGGTCGTTTACGAAATGAAGCTGGGGTTGGCCGGCGATCCGGCGGTTTATCTGGACGTGACGCACATTCCGCGCGAGGTGCTGGAGCGCAAGCTGGAAGGCATCCTGGAAATTTACCAGAAATTCGTGGGCGTGGATCCGCACGTGGAGCCTATGAAGGTTTTTCCGGCGATGCACTACACCATGGGCGGGCTGTGGGTGGACAACGAGAATCAGGCCACCAATATTCCGGGGATTTACGCCGCGGGTGAATGCGAATACCAGTATCACGGCGCGAATCGCCTGGGAGCGAATTCGCTGGTCTCCTGCATTTACGGCGGAGGAATCGCCGGGCCCGCAGCGGTGCGTTACGCGCGCAGCCTGGAGCAGGGCTGCGAAAGCGCCTCGCCCGCCATTTTCGAACGCGAACGCGTACGCCAGCAGGATATTTCCGACGCTTTGCTGAATCAGCATACCGGCACCGAAAATCCGCTGACCATCTGGCGCGAGATGGGCGACGTGATGACCGAGAACGTGACGGTAATTCGCTACAACGCCGCGCTGCAGAAGACCATGGTGAAGCTCGACGAGCTGAGCGAGCGCTTCACGCACATTAATTTGCAGGACCGCACGCAGTGGTCGAATCAAACCCTGAATTTCGTGCGCGAGCTGGGCAACATGCTGGTTTTGGCGAAAGTGATCACCCTGGGCGCGATCGCGCGCAACGAAACGCGCGGCGCGCACTACAAACCGGACTTTCCCAATCGCGACGACGCGAATTGGCTGAAGACGACGAAAGCCAGCTACGACAGCGGAAAAATCAAGCTGGAATATGAAGCGGTGGATTCGTCACTGCTGCCGCCGCGCGAACGGAAGTATACCGCGGCGAAGTGACCGGCGAAGTGGCGGGCGGAGAAAGTGAGGTGAGGCATCATGGCCGATAAGACGTTCATCGTGAAGATCAAGCGCCAGCAGCGCCCGGATGAAGCCGTGCGCTGGGAGGAATACGAGCTGCGCTACCGGCCGCACATGAACGTGATCATCTGCCTGCGCGACATCGCCGAAAGACCTTTTACACGAAACGGCAGCGAGTCCACTCCGGTGAGCTACGAAGCGAACTGCCTGGAAGAAATTTGCGGAGCCTGCGCGATGATCGTCAACGGCAAGCCTCGTCAGGCCTGCACCGCGCTGGTGGACGACCTGGAAAAGCCGATCCGTCTGGAACCGCTGACGAAATTTCCTCTGATTCGCGATTTGCAGGTGGATCGCAGCTCGATGTTTGAAAATTTGAAACGCACGAAGTGCTGGATTCCGATTGACGGCACATACGATCTCGGTCCCGGCCCGCGCATGTCGCCGGAAACGCAGGAAGTTGGCTACGCGCTTTCGCAGTGCATCACCTGCGGCAATTGCCTGGAGATTTGCCCAAAAGTGAACGAGCATAGCAATTTCGTAGGTGCGGCGATTGTCAGCCAGGTGCGTCTATTTAATATGCATCCCACGGGCGCGATGCACGCGGGCCCGCGGCTGGAAGCGTTGATGGGTCCGGGAGGCATCGAGGACTGCGACAATGCGCAGAACTGCGTGAAAGTATGTCCCAAGGGCATTCCGCTGACGGAGTCGTTGGCCGCGGTAAATGGCCAGGTGCTGGTGCACGCGGTGAAAAGTTTCTTCCGAGGTTCGTGAGCCGCTCCTCGCGTGGCCTTTCTGTTTTGTCGCCGCGGGTTGTAGAATCCCAAAGAATGCGTGGATTTTGGGGGATGAATGGGTGGTAGGGGTTTGTTTGCAATTTGTCTGACGTTGGGAGGCGTTCTGTCGCTGGTGGCCGTGACTACTGAATCGCAATCGAATATTTCGGCGCAGGCGCGCGAGCTGCATTTCCAGTCGATCGTGGTGGACACGCACGACGATACCACGCAGCGCTTGCTCGATCCGAAATTTGACTTCGGCGCGCGGCACACCGACGGCAGCGTGGACATCCCGCGCATGCGCGATGGCGGGCTGAGCGCGATTTTCTTTTCGATCTGGATCCCTGGCACGGTCACTGGGCCCACTGCCGTGCAGCGCGCACTGGATCAGATTAACGCAGTGCGCGAAACCGTGGCGCGGCATCCGAACGATCTGATTCTGTGCACCACGGCGGATGAGATTCGCCGCGCCAAGACTGCCAATAAGATCGCGGTGCTCATGGGCGTCGAGGGCGGGCACATGACCAACAATTCGCTGGCGAATCTGGACAAGTTTTTCGCACTGGGCGTGCGTTATATGACGCTGACGCACACCGTCAATACCGATTGGGCGGATGCTTCCACCGACAAGCCCGCGCACAACGGCCTCACGGATTTTGGCAAACAAGTGGTGCGCGAAATGAATCGCCTGGGGATGATGGTGGACATTTCGCACGTCGCGGATAAAACTTTTTACGACGTGCTGGCCGTCAGCAAAGCGCCGGTGATCGCTTCGCATTCTTCTTGCCGCGCATTATGCAATGCTCCGCGCAATATGACGGACGACATGATTAAGGCGCTTGCCGCCAAGGGCGGCGTCATCCAGATTAATTACCACGTGGGTTTCCTGAGCCAGCAATTTCAGGACGCTTCGAAGGCGCATCCTGAGCTGGGCAAGGAAATCGAAACGGAATCCAAGAAGCGCTGCGGCGAAAATGAAGCGTGCCAGCTAATCGAATCGGATAAAATCACCCGGGATATGGTGGCGCAGGGAAGGCTGCCACGTGTGGATTGGACGGAGATCATCAAGCACATTGACCACGCGGTGAAATTGGTTGGCGCGGATCATGTGGGCCTGGGCTCCGATTTCGACGGCGCTGATATGCCTTACGGCATGGAAGATGTTTCCGACATTCCGCAAATCACGAATGCGCTGCTGGCGAAGGGTTATTCTCCCGCCGACGTGCGGAAAATTCTGGGTGGCAATACGCTGCGTTTGATGCAGGATGTGGAAGCGGCGGCCCAAAAATGACGCCAATTATAATTTAGGAGGAGAATCGTGAAACGCTTCGTACCTTGGTTCTTTATCGCGCTGCTCGTGGGTCTGGTCATAGTTCTGGCTCCGGCGACAACGCCCGCGCAAGCTCAGTCAAGTACGCCCGCTGCTCCGCCTGCGCATCCGCACTCGACAGCGCCCCATACAGATCCGGGTCTATTGCATCCCGCGACGCTCACCGCGAAAGCTCCCGATCAATATGAAGTGACCTTCAAGACAACGGCGGGCGATTTCGTCGTGCAGGTGACCCGCGCCTGGGCCCCCTTGGGCGCTGACCGTTTTTACAATTTGGTGAAGCACGGATTTTTCACGGATGCGGCATTCTTCCGGGTGATGACCGGCTTCATTGTGCAATTCGGATTGAGCGCAAATCCTGCCGTGAATAAAGTTTGGGATAAAGCCTCGATCAAGGATGATCCCGTTACGCAGAGCAACCACACTGGCTACTTGACATTTGCAACCGCGGGACCGAACACCCGAACGACGCAATTGTTCATCAACCTCGGGGAGAATGGCGCGCTGGATAAAGATGGATTTGCGGCGTTTGGACAGGTGACGACCGGAATGGAAGTGGTGCAGAAAATTTACAGCGGGTACGGAGAGTCTCCGGATCAGGCGCTGATCACCTCGCAAGGGAAGGCTTATCTTGACAAAAGCTTTCCCAAGCTCGACCACATCGTTTCTGCGACGGTGACTTCGCCTGCGCCGGTAGTGCACACGACTCCAGCGCACAAAGCGGCACCTGCAGCCGCGCAGAAGCCCGCACCCTCACAACCTTAGTCTGTGGCGCTGTAGCATCGCAGTGGTAGCGGCGCGCTTTCGTGCGCCACCGGTGTTACGGCGCGGAACGGCGATGTGTTGCGGATCGGTGCTGCGCCGCCAATCAATGGCGGTCTGAAGACCGCCGCTACGAAGACCTCGTTTCTTGATGCAGAATATACGAACCGTGCAGGCACGGTTCCTTGGGAGAACGACTGATGACTGCAAAACCGTCCTTGCTGGATGCTGCCAATCTGAAAGATACCGCGCCGGAGAAATTTGATGTGACGTTCAAAACGACGGCCGGAGATTTCGTGGTGCAGGTGACGCGCGCCTGGGCGCCGTTGGGCGCGGATCGTTTCTACAACCTGGTGAATCATGGCTTTTACGATGATGCGGCCTTCTTTCGCGTGATCCCCGGATTCGTGGTGCAATTCGGATTGAGCGCCGACCCGGCGGTGAACAATGTGTGGCGTAAATCGAATTTCAAGGACGATCCAGTCACGCAGAGCAACAAGCCGGGCTACATCACCTTCGCTACTGCCGGAAAAGATACGCGCACGACGCAGCTCTTTATCAACACCGGGAACAACGCGCAGCTCGATAAAATGGGGTTCGCGCCGTTCGGCCAGGTGATCTCGGGCATGGACGTGGTGAAGAAAATTCACAGCGGCTATGGCGAAGCGCCGGACCAGGGCTCGATCACCGCGCTGGGTAAGCCGTATCTCGACAAGAATTTCCCGAAGCTCGATCGCATCAATTCCGCGACGATCGCTTAGGATGTCGTTGCTTACTCAACGAAACGGCGGCACGCACGCCGTTGGCCTGCGCACCTGGTGATGGACACACTGTCCGCTGCGTCAATTCCTCGCGACCAGGCACTCGACCGCGATGTCACGCTGCGCTCGCGCGTGCTGCTCGTCGTGCTGGCTTCCTGCAAGCTGCTCATCCAACTCGCCGGCATTAACCATTACGGATTTTTTCGCGACGAGCTCTACTACATCGCCTGCGGCCAGCATCTCGCATGGGGTTATGTGGACCAGCCACCTCTGATCGCGTTCCTCGCCTGGTTCACGCGGCACGTACTGGGATCTTCGCTCTTCGCCACGCGGCTGTTCCCTGTGCTGGCCGGAGCCGCGGTCGTCTACGTCACCGGTCGCGTTGCGGCGGAATTGGGTGGTGGCCTGTTTGCGCAGTTTCTTGCAGCCACGGCGATTTTATTCGCGCCCGCGTACATCGCGTTCGACAGTTTTTTCTCCATGAACGCCTTCGAGCCGTTGTTCTGGCTCTTGTGCGCCTGGATCGCCATCCGCATCGTAAAAGGTGCATCGCCGCGGCTGTGGCTGCTCTTCGGCGCCGTGGCGGGCTTGGGCTTGGAAAATAAGCACAGCATGTTGGTGTGTGGTTTTGCCCTGGTTGCCGGACTGTTGCTTTCCGGGCAAGCGCAGGTGTTTCGTTCGAAATGGATTTGGATCGGCGCGGCTCTGGCGCTGGCCATTTTCCTGCCAAATCTGATTTGGGAATCGCGGAACGGTTGGCCGCAAATCGAAGTGGTGCGCAACGCGCAGCAATTCAAGAACGAGGCAATCACTCCTCTGCAATTTTTGTTCGAGCAAGTCCTCTTTATGCAGCCCGTGGCGCTGCCGGTGTGGCTTGCGGGCCTGGTGTGGTGTTTCGCCGCGCCGGAAGGGAAGCGCTTCCGTTTTTTGGGCTGGTCGTACCTGTTCGTGCTCGTGATTTTCATTGTGCTTGGCGGCAAATCGTATTACGCGCTGCCAATTTACCCGCTGTTGATGGCGGCAGGCGCCGTCGCGCTGGAAGGTTTTTTTGCCGCGCCCGCGCGGCGTTGGATGGCGGTGGCATTTCCGGCACTGCTCGTCGCCGCAGGCCTGGTGACGCTGCCGTTCGGCGCGCCGATATTGCCGGTGGATACTTTCCTGCGATATTCGCGGCTGCTGCCTTACGGGAATTCAGTGAAAACCGAGCGCGATGCGACGACCGCACTGCCGCAGTTGTACGCCGATATGTTCGGCTGGGAAAATATGGCGACGCAGATCGCGCACGTCTATCGCGCTCTGCCGCAATCGGAACAGGCCGACTGCGCGATCCTGGCGGGCAATTACGGCGAGGCGGGCGCGGTTGACCATTACGGAGCGAGCCTGGGCCTGCCTGCGGCAATCAGCGGGCACAACAGCTATTATTTTTGGGGGCCGCGCGCCTATACGGGTTCGTGCGTGATTCTTTTCGGTGAACGCGCTGATGAGCTCAAGGATTTGTTCGGGGATGCGCAGCTCGTTGGGGCGATCACAGACGCGCACGCCGCGAGCGCGGAACGAAATGTGCACGTTTACGTTTGCCGCAAGCCGCGCGCGCCGCTTGCAGAGCTCTGGCCGCATTTTAAATTGATCATTTGAGCGGAACATCGGCCACGCTGACCAGATTCAGCGGCCGGAGCAATGCCCCAATCAATGCAAAGGGGCGTGACGCGGATTTCTCGCGGCCTGTTCCAACTCAACTATGTTCAATCCTGACGCCACCAGACGGTGCCCAATCTCCGAATCGGTGCGCTTAGCGATCGCCAACAGCACGCATTCGCATGTGAGAATGGGAATGCTGCGGCCCTCCACGACGTCATGCGCGGGCGCGATTTCTTCGGCGCTCTTCAGGAGCGCAGCGAGCTCGCTCGAACGCGCGAGCGGCTTGGCGTCGGCATCCGGGTTTTTCGCCGGTCTCGGCCATTGCCACTTGGGTGGTTTTTCGTCGCCGCGCCGCTGCTGGTCGTAGAATTCAATCCAGTAATGCCAGCGCTGGGGGCTGATGCGGCAGATCTGCTGCAAATATTCCTCGATGCCGTCCTGTTCCGGCCAGTATTTCGAGAGCCGCTCCCAATCGTAGATGTACATTCCGGCGAGCAGGTCCGCGACTTCCACGGCGCTAGCCGCGCGGCTGTGTGCGAGCATCGCCGCTAGACTTTCCGCGCGCGCCAGATCCTTGGTGAGGCGATGCGCCACCGGAACCGGCAGCACGCCGCCACGCGATGGCTGCCCGTCGGCCCCTACGGGCTTGTCCCCTTTGCGCCGGCCCCGGGAATCAGGGCCTGCAGGCGCACCTTTGCCGTTCTTTCGCCCAAATAATTTCATTTTAGATTGACGACTCCCGTAATAATCTTAGCAGACGCCCGGTTTTCTCCAGTGGAAACTGACGGCGGCTTTCTCCGATTGGTCACTTGCTCTGGCGGGAACCCGGATATATATTTGCTTTTAATCCTGTGCGAATTTTTCGGCGGGCGGCTTAAGCGCGGTTAGAGAGCTGGATCCTCCAGCGGCAGAACGTTCGCGGGCGAGTCCGAAGAAAGGCCCCGTTGCATGACGCAAACGCAAAGTATGACGATGCGCGACCGTAGTCACGCCACGTCGAATCCTTTTGTGGGAACCTGGAAGCTGGTTTCCATTTCCTCGTCTGAATCCCGTTTGTTCGGCGAACATCCGGTGGGCATTCTGATTTACGACGCGGACGGGCACGTGGCGGTGCAGATTATGCGCAACCCGCGGCCGGATTTGTCTTCCGGTCCGGGATTTCCCACCGCCAAAGAAGTGCAAATCGCCTACAAGGGTTACTACGCGTACTACGGCACCTACGAAGTGAACCGCGAAAAGAAAACCATCACGCACCACCTGGAAGGAAGCCTGCGGCCCGGCGACGTGGGCAAGGATTTCACGCGGGCTTACGAAATTTCCGGGAACCGGCTCGCGCTTACGCCGGTGGACGACTCCCAAGCGCGGGACGCGTGCCTGACCTGGGAACGCGCGACTTAGCCTGTTTAGGCTTAGAAGTTTTTTCTCGCCGCTGCGCAGCCGCGAGGATCATATCCCCAATACCGTCACCAATTCCCGCACGGAAGCGGCCGACTTATCCAGTGCCGCTCGCTCGTCCGGTAGCAATTTGATTTCGATAACCTGCTCGATGCCACCAGCGCCTAATTTCGCTGGAACGCCGACAAAAAGTCCGTTGACCCCGTACTCGCCTTCCAGATAGGCCGCGCAAGGCAGAATTTTCTTCTTGTCCTTCAGAATGGCCTCGGCCATTTCAAACACTGCCGCGGACGGCGCGTAATAAGCCGAGCCGGTTTTCAGTAAGTTCACAATTTCCGCTCCGCCCTTGCGCGTGCGCGTCACAATCGCATCGAGTTTATCTTTCGCGATCAGCTCGGGGAGAGGAATGCCGGCGACAGTCGAGTAGCGCGTGAGCGGCACCATGTCGTCGCCGTGTCCGCCCAGAACGAACGAGTGGACGTTTTCTACCGACACGTGCAGCTCTTCCGCCACAAACGTGCTCATGCGCGCCGAATCCAGCACGCCGGCCATGCCAATCACGCGCGCCTTGGGAAACTTGCTGATCTTGAAGGCTGCTTGGGCCATGGCGTCCAGCGGATTCGTAACCACGATCAGGATCGCTCTCGGTGAAAGTTTTACGACAGCCTCGACCACGCCTTTGATCACATCGTAATTCGCCTTCAGCAAATCGTCGCGGCTCATTCCGGGTTTGCGCGGAAATCCGGCGGTGATCACGATGATGTCGCTATTTTCGGTGCCACGGTAATCGCCGGTCGCTGTGGAAATTCCCGCCGCGCGCGCGTCCGAGCCCATGATCGGTCCGGACTCGGCCATGTCCAGCGCTTTCCCCGCCGGGACGCCGTCCAAAATATCGGTCAGCACCACGTCCGCCAGGCCGGCATCATGAATCCGCTGCGCCGTGGTCGAACCCACGAACCCTCCGCCCACCACCGTCACCTTCTTCCGCATTCCAGTCTCCCGATTGGATTGAATTCCGTCCGGCTCTTTTCTGGCTATGGCTGTTTTCAGTCTCCTGCGCCTACTGCAGCTTGCATATTTTCGATGATCGCCGAAGCGTACTCGGAGGTCTTCAGCTTTTTCGCGCCGGGCATCAGGCGCTCCAGATCGTAGGTCACGCGCTTCTGCTGAATCGTCCGGGCGATGCCGTCTTCGATCAAGCGCGCGACCGGCTTCCAATCCATGAAATCAAACATCATGGCGCCGGAGAGCATCACCGAACTCGGGTTAATCACATCCTTATCCGCATATTTCGGAGCTGTGCCGTGGGTGGCCTCGAATACTCCGAACCCATCGCCGATATTCGCTCCGGGAGCCATGCCCAGCCCACCCACCTGCGCGGCGCAAGCGTCCGAAAGATAATCGCCGTTGAGGTTCGGTGTTGCGAAGACCTGGTATTCATCGGCGCGCGTCAGCACCTGCTGGAACACGGAATCCGCGATGCGATCGTTGATCAGGATTTTTTTCTTCCACTGGCCGTTTCCATGCGAGGCGTACAAAGTGTCCAACGCGCGTTTCACTTCCTCGTAAACCTGTTTCCTGAACTCATCGTTGGCTTGATCCAGGCCGGGCTCGATGGACGCGGCATTCTCCTCGACCGTCATGTTCGGGTGCTTATCCTTGTTGTCCAAAATCCAGCTCTCGCGCTCGGTTACAATCACGCCGCGAAATTCCTGCGTGGCCAGCTCGTAGCCCCAGTCGCGGAATGCGCCCTCGGTGAACTTCTGAATATTTCCTTTGTGCACCAGAGTCACTACGGCGCGCCGGTTTTCCAGCGCGTGCACGATCGCGCGCCGCACCAGGCGCTTGGTGCCCGTCGGAGACATGGGCTTGATCCCCACACCGGAATCTTCGCGGATTTTCTTCGAGGTGCCCTTGAGCATTTCGTTGTTCAGGAAATCGATGAGCTTTTTCACTTCCTGCGTGCCGGCGCGCCATTCGATTCCGGCGTACACGTCCTCGGTGTTTTCGCGAAAGATCACCACGTTCATGCGTTCTGGCTCGCGCACGGGCGAAGGCACGCCCGCGAAGTAACGAACCGGGCGCACGCAGGCGTAGAGGTCGAGCACCTGGCGCAGGGTGACGTTCAGCGATCGTATGCCGCCACCGACAGGAGTGGTGAGCGGACCTTTGATGGCTACACGGAAATCGCGAATCGCCTCCACGGTATCTTGCGGAAGCCATTCCTGGAATTGGCGATAGGCCTTCTCTCCCGCGAAAATTTCCAGCCATTCAATTTTGCGCTTTCCGGCAAACGCTTTTTGCACGGCCGCATCGAACACGCGCCGCGAAGCAGCCCATATGTCGCGCCCCGTGCCGTCACCTTCGATAAACGGAATCACCGGATGATCCGGCACACGAAACACGCCTTCCGCGAACTCGATGCCCTGGCCATTTGCCGGCACCGCCACGCCGTTATAAGCAGTCTTCATGGTTTCCCAATTCTCCCTGGCATCCTCAGCTGGCGCCGCAACGTGCATTTCCGGCGTCAATTCCGAACCGATAACCTTAGCACAATCGCTGCCAGCCGGACACCAACGTTGCCGGAGCGGCTGCGGGAAATTCGCGCGCGCCAGGGATTTGAATTGGTAGCAGCGCACGATCGTGCGCCGTTGGTGGGTCGGCTGTCACGGATGGCCGTCCCACTTGGCGGGACCGCCGCTACCAAGGCTTTGCGCACTTCTCCGGGAACACGAAGATTTTACGGGCGAGTTCAGAGGATAGAGTTGCATCGCGGTAGTATTGTTTCAGAATGGAGCTGGTCCATGTCATCAGGTCCGGATTCGCGGTTTGGAATTCCGACCAGCTCTGCGCTTGGCCCACGCGTTTCATTCGCTCGTGAATTAGCAAGATGTACGCCCAGGTAATCGTCTCGTGGTACAGGCCGGCCTTGCCGTGCGCCTCGGCGTAGCGTGTCAGCGCCGCGGGGAATCGGCCGAGCACATCCAGCACGGGATACTTCGACAGATACAAGAAGGCGATTTGGATGTGTACGCTGTGGCGAAGGGTTTCCAGGGGCAGGGAACTGTCTTCAAATTGCCCAAGCAACTCGTCGTCGTGATTAGCGCTCATCACGCACTCCTGTTTGCGCCTCTTTCCGGTGCGCCAACCAAACCATAACGGCCATCGCAAAGACCAGCAGGCCGCCGACATCGAATTGCCCCTGCAGCGCGTGAAACAAAATGGCGAATGCAAATACCGCGAGCAGCAGGTAGCTTCCGGCGACATTTACCACCGGCGCCAGAAACATGATGGCCGCCACAATCTCCACGCTGGCGAGCACCAACCGGACCCCGACGTGCACGCCGCTATGGCCCGAGTCCGGCATCGCCTGCATCCTGGCGATGGTCGCGCGCAGCAATAAACACGATTCCCAGAGCACCACTACGCCGAGAACCCAGCGCAGGCCCGCGATCGCGTGTTTGGTGGTCCACTTGGTCATTTGGAACCCTTCGCCTTTTTGCGGCGCCGCACATGCTTGGAACCGCCGGCGCGGCGCGAGGCTATTATTTTTGGCTTCTGCGCGGCGGCGCGCGCTTCGATCAGGCGATGGCTGGCGCGAAAGTCAAGGTCGAGGCCGTAGAATTTCTTCAATTCCTGGATGCGTCGGCGCGAGGGCTTCTGGAACGGCATTTTGCCGTCAAATGCGTGCAACACAATGCCTTCCAGCAGGTCGCCGAGGGTCAAATCGTGATACTCCGCCAGCGCCTTGAGCACCTTGAGGAGCCGCTTCTCGATGCGCACGCCCGTCTGCACTCGCTCGACCACAAATTGTTTATGATATTTCTTTGTTCTCATGTGGTACCAATGTACCACGGTACCCATCCCGAGTGCAAAGCGTTTATTGAACTGCCGATTTCAATGTTTCGACAAAGATTGATCCGGCGATGTAGCGCGCCGGTAAAAAGAGTCTTGCCCGACGCCGCTCTGGAAATTCGCTGCTCTCGCAACCGTTGTTGACGCATGCTGTCGTCGCGCATAGCATCATGAGTGAAAGCAATCGGGGAGGCTGCCATTCGAAATCACCGGGAACACTTCGAGAAATGCCGCTACTTGCCGCCAATGCTGTGCAGCGTGCTCCTGCTCGCGTTGCTGATCGTGCATTCGCCAGAGCGCGCTCATGCCGCCGTCGCGGAATTTGCCGCGCAAAAACAGGCGGAGGCGAAGTTCCAACTGACCAGCTCATCCTTCGCCGCCGATAGTGGCATCCCCGCGCAATACACCTGTGCCGGTGCGGATGCTTCCCCCGCGTTGGCGTGGACAGAACCGCCCGCTGGCACGCAGAGCTTCGCGCTGATCGTTGACGATCCGGACGTGCCAAAGAAAACCGTGATTCACTGGCTGCTGTATGATCTGCCGCCAGCGACGCGCGCCTTGCCCGAGGGCGTCCCCACTCAGGCGAAGCTTCCCGACGGATCGCGCCAAGGCAAGAACGATCACGGCAAAATCGGGTACAGCGGACCGTGCCCTCCGCCGGGCGCGGCGCACCACTATTTTTTCAAGCTGTACGCGCTCGATTACAAGACAGGCGTGAAACCGAAAGCCAAAGTCGCAGATGTGGAAAGCGCCATCAAAGGCCACATTCTCGCCGAGACCGAGCTGATCGCGCGCTTCCAGCACTGAGGCGTTCTCCTGCGGCCGCGCGTGCCGATGCAGATGGCTAAGTTTTATTTATTGGTTCGATTTGAAATTCTTTGCCTTGCCTGGACATTTTGGGACATTTTGGGATTTGACGCTCAGAAGCCTGCGCGGTACCCTACGCTGTTCAAAAATGCCGCTGAACCTGCAATTCATTCGCGATCCATCCCATGGCAAGGAGCCTCATGACAACCGATCTGCGTAACTTTCTTGCAATTCCCTATGAAGAACTGGAAGAACTGAATCTGAAGGCCAAGGCGCAGCGCATGAATCGCGTGGCGCCGCACAAAATTCAGGAAGAGCGCATCAAGTACCTTACCGACGAAAAGCGCATCAAGGCCGTCACCGTGCTCTTCAGCGACCTGGAAGGCCGCCTGCACATGCTGGATTACGACAAGAAATTCTTGGTGAAGAGCTGGGACAACTTGACGTTTGATGGCTCGTCCATCCGGGGATTTACGGCGCAACGCGAAAGCGATCTGCGCCTGGGGATGGATTGGAGCGCTTTTTACTGGGGCCCGGCGGACGTATTTGGTTCGGGCAAGGTGCTGGTGTTCGGCGAGGTCATAGATAAGGACGGCTCACCCTACAGCGCCGACATCCGCGGCGTGCTCAAAACATTTGCCGCGCAGCAGCACAAGGACGAAGGCTACACGCTCAACGCCGCCAATGAAATTGAGGGTTTCCTGTTCAACGGCGCGGACGCCGAAGCGCGTTACAACGAAACCGGAAAATTTGATTACGTAAATACCGGCGGCTACTACCATTCGCTGCCGGGCGATCCGCTGCGCACGTTTATTGATACTTGCGCCGAAGTGCAGCGCGCCATGGGCTTCCAGAACGAGAAGGATCACCCGGAAGTCGCGCCTTCGCAGTTCGAAATCAATTACGGCTATGGCGAAGTAGTCGCCGCGGCGGACCAAATCCAGCTTTACAAATTGATTTGTCGCCAGGTCGCGACACGGATGGGCCTCACCGCGAGTTTCTTGCCGAAGCCAGTCGTCGGCGTGAACGGCAATGGCATGCACACCAACGTTTCCGTCAGCAAGGGCGGCAAGAACCTTTTCTGGGATCCCAAGGGCGAGGAAAAGTTGAGCAAGGCCGGCTGGTCATTTATTGATCGCATTCTTACGCACGCGAATGACGTCTGCCTGATGCTTAATTCCAGCGTGAACGCCTATCGCCGCCTCGACCCGCACTTCGAAGCGCCCAACCAGATCAAGGCTTCACCTGTGGACCGCGGCTCGATGATCCGCATCCCCATCGGCAATGAGAAGAGTATGCGCGTGGAAGTGCGCTCGGTGGCGCCGGACGCGAGTCCTTACATGGTGATGTACTCGATCTTCAAGTCCGGGCTGGATGGCGAGACCGCGAAGATCAAAAATCTCCGTCAGGCTGAGCGCTATTTGCCGGACAACATTTACACTGCCATCGAACATTTCCGTAAATCGGAGTGGACCTCGAAAATTCTGGGCGAAGACGTGAAAGGCCGCTACGCGGATTTGAAGCAAGCCTCTGCGGATCGTTGTTCGCGACTGCTGGGCACGTTCGTCAAGGCTCCCGAAGTGCAATACCACCACGAAGTCTACAACCAGTACCTCTGGAACCAGTTCTAAGATTCGGACGCTGTCGCTAGTTTTCGCAAAATGGCAAAACGCCCTGGCCTAGAGCCAGGGCGTTTTGCATTGGCGCGTTCCAGTCTACTTCACCAGCAAGTCCGCAGCGGCTAGAGGACAACCGCTAGCTCCAGTTGCACGCCGGGATGCGCGAGGTCCAGCAGGTAGTACACGCCATTTACGTCAACGATGTACACATCGTCGTTGTAGCCCCAGCCTGCGGGCCAAGCCTGCGCGATCACAAAGGAGTAGCCGCCGTACTGGAATCGCGGGCGGCCTTCGACGATCACCGGATGGCCAACGTGGAAGGTGTGCTCGCGGCCGAAGTGTTGCCGGTACTTGTCGTCCGGAATTCGCCCGCCGCCCGATTGCGGAGTGCGCTTTGCGTCTTCTGCTCGCTGCGGATCTTGTTTGTGTTCCGTGTCCTTGGGCGGCTTGGCGGCTTTGTCGGGCTGCGCACGATCGTCAGGAGTCTTGGGCGGCTCGGCTTGTGGCCGCTCGTCATGAGTTGGCTTGGCGTCTGGCGGTTTTGCGGGCTGGTCCTGCGGGTCGTGCTGTTCCTGTGCGAAGGCCGGCGCGGAAATGCCGAAAAGCAACAGCAGGGCCCCAGTTCCGATGAGCATGGCGTTCTTCATGAAATCTTCCTCCCGTTCGTTTGAACGTATTAACGGTTCTCGTTGCTGGCGCGCCTCAAAAGAGCGCGCGTTAGCAATGTAGCTGGATAGGCACGGCGACCGAATACGGTGGGGGCTGTATATTGCCGGGGAAATCGTGTTAGGTGGAATTGCAGTGCGAGCGGCTTCGGCACGCACGCGCGTGCGATTGCCGGCGCCTTGGTCGTGCAATCCCTTGTTTCGGGCTGGACTCTGGCGCGGGATTTAAGTCAATATCGGGCCTCAGTGCATTCGCACGAGGTTCGCCATGGACCCATCCCGCGACTTGGATCGCATCGTAAGTGAACTGAACGCACGTCCTGAAGCCGACGGCGACGAGACGTCGGACACGGCGCCGCTTGATCGCTGGCTAGCCGCGCTGCTCGCGAAGGGCGGCAGCGATCTACTGCTGGTGCCGGGAGCGCCGGTCAGCATCCTGCAGGAAGGCGGCGTGCGCAATCTCGAATCCGAGCCGCTGAATGGATCGGAAATCGAAGCGACGGTGTTGCCGGCGCTGTCGCCCCACGCTCTGCAGCAGTATCGCGCCGGACAAATCGCCGATTCTTCCTACCGCATCGCGGGCCTGGGCCGCTTCCGCATCAATCTGCACCGCGAACGCGGCCACGCCGCCGCCGCAATTCGCGCGTTGCCTTCGAAAGTCCCGCAATTGAGCGAGCTGCACCTTCCAGCCCCCGTCGAGTCGCTATCCCATTTGCAGCGCGGCCTCGTGCTGATTGGAGGACCTGCCGGGTCCGGGAAATCCACCACGCTCGCGGCGTTGATTCATGAAATCAACCGTCGCGACGCGCGGCACATCGTCACCATCGAAGATCCCATCGAGTACGAACACACGCACGTACGCAGCGTGATCGAGCAGGTGGAAATCGGCACGGACGCGCCGGATTTTCCCAGCGCGCTGCGCGCGGCGTTGCGCCAGGCCCCGGACATTATCGTTGTCGGCGAAATGCGGGACATCGAAACCATGCAAATCGCCGTGGCTGCGGCGGAAACCGGCCACCTGGTGCTCTCGACGATTCACACCACCGATGTGTCTTCGACGGTCTCGCGCATCTCCGATTCTTTTCCCATCGAGCGCCAGAACACCATTCGTCAGGAGCTGGCCATGGCGCTCACCGCGGTGCTCACGCAGATTCTCTTGCCTTGTAAGACGGGCGGCCGGATGCCGGTCGCAGAGTTGCTGATGATGAGCTATGGCGGGCGGCAGCATATTCGTCACAACGCGCTGCAGCATTTGCATCAGGAGATTACGTTAACCAAAAAAAAGGGTTCGTTCTCAATGGAGGAATCGCTGGTGAAGCTGGTGAGCCAGGGATATATCGATCGCGAAGACGCGCTGCTTTGCGCCATTCACCCCGACGATCTGGAAATCCTGCTGAAAGCCGAAACGCAAGCCCGCGCCGCGCGCCCCTAGGCATTTGCGAAGAAAGACGTGACGCCTTGGTAGCGGTGGTCGTCAGAGCCCCAGCAGTGACCGTCGCGCCACCGCTGGCGCACCAAAGTGCACCGGTACGAAGGCCAGGTCCAAGGCGCGCAGCTGGAGCTGGCGGCTGCAGATTCCCAAGCTTGGCTGTCCTGGCCGGCGGCGCTTGCGCCCCGCCCTGGTCGTTCGTGCTAATTCCGCGGCCTAGTCGTAATACTCGGAACCCAGATGGGTGATCAGATCCTCGCCCATCATCCAGCGCAGCGTATTCTTCAACTTCATCAGCTGAATGAATAAATCGTGCTCGGGGTATAGCTCCTTCGCGCACATCGGCGACTTGAAATAGAAGCTGAGCCATTCCTGAATGCCGCGCATCCCAGCCCGTTGTGCCAGATCGAAGAACAGTGCGAGGTCCAACACAATCGGCGCGGCCAAGATCGAGTCGCGGCACAGGAAGTCAACCTTGATCTGCATCGGATAGCCAAGCCAGCCGAAGATATCGATGTTGTCCCAGCCTTCTTTGTTGTCGCCGCGCGGAGGATAGTAGTTGATGCGGACTTTGTGGTAGACCTTGCCGTACAAATCAGGATACAAGGCCGGCTGCAAAATGTATTCCAGCGCGCCGAGCTTTGATTCTTCCTTTGTTTTGAAAGAGCCGGGATCATCCAGCACTTCGCCGTCGCGATTGCCCAGAATGTTTGTCGAAAACCAGCCGTTCAACCCGAGCATGCGCGCTTTGAATGCCGGAGCGAGCACGGTTTTCAGCAAGGTTTGGCCCGTCTTGAAGTCCTTGCCGCCGATCGCCACGTTCTTGGCCTTGGCATATTCCTCGAGCGCCGGAATATCCACGGTCAGATTCGGTGCGCCGTTGGCGAAGGGCACTCCTTCGCTGATGGCCGCGTAGGCGTAGAGCATCGAAGGCGCAATCGCCGGATGATTGGCGCGCATGCCTTTTTCGAACGACGCCAGGTTCTTGTGCACGTCCTCGGCTTTCAGGAACACTTCCGTCGAGCCGCACCACACCATCACCAAGCGGTCCAGCTTGTTCTTTTTCTTGAACTCGCGAATGTCCTCGCGGAGTTGCTCGGCGAGATCGAATTTCGTTTTGCCCTTCTTCACGTGAGTGCCGTGCAGGTTCTTCACGTAATTCTGGTCGAACACCGCCTTCATTGGCTTAATGCCCTTCAGAAATTTCTCGGCCTTGTCGAGATCCTTGGCCTCCAGCACGCCGGCCTTTGCCGCGGCCTGGTATGCGTCGTCCGAGAAAACATCCCATCCGCCAAAAACGATGTCGTCGAGCTTTGCTAGCTGCACAAAATCTTTGATCTTTGGCGTGCGCCCATCGGTTCGCTTGCCTAGCCGAATCGTTCCCAATTGCGTCAGCGAGCCTACTGGCACCGCGTGCCCTCGCCGCACCAATTCCACTCCCGCCATGAAGGTTGTGCTCACCGCGCCCATTCCGGGCGTCAGTACTCCCAGTTTTCCCTTCGGCGGAACCACATTTACAGGCCTGCGCATTCGAATCCCCCCAGTTCGTTTCCTAGATGTTGAAGATGATTAAAGCGAGAGCCGCGAAAAAGTTCGCGCCATCTGCCGCCGGCCTGACGCCGTCGCCGCCTTATGCCGGCGGCGGGTCCAGGAACCTGCAGTTTCTTTCTTGCGCGGCAGATGTGTCGTCGTCCCGAACGCGCCTTGCCTCTAGGCGTGCGAAACGCTCAGAACAAACAATTTATCATGCGGCAACGGGCAAATATTTGCAAACTGATTTCCCACCACGCCGAAAGTGAATGCGGCTGGAAAAATGCTTTGTGCGGCGAATACGAATCAATACAGAAAGCGAAACAAAGGCGGGAAGGGAAGAACGGCAGCGAGCGAGTGCGCGTTCCGTCGGAAGTTATTTCCGGCGGAACAGGTTGGAAATCTCTCCGGAAACGGAGAGGAATACTAGTACCGCAAATGCTCCCATCATGCAGAAAGCGATCATCGTGTTCTCCGGCAGCGCCTTAACCCAATCTGCAATAGGCAAACCACATGCCAGTCCTGCGCGAGGGATATCCCTAGTATTTGCAACGCCCCGCGGCTCGGCTGGGTGCCCGTCGTGCGGATTTATGGTCAAAAATGTGGGCCAAGGATCACAATGGGTCGGGCTTTCCGGACAGGCGTGGACTACAGCGCAATCCTAGAAGGCGACGCCGCAGAGTGCGCCGCTACAATTTTTCGATGTGAATGGAACCGTCGCCGGAGCTGATTGCCAGCGTCGGTCCACCGGCATTCAATTTTCCGCGCACGGAAGAATGGCTCAGCGAGCCGGAAACCTGAATCGGAATGTCCAGCGTGATGCTGCCATCGCCGGTATGCGCATCGAGTGTCGCGTTCAGATCGCTAGGTACGCGCAGCGTGATATGCCCATCGCCGGAATGCAGGCTCCAGCCGTTTGCGACTTTCGATCCGCTCCCCGCTTGCGCCTCGATATTTCCGTCGCCGGTCTTCAGCGCGAGCGCGTCGAATCGCCCGTCAATCCGCAGATTGCCGTCGCCCGTGTTGGCATCGAGCGAGCCGTCGAAATTGTGCCCTTCGATGTGGCCATCGCCAGTGTGGATTCGTATGTCGCCCTTGATGTTGCCGGCCGTTACGTTGCCGTCGCCGGTATCGAATTGAATTTTGCCGGAAACTCCCTGCGCCGTCACATTGCCGTCGCTGGTACGCACGTCCAGATCCAGTTCGCGCGGCACGCCGACTTCCACGCGCAAGGACCGATGATTTCCACCGAACATCGAAAAGCCCCAATGCGGCACCTTCACTTCGATCGAAACGCTGTTGCCCGATTGGCTCTCGATGATCTGCACGTCGTTCGGACCGATTTTCCACCCGTTGGCGGTGACGCGCGCGTCAATCTGGTGCTGGTCCGTACCGGTGACGATGACATCGCCGTCGCCGGTCATCACGTGCAGGTCCGCGCGGCCATTTACCTGGTAGGTTTTTGACCACTGGTCTGCGCGCACTGGCATAGCGCCAGCCGCGATGGCGATTCCTGCCAGCAGTGCCGCCGTCGCGAAATTTCGTACCCGCATCGTAATCGGATTCTTCGCTCGATTCGAGGTTCGATTCATCGTTCGCTCCGTGGCATTACATTGCTACCTTCACTAGGAGATACGTCAGGCCTGCGAAAAATGTTCCGTGCCCCGACTACGCGGACTTCCGCTTCGCTGCCTTACCTTTGGCAGCCCCCGGCTTCGCGCGCAGGGAAGCCAAGAACTGCTCGGTCGGCAAAGTGTTGACCACATCCTTCTTCTCCACCCACCCGCGCCGCGCCGTGATGACCCCATACTTCATCAACGGAAAATGCGCGAACGAGTGCGCGTCGGTCGAAATCACGATCTTCACTCCGCGCTCCTTCGCCATCCGCAGATGGACGTCCTTCAAGTCCAGCCGGTCCGGAAACGCATTGCATTCCACCACCACGCCGTGCGCCTTCGCCGCGTGCAGAATTCTCTCCATGTCGTAATCAAACGGATCGCGCCGCAGCACCAGCCGCCCGGTAGGGTGCGCCAGAATCTGCAGGTACGGATTTTCCAACGCGGCCAGAATCCGCTCGGTCATTTCCGCGCGGCCTTGGTTCATATAGGAATGCACGGACGCAACCACCACGTCCAGCTGCGCCAGCACTTCGTCGTCCAGATCGAGCTTGCCGGTCTTCAGAATGTCGACTTCGATCCCGGCGAGCAAACGAATTCCCGGCACACGCTCCTGCGCCGCGCGAATTTTCTTAATCTGCTCGAGCGTGCGTTTTTCATCCATGCCGTTCGCGACGGTCACGGCCTTCGAGTGGTCCGTCAGCGCGATGTACTCGTAGCCGAGCTTCTGGGCCGCTTCACCCATTTCCTCGATGGAATTGCGCCCGTCCGAAGCGGTGGTGTGCATCTGCAAGTCGCCGCGAATGTCCGCGAGCTTCAGCAGATGAGGCAAGGTGTGATTTTCCGCCGCGGCGATTTCGCCGGTGTTCTCGCGCAGCTCCGGCTCGATGTAATCGAGACCCAGCTTTTTGTAGATTTCTTCCTCGGTCTTCCCGGCGACGAACTTGCCACCCTTGAGCGTGGTCAGCGCGTACTCGTTCAAAGTCCAGCCCATCTCGCGCGCCCGGCCGCGCAGCACCACGTTGTGTTCCTTCGAGCCGGTAAAATACATGAGCGCCGCGCCGAAGCTATCCTTCTCCAGCAGGCGCACGTCCACCTGCAGGCCATTTCCCAGCAGCACGCTCACTTTATTTTCACCGTGCGCGAGCGTCTGATCGATGCCGGGATATTTCAGAATGTGCGCGGCCACTTCGTCCACGTGCTTCTGTTTATCGTGGCCGGGCCGCAGCGTGACCAGCAAGTCGAGATCGCCGATCGTTTCTTTTCCGCGCCGCAAGGAGCCGGCGGGCGTCACCGACTCCACAACTTCCTTCACCTTGCCGATGTAGCTGACCAGTTTTTGCGCTTCTTCGTCCGCGACGTCCAGCTTGAAACGGCCGGAAGAGCGCTTCGCAAGTTCGGTGGCCTTCAGAATGTTGGCTTCGGTTTTTTCGCCGAAGCCTTCCAGGTCGCGGAGCTTTCCTTCGCGCGCGAGTTTTTCTACGCCCTCGACCGTGGCGACTTTGAATTTTTTGAACAGGATTGCCACTTTCTTCGGGCCCATGCCCTGCAGATGCAGCAGATCGAGCAGCGTCAGCGGATATTTCTTCAATAATTTCTGGCGCAGGCTGTAATCACCGGTTTCCAATACTTCGCGAATGTGCGCGGCCATGCCGTCGCCCACGCCGGGAAGTTCCTTCAGCTTGGCATCGTCCTTGGCCAAGTCCTCGATGCGCTCGTGGATGCTATACAGAAGCTCCGCGACTTTCTCGTAGCTGCGGTACCGCCCGATGATTGCGCCATCAATCTCGAGTAACTGTGCTGTTTCCTGCAAAATCTTCGCGACTTCTCGATTTTCCATGTGCGTTCCTGGTGGCTGGATTTCGGTCCGAGATTTTACTTCTTTCCGAGGCGGAACTGAAAGGGGAGGATGTGCAGTAGCGCCGGCGTCCCGCCGGCTCTTTTCCTCAGCTATGTTTGGGCGAAGATTTCTTTGGCGCGTGCAATGTCCTTCAGCACTTGCTCGCGTAGCGCTTCTGGGCCGGAAAACTTCTGTTCGTCGCGGAGGCGTCGCAGGAAACGCACCTTCATCGGACCAGCGGTGAGCGCCTCCGCAAAATCGAAAAGATGCGATTCGATCGCCAGGCGCGTGCCATCAAAAGTCGGCCGCACCCCGACGTTCGTGACGGAGCGGTACGTTCCGCCAGGCAGCACAGTTTCGGTGGCATAGACGCCGGTCTTGGGCAGCGTCTCCTGCTCCGTCGCAAGATTCAGGGTTGGCACCACCAGTTTCCGTCCTTGTCCGGTGCCCGTGCGTATCTCACCTACCAGGGCAAACGGCCGCCCCAGCAGCCGCCGCGCGTCTTCGACGCGCCCCGAGCGTACCGCCTCGCGAATCGCCGTGCTGGAAACGACGTCTCCGCCATCGATCACCGGACTCACAATGACCACTTCAAATCCCCAGCGCCGCCCCAATTCCTTTAGCAACTCTACGTCTCCCAACTGCTTATGACCGAAGCGAAAGCTTGCGCCCACCAGCACTGCGCGCGCTCGCATCGTATCCACCAGATATTCTCTCGCAAAATCTTCCGCACTGGCCTGAGCCAGAGTCGCGTCGAACTGCAAGACCATAGCCGCGTCAATTCCCATCGCGGCAAAATCAGCGAGGCGCTGTGGAAGCGTTTCCAGCAGGGAAGGGGCTTGTTGCGGGCGCAAGACGCGGGTTGGATGCGGGTAAAACGTGAGGACTGCGGGCAGCAGTTCCTTCCGCGCATCGCTGCTTCCAGCTGCGACGCGCTCCGCCACCTCGCGCAGAATTTTCTGATGCCCTACGTGCACGCCGTCGAAATTACCGATCGTCACGGCCGTCGGACAGCGGGATTGCCCGAAACGCTCTTCCCATTCAGCGGCGGAGCCGAGAGCGCAAAAGTCAGCGCCTGCGTGGGCGCGCGCCGGCAAGTCGGAAAGAAACTTCAGCGCGTCTTTCGTCAAATGCGACAACATTAAATCTCTACCTCAAGTTTCAATCCGTCGTAGGCGAGCTGCACGCCCTTCGGCAATTGTGCGTTGGCCGCTTCGTGCCCCAAATCGTGGCAAATATGCGTGAACCAAGCACGCTTGGGCTGCAGCTCCCGCACCAGCTTCAGCGATTGCTCCACGTTCGAGTGCATCGGATGCGGCGTGTAACGCAAGGCATCCAGAATGAAATCATCCAGCCCCTGTAGCAGCGCCTTGGAACTTTCCGGCACCGCGCTGAAGTCCGTAAGATACGCGGCCTTGCCAAAACGAAAACCCAGCACCGGCTGCGGCCCGTGCTGCGCTGGCAGCGGGGTAATCCGCAGCCCGAATAATTCGAATGGCCCGTCAACCGTATGCATCTGCACCGCCGGAACCGAACTCTCCGTTGGCACATCGTTGAAAACGTAAGCGAATTGCCGCCGCAGCGTTTCCTGAGTGCTCGCCGACGCGTAAACCGGCACGACGCCGCGCTGTTTCAAGTTGTAAGGACGAATATCGTCGAGCCCCAGGATGTGATCGGCGTGCGCGTGGGTATATAGCACCGCGTCCAGCCGGTCAATTCTCTCGCGCATGGCCTGAAATCGAAAATCCGGCGTGGTATCAATCACCACGACGCGGCCGCCGTATTCGAGCAGCAGAGAAGGCCGCGTGCGCTTGTCGTGCGGGTCCGCGGAGTCACACACGGCGCAATGACACCCGAGCGTGGGAACGCCCATGGACGTGCCCGAACCGAGTACGGTTAATTGCAGGGAAGCCATGGTCTGGTGGGATGCTGCAAAGATGGCTCTCGATTCATCCGGGGAAGCCCGGCGGCCGCGCCGCACCGCCCGGCGAATTTACTGCGACACGAATCAACCACGCACGACCGCAGCCGCTTACTTCGCCTTGGCCTTCTTAGCCATCTGTTCCGCGGCCACTTTGGAAATTTCCATGAACGTCAGCTTCAGGCTTCCGATCACTTCGATCAGCAGATTGTCATCGTCCTTGGACAAATTCCCACGCGTTTTTTCACGCAGTGCATCGAGCATGTCGATCACTTCGCGCGCCCCTTCGAGATCCACGAACGCTTGTCCCGTGCGCGGGTCGGCCATGCCGCCGAGCATCGCCGCGGCGTTGCGCGTAAGAAAATCAATCAGCATCTGGAAGCTGCGCGAGGTAGGATTGATCTCGCCACTGTCCTGCGCATCGGCTGCTGCATCTTCGGGCGTCACTCCTGCGAGAGCCGTTCCATTTCCCGCCGCGCTCAGAGCCTCGGCGTTTCCCGCGATCGCACTCCCGGTCTGCGCTGCTACGGCTTTGCCCGCCGAAGAAGCCGCAGCCGCTTTAGCCTTTTCCTGCGCCTGCGCCGCAGCCTTTTTCTCCGCCGCTTCTTCATTGCGACGCTCTTGCTCCACCACGTCCTTGCGTAATTCGCCGTCTTCGCCAAACAAGCGGCGATCTACCACTTTGAATGTCTCTTCGTGCTTCGAATCCGCCACGGCAGGTATCCTTGGAGGTGCTCCTGAAAGTTACAAGCAAGTTTAACATCCGCTTCCGCCCCGCGACAAGCCGCAGCAGCCGGCACACCGCGCGAGCCTGCGTTGCGCTGCATTTTTCCTGTTGACACGCTTCTGGTCATCTGTTACAAGATGTAGCGCTACAATGAAAAGCACACAAAATACGCGCCCCCGCAACCTTGGTGAAGTCGAACAGATGGTCATGGATTACGTCTGGTCGCACGGCCCGGTTTCCTCCGAGGCCTGCCGCGAAGCGCTCGCCGCGCGGCGGCCGATGAAGGAATCCACCATTCGCACCGTGCTGCGCCGCTTGGAGGTGAAGGGCTACGTTGCGCACGAGATCAGCGGCCGCACTTACATCTACCGCGCCGCCGAGCCGCGGCAGAATGTGGCGGTGCGCGCCGTCCAGCACATCATTGACCGCTTCTGCGGCGGCTCGGTCGAACAACTGGTCATCGGCATGGTGGACAACGCCGTGCTCGACCGCCGCCAGCTCGAGCGGCTGGCACAAAAGATCGCCGAACGCAAAACCAGTCAGCGGAAGGAGGCGAAGCCATGATCGTCAGCCCCGTGCTCGACGCGTCCGCGAATTTTGCAGCGCATATCTTGCAGCCGGCCGCGCGCTCGCTCGCGTTTGCATGCGTCGCCGGACTGGCTCTGGCAGCGTTTCGCGTGCGCAGCATTGCGCTGCGCCTGGCGATTTGGCGCGCGGTACTGCTCGTCGCGCTCGCGATGCCTCTGCTCGGTTTGCTGCTGCCGCCGCTTCCGGTATTCGTGCCGCTGGCTGCGAAGCTCATGCGCGCGCAGCCGCCTGCGGAAATCGCGCCGTCGCGTAAGCTTCCTTCACGCGCGATAATCGTGAATCAGGTAGCGCATTCGAATTCGACGAAGGCCGGCGCATTCAGCTATGGCCAGCACGCGTCGGACACAACGGACGCGGCGGACTCGACGGCGGCGCCCCAGTCTTTCGACGCGCCCCGCGGAAGCACGCAACCCCCTCGTCCGTTTCCATGGCTGGCGGCCCTTGCAGCGATTTATTTCACCGTCGCAATCTTTATGCTGATTCGTCTGACGCTCGGTGTGATCCTGGGCCGGCGCCTGGAAAGGGAAGCGCAACGAATCGAAGACTCCAGCGCTCTGTCGCGCCTGCACTTCTTCGCTCGTGCGGCAAGTCTGCGCGCACCTCCTCGCTTGGCGGAATCCGAGTTGCTCTCCGTGCCGGTGACGTTTGGCGTGCGCCGTCCCGCGATTCTGCTGCCAGCCGGATGGCGCGAGTGGGAACCCGCTGAACTCGACGCCGTCCTCACCCACGAAATCTCGCACGTGGCTCGCCGCGACGCGCTCGCGGAACGGCTTTCCTTGCTGCATCGCGCAATTTTCTGGTTCAGCCCTCTCAGCTGGTGGCTCGCGCGCCATCTGGCGGATCTCGCCGAACAGGCCTGCGACGATGCTGCTCTGGCCGCCGGCGCCGACCGTACCCGCTACGCCGAAACTTTGCTCGGTTTTTTCGCAGCGCTCGAAGCCGCGCCCGGCCGCGTGTGGTGGCAGGGTGTTTCGATGGCTAGCGCGGGGCAAGCGGAAAAGCGCGTCGATCGAATTCTCGAATGGAAGGGGAGTGTTGCCATGCGCCTGAAGAAACCTGTGGTGATCGCCTACCTGCTGCTGGCGGTGCCGGTCGTTTGCCTCATCGCGGCCTTCCGGCCAACGATCGTGAACATTCATTCCGCGGCGTCGCAGCAAGCTGCGCCACCAACGACGCAGCCTCCGGCGATTCCCTCCGAGCAGTCGGTGCAGCCGGCTGCGACGCCTGCTCCAGCTGCCGCGCCCGCGAACGCCGCGCAGCCATCCGCCGCTCCGGTCTCTACGCCGAGCGCCGCTCCCAACGCCGCGCCTGATCCCACGCCGCTCGCGCCCCTCGCTCCGGAAGTGTCGGTGCGCGTCGTCGTACCCGCCGTCTCGGTGGCCCCGGTCGTCGCGCCGGTGGTCCGGGCTGTTCCCATCGTCCCGGTGCCTCCCGTGGGCGGGCCAGTCAGTCCGGTGATTCCGGTGGTTAGCGTACATCCATTTCTGTCGCGCGTTCTGCAATCCACCACCAACGTGAGCACGATCGGCGAGTATGACGACGACACCTTCGCGATTGTTTCCGGCAAATCCTGGGTGAGCGTTTCGTCCAGCAGTTACTCGCTGCATACGGATGCGCCTGGCGCTCCCGCCGACTCCGACAGCGGCTCCGGCTTCGTTCCCTCGCTGCGCCGCAATTTCCCGGGTGATTTCATCTGGTTCATTCGCGACGGCAGGGCTTACATCATCCGCGACCCTGCGTCGATTAAGCAGGCCATGGATTTGTTCGTGCCTGCGCAGCAGCTTGGCCGTCAACAAGAAGAGCTGGGCAAGCAGCAGGAAGCTCTGGGCGCGCAGCAGGAAGCTCTTGGCGCAAAACAAGAAGCGCTGGGTGAGCAGATGGAAAAAGTCCGCGTGAAAATTCCGGACATGACCGCGGAACTTGAGAAACTCCAGGCGGACCTGAAAAAACTGGGCACGGACGGTACACCGGACGACCTGGGCCGCATCCAGGAACGAATCGGCGAAATCCAGGCGCGCATCGGCGAATTGCAAGCGAGTGCTGGTGAGAGACAGTCAGAACTCGGCGAGAAGCAGGGCGAGCTAGGCAAACAACAAGGCAAGCTGGGCGAACAACAGGGAAAGCTCGGCGAACTACAAGGCAAACTAGGCGAGCAGCAGGAAAAGGCTTCGAAGCGAGCCACGCGTGACGTGAAAAAGCTGCTGGACCAAGCGATCGCCAGCGGCTTGGCCAAGCCCGTATAAAATAGCGAACTCACTTTTCGGCATCTTCGTTCAGCTGCGTCGTACGCGTGCCGCGGTGTTAGCTTGGGTTTTCTCTGCGCACTCTGCGCTCTGGCTACTGCGTCCTGTGCGTTAAATCTTCTGCTTTCGTCTGGCCGCCGGGATCTCATCCAGCTAAGGGCGCCCCAGCAAGTAGGAAGGATGTTTCCGCCCGGTGGGCACGTACAACTGCTCATGCGTGAAACGAAAGCCCAGCTTGCGCAAAAGTCGCTTCGAAGCCGCGTTCTCTGGATGATGCCCCGCAAAGAGCCCCTGCACGGCCAGCACATCGAAGGCATACTGAATCACGGCGCGTCCCGCCTCGTCCGCCAATCCCGTTCCCCAAAACTCCGCGCGAAGATGCACGCCCATTTCCAGGATTCCTGCGGAGTGGTCGTGCGGTCGCAGGCCCGCGCATCCCACGTGTTCGTTTGTCTGCCGGAGAAATACCGGCCAGTACTGCACGCCGGACTCTTCGCGCGTGCGCAGTTCGGTGTTCAGCCGCTTCGCAACATCCACATCGGAAAACGGCCCGCCAATGAACGCAGTCACGCGAGGGTCTCCCCACAAAGCCAGCGCCAGAGGCAAGTCCGCCTTGGTCCAGTGACGGAACCCGAGCCGCAGTGTAGTAAGAAAATAGCTTTCCGTCTGTGCCATTCCGCCCTTTGCTTCGGCCTAATACCAGATTACGATTACGACTTCTGCGCCGACGGGTAATGTACAACCCGGCCGCAGCCAGCCGCAATCCTCCGCGCAGTTCCTCGCCTGCATAATTGTGCCGTAGACTTTCTCGGGGTCCTCTGCGCTGCGGGCTCCGCGTCGTGTGCGGTAGATCTTTGCCTTCGAGCGAGCCTACTCGCAAAATCCTGCAACGTGCGTTAGTCTGATGCATCGAAGAATTATTGCCATTGAGTCGCTAAGGAATTCCATGCCTCGCGCCAAGACAGCAAGTCGGAAAACCCGCGCGCCGCGCGCCAAGCCGGCACCGAATTCAGGCAAGCTGGTTCCGCCAACAAAACCCATCGCGATCTACCACGAGCACCCGCGCTGGTTCGTCCCCGTTTTCGCGGAATTGGACCGTCGCGCCATCCCCTACGTCCGCCTGGACGCTGCGCGCCATCATTTCGACATCTCGCCGAACGGCCACGAGCCATACGGCCTGGTTTTCAACCGCATGAGCCCTTCGGCATGGACGCGCGGCAACGCCCATGCGATTTTCTACACGCTCAGTTATCTGGCGCACCTGGAAGGGCAAGGCACGCGCGTCGTGAACGGCAGCCACGCATTCCGGATGGAAACTTCGAAAGCGCTGCAGCTTTCTCTGCTGCAATCGCTCGCCCTGCCGCATCCGCGTTCGGCGGTGATCAACCATCCCTCGCAAGCGGTCGCCGCGGCAAAAGATCTGCGTTTTCCGATCGTGGTGAAGCCGAACATCGGTGGCAGCGGCGTGGGCATCGTGCGGTTCGATTCTCCGGAGCAGCTGGCATCCGCCGTACAGAACGGCGCCATTCAGCTCGGCCTCGATTCCACCGGCATCGTGCAGGAATTCATTCCCGCGCGCGGCGGACACATCACGCGCGTCGAAACTCTCGGCTACCAGTATCTCTACGGCATAAAAGTTTTCACCTCGGGCGAAACCTTCGACCTGTGCCCGATGGACATCTGCAAGACCACTGACGGCGCCGAAATTAAAACCGCCTGCGTGGTGGAAGGCGCGAAGACGGGATTGCGCGTCGAAGGATTCAAGCCACCCGCGAAGGTGATTGCCGCGACTGAAAAGATTTTTCGTGCGGCGCAAATCGAAGTGGGCGGTCTGGAATACATCATTGACGACCGCGACGGGAAGCTCTATTACTACGACGTGAACGCGCTTTCGAATTTCGTTTCTGACGGGCCGCGTATCGTCGGCTTCGATCCCTTCGCGCGCCTGGTGGATTACCTGGTGAAGGAGGCGCGCTGATGCGTTACGGCTACTGGCTCCCCGTCTTCGGCGGCTGGTTGCGCAATGTCGCGGACGAACAGATGCCGCCCACGTGGGACTACGTCTCGCGCCTCGCGCGCCGCAGCGAAAAAATCGGTTACAGCCTCACCTTGATTGCCGAATTAAATCTGAACGACATCAAGGGTGTGGATGCGCCCTCGCTCGACGCCTGGTCCACCGCCGCGGCGCTTGCGGCCGTCACCGAATCTCTGGAATTGATGGTCGCCGTGCGGCCCACTTTTCATCTTCCGGCGCTGCTCGCCAAACAATCCGCCAATATTGATCGCATCAGCAATGGCCGGCTTTCGCTCAACGTCGTTTCCTCCTGGTGGGCCGAAGAAGCCAAAAAATACGGTGTGCAGTTTGATCAGCACGACGATCGCTACGCCCGGACTTCTGAATGGTTGGACATTGTGGACGCCGCCTGGAAGCAGGACCATTTTTCCTACGCCGGCAAATATCATTCGGTGCAGGATCTGGTGCTGCAGCCGAAGCCGGTGGCCAAGCCCCGGCCCACGATCTATGCCGGTGGGGAATCGGAAGCGGCGAAGGAATTGATTTCGCAGAAGTGCGACGCCTTTGTGATGCACGGGGATTCACCGGCGCGCGTCGCCGAAAAAATCCGCGATATGTCCGAACGCCGCGAGCGCAAAAAGTTGCCGCGCATGCAGTTCGGTATCGCTGCCTACGCCATCGTCCGGGACAGGCAAGAAGAAGCCGAACGGGAGCAAGCACGCATCACCGACGTGCAGCAGAACGCCGCCGGCTACCAGAATTATCAGCAATGGCTCGCGAACACGCAGCTGGAACAGCGCGTCTCACTCGAAGAATATTCCGTCTCAAATCGCGGCCTGCGTTCTGGGCTGGTCGGCACGCCGCAACAAGTGGTCGACCGCATCGGCGAATTCGAACGCGCCGGCGTGGATTTGCTGTTGCTGCAATTCAGCCCGCAAGCCGAAGAAATGGACCGCTTCTCCGAAACTGTCATCCGCCCCGCCACAGCCCACGCCGCCAGCAACTAGTTGTTGCGCCGAAGCTTTGAACCCGCAGCGCTCATCAGGACTTACCCTTGCAAGCGCAAGATTCATATGAATCCGCAATACAATAAAGCCGGACTGCTCGCACTGGAGGGTATATGCGTGTTCGATTGCCTCTGCCGTGTACTGTATTCCTTTTAGCCGCGCTCATCGGTCCACAGACAGGGAGTGGAGTCGCACAGGAAAAAGGTGCCACGCCACCTACCGCTCAGGATTTGGCGGGAGTATGGATCGGATTCGACGATGATCAGCTTACTTTCACGCGGCTTGATCTTCGTGCTGACTCGACCGGATTCTGTGCCCGCGTGTCTCCCGCCGACACAATTTTGCACGATCGGGGTGTTCACGCTTACCGAATCACGAAGTGGGACGTGAGTGGCTGGAATATTGAAATTCACATGTCTCCCCTATCCGATGCGATAGGTGTTCCGATTGTGAAGGGCCGTATTGGTTTAGCCTCACTCAGACTAACGATTGGCGCCCCGGAGAACGGCGGTTGGCGAGAGGAAGCCTTGTTGCATCCAGAGTCTCGGATAATGATCTCCAACAAAGAGACGAGGGACAGGATCGATGCGGCAGAGAAAAACTGATCACTCGAGGTGTAGTCGCGTTATCAAGCGGATTCAAATGTCCCGTTGCCGGAAACTGACCCACTACGCGGCACACGCGTCCTTGTCTGGAATCTCTGTTCCCTGTAAATTGTTGTGTCGGTAATGAAGAAACGCACACCACGCAAGATCTCGAAGCGCCCGCGCCAGCGACGCGGCCTCTCGCCGCGCATCTCCCTGAACCGCCGCGACAAACTGGCCGGCGAATGGTTTGCGAAGCTTGTCGCGCTGCAAGCCCGGCTGCGCGCGCCAAATGGGTGCCCGTGGGACCGCGAACAAACGCACCAATCGCTGCGCAAATTCCTGATCGAAGAAACATACGAAGTCCTGGACGCGATGGAATCATCCGACCCGCACGAATTCGCGTCCGAACTGGGCGATCTCCTGCTGCAGATCACGTTCCACTCGATCCTCGCCGAAGAAGCCGGCGCGTTCACCATTTCGGACGTGATCGAATCCATCCACGCGAAAATGGTCCGCCGCCACCCGCACGTTTTCGGCGACGCGAAAGCGAAAGACTCCGCCGCAGTGCTCAAAAATTGGGAACAGATCAAGGCTGCGGAACGCGCGCAAACAGACGGCAAGGAAGGGCAGGCGCCCGAGGCGCTCGAGGTGAACGATGCGAACGCTGCGAACGCTGCGCCTGAGTCCATACTCGCCGGCGTCCCGCGCTCGCTTCCGGCAGTCCTGGAAGCCTACCAACTCACGCGCCGTGCCGCGCACATCGGTTTCGACTGGGACAATCTGTCGGGCATCTTCGAAAAACTCGACGAGGAGAAGCACGAAATACTGGCATCGCTCGAAACCGCCGCGCCGCCAACCGTACGGGCACGGCACGCCGTGCTCGACTCAGGGCACCTGGAAGAAGAAGTCGGCGACCTGCTCTTCGCCGCGGTAAATGTGGCGCGCTTCCTCGGCGCCGATCCCGAAATCGCGCTGAAGAAAGCCAATCGCAAGTTCCAAGCCCGTTTCCAGTGGATGGAAGCAGCCGCAAACGCCGGAGGTCAGCGCCTGGCCGACCTGCCGCGCGAACGTATGGAAGAATTGTGGAATCTCGCAAAGCTCCAACAACCGCTCGAGGCCGCGCACACCAAATGAACGCATCCGCCGAAACTCCGTCGCCTGCGGCGCAGGAAATCGAAATTCGCAACTGCGAATCGCTCGCAGAATACGAAACCTGCGTGCACCTGGAAAAACAAATCTGGGGCGAGCACATAGCCGTTCCGTCGGCGATCTTCGTTGTCGCGCACCACACCGGTGGCCAAATTTTTGGCGCATACCACGGCCACAAAATGGTCGGCATGACGCTTGCCCTTGCCGGCACGCGCGGCGGAAAACCGTTCCTGCACTCGCACATGACCGCCGTGCTGCCCGAATATCAAAATCTCGGTGTTGGCCGCCGTCTGAAATTCTTCCAGCGCCAGGATGCGCTGAAGCGCGACATACGCCTGATCGAATGGACGTTCGATCCGCTCGAACTGAAAAACGCGCACTTCAATTTCGTGCGTCTGGGCGCCATCGCCCGCCGCTACATTCCTAATTGCTACGGCGTCACCGAAAGTCCGCTGCACGCGGGGCTGCCCACCGATCGCCTCGTCGCGGAATGGTGGCTCGATTCCGATCGCGTGAAAAATATCCTGGCGGAAAGTCCGCTGCCGGCCGTTGCCGCCACGCAAACTATTTCGTTGCCTGCGACTCTTGGTGAACTTAAAACTCAAGATCGCGAATCCGCCGAGCGGTTGCAATCCGAAACACGCGACCACTTTCGCAAATTGTTGCATCAGGGATTCATCGCGACGTCCGTCGAGCGCCGCGGCGAAACCGTTGATTACATTCTGGAACCCGCAGCTTCCATCGCGGGCCTGCGTCTGCCAGAATACCGCCCGGAAGAATTCGAAGACTAAACACCGAAGCCCAAAGGCCCCAGCCCACATGCGCCTGCGTAAAATCACTCTGCGCGAAATCCATATGCCGCTCATCGCGCCCTTCCAAACCAGCTTCGGAGAAACATCGTTGCGGCGAATTCTGCTTCTCGAAGTGGACGCCGACGGCACAACCGGTTGGGGCGAATCCACTGCAGGCGAGGACCCGTACTATTCGTATGAAACAGTCGAAACCGCCTGGCACATCATCCGCGATTTTCTGTGGCCCATCTTGAAGTACAAGGAATTCAATTCCGCCGCTGAAGTTTGGGACCTGCTGGCCCAGGTGCGCGGCCACAACATGGCCAAAGCCGCCCTGGAAACGGCCATCTGGGACGCCGAAGCAAAACAAAAAAATCTGCCCCTCGCGAAATTGCTCGGCGGCACGCGCGACGAAATTTCCTCCGGCGTTTCCATCGGCATCCAGGCCGATATCGCAACCCTCCTCGCCAAAGTGGAAAAAGAACTGGCCGCCGGCTACCAGCGCATCAAAATAAAAATCAAGCCTGGCAACGACGTCGCCCCAGCCCGCGCCCTCCGCGAAAGATTCCCGCGCATTCGTCTAATGGTCGACGCCAACTCCGCCTATCGCCTGGAAGACGCGCCGCTGCTGAAGCAGCTTGACGCTTTTTATCTGATCATGATCGAACAGCCGCTGGGGCACGACGACATCTACTCGCACGCCGCGCTGCAGCGCCAGCTCGATACTCCCATCTGCCTGGACGAATGCATTCACGATATCGAACACGCTCGCGCCGCCATTGAAATCGGCGCCTGCAAAATCATCAATATGAAACTGGGCCGCGTCGGCGGCCACAGCGCCGCGCGCCGCGTCCACGATCTCTGCCAGGCGAAATCGATTCCAGTCTGGTGCGGAGGCATGCTGGAATCCGGCATCGGCCGCGCGCACAACATCGCCATGTCCACGCTGCCGAATTTCACGCTGCCCGGCGACGTTTCTGCCAGTCGCCGCTACTGGACCGAAGACATCATCGAGCCGGAAGTCGAAGTCACAACAAAGGGCACCATAAAAGTCCCGACCGCGCCGGGCATCGGCTACGCGCCGCGCCTCGAGCGCATCGAATCGCTCACCAAGCGCCGCGAGGTGTTCGATTGAACGCCCGAGCCGGCAATTGACCTCGCCCGCCACCGCAGCGGCGAATCCCGAGCCGTCGCGCCCCAGCAAATTAACGCTGGCGTTCTGGCTGCTGATGATGCTCGTGTTGTGGTCCGGCAACTACGTTGCCGGAAAGATCGCGTTGCGGACACTTAACCCGGTGACGCTCACCTGCCTGCGCCTGCAACTCGCCGCGCTCATCATGCTGGCAATTTATTTTTCGCGCCGCGAACGCCAACCACTCAAGCTGGCCGATGCGTGGCCTTTTCTCTACCTTGGATTCTTGGGAGTCGTGGTCAATCAGGGCCTCTTTACGGTAGGCTTGAACTACACCACGTCGAACCATTCCGCCGTGATCATCGCAGTCGGCCCGATCATCATTTTGCTGCTCGCGCGCGCAATGAAACTGGAAGCCCTCACCGCCGCGAAAGTCGTCGGCATGGCCATCTCGTTTATTGGCGTGTACCTGCTCGAAACCGAACACGGCTCGCCCGCGCATTCGCCATTCCTGTTTGGGGATCTGATCACCTTTGGTGGCGTGATCGGCTTCTCCGCCTACGCAGTGCTCGGTAAGCGAGTGGCAGCGCAATACGACGCCATCGCCATGAACACCTTCAACTGCGTCGCTGCCGCCCTGCTGCTCTTGCCGCTAACGATTCGCCAAGCGGTTCATCTCGATTGGCACGGCGTCGCGCTCAGCGGCTGGCTCGGCATGACCTACATGGCGGTGGGAAGTTCCGTCGGCGCCTACACGATCTTTTACTGGGTGTTGCGCTACATGACTGCATCGCGAGTCGGCGCCGTGAGCTATTTCCAGCCAATCGTCGTAATCCTGCTGTCGATGGCCTTCCTGGGCGAGCGCCCATCCCGCATGCTTCTGGAGGGTACCGCACTGGTGTTGGTAGGCGTCTTCCTGGCCGAACGCGGCAGATCCTGAGCGGCCGCACCGGCCGCGCCGTTCCTGTATGCCGTCGCCTTTTCTTCGTCAGTGTCCGGGGGTTAACTCTCCTAAACTCTGACACCGCACCCAGACCCAAGCTCCGCACACCTGTCCCGAAGTTCAGCCGAAACTTTTTCGAAGCGCCCGTGTTGTACCGGCTGAGGGCAGGCGTGCGGAGTTTCGCCAGATGCGCGATTGGCTGAAGGTGAAAGACTTAACCAAATTGCAACCAACCACGCTCCATGCGAGTCTAATTGATGTAGAATGGCCTCGGCGTTCCGGCCGCCCGCACAGCTTGGGAAGTTGTTGGGTGGAGGTAACAACCATGAACAGGTCCGCTTATCTTAAGATTTTCTTCACGGCAGTCGCTTCGATGGCGCTACTTTGCGCGCCGGCTGCATTTGCGCAGCGTGGTGGCGGCGGTCACGGCGGTGGCGGAGGCGGCGGCTTCCACGGCGGCGGTGGT
>Ga0210394_10000687_pt1 | contig 65127 bp, 62 predicted proteins | sample IncBWC12MmetaG_FD_160121 | JGI IMG/M metagenome (GOLD analysis project Ga0210394, IMG submission 160121) | Forest soil microbial communities from Barre Woods Harvard Forest LTER site, Petersham, Massachusetts, United States - Inc-BW-C-12-M | ecosystem: Environmental > Terrestrial > Soil >...
AGCTGCTGCGACTGGTATCGGAGTTGGCGAAGTCCGGCATGTTGGTGTGACCGAGGATGATCGCTCCCGCGGCGCGCAGGCGCGCGACGATCGTGGCATCGCGCGGCGCAACCAGCTCGTGACCTGCAACGACGAACCCCTCCCAACCATCGGTCGTCACCTTGCCCTGGATGCTGGTGTTGGCCTTGATGACGATGGGCACTCCCCACAGGGGGCCATGGGCCGCGGTGCCCGCCGCGTCCTCGCGAGCCGCCAGCGCACGCGCCTCGGTGTCGAACACCTGTTCCATCGGTTTATAAACGCCGTTGTACCGGGCGATGCGCGCCAGATACCAGTCGACGACCTGTGACACGGTGTACTTGTGCTCGGCGTAATAGCGGTGCAGCTGCGGGATGGTGACCTCGATCAGGTCGCGATCCATGGCGCTGGTCGCAGGTGTCGCAGGTGTCGCAGGTGTCGCAGTCTGTCGCGCGGATACAAGCGACACCAGCGCCAGGGCCACCGCACACGCGCCGAGCAGCCGCTGAAGGATTGGGGATTTCACAGCCGGCGAGCCTTTCGAGCTGGAAGGATGGGGTCTTTGGCGCATTAGCAACAAGCGCGCCCGACGTTTTGCGACTTGCATCTGCCTATATAATAACGTAATAACACCACGGTGCCGGTGAGCTGTGCTCATGCAGGCAACAAACCGAATAAGGGGAGCGACACCATGATCTCGAGAACGGCAGGAATGATCGCGCCGGCGATCGCGATGGCATTGGGGTTGGCGCTCGTCGAGGGCGCGTACGCCGCCGACGCCGCGAGCAGCGACGCCGGAGATCAGCTCGCCGAGGTGACCGTCACGGCGGAAAAACGTACCTCCACCGTGCAGGATACTGCCGCGAGCATCACGGCGGTGTCGTCAGAAGAGATCGCCGACCGTGGCATCGTGGACTTCAACTCCCTCGCCCAGTCGGTACCCGGCATCTCGATGCGCACGTCCGGACCGGGGCAGACGGAATTCGAGATGCGCGGCCTGAACTCCGCTGGCGGCAACACCTCGCAGGTCGGCTTCTACCTCGACGAAACGCCGCTGTCGTCACCGGCCTCGGCGCAGCTCGGCAAGGAGGAGATCGACCCCACTCTCTACGATCTCAACCGAGTCGAGGTGTTGCGTGGTCCCCAGGGCACCCTGTACGGCTCGAGCTCCATGGGCGGCACCGTCAAGCTGGTGCCCAACGCTCCGCAGCTCGGCACCTTCGCAGCCTCGGGCGAGACCGACGTGTCCTACACCGGTTCCGGCGGCAGCGTGAACGAGAAGCTCAACGGCATGGTGAACCTGCCAATCGGAGATACCGCGGCGTTACGCATCGTGGGATCACAGCTCTCTGACAGCGGCTGGATCAAACGCCTCGTCATCCAGGACGGGGCGGTTGTACCGGACGCGGGAACCTTTCCGTTCGTGACGCGACCGGCGAATTTCTACACCGCGCCGCTGCAGGAGGAGATCGACGGCGCGAACACCACCACCATCTCCTCGGCGCGTGCCTCGCTGCTGTGGCAGCCGGTTGACAGCCTGTCGATCACGCCGATGGTGATGTGGCAATTGACCCAGCAGGGTGCCCCGGACGCCGTCGACGTGAATGGCAATCCGACCCACCCGAGCGTGCCGAGCACAGAGGCTCACTGGGAGATCTTCGATTCGGCCGAGCCGCAGCGCGACCGTTTCACGCTCGGCAGCCTGAAGATCGAATACCAGACCCCCTGGGGCTTCCAGATCACCTCGGCCACGGCGGACTGGAACCGCAACACGCTGGTGTCGTCGGACAGCACGGAGGAGAACGCCGCCCCCTTCGGCTTTCCGCAATACGATTTTGGTTGCGGGCCGGCCGGCTGCGCGACAGAGCCGCTCGGCATCGGCCCGTCGGGTCCGGCGCCCAATGGACCGTCCGTGACCGAGAAAGACTTCACCCGCCAGTACAGCGAGGAGCTGCGCTTGACTTCGACCGGCACGGGTCCCTTGCAGTGGCTCGTCGGTTACTTCTACCAGGACCTGTATTCCGAGTGGGACGAGTGGGCCATCGCGCCGCAGGCGACGCCGATATTCGGCGGCCCCAACCTGTACGTGGACTACCAGCCGCAGACCATCGTACAAAACGCGCAGTTCGGCCAGCTCTCCTGGGAATTCCTCCCGAACCTCACCGGCACGGTCGGTCTGCGCCACTATCACTACAGCCTCGCGCAAACCAACCAGGAATTCGGGGTGTTCACCGTTAACGGCGGCATAGGCAACACCACGCCATTCAACACCCAAGCGTCAAACAGCGCGAGCGGCACCGATCCGAAGTTCGATCTGAGCTACAAGGTCGACAAGGACGTCCTGCTCTATGCCACGGCCGGCAAGGGCTTTCGCCTCGGTGGCGTGAACCAGCCGATTCCAGTGGCGACGCCCGGACCCGGGGTCAACTCGGTGCTGGCGGGCAACGAGTGCGGTCTGCAGGCAAAAGTCCTGCTCAGCACGTCCTGCAGTCCCGGCGTAGCCCCCGGGCCCGGCTTCGTGCTGTTGCAGGCGCCCGCCACCTTCGGCTCGGACTCGGTGTGGAACTACGAGATCGGCGAGAAGTCCGCATTCTTCGACCATCGGCTGATCGTCAACGTCTCGGCTTACTACGAGCGCTGGACCGACCCGCAGCTCGCGACCAACCTGGCGGGATTCGGCATCACCGCCAACGGTGCCAATGCAACCATTAAGGGCTTGGAGGCGGAGCTGCAAGCGCTGCTGAGCCGGGAGTGGACCCTGGGGCTGAACGCCGGCTACACCGACGCTACCTTCGACGCGAACAGCAACATCACCGGATACCCGGAAGGGTACAACGTTCCTGACATACCGAAGTTCACGGCGTCGGGGACTCTGCGCTGGAAGCACCCGCTGACCGGCGATCTGTCCCTGGTCGGGTCACTCGAGGGAGACTACGTCGGCACCCGCACGGATGCACCGTACGGCGAGACCATCACGGTCCTGAATATCAACACGTATCTGATCCATCTGCCGTCGTACTTTCTGGCCAACCTGCGCTTCGGAGTGGCCGGCAGTAAGTGGACCGCGATGGCCTACGTGAACAACATCACCAACGAGCGTACGGTGCTCGACCCGCAGCCGCAGATCGACCTGCAGATGGATGCCTTTGTACGCTACCTGGTCAATCGGCCGATCACCGCAGGTATCGATATCGGCTACAAGTTCTAACATCCCTTAGCCGACAATGGGTGGGAGCGTACGCCGCTAGAGGATGTAGCGGCTCAGGTCCTCGTCCTTGACCAGCGCACCCAAGTGATCATCGACGTACTTCGCGTCGATGACGACCTGTGCCGCGTCGTTCTCGTAGGAGACCGTCTCCAGCAGCCGCTCCATCACCGTGTGCAGGCGCCGCGCACCGATGTTTTCGGTGCGCTCGTTGACCTGGAAGGCGATCTCGGCGATGCGGCGCACGCCCTCGGGCTCAAACTGTACCTGCACGCCCTCGGTCGCCATGAGCGCCTGATACTGCGTGGTGAGCGAGGCGTCGGGCTCGGTGAGGATGCGCACGAAGTCGCCCACCTTGAGTGAATCGAGCTCGACGCGGATCGGCAGCCGGCCCTGCAGCTCCGGGATCAGGTCCGAAGGCTTGGACATGCTGAAGGCGCCCGAGGCAATGAACAGCACGTGATCGGTCTTCACCGGGCCGTACTTGGTGGCGACGGTGGAGCCCTCCACCAGCGGCAGCAGGTCACGCTGCACGCCCTCGCGCGATACGTCGGCGCCGATGGTCTCCTGGCGGCGCGTCACCTTGTCGATCTCGTCGATGAACACGATGCCGTTCTGCTCGGCGTTGGCGAGCGCGCGGATCTTGAGCTCGTCCTCGTTGATGAGCTTGCCGGCCTCCTCGTCGGTTAGCAGCGTGAGCGCCTCGCGCACCTTCACCTTGCGGGTCCGGGTGCGGTTGCCGCCCAGGTTCTGAAACATGGACTGCAGCTGCTGCTGCATCTCCTCCATGCCCGGCGGCGCCATGATCTCGACGCCGGCCGGCATGGCGCGCAGCTCGACCTCGATCTCGCGGTCATCGAGCTCGTGCTCGCGCAGCATCTTGCGGAACTTCTGGCGGGTCTCGCCGTCGCGGGCGGCGGCCGGCTCGTCGGTGGAAAAGCCCATCATGCGCGGTTTCGGCAGCAGCGTATCGAGCACGCGCTCCTCGGCGGCATCGAGCGCGCGCTCGCGCACCCGGGCCATCTCCTGCTCGCGCGTCATCTTCACCGCGACGTCGGCGAGCTCCTTGACGATCGACTCGACGTCGCGGCCAACGTAACCGACCTCGGTGAACTTGGTCGCCTCGACCTTGACGAACGGCGCGTTCGCGAGCCTGGCGAGGCGCCGCGCGATCTCGGTCTTGCCGACGCCGGTGGGACCGATCATGAGTATGTTCTTGGGCGTGATCTCCTGGCGCAGCGGCTCCTGCACCTGCATGCGCCGCCAGCGGTTGCGCAGCGCGATGGCCACGGCGCGCTTGGCCGCGTGCTGGCCGATGATGTGCTTGTCGAGCTCCTGGACGATCTGCCGGGGAGTGAGCGATGACATGGCGATCAGGCCCCGGCGCGCCGCGCGGCGTGCAGCTCTTCGATGACCACGTTGCGATTGGTATAGATGCAGATGTCGGCGGCGATGTTGAGCGCGCGCTCGGCGATGCTGCGGGCATCGAGCGACGAGCTCTCGAGCAACGCGCGCGCCGCGGCGAGCGCGTACTGGCCGCCCGAGCCGATGGCGGCGACATCGTAGTCCGGCTCGATGACATCGCCGTTGCCGGAGATCACGAACAGCTTCTCGGGGTCGCCGACCAGCAGCAGCGCCTCGAGCCGCCGCAGGTAGCGGTCCGAGCGCCAGTCCTTGGCCAGCTCGATCGCGGCGCGCGTGAGGTTGCCGTACTTCTCGAGCTTGCCCTCGAAACGCTCGAACAGCGTGAAGGCGTCCGCGGTGCCGCCGGCGAAGCCGGCCAGCACCTTGTCGCTGGCGAGGCGGCGCACCTTGCGGGCGTTGCCCTTCATGACGGTGCTGCCGAGGGTCACCTGGCCGTCGCCGCCCAAGGCGATAGCGCCGTCGCGGCGCACGCCGAGGATGGTCGTGCCGTGGGGATTGAAGTGTGAGTTGTCAGTCATGGGATGCGCCAAAGCCTCGGCCTTAAGGATGCGGGCAGGGCCGCCGCTCGAATCAGGCCTTGCGGCGCGCCCGTGGATGGGTAGCGTCGTAGATGCGGGCTAGGTGCTGGAAGTCAAGATGGGTGTAGATCTGGGTGGTGGAGATGTCGGCGTGGCCGAGCAGCTCCTGCACACCGCGCAGCTCGCCGCTCGACTCGAGCAGGTGCGAGGCGAAGGAATGCCGGAACAGGTGCGGATGCACCGGCACGTTGAGCCCCTGGCGTCGCGCCCACCCGGCGATGCGCACCTGCACCGCCCGCGCACCGAGCCGGCGGCCGTTGCGACCGACGAACAGCGCGCTCTCGTCGCGCTGCGCCAGCGCCGGCCGCTCGGCGAGCCACGCCCGCAGCGCCTGCACCGCCTGGCGGCCGACCGGCACGATGCGCGCCTTGCGTCCCTTGCCGAGCACCCGCACTACCTTGTCCCTGAGGTCGAGGCTGCCGAGCTCGAGGCCGGTCAGCTCAGCCAGCCGCAGCCCTGAGGAATACAGCAGCTCCATGATGGCGCGATCGCGCGCGGTGAGCGGCTCGGCCGCCGCCGGCGGGATCGCCAGCAGGCGCGCCATCTGGTCGGCATCGAGCGTACGCGGCAGCCGGCGCGGCGCCTTGGGCGCGCGCACGTCCTGGGCCGGATTGCCGCGCACGCCGCTGCGCTCACGCGCACCGGCGGCAACCGCGGCGGCGCGCTCGCGCAGGAGGAAGTTGTAGAAGCTGCGCACCGCTGACAGGCGCCGCTGGATGCTGCGCGCCCCCAGACCTGCGGCGTGCGCGTGCGCGGCGAAAGCGCGCACGTGCTGGCTATCGAGCGCGCCCCAGTCGCGCAGCCGCAGCCGCTCGCAGAACTTCACCAGTGCGGTGAGGTCGCGCGCGTAGCTCTCATCGGTGTGCGGCGACAGGCGCCGCTCGGCGCTCAGGTAGCGACGGAAACGCGCCAGCCATTCGAGCGCCGCGGGTGTCAGTCGCCGGCCCCCGCCAGCGAGTCGCCGATCAGCTCCGCGAGGCGCGCCAGGAACTCGGTGCTCATGCCGGGGTGAAAGCGATCGCGATCAGCCGAGCCGAGCGCCAGCAGGCCGAGCGCGCCCTTCTCGCCGAGCGGCACCAGCGCCACCGATCCCATCTCCAGCCCTTCGGGGCCGAACAGGAACTCGCGCTGCGAATCGCGCGCCTGGCCGCAGCGCGGCTTGCCGCTGGCGAACAGCGATTCGAAGGACTTGAGATTCGGGTCATCCGCCGCAAGCGCACGCACGAAGCGCGTTGCGCACGGATCGGGCGCCGCGCCGATCAGCACCAGCGCGGCGTGGAAGGCATCGAAGTCCTCGCGCAGCCCGCTCTCGATGCGTGCGAGAATCTCCCCGCGCGGCGCACTGCGCAGCAGCCGCCGCGTGAAGCGGTGCAGCCGCTCGGCGATGGCGTCGTTGGCGCGCGCCACGCGCACCAGCTCCGCCAGCTTGCCCTCGAGGCCGCCGAGCTTCTCGCGCAGCACCTCGATCTGCCGCTCAACCAGCGAAATGGCTGAGCCGCCGCGCGCGTGGGGCAGCTTCAGCCGCGCCAGCACCGCCTGGTGGCGCTCGAAGAACTCGGGATTGCGCTGCAGGTAGCCGGCGATGCTTTCCTCCTCGCTGTCGACTGCCGCAACACCACGCGCCTCTCTTGTCGTCATAGCGTTCTACACCTCAACCTGACCTTCGAAGGAGACTGCCGCAGGCCCGGACAGCCAGATGTGCGCTCCCGGCCCCTGCCAGTTTACGCGCAACTCGCCGCCCTGTACGGCCACGCGCACTTCGGGACCGAGCAGTCCGCGCCGCCGCCCGATGGCGACCGCGGCGCAGGCGCCGGTGCCGCAGCTGCGCGTCTCGCCCGCGCCGCGCTCGTAGACGCGCAGCCGCACCGCATCGCGCGCGACGATCTCGAGGAAGCCGGCGTTGACCCGCCGCGGAAAGCGCGGGTGGCGCTCGATGGCGGGCCCGAGCCGCTCGACCGGCGCGTCCGCCACGTCCGCCACGGCGAGCACCGCGTGCGGGTTGCCGAGGGACACCGCGCCGATCTCGAGGGTACGGCCGGCCACCTCGAGGGCGTAGGAGTCGGCCTCACCCGCAGCCTCGAAGGGCAGCGCGCGCGGGTCGAAGTCCGGCACCCCCATGTCGACCGACACCTCGCCGTCTGCCCCGATGCGCGCCGCGATCGGTCCGGCCGGGCTGTCGAGCAGCAGTGCGCCGTGGCGCGAGCGGCCGCGGGCGTGCAGCAGCGCGGCGATACACCGGGCACCGTTGCCGCACTGCTCGACCTCGTCGCCGTCGCAGTTGAAAACGCGGTAGAACACCGCCGCATCGGGCCGGCGCGCGGGCATGAGGACGAGTGCCTGGTCGAAGCCGATGCCGGTGCGGCGGTCGGCGAGCGCGCGCAGCCGCGCGGGCTCGAGCAGCGACTCGTCGGCGGGCGCATCGAACACAACGAAGTCGTTGCCGACCCCGTGCATCTTCGTGAAGGCGATGCGCATCAAGAGCGAAGCATAGCGGAAAACACGCCGCGCGCGCTGCGTGCCGCGGCGCGGCCCGGCGGCGGTGCGCGCACCGCTAATGCAGCGCCGCGCGTTCCTTGAAGATGCAGCGGTCCATCACCGTGAAGATGCCCGCCTGCACGGCGCGCTCGGCCGAGGTGGTATCGATGACCCCCCTCCTGCAGCCACAGCGCCGGGAGCTTCAGCCGGATGCAGTCGGTCACGATCTGCGTCACGTGCTCGGAACGGCGGAACACGTCGACGATATCCACCCGCTCGTCGGCGGCGAGCACTTCCGGCAGCTGCTCGAGCGTCGCCACCGCCGGCTCGCCGAGGATGGACTCGGCGTTGGGCGTCACCGGGATGATCCGGTAGCCGAAGCGCTGCAGGGCGCGGGCCACGCCGTGACTCGGGCGGGTGCGGTCGGCCGACAGACCGACGATCGCAATCACGCGCGCCTCGCGCAGCAGTCGGGCGATCTCCTGTGCCGGGGGGTTGGCGAACATGACAACTCCTTGGCCTTACGCGCCGCAGGCGTCTAGTCTAGCCGCTGATCACGGCTACGCTCGCGTAGAGACAGGCATGGCGGCTTTGAACCAGGACGAGCACAGCGTGCGCATCGAGCCGCACGCGCGCACCTTGCGCGTGGCGGCGGCCCACAGCGTGCTGGATGCGGCGCTCGCCGCAGGACTCAACCTGCCGCACAGCTGCAAGTCCGGCCACTGCGGCTCGTGCCGGGCGCGGCTGCTCGCCGGGGAAATCCGCTACCGCGGCGGGCGGCCGCTCGGCTTGAGCGCACAGGAGGAACGTGACGGCTATGTGCTGCTGTGCCAGGCACGCGCGCAGTCGGATCTCACGGTGCAGGCGCGGCTCATCGCCAGCGTCGCGGACGTGGAGATCAAGACATTGCCGTGCCGTATCGAGCGCCTGACGCCGCTGGCGGCGGACGTGATGCAGGTACTGCTGCGCCTGCCGGCGGTCGAGCGGTTGCGCTATCAACCGGGGCAGTATCTCGACATCCTGCTCGAGGGCGGCCGGCGGCGCAGCTTCTCCATCGCCAGCCCGCCGCACGACAGCGAGCTCATCGAGCTGCACGTGCGGCGCGTCAGCGGCGGGGGATTCACCGAGCGCTTGTTCGGCGCCGGCGGAGCACTGGCGGCCGGGTCGCTGCTGCGCATCGAGGGGCCCATCGGTCAGTTCAGCTACCGGCCCGGAGCGCTGCCGGTGCTGATGATCGCCGGTGGCACCGGTTTTGCGCCGCTGAAGTCGATGCTGCGCCACGTGCTCGAGGGCGGCAGCGGCCGCGACATCCACTTCTACTGGGGAGCGCGCCACGAGCGCGACCTGTACGAGGAGGCCCTGGTGCTCGAGTGGGTGAGCCGCTACCCGCAGCTGAAATTCACCGCGGTGCTCTCGGAGGCGAACGCCGCCGAGGCCGCGCACCGCCGCGTCGGCCTGGTGCATGCGGCGGTGCTCGCCGATCATCCGCAGCTGGCAGGCTTCGAGGTGTACGCCGCAGGTCCGCCGGCGATGATCGAGGCGATCCGCGCCAGCTTTCCGCGCCACGGCCTGCCGGCCGAGCGGCTGTACTTCGACTCGTTCGATTACGCGCCGGATGCGCGCACGGGGGCTGCTATCCTTGCCGGGCCGTCATGAGCGCCAGCGCGAAAGTCATCCACGCGGCGATTACCGGCTGGGGCAAGTGCCTGCCGCCGGCGGTGCTCACCAACCACGACCTGTCGACCATCCTCGATACCAGCGATGAGTGGATCGTGAGCCGCACCGGCATCCGCGAGCGGCGCATCTCGCACGTCGGACTCGAGGAGCTCGCGTGGGTGGCCGCGGCGCGCGCGCTGGCGGCCGCGGGACTTGCGGGCGCAGACGTCGAGCTCATCGTGTTCGGCACCTGCAGCCACGAGGACCAGGTGCCCAACATGGCCTCCGCCATCCAGCTGCGCATCGGCGCGCAGCAGGCGGCCGCCTTCGACATCAACACCGCCTGCACCAGCTTTCTCTACGGCCTGTCGAGCGCCACCGCGCTGATCCGTACCGGCGTGGTACGCAATGCGCTGGTGATCGGCGCCGAGCTCATCTCGCCATTCATGGACTGGAGCAACCGCGACGTCGCGGTGCTGTTCGGCGACGGCGCGGCGGCGGTGGTGCTGGAAGCGAGCGGACACGAGGAGGGGCTGCTCGCCGAGAAGCTCGGCTGCTACGCTGAGGCGCGCGAGACGCTGCGCGTCGAGGGCATGGGCGGCCGCTACGCCAATCGCGGCGTGCTGTACGGGGTGACCCGCTGGCAGTTCGCCGGCCAGGAGATCTTCAAGCGCGCGGTGCAGGGCATGAGCGGCGCCTGCGAGAGCGTCCTGCAACGCCGCGGACTGACCGCCGGCGACATCGACCTGCTGGTGCCGCACCAGGCGAACCTGCGCATCATTGAGGCGGTGGCGAGGCGCGCGCAGGTGCCGCCGGCGCGCGTCTATCTCAACATTCACCGCTACGGCAACATGTCGGCCGCCACCGTGGCGGTGGCGCTGTGCGAAGCGCTCGAGGAAGCCCGGGTGCGACCCGGCGCGTGGCTGCTGCTGCCCGGGTTCGGCGGGGGCTTGAGCTACTGCGCGCACCTGGTGCGCTGGGGCGAACGCGTCGCGCCGCGCGGCACGAGCACTGCGACGCTGCCGCACAACGACAAATCGGCGCTCGAGCTGCTCGCCGAGCTGCACGAGCGCAAGCTCAGGCCGCGACCGCCCGGGGTGCCGCCTTTCAGCTAGCGCCGCGCGCGCCGTGCAGCCTTCTTCTTTTTCTTCGCCGGGTCCTTGGCGCGCGATTTGCCGAAGGAGCCCTGGTAGATCTTGCCGCGGCGTGTTCGAGGATCGCCTTTACCCATGAGAATCGACTCCCTTCAGCCAATGAAAAAGGCCGGCCGCCGATGCCCTACAGGCAGTGGCGGCCGGCCCTGGCAGCCCGATCTTACCAGCGTTTCGGTGCACCGCCGCCGCGATTGCCGCCGCCGCCGCCGCCGGTGCGCTCCTGGGCCTCGTTGACGCGCAGCGGGCGTCCGCCGAGCTCCTTGCCATTGAGGTTCTGGATGGCGCGCGAGGCGTCGGCGCGCGACATCTCGACGAACCCGAAGCCGCGCGGACGGCCGGTGTCGCGATCGGTGATGATGCTCACCGACTCGACGGTGCCGTGCTGCGCGAACAGCTCGCGGACCTCGGCGTCCGTGGCGGAAAATGGCAGGTTGCCAACATAGATCTTCGTCATGCAATCAAACTCCTGAAACAAAAAGTACTAGCAGGAGTGCATACCGAAGATCGGTTGATTCGCGGGCGCACACACTGCCACCTGGTCGAGAACGATTCGGCTTTTCAGACTCGGAAGCCAACTCGCGATAAAAAAGCGGGCGGCAGGCGGCAGGAAAGGGAAAGGTCACGAACCGGCGCGCAAGATACCGCAGCCGGCGGGCGCAGCACAAGCCGCAGGTTGCGCCTCAGCGGACCGGGCACGTTCCGTGCAGCGATCCGCGTACACGATCAGCAGCGCCACGGCAAGCCCGGCGGCCACCGCACGCAACGGACGCGCGAAGATGAACATGCCGGCGACTGTAGGCCCGGCGCTCGCTGGGAAAAATAAGCTAATCACGAATTTATTGTTCGATAACTCCTTACAATAGATCGGTGGACCAACTCGCCTGCATGCGCAGCTTCGTCCGCGTGGCGGACCTGCACTCCTTCACCCGGGCGGCGGATGCCCTCGGCCTGTCGCGCGCGGTGGTGAGCACCCACGTGGCCGACCTCGAGAAGCACCTGCGCTGCCAGCTGTTCCATCGCACCACGCGCCGGGTGGGACTCACCAGCGACGGCGCGGAGTACCTGGCGCGCTGTCAGCGGGTGCTGGCCGAGCTCGATGCCGCTGACGAGGCGCTGCGGCGCACGCGCCTGTCGGTCCAGGGGCGGCTGCGCGTCGACGTGCCGGTGGTGTTCGGCCGTGCGCTGCTGATCCCCGCGCTGCCGAAATTCACCGCACGCTATCCCGAGCTGCAACTGGAAGTGCAGTTCAACGATCGCATCGTCGATCTCATCGCCGAGGAGATCGACCTGGTCGTGCGGGTCGGGACGGTGCGCGAGCCGCACCTGATCGCGCGGCGCGTGGTGACGACGCGGCTGCTGACCTGCGCGGCGCCTGAGTACCTGCGCGCCCATGGCGTGCCGGCCGAGCCCGAGGAGCTGCGCCAACACCGGCTGGTCGGCCATCTCGGCGCCGGCAGCCGCCGGCCGCAGCGCTGGCAGTTCCAGCGCGGCACGCAGCGCCGGCAGCTGCAGCTGCCGTTCAACGTGGCGTTCAACTCCGTCGAAGCGCAGATCCTCGCCGCCAACCGCGGCGCCGGCATCGTGCAGAGCATGGACCTGGTGGTGGCCGAGGCGCTCGCCGCGGGCAAGCTCGAGATCATCCTGCGCGAGTGGTCGGCCCCGGGTGCGCCCATCTCGGTGGTGTGCCGGCGGGCGCTGCGCGACTCGCCGAAGATCAGGGTGTTCGCCGATTTTGCCGCCGAGCTGCTACGCCAGTACCGCCAGCACGTCGACGCGCTGCTCGAGACGAGGCAGTAACGAGTGCGCGCCGGCGGTGCGCGCCGCGGCAACGCTAGCGGCCGGAGCGCGAGCGCCCGGCGAGCTCATCGAGCGCGCGGATCTGGAGCATGGTGGAGTCGGATTCGGGCAGCAGCTGGTTCGCCTGGCGCACGAAGGCGGGCACCTCGGCCGCCGGCAGCGGCGGGCTGATCAGGTAGCCCTGCGCGAAGTCGCAGCCGAGCTGGCGCAGCAGGTGCCAGGCCTCCGCGTTCTCCACCCCCTCGGCGACCACCTTCAGGCCCATGCTGTGCGCAAGCTCGATGGTCGAGGTCACGATAGTGACCGCGCCGCTGCCGGCCGAGGGGGAGATGAACGAGCGGTCGATCTTGAGCTCGTCGACCGGCAGCACCGACAGCTGCGACAGCGACGAGTGCCCCGTGCCGAAATCATCGATCGCGAAGCGTATCCCGGCGATGCGCAGCAGCTGCATGTTGCGCGCCGCCACCTCCGGCTGGCGCATCACCGCGCTCTCGGTGATCTCCAGCAGCAGCTCGCTGGGGTCGACCTGGTGCGCGCGCAGCAGCGCCAGGATCTGCTCACTCAGGTCCGGGTCGAGAATGTCGGGCGCCGACAGGTTCACGGCAAGGTCGAGTCCCAGCCCGAGGCGGCGCCATTCACCCATCTGGCGTATGGCGGCGCCCAGCACCCAGTTGGTGAGCGCGCGCGAGCCGCCGGTGCGCTCGGCCAGCGGCACGAACTCCCCCGGGGAAACGGCGCCGAGCTGCGGGTGCTGCCAGCGCACCAGCGCCTCGAGGCTGCGCACCGAGCGCGTGGCCATCGCGACCTTGGGCTGATACACCAGGCTCAGCTGGTCCTGATCGATGGCGCGACGCAGATCCGTGATGAGCGCCAGCCGGCGCCGATGCTGCTCGTCGCGACCCGGGCGGTACATGGCCACGCCGACGCGTGTCTCGTGCGCATCCTCGAGCGCCACCTGCGCGCGCTGCAACAGCTCGTCGCTGCTGCCCCCGTGAGCCGGGAACAGGCATACCGCGCACGCCAGACGCAGATCCAGGCTCACACCCGCCAGGTGGAAGCCACTGCGGATCACCGCGGCCAGCTGCTCGGCGTACAGCAGCGCACGCTCGGCCGTGCAGCCGGGCACCAGCACCAGGAATTGCGTCTCGCCGAGGCGTGCCAGCGTGTGCTCAGCGGCCACCGCCTGCTGCAGGCGGCGAGCGGCTTCGCGCAGCACCTCGTCGCCGACCTGCAGTCCCAGCGAAGCGTTGATGTCGCGCAGGTTCGAGATGTCGACCAGCAGCAGCGCTGCGCTCGAATCGGGCTCGGTCCGCGCGGCACTGATCAGGCTGTCGAGTCTCTCCTTGAGCAGCGCGCGGTTCGGCAGCTGGGTCAGGGGATCGTGCTGTGCGTGATAGGTGATGTCCGCTTCGCGCGCGGCGATGTTGCTCTGCATGGCGTTGAAGGTCGCCGCGAGGCTGCGGAACTCATCCCCGCCGGAGACATCGACCGTCGTCTCGTAATGTCCGCGCTGGATACGTTGCGCGGCACGCACCAGCTCACCGATCGGACGGCTGGCGCTGCGGCCGAGTAACGCGCCGATCACCGCAGCAACCAGCAGTGCGACTCCGTCGATCTCGAGCATCGCCTTGCGCAGTTCGAGGTAAGGCGCCAGCACCTCCTGCAGTGGCTTCAGCAGGATCACGTCAACCGAATCGCCGCGCCCCGGCAGGCGCCGCGCGAAGCTCAGGTAGTCGGACGCAGCCAGGTGCGCGATATGAGGAGTGTCGCTGGCCTCCGGGACGGTCAGCAGCGCAGCGCTGCCGACCGCCGCCGCTTCAGGCGTTGCGGCAACCCGTGTCAGACCACCGGAACCGTGCGTGACGATGGCAACCTGCGAGCCGACCAGATCGCGAATGCGTTTCGCGAGGGAATCATCGACCACGAAGCCCATCGCGACCCAGGCGATCGTGTCCGGGGTGCGTACCGGGGCGATGAACAACTGGTAGGCGTGCGCCCCGAATACCCGAAAGTTCGGCTCCTCGCGCGCGCCGGCGCCCTCATCGAGCAGGTCCGGCAGTGCAGCCGCCCCGCTGTCGGCGGGAACGGTGGATGCGAGTACGCGGCCGTGTGTGTCGAGCACCAGCATCACGTCGGCACCAATGCGCTGTGCATTGTTCCTGGCGGCCGAAAGGATGGTGGGCACGTGCCCGCTCGCCACCGCCTCGCGGAAGCCGAAATCCGCCGCCAGCACGCCGACCCCGATCGCCAGCTGCACGGCGCGAAAGTCGATCAGGTGCTCGGCCAGCGTTCCTCCCGAACGCAGCTCGAGCGCGGCGCGCGCCTCGACGGTGCGTCGGGTGCTCATGAGGACTGCGGCAAGCGTCACAGTTTGAGTGACGATCACCAGACCGATGATCAGCACGAGAAGTCGTTTGCGGAAACTACCCATGAAAGCGCCCGAATATGTCGCAACAGCTTAAGAGCCCGACCGGGCTCCCGCGAGGATTCGAGTGCGGGAATGAGACCTCCGGCACGAAGCCGTCGTTTCACATCAGCCGCGGCACGGTTTGCCGTGCTCGCTACGCTCGTGTGCGCCGGCCAGCTGGCCGGCACCGGGGTCGCCGTTGCGGCGACCCTCCTCATCAACGTGCGCACGGCCGATGGTCATGCGCTGCCAGGCGCGGTCGTGACGGTGGGGCCGCTCGATGGCCAGGTGCACCATGTGGCGCCGCTGCGCGCGGTGGTCGACCAGATCGACCGCGCGTTCGCGCCCGACCTGCTGATCATCCCGGTCGGCTCGACGGTGGAGTTTCCCAACAGCGACTCCGTCAGCCACCAGATCTATTCGTTCTCTCCGACCAAGCGCTTCCAGCTGCCGCTGTACCGCGGCAAGCCCTATCCGCCGGTGCACTTCGATCAGCCCGGCGTGGTCACGCTCGGCTGCAACATCCACGACTTCATGCTCGCGTATCTGGTGGTGACGGATGCGCCCTGGTACGGCCGCACTGACGCTTCGGGTGCCTGGACGACCGAGCTGCCGCACGGTCGCTACCGCGTGGCGCTCTGGCACCCGCGCCTGCGCGAGAACGATGCGAACCTGCAGCGCGAGCTCACGGTCGCCGAGGGCGAGCGCGCCGAGCTGACACTGAGCCTGTCGAAGCCGCTGCAGCCCGCCGAGCTGACGGATCGTCCGCACTCCTGGGATTACTGAGGCGCCTGGTCATCGTGTGCCCGCGCAAAGTTGCCCCTGACCGCGCCCGGCCTGCGGGTACCCTCGCATTCGCGCTGCTCGCGCTCGCGCTCGCTGACATCGGCCGCGCCAGCACCGAGTGGGAGCTGAGCCTCGACGGACGGCTGGTGAGCTCGAATGCGAATCCCTCCTTCATGCAGGGAGGCCTCGGCACGGTGCGCTTCGGACAGGACGAATCCGGTGTGCAACTCGGACGCGCCCGCTTCGCACTCACCCAGTCGCTCGGCGAGGTGTGGAGTGCCCACCTCGACGCCTCGATGTTCGATGACAAGGACCGAAGCCCCATGGGCCTGACCGAGGCCTACCTGCTGTTCCGCCCCTATCCGCGCGCGGGCTACCGTTTTCGCCTGAGGGCGGGCGGCTTCTATCCGCCCGTCTCGCTCGAGAACCGCGCCTCCGGCTGGGAGTCCCCCTACACGCTGTCCTATTCGGCCATCAACAGCTGGCTGGCCGTCGAGGTACGCACCGTCGGACTGGAAGGAACGCTCGACTGGCTCGGCACGCGCAGCGGTCATGCCTTCGACCTGGGAGTCACCGGCGGGGTGTTCGGCTGGAACCAGGGCGCGGGAGTTGTGCTCGCGAACAACGGCTTCTCGCTCACCGACCGGCAGACCCCGCTGTTCGGCCGTGTCGGGCAACCGGGCGATGCTCCTCTGGAGGGCGCAGAGCCGTTCCTGCAGTTCGATCATCGCGAGGGCGTCTATGGCGGGATCGAAGTGCGCTACCTCGATCGCGTGGTGTTGCGTGCGCTGCGCTACGACAACCGCGCCAATCCCCAGCTCGATGACGGCTCGGACGCCAACTACTCCCAGAACACGCGCTTCAACAGCGCCGGAGTGCGCGTCGAAGGCGATCACGGCTGGACCGCGATCGCGCAGTGGCTCGATGGTGAGACCACCACCGGTTCGGACGATGTGCCGGGGGGTCTTTCCAGCTGGCCGTTCCGCGCCGAATATGCGCTCTTGTCGAAGCGCTTCGGACGCCACACGTTCAGTGCACGCTACGACAGGTTCACCGTCGACTCCATCGGCGCGGACGGCTATGGCGCGCAGAGCGGGCATGCCTGGACTGCGGCATACATCTTCAATGCCGATGCGCACTGGCGCTTCACCCTCGAGTGGCTGCAGGTGGTGAGCAGTTCCTCCAGCCGGGAGGAGTTTTTCGGCGGTCCTCCGCTGCTGACTGAGACGCAGCTGCAACTGGCGGTGCGCTACGCACTCGGCTCAACGGTGCGGTGAGGCGCGCGCTTCCTGGAGGGCGCGATGAGGGGGCGCTCGGCGAATAGTTGCGCAAACACGCAAGTATTGAATCGAGGAGATAGCCGCTCAACGGCCAGAAATTCCAGCTCAACCGCGGAGTTACACGTGCCGCAAGGCGCGTGGTTGGTCCGAAATACTTGCGCGAAAGCGCAACTATGACGCCGGACAGGGAACGGCGCTCCCAGCTCACAGCCATCGCCGTCACCGCCATCACTGCCATCACCGCCGCCACCGCCACCGCCGCAGCCGCAGCCGCCGCCTCCCCGGTCGCCGCAGCAGCAGCACCCTTCAGCGATAGCGCGCCAGCACCTTCTCCAGCCCCTGCGAGCCCGGCGACAGTGCTTCGTAGGGAATACTGTTGAGCGGGGCATCAGGGGTGGCGTTCACCGCGTGAAACTCGCTCTGCGAAGGTTCCACGAACAATAGTCCGGTCAGGTACTCCCCGGCCTTCATGCGCTCCTGGATCTGCACCCAGGCGCTGGTGCGGTTGGTCGGATCGTAGGCGGAATCGAGCTTGCGCAGCACGATGCGGCTGCCGTCGTGCATCACCACCGGCAGCGTTTCCCCTTCCTTATAGTCGGCGGTGATCTCGCGCTCGAGCGGCACGAAGTCCGCGTGCACCGCCGGCTCGTAGTGCTCGCGCGTGTAGGCGTAGCTCTTGGTCGAGCCCTCGTGGTCATTGAACGTGACGCACGGGGAGAGCACGTCGATGAGCGCGAAGCCCTCGTGCTTCAGGCCCGCCTGGATGAGCGGCACCAGCTGCTGCTTGTCGCCGGAGAAGCTGCGCGCCACGAACGAGGCGCCGAGCGTCATGGCCAGCAGCACCGGGTCGATCGGCGGCTGGAAGTTGGTCTCGCCCTTCTTCGCCCTGGTACCGATATCCGCCGAGGCCGAGAACTGTCCCTTGGTGAGGCCGTACACGCCGTTGTTCTCGATGATGTACAGCATGTTGAGGTTACGGCGGATGGCGTGGCAGAACTGGCCGAGCCCGATGGAGAGCGTGTCGCCGTCGCCGGAGACGCCGATGTAGCTCAGCCTGCGGTTGGCGGCGTTCGCCCCCATGGCGATCGAGGGCATGCGCCCGTGGACCGAGTTGAAGCCGTGGCCGCCGCTCACGAAGTAGGCGGTGGTCTTGGACGAGCAGCCGATGCCGGAGAGCTTCACCATGTTCTGCGGCTCGATGGCGAGCCCCCAGCTCGCCTCCACGATCGCCGCGGTGATCGAGTCGTGGCCGCAACCGGCACACAGGGTCGAGAGCGCCCCCTCGTAATCGCGCCGCGTGAACCCGAGCGCGTTCTTCGGCAGCGAGGGATGGGCAACCTTGGGTTTGGCAAGGAAAGTCATGCAGTCCTCCGGCGCAGCGCGCCCGGGCGGCAACGGCGCGCACCAGGCAGCGGGACAGCGTCAGCCATGGGCGGCCCCCTTCGGCTGCGCCGCACCGCGCGGCTGCAGCTGCGCCAGCACTCCCTCGACGATGAAGCGCGAGGAGATCGGCAGGCCGTCGTAGTGCAGCAGCGAGCGCAGCTTCGACTTCTCGACCGCGGTCTCGAGGGTGAGCAGCGCGCGCAACTGCGCGTCGCGGTTCTGCTCCACCACGAACAGCAGCTCGTGCGCCGCCAGAAACTTCTCCACGTCCTCGCTGAAGGGGAAGGCGCGCACCCGCATGTAGTCGATGCCGACGCCGTGGCCCTTGAGCAGATCGATCGCCTCGTGGATGGCGCCGTCGCAGCTGCCGACGGACACGATGCCGACGCTCGAGCCGGCGGTGGCGTCGATGATGGCGCGCGGCACCAGCTTCCTCGCCGTGGCCCATTTCTTCAGCAGCCTATCGAGCACCAGCTGATACTCGGCGGAGTCCTCGGTATAGGTGCCGAACTGCGTGTGCCCGGAGCCGCGCGTGAAGTACGCCGCCTTGGGATGTACGCCGGGCAGCGTGCGGTAGGTGATGCCGTCGCCGTCCTTGTCGACGAAGCGGTAGAACTTCTCGAGCTTGAGGATCTCCTCCAGGTCGAGCATCTTGCCGCGGTCGGGACGGTAGCTGTCGTCCCACTTCAGATCGCGGCACATCCAGTCGTTCATGCCGATGTCGATGTCGGAGAGCACCAGCACCGGGGTCTGCAGCCGCTCGGCCAGGTCGAACGCCTGCACCGCCATGTAGAAGCACTCCTCGGGATTGGCGGGGTACAGGCACACGTGGCGGGTGTCGCCGTGCGAGGCATAGGCGCACTCGAGGATGTCGCACTGCTGCGTGCGCGTCGGCATGCCGGTTGAGGGGCCGACGCGCTGGATGTCGAAGATCACCGCCGGCACCTCGGCGTAGTAGGCAAGACCTAAGAACTCGTTCATGAGCGAGATGCCGGGGCCGGAGGTGGCGGTGAAGGCGCGTGCGCCGTTCCACATCGCGCCGATCACCATGCCGATGGCCGCGAGCTCGTCCTCGGCCTGGATGAACGCGAAATTCCTGCGCCCGCTCGGCTTGTCGACGCGCATGCGGTCGCAGAACATCTTGAAGGCGTCCATCAGCGAGGTGGAGGGCGTGATTGGGTACCAGGCCGCCACCGTGGCGCCGGCGAACACGCACCCCAGGGCGGCGGCGGTATTGCCGTCGATCATGATGGTGCCGGCGGTCTGCGCCAGCGGCGCGACGTGCAGCGGCAACGGACAGGGGAAAGTCGCGCGTGCGTAGTCGTAGCCGAGCTGGATGGCCTGCATGTTGCTTTCGACCAGCTGCGGCTTCTTCGCGTAGGTCTCGGCCAGCAGCGCGCGGATGTGCGCGAGGTCCAGGTCGAGCAGCGCCGCCAGCACCCCGGCGTAGCAGATGTTCTTCATGAGGATGCGGGTGCGCACCCCGTTGAAGTTCTCGTTGCACAGGCGCGCCAGCGGCACGCCGAGCACGGTGATGTCCTCGCGCTTGAGCAGCGCCGGGCGCGGCCAGGTCGAGTCGTACACCAGGTAGCCGCCCGGGGCGACTTCCCTGACATCGCGCGCGTAGGTCTCGGCGTTCATGGCGACCATGATGTCGATGCGCCCGGAGCGGGCGACGTAGCCGGCGCGCGAAACGCGGATCTCGTACCAGGTCGGCAGGCCCTGGATGTTTGACGGAAAGTAGTTCTTGCCCATCACCGGTATGCCGCTCCTGAAGATCGACTTCATGAGCAGCGTGTTGGCGCTCGCCGAGCCGGTGCCGTTCACCGTGGCGATCTTGATGGTGAAGTCGTTGACGTGCTGAGCGGGAGGTTGCGGCATAAGGGCTTGCGAGCTCGGGGCCTTCAGGCAATCTTGGGTTTCTGCGCCTCGAGGCTGGCGGCCTCGTCGCCGGCGTGCGGCCAGTGCAGCTCGGACTTCTGCATGTCCCAGGCGGCGGTCGGGCAGCGCTCGGCGCACAGCCCGCAGTGCACGCACAGGTCCTCGTCCTTGACCATGACGCGCCCGGTCTGCGGCAGTCCGGCCGAGACGTACAGCGGCTGCGCCAGGTTCCTGGCGGGCGCCTTGAGGCGCGTGCGCAGCTCGCCTTCCGCGCCGTTGTGGGTGATGGTGAGGCAGTCGACCGGGCAGATGTCGAGGCAGGCGTCGCATTCGATGCACAGCTTCGCGGTGAACACGGTCTGCACATCGCAGTTGAGGCAGCGCTGCACTTCCTGCGCGGTCTGCTCGGCGCTGAAGCCGAGCTCGACCTCGATGTTGAGCTTCTTGAAGCGCTCCTTGAGCGACACGTGCGGCATCAGCCGCCGCTCCACCGGCGTGTAGTCGTTGGCGTACGACCACTCGTGCATGCCCATCTTACGGCTCTGCAGGTTCATCCCCGGGAGCAGCCGCTCGCTCACCGCCTCCCCCGAGGTGTAGCGGTGAATGGAGATCGCCGCCTGGTGGCCGTGCTCGACCGCCCAGATGATGTTCTTCGGCCCGAAAGCGGCGTCGCCGCCGAAGAACACCTGCGGCAGCGTCGACTGGAAAGTGGCCTTGTCGACCAGCGGCACTTCCCACTTGTCGAAATCGATGCCGAGATCGCGCTCGATCCAGGGAAAGGCATTCTCCTGGCCGATGGCGAGGATCACGTCGTCCGCCGGCAAGAACTCCTCCCCGGTGACGCGCTCGGCGGTGATGTTGCCGGCGGCATCGAGCTCATACTCCATCTGCTCGAACTGCATGCCGGTGAGCCGGCCGTTCTCGATCACGAAGGCCCGCGGTGCGCGGTTCACCACGATCGCGACGCTCTCTTCCTCGGCATCCTCCAGCTCCCATGCGGAAGCCTTGAAGAAGCCGCGCGGCTTGCGCGCCATCACCTTGACGCTCTCGGCGCCGAGCCTGAGGCTGGTGCGGCAGCAGTCCATTGCGGTGTTACCGACGCCGATGATCAGCACGCGCCTGCCGATCTTGTCGATGTGCCCGAAGGCCACCGACTCGAGCCAGGCGATGCCGATGTGGATGTTGGCCGCGCCCTCCTGCCGCCCGGGCAGGTTGAGCTCCCTGCCCTTCGGGGCGCCCGAGCCGACGAACACCGCATCGAAACCGCCCGCGAGCAGCGCGCGCATGCTGTCTACGCGGGTGTTGAGGCGCAGGTCCACCCCCATGCCGGTGATCATGGCGATCTCCTCGTTCAGCACCGTGTGCGGCAGGCGGAACGAGGGGATATTGGTGCGCATCAGGCCGCCGGGCTCGCCGTACTGCTCGAAGATCGTGACCTCGTAGCCGAGCGGCATGAGATCGTTCGCCACCGTGAGCGAGGCGCAACCCGCACCGATGCAGGCGATGCGCTTGCCGTTCTTGATGCGCGGGATCTTCGGCAGCCGCCCGCTCACGTCGTCGCGCTGATCGGCCGCGACGCGCTTCAGGCGGCAGATCGCGACCGGCTTCTGCTCGAGGCGCCCGCGGCGGCAGGCCGGCTCGCAGGGACGGTCGCAGACGCGGCCGAGGATGCCCGGAAACACGTTTGATTCCCGGTTCACCATGTAGGCGTCGGTGAAACGGCCCTGAGCGATCAGGCGGATGTATTCAGGGACATCGGTGTGGGCGGGGCAGGCCCACTGGCAATCCACAACTCGATGGTAGTAGTCCGGATGCGAGGTATCGGTCGGTTCCATTCAGTGCTCTTGGCCTCATGCCTCGAGCCCTCGGTGGTGCCATGAAGGACCGCGAGTATAGAGGCCGATTGCTCGAGGTTCATCGTCCTGATCGAAGCTTTTTTGCGCTCCTAAGGAGGGCCCTGGCGCCCTATGGTGCAACGCAGCAACGGCCGCGTCCAGTCCCAGGCCGTAAGGCCCCTATACTGATGCGCGCATCATGTCGGAGACCCTCGCCACACAGTTGCGGCTGCGCCGCACATCCCGCGTGCTGGAGGTGAGCTTCAGCGACGGCAGCCGCTTCGATCTGCCGTTCGAGTACCTGCGCGTGTACTCCCCGTCCGCGGAAGTGAAGGGTCACGGTCCGGGGCAGGAAGTGCTGGTCCTCGGCAAGGAGAACGTCGGCATCGTGGGCGTCGAGCCGGTCGGGCAGTACGCGGTGAAGCTGGTGTTCGACGACGGGCACGACACCGGCCTCTACACCTGGAAGTACCTGCACGAGCTCGGCCGCGAGCGCGAGGAGAAGTGGGCGCGCTATCTCGAGCGCAAGAGCCAGGCGCAGCGCGCCGCTGCCTCTCGCGATCCCAAACGATGAGCGGGCCGGGCATCGCTGCCCGGCCCGCTGCGCACGCAAGACCCCCGTGGCGCGCCGATTCTGCGCGCCGCCGCGCGGAAAAAGCAACCGCTTCCGGCGCCTGCCCCGGAAAAAACGCCGCGCCGCGCTGCGCGAGCGCGGCGAGTGCGATCGACTAGAATGCGTCTCATCTCATCCCGCCGTTCGCGACATGGCCGACGAGCACTCCACTGATTTCGGTTTCCAGCGCGTGGCGCGCACTGACAAGGCGCGCCGCGTGCGCGCGGTGTTCGACTCGGTCGCAGACAACTACGACCTGATGAACGATCTGATGTCGGCGGGCGCACACCGGCTGTGGAAACGCTTCACGCTCGGCCTGGCGAACCTGCGCCCCGGGCAGCGGGCGCTCGATGTGGCCGGCGGCAGCGGCGATCTGGCCGCCGGGCTCGCCCGCCAGGTCGGTGAGCGCGGACTGGTGGTGTTGAGCGATATCAACGCGGCGATGCTCGCGCGCGGCCGCGACCGGCTCATCGATGCGGGCTGCGCCGGCAACGTCGCCACCGTGCAGGCGAACGCCGAGCGGCTGCCGTTCGCCGACGGGAGCTTCGATTGCATCACCATCGGCTTCGGGCTGCGCAACGTCACCGACAAAGCCGCCGCGCTCAGCGCCATGCACCGCGCGCTCAAGCCCGGTGGGCAGCTGCTGGTGCTCGAGTTCTCGCAGCCGCGCGCGCCGGGACTGAAGCGCCTGTACGACGCTTACTCGTTTCGCGTGCTGCCGTGGCTCGGGCGCGTGGTGGCGCACGACGAGGCGAGCTACCGCTACCTCGCCGAATCGATCCGCATGCACCCGGACGCCGAAACGCTGCTCGGCATGCTGCAGGCAGCCGGGCTCGAAGGCTGCCGCTACCACCTGCTGTCTGGCGGCATCGTCGCCGTGCACCGCGGTTACAAGTGCTGACGGCGACCCTCGCGCAGCTCCTCAACCGCGGCCTGCCGCGCTCGCCGCGCGCCCGACAGCTGTGCGCGCAGCTCGCCGGCAAGAGCGTCGCCATCGTAGTACGCGACATCGTGCGGCTGCGGGTGGCGAGCGACGGACTGACGCTCGCAGTGACGAGCGATGCGCTCGGCGCGGATGCCAGCATCGAGGGCGGCCCGCTCGGACTTGCCGCGCTCGGCGGTGAGCAGGCGCAGGCGGTGCTGCAACGGGGTGAGGTCACCATCAGCGGCGATGCGGAGCTCGCGCAGAAATTCCGCGAGCTCGCCGCGTTGCTCACTCCCGACGTGGAGGAGGAGCTGTCGGCGCTCACGGGCGACGTGGCGGCGCACCGCCTCGGCAACCTGGCGCGCGGCGGTCAGCGCTGGGCGCGCCGCGCGGCGCACACCACCCTCGCCAACCTCGCCGAGTACCTGGCGCACGAACGCCGCGACCTGGTGTCGCGCAACGAGGGCGAGCAGTTCCTGCGCGGCGTCGACGCGCTGCGCGAGAGCGTCGACCGGCTGCAGGCGCGCCTCGAGCTGCTCGCGCGCCGCCGCGCTCAACCGTGACGGACGCCGCGCCGTGAAGCTGCGCGTGCTCGTGCGGCTGCTCGAGATCCAGCGGGTGCTGCTGCGGCACGGCCTCGACGACTACGTGCGCGCCACCCACCTGTACCCGCCGCTGCGCTTCCTGTTCTATCTCTCCCCGGGTGTATGGTTCGAGCGACGGCGCGGCGCGCCGCGCGGTGAGCGGCTGCGGCTCGCGCTCGAGGAGCTCGGGCCGGTGTTCGTCAAGTTCGGCCAGGCGGTGTCGACGCGGCGCGACCTGCTGCCGCCCGATATTGCCGATGAGCTGGCGAAACTGCAGGACCGTGTGCCGCCGTTCCCCGGTGCCACGGCGCGCGCGCTCCTCGAGCACTCCTACGGCCGGCCGCTCGCGCAGGTGTTCGCCGAGTTCGAGGAGACACCGCTAGCGGCGGCCTCGATCGCGCAAGTGCACGCCGCGCGGCTGCCCGGCGGTGAGGAGGTGGTGGTAAAGGTGCTGCGGCCGGGGATGCGCGCCGTGATCCAGCGCGACCTGGAGGTGCTGCACGCGCTCGCCGCGCTCGCGCAGCGCTACGCGCGCGAGGCCCGGCGGCTGCGGCCGCGCGAGCTGGTCGACGAGTACCAGAAGACCATCCTCGACGAGCTGGACCTGATGCGCGAAGCGGCCAACGCCTCGCAGCTGAAGCGCAACTTCGCCGGCAGCGAGCTGCTGTACGTGCCGGAGGTGTACTTCGACTACTGCCGCAGCGACGTCATGGTGATGGAGCGCATCCACGGCGTGCCGATCAGCGACCTGGCGCGGCTGCGCGCGTCGGGTACCGATATCGCGCAGCTCGCCGAGAACGGCGTGCGCATCTTCTTCACCCAGGTGTTCCGCCACAATTTCTTCCACGCCGACATGCACCCGGGCAACATCTTCGTGCTGATCGACGAGCCGCGGCGGCCGCGCTACGCGGCGGTGGACTTCGGCATCGTCGGCACGCTCGAGCCGCGCGACCAGTATTACCTCGCCGAGAACTTCCTCGCCGTGTTCGAGCGCGACTACCGGCGCGTGGCGCAGCTGCACCTCGAGTCCGGCTGGGCGCCCGCCGGCACGCGCCTCGACGAGATGGAGTCCGCGGTGCGCACGGTGTGCGAGCCGATCTTCGATCGGCCGCTGAAGGACATCTCCTTCGGTGCGATCCTGCTGCGGCTGTTCGAGATCGCGCGGCGCTTCGACATGCAGATCCAGCCGCAGCTCATCCTGCTGCAGAAGACGCTGCTCAACGTCGAAGGCCTCGGGCGCGAGCTGTATCCGGAGCTCGACGTGTGGAAGACCGCCACGCCGATCCTGCGCGAGTGGATGCGCGAGCGCGGCAGCCTGCGCGCCCTGGCGAAAGAGCTGCGCGCCCACGCGCCGCTGCTGCTGGATGCGGCGCGCAGCATGCCGGCGCTGCTGCTGGCGTGGGTGCGCCGTGCGCAGGCCCTGGCAGCTGCGCCGGCGGCGGCCCCAGCGCCGGCGGCGGACAGCGCGCCCCCGCCCGAACCGCGCCGCACTGCACACCGTCACGACGCGCTGATCCTCGGGGCCGCAGTGCTCAGCGGCGCGCTGGTGTGGCTCGGGGTGGGGCGCAGCCCCCAGTGGGTCGGCTGGGGGCTGCTCACCGTCGCGCTGCTGAAGATCGCGTACGGCCTGTGGCGCTGAAGTGCAGCGCGCGCTCACGGAAGGGCCGATCGGCACCGGACTGTTCCGGTTCGCGCTGCCCATCCTGTTCGCCAATGTGCTGCAGTCGCTCAACGGCTCGGTGAACTCGATCTGGGTGGGCCGCGGCCTGGGCGAGGCGGCGCTCACCGCGACCTCCAATTCCAACACGGTGATGTTCCTGCTGATCGGCGCGGCCTTCGGCGTGGCGCTCGCCGCCACCATCCTCATCGGCCAGTCCATCGGCGCCAACGACCTCGCCGAGACCAAGCGAGTGGTCGGCACCAGCGCCACGTTCTTCGCCGCCATCTCGGTGGCGATGGCGCTCGCGGGACTCGTCCTGTGCCGGCCGCTGCTCATCGCCATGAGCACCCCGCCCGACTCGCTCGAGCTCGCCGTCGCCTACATGCGCGTCATCTTCCTGGCGGTGCCGTTCCTCTACCTGTACGCGTTCGTCATGGCCGTGCTGCGCGGCGCCGGGGATTCGAAGACGCCGTTCTATTTCATGCTGCTGTCGGTCGGCATCGACATCGCGCTCAACCCGGTCTTCATCTTCGGCCTGGGCCCGGTGCCGCGCTTAGGGATCGCCGGCTCGGCGCTCGCGACCTTCATCGCGCAGGCGGTGAGCCTCGCGGCCCTCATCCGCCACCTCTACCGGCGGCACCACGTGCTGTGCCTGCACCGCGAGGAGCTCAAGCTCCTCAAGATCGACTGGGCGGTGGCGGCGACACTGGTGAGGAAGGGCATCCCGATGAGCGCGCAGATGCTGGTGATGTCCTTGAGCGGCGTGCTCATGATCACGCTGGTCAACCGCTTCGGCGTCGACACCACCGCGGCGTTCGGCGCCGCGCTGCAGATCTGGAACTACATCCAGATGCCGGCGTTCGCCGTCGGCATGGCGCTGTCCGCCATGACGGCGCAGAACGTCGGCGCCCGCAAGTGGCACCGGGTGACGCGCATCGCCCGGGTCGGGGTGCTCTACAGCGTGATCCTAACCGGCTCGATCGTGCTCGCCATCGAGCTGCTCGACCAGCGGATCTTCGCGCTGTTCCTGCCGGCCGCCTCCGCCGCGCTCACCGTCGCCAGCCACATGAACCGCATCGTCACGCCGTCGTTCATCTTCTTCGGCGTCTCGGTGGCGCTGTTCGGCGTGGTGCGCGCCACCGGCGCGGTGATCGCTCCGCTGGTGATCCTCACCATCTCGCTGCTGCTGGTGCGCTATCCGCTGGCGCAGCTGTTCCTCGAGCGCTACCAGGTGGACGCGGTATGGTGGAGCTTCCCGCTGTCCTCGCTCCTCTCCTGCATCCTGGCGCTGCTTTATTACCGCTTCGGCGGCTGGCGCGGCGCGCACATGCAGCCGGCCGGAACGTAAGCGCCAACACTCTCTCCAATTGCGTATGCCCAGGCGCCGCAGCAGCGGTGCACAATGCGCGCCCGGGCAGCACCTTATGGAGGGGAATCGACCTATGCAGACGCGTAAGCTCGGCCGCTACGGCCCCAGCGTTTCGGCGCTCGGTCTTGGCTGCATGGGCATGAGCGAGTTCTACGGGGCGCACAGCGACGCTGAATCGATCGCGACGCTGCAGCATGCGCTCGACCGCGGGGTCAGCTTCCTCGACACCGCGGATGCCTACGGCCCGTACACCAACGAGGAGCTGGTCGGGCGCGCCCTGCAGGGCCGCCGCGGCCAGGCGTTTCTCGCCACCAAGTTCGGCTTCGTGCGCGATGCAGCCAACCCCGCAGCGCGCGCGATCGACGGCAGTCCGGCGCACGTGCGCGCCGCCTGCGAGGCGAGCCTGAAGCGCCTGCAGGTCGAGCAGATCGACCTGTACTACCTGCACCGCGTCGATCGCGAGGTGCCGATCGAGGAGACGGTGGGCGCGATGGGAGAGCTGGTGCGCGCGGGCAAGGTACGCTACCTCGGGCTGTCGGAGGTTGCCCCGCAGACGCTCGAGCGCGCGCAGCGCGTGCACCGCATCACCGCGCTGCAGAGCGAGTACTCGCTGTGGACGCGCGATCCGGAGGGTGGCGTGCTGGATGCGTGCCGGCGGCTCGACATCGCGCTGGTGCCCTACAGCCCGCTCGGGCGTGGCTTTCTCACCGGCGCCATCCGCACCCCCGCCGATTTCGGACCCGATGACTACCGCCGCGACGTGCCGCGCTTCCAGGGCGAGAACTTCGCCCGCAACCTGGCGCTGGTCGACAAGGTGAAGGAGCTGGCGCGGGACAAGGGTTGCACCCCGGCGCAGCTGGCGCTCGCCTGGGTGCTGGCGCAATGGGAACACATCGTGCCGATCCCGGGCACGCGCCGCATCGCCAACCTCGAGGAGAACCTGGGCGCGCTCGAAGTCAGCTTGAGCAGCAACGACCTCGCGGCGATCGAGGCGGTGTTCCCTGCAGGCGCGGTGGCCGGGGCGCGCTACGCGGAAAATATGATGCGGCTGGTGCGAGGCTAACTGTCCGGCCCGGCCGGCTGCGTGGGCCCGGCCGGCTGTGTGGGCCCGGGCGCCGGCGGCGTGCCGGCCTCGCGCGGCTCGATCCACAGCGCGCGCGCCCGGCCGCAAAGCTCGCCCTTGCCGTCGAACAGCGCGGTGCCGGCCTCGTGTTTGCGCCCGCTCCCGCCGATGCGCCAGCCCACCACCGTGCAGGATTCGCCGATGTGCACCCGCCGGTCGACGTGCGCGGTGAACTCCGCGAGCAGCAGCATGCGATCGTCGGGCGCCACCGCGTAGTAGCCCGGGCAGTCGAGCGCCGCCGACATGAATTCCCCGCGCACCTTGCCGTCGCCGGCGTCCAGCGAGCTGTCGGGCACCCACGGCGCCGCCACCACGCCGCGCGCGGCGATCGGACCGGCGAAGATACGCAGGCCATCGCCGCGCAGGCGCTGCGTGCCACACACGAAGCAGGTGGGAAAGCGGTGGTAGCGGAAGCCAGCGTAGTGGCGCGAGGCCTCCACCGCCTGCAGGTACTCGGGCGCGCCCGGCGCATCAAGCGCGAGCTGCGCGGGACGCGCCTCGCCGATGACCTCGGTACCGCGGCACACCTGCAGCGCGCCGTCGGCCGCTTCCGCGACGCTGAACTCGGTGTCGAGCGGCGGCGGCACCTTGAGCCGCACGCTCAAGGTGCGCGCGGCGAGCATCGCCACCATCCCGGCGAAGTAGCCGCCGTTGGCGGAGGCCGCCGGTCCGCAGAAGCGCCTGGCAATGGTGAGCGTCTTCATGCCGTCACTCCGCGCAGTGCTGCGAGCCACGCCACCGGATCCTCGCCGCGCTCGAGCAGCTCCACCAGCGCCGAACCGATCACCACGCCGTCGACGTGCCCGGTGAGACGCGCCACCTGCTCGCGGCTGCGGATGCCGAAGCCGGCGCACACCGGCAATGGCGCGGCGGCGCGCACCCTGTCGAGATAGGCGATCACCTCATCGGGCACCGCGACGTTGCGCCCGGTGGTACCGGTCATGGTGACGGCGTACACGAAGCCCTCGCTGGCGGCGCACAGCGCCGCGAGGCGCGCGGGCTCGGTCACCGGGGTCACCATTTGCACGAGCGCCAGCTCGCGCGCACCGAGTGCGGCGCGCAATTCGCGGCTCTCATCCAGCGGCAGGTCGGGCACGATGAAGCCCGCGACCCCGGCCGCCGCGGCCGCCTCCACCAGCTCCCGCACGCCGAAGGCGAGCAGCGGATTCAGGTAGCTCATGAGAAGGAGCGGCGTGGGCAGGCCGCGCAGCGTCGCGAGCTCGGCGAGTATCCACCTGAGGCTCACGCCCTGTGCAAGGGCCGCGAGGCTCGCGCGCTGGATGGTGACGCCGTCGGCCATCGGGTCGGTGAACGGCACGCCGATCTCGATCACGTCGGCGGCGGAAGCGAGCGAGCGCAGGTGGCCGCGGAAGCGTTCCCGGGCCGGGAAGCCCGCGGTGAGATAGGCGACCAGCGCCGGCGCGCCGCGCGCGGCGGCCGCGCGGATCGCGCTGCTGATGCGCTCGCGCGGACTCACGGCGGTGCTGCCGCGAGCAGCGTCTGCTGCAGCGTCGACATGTCCTTGTCGCCGCGCCCCGAGAGACATACGAGGATGGTGCGCTTGGGATGCGCCCGCGCCCAGCGCTCGGCGCCGGCGAGCGCATGCGCGCTCTCGAGCGCCGGCAGGATGCCCTCGCACTCACTCAACTGCTTCACCCCGGCGAGCGCCTCCGCGTCGCTCGCCGTCTGGTAGTGCACGCGGCCGCAGGCGGCGAGCAGCGCATGCTCGGGTCCGACCCCCGGATAGTCGAGGCCGGCCGATACCGAGTGCGTCTCCTGTATCTGCCCGTCCTCGTCCTGCAGCAGCATGGAGTAGGTGCCGTGCAGCACGCCGGGGCGGCCGAAGGCGAGCGTGGCGGCGTTGTCACCGAGCCCGGCGCCGCGTCCGCCGGCCTCGACCCCGATGATCTCGACGCCGGCGTCGGCAATGAAGGCGTGGAACGCGCCGATGGAATTCGAGCCGCCGCCCACGCAGGCGATGAGCGCATCGGGCAGCCGCCCGGTGGCGGTGAGCAGCTGCGCGCGCGCCTCGCGGCCGATCACCGCCTGCAGCTCGCGCACCAGGTACGGATACGGATGCGGGCCGACCGCGGAGCCGAGGAGATAATAAGTGTCGACCGGGTCGGACACCCAGTCGCGCAGCGCCTCGTCGATCGCGGCCCGCAGCGTGCGGTCGCCGCCGGTCACCGGCACCACGGTGGCGCCGAGCAGCCGCATGCGCCCGACGTTGGGCGCCTGCCGCTGCATGTCGATCTCTCCCATGTACACGGTGCAGGGGAGCCCGAGCCGCGCACACGCCGCGGCACTGGCGACCCCGTGCTGCCCGGCGCCGGTCTCGGCGACGACGCGCCGTGCACCGAGGCGCCGCGCGAGCAGCGCCTGCCCGGTGGCGTTGTTGATCTTGTGCGCGCCGGTGTGTGCCAGGTCCTCACGCTTGATCCATACGTCCGCGCCCCAGCGCGCGGACAGGCGCGCAGCGAAGGTGAGCGGGGTGGGACGGCCGACCCAGCTGGTCAGCTGCGCGGTGAATTCCGCCTGGAAGTCGGGCGCGTGCAGGTGCTCACGCACGCCGCGCTCGAGCCGCTCGAGCGCCGGGATCAGCGTCTCCGGCACGTAGCGCCCGCCGAACGGGCCGTAGCGCCCGCGTGCATCGGGGAAGCGACCCGCCACGAGATCCGCGAGCAGGCCCGCGGCGGCGGAAGATTCGACGCTCATGGCAAACCTCCAGTGGCAGTGGCAGCCGCGGCCGCGGCCGCCCGCGCCGCGCTCACGAAGGCGGCGATGCGCTCGGCACTCTTCACCCCGGGGCGCTCCTCGACGCCGCTCGACACATCGACGCCGAACGGCGCGACCGCGGCGATCGCGGCGGCTACGTTACCGGCGTGCAGGCCGCCGGCGAGGATCACCTGCGTGCGGCGCGCGAGCGCGTGCGCCGCCTGCCAGTCGCTCGTCGTGCCGCTGCCGCTCGCGGGACCTTCGAACAGCACGCGCCGCGGCAGCGCCGCGGCCGCCGCCTGCGCCTGGCGCAGCACCGGCAGCCGCCCGAGCGAGGGCGGCAGGCGCAGCGCGGCGAAATCCGCCGCATCGCTCTGCAGCAGGTCGGGACCGAACACGTTCACCACCTCGTCCACCTCGCCCTGGCTGGGGTGGCGCATCACCGCCACGCAGCGCGCGCGCCCGCGCGCTGCTCGCGCCAGCGCGTGCGCGGCCTGCGGCGTCAGCTGCCGCGGCGAGGCGGCGAATACGAAGCCGAGCGCATCGACGCCCGCGGCGAGCGCCGCGTCCACCGCCGCCGCCGTGTTGAGGCCGCAGATCTTAATCCACATCGCAAGCCTTCCCGCGCACGGTGCGCCCCGCCGCCAGCAGCGAGCCGGCGAGGGTGAAGGGATCTGCCGCGCGCATCAGCGCGCTGCCGACGAGCGCGAACCGGTAGCCGGCCGCGGCCACGGCCTGCGCGTCTCCCGCGGTGGCCACGCCGCTTTCGGCGACGTGCGCCAGCTGCGCCGGCAGCAGCGGCGCGAGCTCGAGGAGGCGCTGCGGACGAACTTCGAGGCTCGCGAGGTCGCGGCAGTTGACTCCCGCCAGCAGCGTCGCGGGCGCCGCGTGGGTCGCGACCACCTCGTGCATGAGCGCGATGTCGGGCGCATCGAACGCCTCCAGCAGCACGAACAGCCCCTGTGCGTGCGCGCACGCGAGCAGCGCGGCGAGCTCCTCGCGCGCCAGCATGCGCAGGATCACCAGCACGCCGCCGGCACCCGCGGCACGCGCCTCGAGCACCTGGTAGGGGTCGACCAGAAAGTCCTTGCGCAGTGCGGGCACCGCGAGCGGCGCGAGCGCGCGCGCGGCGGCCGCGAGGTGCGCGAGCGAGCCGTCGAAGCGCTCGGGCTCGGTCAGCACCGAGACGGCGGCCGCTCCGGCGCGCGCGTAGGCCGTCACCTGCCGCGGCACGTCCGCATCGGCGGCGGCGAGGCGCCCGGCGGCCGGCGAGCGCAGCTTCAGCTCCGCGATGAGATCGAAGCCGCGCGGGTCACGGCGCAGCACCGGCGGCGCGGGCAGCTGCCGGCAGCGCTCCGCGAGCGCGCGCTCGTCGAGCTGCGCGCGCGCGGCGCGCACGCGTGCGCGGCTGGCCGCGGCCATGTGCGCGAGAAAGTCACCGCTCAAGCGCGACCTGCCTGCGTCGCGGGCGGACGCAGTGCTGCGAGCCCCGCGAGCACGCGGCGCGCGGCCCCGCCGTCGATGGCCGCGGCGGCGCGCGCCATCCCCTCGAGCGGATCGCGTACAACCCCTGCGACCTCGAGGGCGAGAGCGGTGCCGAGCAGCAGGCAGTCGCGGTGCGCGCCGCGATCCTCGCCCGCGAGCACCGCGCGCAGTGCGCGCGCGTTGTGCGCCGCGTCCGCCCCGGCCAGCTCCCCCGCGGTGCACAGGCGCAGCCCGTAGTCGGCCGGCGTGCGCACCGCCACGTCCACGCGCCCGGGACGCACGTCGAACACCGTGAAGGGACCGAGCGGCGTCGGCTCGTCCCAGCCCTGCGCGCCGTGAATCACGAAGGTGCGCTCGATCGGCAGTCCGCTGAAGGTGTTGGCCATGAGGCGCGCGACCTCGAGGCTGAAGGCGCCGACCAGGTGCAAGGGCGGCTGCGCCGGGTTCACCAGCGGACCCAGGATGTTGAACACCGTGCGTACGCCGAGCGCTGCGCGGATCGGCGCGACGCGTGCGGTCGCCGGGTGATAGTGCGGCGCGAACAGGTAGGTGAACCCGGTGGCGGCGAGACAGGCGACGGCCGCCGGCGGATCGAGCGGCACGGCGAGCCCGAGCGCCTGCAGCACGTCGGCGCTGCCGCAGCGGCTGGAGACCGAGCGGTTGCCGTGCTTCACCACCGGCACGCCGCAGGCGGCGGTGAGCAGCGCCGTGCCGGTGGAGATGTTGTAGCTGCCGGAAAGATCACCGCCGGTGCCGACGATGTCGATCGCGCGCAGCGGCGGCAGTCCGCTGGGCAGCGCCAGGCGGCGCATCGCCTGCGCCAGGCCGAGCAGCTCATCGGCCACCACACCCTTGGCGGCGAGCGCGGCGAGCAGCGCCCCGGCAAGTGCCGGCGGGGTGGCCGCGTCGGTGAGTGTTGCCAGCAGCGACTCGGCCTGCGTCGGCGACAGGTCGCGCCGCTCGAGCAGCTGCGCGAGCAGCTCACGCGGCGCTGACATCGCGCGCTCCCGCGGCGGCCGCCCGCTCGCCGCTGGTGTATTGCAGGAAGTTGCCGAGCAGCTGCGGCCCCTGCGGCGTCAGTATGCTCTCGGGGTGGAACTGCACGCCCTCGACGGTGAAGGCGCGGTGGCGCACCGCCATGATCTCCCCTTCCGCGGTCTGCGCGCTCACCTGCAGCTGCGGCGGCAGGCTCTCCGGGGAGGCGATCAGCGAGTGATAGCGGCCCACTTCGCACGGCTGGGGCAGGCCTGCGAACAGCGTGCCGCCGTCGTGGTGCAGCTGCGAGGTCTTGCCGTGCATCAGGCGCGCGGCGCGCACCACGCGGCCGCCGAACACCTCGACGATCGACTGGTGGCCGAGGCACACGCCGAGCACCGGGATGTGGCCGGCGAACGCGCGGATCATGTCCATGGACACGCCGGCATCGTACGGCGTGCCCGGCCCTGGCGAGATGCACAGATGCGAGGGCGCAAGCTGGCGCGCCTGCTGCGGCGTGAGCGCGTCGTTGCGGTAGACCTGAACTTCCGCGCCCAGCACCAGGAAGGCCTGCACCAGGTTGTAGGTGAAGGAGTCGTAGTTGTCGATGAGCAGCAGCTGCGGCTTCACAGGCCCTCCCCGGCGAGCTCCAGCGCGCGCGCCATCGCCGCGCTCTTGGCGAGCACCTCCTCGTGCTCGGCTTGCGGCACGCTGTCGGCGACGATGCCGGCGCCGGCCTGGTAGCTGTACTCGTCGCCGCTGAACACCAGCGTGCGGATGGTAATGGCGTGATCCATGTCGCCGCGCGCACCGAAGTAGCCGACGGTGCCACCGTACAGGCCCCGGCTCACCGGCTCGAGCTCGTCGATGATCTGCATGGCGCGCACCTTGGGCGCGCCGACCAGGGTGCCGGCGGGGAACGCCGCGGCGAACAGATCGAAGGCGTCGCGTCCGTCGGCGAGCTCACCGTGCACGCCGCTCACGATGTGCATGACATGGCTGTAGCGCTCGATGCAGCGGTACGGATCGACGCGCACGCTGCCGGCGCGCGCCACGCGCCCGAGGTCGTTGCGTGCCAGGTCCACCAGCATCACATGCTCGGCGTTCTCCTTGGGATCGGCGAGCAGCTCCGCCGCGCGCGCGTCGTCGGCGGCGGGCTCCGCGCCGCGCGGCCGGGTGCCGGCGATCGGGCGCAACTGCGCGTGGCCGGCGCTCAGCTTCACCAGCGCCTCGGGCGAGGAGCCGACGACCGTCACGTCCCCGAGCGCGCAGTAATACATGTAGGGCGAGGGGTTGATGAGCCGCAGCGCGCGGTACGCCTGGAAGGGGTCGAGCTGGTGGCGGCCGGCGAAGCGGCTGGCGAGCACCAGCTGGTAGACGTCGCCCGCGGCGATGTACTCCTGCACGCGCCGTACCCCGGCGAGATAGTCGGCGCGCGCGTAGGCGGCGCGCGGCGGCGCGTAGCTGCCGGCGCGGCGCACTTCCGGCAGCGCACCGCGCAAGGCCCGCACCACTTCGGCGCGCAGCGCGCGCCGCTCACTTTCCGAGCCGGCGTGCAGCAGCGCGATGCCGCGCGTCAGGTGATCGAACACCAGCATGGAGCGCGGCGCGACGTAGTGCAGCGCCGGCACGCCCGCATCGCAGGCGCGGCGCGCCGTGAGGCGCTCGAAATGGCGCACCACGTCATAAGCGGCGAAGCCGACCAGGCCGCCGGCGAGGGGCACGCCGGCGATGTCCGGCTGCGGCCGCGGCGCGGCGGCGAGCGCGGTGCGCAGGTGCGCGAGCAGCTCGGCGGCGCTCGCCGGCGGCGCGTGCCGCTGCCCGCCGATCAGGAACCCTGCGGCATCGAGGCGCACTTCCAGTCCTTCGCCGAAGCCGATGAACGAGTAGCGCGCCAGTCGCTCGCCGCCCTCGACGCTCTCCAGCAGGAAGCGCGGCCCGAAGGCAGCGAGCTTCATGAACGCCGACACCGGGGTGTCGAGATCGCCGGTGATGTCGAAAGCGGACTGCAACTTGCTCGCTCCGGAAACTTCAAGGCAACAAAAAACCCATCCCGGGGTCATCCGGAGATGGGTTTGCGGTTGAGTAGCAGGAATCTTTAAATCAACAGCCGACCGTCAGCCCACTCCGTTATGAAGTGCGCCACCACCACGGACGCGAAGCGCTGACAGTGTGCCGGGACATGCTGCAGCGAGTATCGCCGGGGCGCGTTGACGAGGTCAAGCCGTGCGCCGGCGCGCCCTTGAGGACGGGCCGACGGGCCGTGTCGGCAGCCTATTTCAGGCACACCGCCTCGACGTTGTTGCCGTCCGGATCGAGCAGGAACGCCGCGTAGTAGCTCGGGCTATAGTCCTGACGCAAGCCCGGCGCGCCGTTGTCGCGGCCGCGCGCCTTGAGTCCGTCGCGGTAAAACCCATCGACGGCGGCACGGTTGGGTGCGGTGAATGCCAGATGCACCAGGGAATGCGCCAGCTTCGCATCGGCGTAGAGCCACAGCGAGTAACTGCCGCCGGCTCCAAAGGCCGCGGTCGACTCATCCTGCGTGATGACCTCGTAGCCGAGCGGGCCGAGCGCGGCACCGTAGAAGCGCACGCTCGCGTCCAGATCCCTGACCTTCAAGCCGACGTGATCGAACATGACATCCTCCTGGGCCTGGCGTCGATGCTACGCGCTTTCCGCTAGAATGCGCTCCCGCGCGGAACGCTGCAGGAGTGGCTGGTGAGCTTCAAAGAACTGCTGGAGAGCTGGCGCGAAGGCGCGGCCGTACCGCGCGCGGCCCAAAGCTACGCGGTGCGCCTGCCGGTGGATGCCGCCGCGCGCCTGGCGGCGCTCGCCGACCTGTTTCCCGGGCGCAGCACCGAGCAGCTGATCAGCGAGCTGCTCGCCGTGGCGCTCAACGAAGTGGCGGCAGCGATGCCTTACGTGGCGGGCAAGCGCGTCATCTCCACCGACGAGCAGGGCGACCCGGTATACGAGGACGTCGGACTGACGCCGCGCTTCATGGACCTGGCCCGCGGCCACCGCAGCCAGCTGCAGGCAGCGACGCGCGCCGTCCCGCGGCGACGGAGCGCGCCGCGCAGCAAGTCGCCGCGCGTGCGCGGCCGGAAGTGACCTGTGCCTTCGTTCGATGCCGTTTCGGAGCTCAACGCCCACGAGGTGGCCAACGCCGTCGACCAGGCGGGCCGCGAGCTGTCGCAGCGCTTCGATTTCAAGGACACCGGTGCGCGTTTCGAGCTCAACGAGTTCACGGTCACGCTGCACGCGCAGGTGGACTTCCAGCTCAAGCAGATGCTGGAGATACTCAAGCTGCGGCTCTCCAAGCGCGGCGTCGACCTGGCGTGCCTCGAGGTGAAGGAGCCGCAGACAACGCTCTCGGCCGCGCACCAGGAAGTGATGCTGCGGCACGGCATCGACGCGGACACCGGCAAGAAGATTGCGCGCCTGGTCAAGGACTCGAAGCTCAAGGTGCAGGCGGGCCTCATGGGCGACAAGGTGCGCATCAGCGGCAAGCAGCGCGACGAGCTGCAGGCGGCCATCGCGCTGCTCAAGGGCGCCAAGCTGGAAGTGCCGCTGCAGTTCACTAACTTCCGCGACTGAGGCGCGCGAGCGTACGGCACAGGTGCTCCGTGGCGTCGATGACGCTCGGACCCAGGCGGCTCAATCCCTGGTCCTCGAAACCCACGACGCGGCCGCTGCGCACTGCGGCGAGGCTGCCGAAGCGCTGCCAGTCGGCCACCCAGGCGGCACTTTCCCCCGGCGGCGAGGCGGCGACGATGATGTCGGGATTGCGCGCGATGATCGCCTCGGTGTCGACCAGCGGCGCCGGCTCGGACAGATCCGCAAACACGTTGCGCGCGCCGCACAGCGCGAGCGCATCGCTCATGAGATGCCGCCCGCCGATGGTATAGACCGGGCGGTTCCAGACCTGCAGCAGCACTGTGGGATGGCGGCCCGCGCCGGCGCCGTAGGTGCGCCCGAGGGCCGCGAGGCGCCGCTCGAGGCCCTGCGCGGCGGCCTCCGCCGCCGCCTGCGTGCCGGCCAGCAGGCCGAGCCGCCGGAGCGCGGCCGGCAACTCGGCGAGGCGCACGACCTGCTGCTGATAGAGAGGTATGCCGAGGGCGGCGATCTTGGCGCGCTGCGCGGGATTACCACCGGCGGGCCAGGCGATCACCACGTCGGGCTCGAGGGCGACCAGGCGCTCCATGTCGATCGTCGCCGCGTCCCCGATGCGGGGCACGGCGCGCGCCGCCGCGGGCTCGTCGGAATACTCAACGGTGGCGATCACCTCGTCCCCCGCCCCGGCGGCGAACAGCATCTCCGTCGCACCTGGAGCAAGGCTCACGATCCGCAGCGGTGGGGCGCGCACCCGCACCGTTCGGCCGAAGTCGTCCGTGACGGCGCGGGCAGCGGCCGGCGCCGCCGCGGCCGCGGCCGTGCCGGTCGCCAGCGCCGCGAGCGTCCCCAGAACGATGAGTCTGATGATCGACAAGCGCTGTCCGCGGCCATGAAGCTCTGGTACGCATCATGCCATGATCATGGATCTCGTCCGCCGCGGCGGCGTTAGCGAGGGGCGCTGAGCGCCCGGAGCGCTCAACCCGTCAGAGCATCGCGACAGTGAGCAACCCGGCGATCAGCCGCTCGACCTCGGTCAGCAGGTAGGGCTTGGTGAGAAAGCGCGCGCTGCCCGCGGCGAGCAGTGCGGAGTCCTGCGGAGCCGCGGACGTCAACAGCACCGGAACCGCCGGCTGGTGCTGCGCCACCCAGCGTGCAAGGCCATGCCCGTCGAGGCCGCCCGGCATGTAGACATCGGAGAACACCAGGTCGACACGCGTGCCGGAGTCCAGCACGCTGATCGCCTCGCCAGCGGTGGCTGCCTCAATGACGCTGTAGCCCGCTTCGCGCAGGTACACGGCCGCCGTACACCGCGTGAGGAAATGATCCTCGACGATCATCACGACCGGCGTATACCGCCGCAGTGCATGTTGTTTGGGCTGTTGCCCGTTCACGGTCCGTCCCTGGTCCTGCGAGGCACACCGTTGGCGCGATCTCTCGTCGCGCTGCGCGCTTTCCGCGCGCGAGCATAACACCAACACTTGCTGTGCGCCGCGCCGCGAGCCGGGGCGCAAACTTTGCCGCAGCGCCGCGGCCGCGCGCCGTTAACGCCCGCGGTCCTGGGGATATTCGCAGGGAAACACCACGCGGAAGGTAGTGCCCTCGCCCGGTGCGGTCTCGAGCTCGAGACTCGCATCGAGCAGCTCGCACAGCCGCTTCACGATCGACAGCCCTATGCCTTCGCCGCCAGCGTTGCGGGCAGCGACCGACGACTGCGACCGCAGCGTCGGCGCAGGCGGCGCAGACGGCGCGCTGCCGCGATCTTCCGCCTCGTGCGCCTCGGCGGTGGCGTGTTGCAGCGCGCGCTCGAGCGGGGCCGCCGGCGAGTCGTGCTGAAAGCCCGGCCCGGTGTCGAGCACGCACAGCAGCCACTGGTGCACGCCGGACACCGTGCGCGCGGCCCACTGCACCCGCACCCCGCCGCGCTCGGTGACCCCGAGCGCGTTGAGAAGCAGGTTCTGGGCGATACGCTGCACCTTGACCGCATCGCCCTCGACGGCGAGGGTCTGCGGCCCGTCCGCCTTGAGGAACAGGTTGCGCTGCGTCGCGAGCGGCCGCAGGTTCTCGCAGTATTCGCGCAGCAGCGCCGCGGCATCGAACGGCGCCGTGTGCCGCTGTTCCTGGCCCGCCTCGAGCCTGCCGAGGTCGATGAGGTCGCTCAACAGCGCGCGCAGCGACTCCACCGAGCGCTGCAGCAGCTGCGAGGTGCTGCTGCGACTCGCCTCGGCACCGTCGGTCGCGAGCAGCGTGGCGGCGTTGCTGATCACGCCGACCGTGCCGCGCAGATCGTGCGCCGCCTCGCGCCAGGTCTCGGCGCGCTGCCGCTCGAGCGCCTGGACCTGCCGCAGCGCCCCCTCGAGCTCACGCACGCGGCTGGCGGCTTCGGTCTGCTGCAGCCGCTCGTAGCTCGCGGCGCTGGCGCAAACCCCCTCGCCGCACAACCGCACCAGCGCACGGCGCGCGATCGACATCACCTCGGCGTCGAGCTCGGGGTGGGCCTGGGCGTAGTCCTCCAGCTCGCAGAGCGCGCAGTAGTGCAGGTGCGCCCATTCGCGAATGGTCTCGCGCTGGTGGTAGCCCTGCTGCCAGCGATGCAGCCCGTGCTCCTCGGCACCCTGCTTCTGTTGCTCGAAAGCGATCTGCTTCTCGAGCGGATGCACGGCCTGCAGCCGCCACTCGAACGCCTCGAGCACCTGCGGAATGTGATCATTGAACTGCGCGCGCGACAGGCCGCCCGAGGTGGTGAGCTCGGGGTCGAGTTCGACCGAGTGCTGCCAAGCGGCGAGGATCGCGGCGCGCCGCGCGGCCAGGTGCTGTGCCAAGGCGGCGAGCGCAACCTTGATAGGAGTCGAATCCGGCATCAGTGCAGGCGACTATACCCCCTCCGGCGCGTGCCGCGCAGCGCGCGCCCACCTGGCCGGTGCGGCGATGTTCGCGGCGGCCGCCGCCCCCGGCGCGGGTCAGGCGGCAGCGCGCTCGCGCCGCTCGCCGGCGGCGCTTTCCAACACGCGCGCTACCGCGTGCACCGTGGCGGCGATGCGCACCGCGCTCTGCACCGCCTCGCGCGTCAGCCCGTGCCGGCGAAGCTGCCGCTCATGCGAGGCCACACAGGTGCCGCAGCCGTTGATCGCCGACACCGCGAGCGCCAGCAACTCGAAATCCGCCTTGGCGATACCGGGAGTACCGATGACGTTCATGCGCAGCCGCGCCGGCAGCTTCGCGTACTCCTCGTCCTCCACCAGGTGCACGAAGCGGTAGTAGACGTTGTTCATGGCCATCACGGCCGCAGCGGCGTGTGCCGCGTTCACGTGCGCGGCGTCCAGGTGCTGCACGGCGAGGGTCTGCAGGTCACGGCTGAAGGCGGCGTTGCGCGAGGCGCTCGCCGCGGCGAGCGCCACCGCCCAGATCTGCCGCTCCGTCAGGCCGGGGGCACCGGCGGCGGTGAGCACCGTGCCGAGGTTCAACTGCAGGTCGCGCGCGTAGCCGGGCAGGGACTCGCGGATGCTTTCGAGGGTCATCATGTCAGGCTGCCTTCAGGGTCTCATCGCCTTTGTGCCAGTTGCACGGACACAGCTCGTCAGTCTGCAGTGCGTCGAGCACGCGCAGCACCTCCTCGGGGCTGCGACCGACGTTCAGGTCGGTGACGTACACGAAGCGGATCACACCCTGCGGATCGACGATGAAGGTCGCACGCTGCGCGACACCGGCCTCGGGGTCGAGGATGCCGAGCGCGCCGGCGAGCTCGCGCTTCACGTCCGCGAGCATCGGAAACGGCAGGGCGCGCAGCTCCTGCTTGTCGCGCCGCCAGGCGAGGTGCACGTACTCGCTGTCGATGCTCACCCCGAGCAGCTGCGCGTCACGCGCACGGAACTCCTTGTCCAGCTTGCCGAACGCGGCGATCTCGGTGGGGCACACGAAGGTGAAGTCCTTGGGCCAGAAGAACACCACCTGCCACTTGCCGGGGAAGCTCGCGTGGGTGAAGGACTGGAACGCATTGGCGGGGTCGCTGGAGACGACGCCGGTGAGCGCAAACTGCGGAAAACGCTGACCGATGATCGACGTGCTCTCTCTCCTCTTGAAACTCGTGCGCACCAAGGCCTCCGGGAACGGCCTCGGCGCGGGATGCAGACACCATGGGGCTGCCGTTGCTATCATTCCAGTCGATTGATTTGATCTTTCCGATAGATTCCATATATCTAGTCTGGCCGCATGGAACTCAAGCTCAAGGACCTGCGCTACCTGGTGGCGGTGGCGGACCTGCGCCACTTCGGCCGCGCCGCGGCGCGCTGCTTCATCAGCCAGCCAACGCTGTCGGCGCAGCTGAAGAAACTGGAGCAGTCGCTCGGCGTGCAGCTGATCGAGCGCGCGCCCCACAACGTGTCGCTCACCCCCGCCGGGGAGGAGATCGTGGCGCGCGCGCGGCGCATCATCGAGGCGAGCGACGAGGTGGTGACCCTGGCGCGCACGCAGCGCGATCCGCTCGGAGGGCGGCTGCGCGTGGCGCTGCTGCCGACCATCGGGCCGTACCTGCTGCCGCGCATTGCGTCGCTGATCCGCCGCACCCTGCCACGCCTGGAGCTGCGGCTCTACGAGTACCAGACCGCCACGATGCTCGAGAAGCTGCGCGTCGGGGAGCTCGACGTCGGGATCCTCGCGCTGCCGGTCGAGCTCATCGGGCTCGAGGCACGCGAGCTCTACCGCGAAGCCTTCCTGGTGGCCCTCCCCGAGCGCCACCCGCTCGCCGCACACGCCACGGTGCGCGTGGCGGACCTCAAGGGCGAGACCCTGCTGCTGCTCGAGGACGGTCACTGCCTGCGCGACCAGGCGCTGGAGGTGTGCAGCCGCGTCGGGATACGCGAGCAGCAGGATTTTCGCGCCACGAGCCTCGAGACGCTGCGGCAGATGGTGGCCACGGGCGCCGGCGTCACCCTGCTGCCGGAGCTCGCCGGCCGCGGCGCCTACCGCGCCGCCCGCGGCGTGGCGCTGCGCCCGTTCGCCAAGCCCACCCCGGTGCGCCACGTGGGCGCCGTGTGGCGCAAGACCAGCGCGCGGCGCGCGGCCATCGAGGCGCTCGGCACGCTGATCGCGGAACACGCGCAGTGAGCGCGCCCGCCGCGGCCGCGACGCAGGCGCTGCCGCAGCCGCAGCCGCAGCCGATGAGCTTCGTGGCGCGCGACGGACGCACGCTCGCCGGGCTGCTGCTCGCGGCGGCCAGCCCGCGCGGGGCGCTGCTGGTCAACGGCGCGACCGGATTCAGGCGCGAGTTCTACCTCAAGTTCGCCGCTTACTGCGCCGCGCGCGGCTACTACACGCTGGTATACGACTATCGCGGCATCGGCGCCTCAGCGGGCGCGCCGCTCGCGGCCGACGCGGCGCGCATGAGCGACTGGGGGCGGCTCGACATGCCGGCGGCGCTGGACGCGCTCGAAGCGCGCGCTGGCGGTGTGCCGCTGGCGACGCTCGGGCACAGCGTCGGCGGACAGCTGCTCGGCTGCATGCACAACCAGGGGCGTGCGCGCGCCCACGTGATGATCGCGACCTCGACCGGCTACTGGCGGCGCCAGCGCGTGCCGTTTCGCTATCAGGCGCTGCTGTTCTGGAAGGTTTACGGGCCGCTGATGCTCGCGCGGCGCGGCTACCTGCCGCGCGGCGTGCTGTGGACGGGCGATTCGCTGCCGCGCGGGGTGTTCCTGCAGTGGCGGCGCTGGTGCCTCGACCCCGCGCCGTTCGGCTCGCGGCTCGATGCGGACATGCACGACGCGGAATTCGCCGCGGTGCGCACTCCGCTGCTCGCCTGGGGCTTCAGCGACGACCCGATCGCGACGCCTGAGGCCATCGAGGCGCTGCTGGCGAGCTACCCCAATGCGCCGATCGAGCGGCGCTGCACCGACCCGCGACAGCTTGGCGTGCGCCGCATCGGCCATCACGGCTTCTTCGCCGAACGTCATCGCGACTCGCTGTGGCGCGCGGCGCTCGACTGGATCGATGCGCGCTGTGCTTAGGCAGCGCCGGCCGCGACCGCGCCCGGTGGCGCCGCGCGCGTGCGACGCGCGAGCGCGATAGCCGCGAGCACCACCACGCCGCCGGCGATCTGCAGCGGCGCCAGGCGCTCGTGCAGCAGCCACCAGGCGTAGGCGGCCGCGGCGAGCACCTGCGCGTACAGGCCCACCGCGCCGAAGGTTGCCGGCAGCAGGGCGAGCGCATAGGCGATCAGGCTCTGGCCGAGCAGCTGCGCCGAGAGCGCGCAGCCGACGAGCAGCCACCAGCCGTGCGCGCTGTCGGGCAGGAACTTCTGGGTCAGCGCCAGCGGCAGGAGCAGCAGGCTGAACACCAGCGTCGTGGTGAACATGACGATGCCGGTGCCGTGGCGCACGCGCAGCCGCGACACCGACAGGATGTACGCCGCGTAGAAGCACGCAGTGCCCAGGCCGAGCGCATCCCCGAGCAGCGCGTGCCGGCCGCCGCCGAGCTTGGGGGCGAGTATCAGCAGCATGCCGGCGAAGGCGGCGACCAGCGCCAGCAGAAACCCGAGCCGCGGCTTCTCGCCCCACCAGCCCCACGCGAACAGCGTGACCAGGAGCGGCGCGCAGTTCGCCTCGAGCGTCGAAGCGGCGATCGAGGTGAGCAGCAGCGAGGAGTGCCACAGCGCAAGATCCCCGGCGAAGAACACCCCTGCCCAGAAGAACTGCGGATCGCGCAGGCTGGCGGGCGCGCGGCCGGCGGCGCGCGCCGCGCGCCGCTCGAGCAGCGCCCACAGCGCGAGCGGCGGGAGCGCGAGACAGCCGCGCCAGAACGCGGTCGCGGTCGGCCCGGTCTCCGACAGGCGCACGAAGATGCCCGAGCTGCCGATCGCGAGCGCGCCGGCCAGCAGCGCCAGCAGTGCGGTGAGCTCCGAGCGGCGGGCGCGATCCGGCATGCGCGGTTAGTCTGGCATAATCGCCGCGCACTTCCGTGCGCGCCCGCGAGGACACCATGCGATCGACCGCCGCGCTCCTTGCCGCCTGCCTCGTGACGCTCGGCGCCGCCGCGCCCGTCGAGGCCGGCGCGCTCAGCGCCCAGGAGGCGTGGATCCGCGCCGTCCCGGGCAGCGACGTGGCCGCCGCCTACCTGACGCTGCACAACGCCGGCACGCAGCCGGTGGTGGTGGTGGGAGTGCGCTCACCGGCGGCCGGCGTGGCCATGATTCACGAGACCGCACTCGTCAATGGCAAGTCCACCATGCGGCCGCACGAGCGGCTGCGCATCGGCGCCGGCGAGACGGTGCGGCTCGCTCCCGGCGGACTGCACATCATGCTGCAGAATCTGAACCGCACGCTGGCGCCCGAGGATGAGGTGCCGCTGGTGCTGCTGCTCGAGGGCGGCGGCAGCGTCGAAGTCATCGCGCACGTGCGGCCGCTCGGCGAGGAGTAGCGCGATCTCCAACGATTCACCGCGTGATCACATCACGCCTTACGATCGCTTCGCCTGGAGCGACGGCGAGATCGAAGCGGCGCTCGCGAGCGGCACGCAACAACGCGAGCTGCGCGCCTACTTCGGCGCCGCCGAGTACCGCGTGCTGGCGCGCCTCGCGCGACGGGCGCACGCGGCGCCGGTCGAGGCGCGCGCGCCGCGCGTCATCATCGTGCCGGGCATCATGGGCTCGCAGCTCGGACTGCGCCGGCCGCCGCCGCTGCCCCCGGACATCGTGTGGCTCGATCCGCTCGACATCCAGCTCGGGCGGCTCGCAGCGCTCGCGCTGCCCGGCGCGCCCATCGTGCCGCTCGGCGTGGTGCTGTTCTCGCATCTGCGGCTCAAGCTGTACCTGCGTGCCCAGGGCTTCGTGGTGCAGTTCCACGACTACGACTGGCGGCTGCCGGTGGCGACCTCCGGCAGCGCACTCGCGGCGCGACTGCGCGCCATGGCCGGCACGCGCGTGGCGCTGGTGGCGCACAGCATGGGGGGACTGGTGAGCCGCGCCGCGCTTGCCCTGCCGGGCACGCAGCACGTCGAGCGGGTCGTGCTGCTCGGCACACCGAACGGCGGCTCGTTCGCGGCCGTGCAGGCGCTGCGCGGCACGTACGCCGTGGTGCGCAAGGTCGCGCGCCTCGCGCTGCAGGCTTCGGCGGAAGAGCTCGCCGGCGAGACCTTCAGCACCTTTCCGAGCCTGTACGACCTGCTCCCCTGGGGAGGGTGCGCCGGACGGCTCGATCTGTTCGCGGCGAACGCCTGGCCGCGCCGCGGACCGCAGCCGCGCGCCGCGCTGCTGCACGCGGCGCGCGCGGCACATGCGCTGCTGGCGCCGGCCGATCCGCGTTTCGCCGTCATCGCCGGCGTCGGCCAGGAGACCGTGACCGCGGTGACGCGCCGCGGCGACGACTTCCTCTATACGCTCACGCGCCACGGCGACGGCACCGTGCCGCTGGCGAGCGCGCAGCTGCCCGGTGCGGCGAGCGCCTACGCCCGCACCGCGCACAGCGAGCTGACGCGCGACCCGCAGGTCGCCGCCGCGGTGGTCGACCTGCTGCGCCACGGCGCGACCACACGGCTGCCGAGCAACTGGCGCAGCACCAGCCGCGCCTGCACCCAGGTGAGCGACCGGCGGCTGCGGGCGAGCCACGCGCACAAGGTGAACTGGGCCGCGCTGACACCGGAGGAGCGCCGGCTGTTTCTCGAGAACCTGAACGAGCCGCCGCGATTTCGCCTGCAGGTGCCGCGCGCGGGGCGCCGTGCCCGCCGCCGCCCGCGCGAGCAGCTGTAGCCGCGCGTTCGCCGCAGCCGCGCGGCAGCGTCAGGCGGACAGCTTCAGGCGAACAGCTGGGCGATCGCCTCGCGCTGGCGCGCATCGGGCAGCCGGCCGCGGCCGCCGGCCAGGTTGTCCTCAAGGTGCTGGAGCTTGCCGGTCGCCGGAATGATGCAGGTCACCGCCGGGTGGGAAGCGATGAATTTGAGTGCGAGCTGGCCGAAGCTGGTGGCATCCACCTCGGCCGCCCAGGCGGGCAGCGCGTTGCCGCGCACCGCCTGAAACAGCGCGCCGTCCTCGAACGGCCGGTTGATGAGCACCGCGACGCCGCGCTCCGCGGCGAGCGGCAGCAGGCGCTTCTCGGCGGCGCGCGTCAGCGGCGAATAGTTGAACTGCACGAAATCGAGCTTCTCACTCGAGAGCACGCGCACCAGGTCCGCGTGAGCGCTCACCGTGTAGTGGGTCACGCCCACGTAGCGCACGCGTCCGGCCGCCTTCCAGGCGTGCAGCGTCTTGAGCTGCGTGTCGAGATCGAGCAGGTTGTGCACCTGGATGAGATCGAGCCGCGGCGTCTTGAGCAGCTGCGCCGAGCGGCTCATCTGCTCGATGCCCGCTGGCTCGCCGCGCGTCCACACCTTGGTGGCGAGAAACGCGCGCGCATGCGTCGCCTCCGTCAGCAGCTCGCCGAGCACCCGCTCGGCGGTGGTGTACATCGGCGAGGTGTCGATGAGCTGCGCGCCGGCGGCGAAGAACGCGGCGAGCACCTCTTGCAGGGGAGCGCGCGCGGACGGATCCGCACCCACCTCGAAGGGACCGGACGTGCCGAGTCCGATCAGTGGCAGCTCCTCGCCGCTCGCGGGGATCCGGCGCCGGATGAGGCCGGCGGCAGCCTCAGCCGCCATGTGCGCCGACCAGCCCGCGGCCGCCATCATGGCGACTCCTGCGGCGAGCAGCGTGCGCCGCTTCATGCGTGCGACTCACAGCAGCGCGGCGTCGGTGTCGGCGACGCTCGCGCCCCCTGCCTCGACGATGCGCGCCAGCGCCAGCGCGCTCGGCAGCACCTGCGCGGCGTAGAACGCCGCGGTGCGGATCTTGGCGGCATAGAACTCGCGCTCCGCGCCGCTGCTGTTCGCCGCCGCGAGGGACGCGGACTTGGCGAGCAGCCAGCCGCCGGCGACGTAGCCGCACAGTTTCAGGTACGGGACCGACACCGCCATGCCGGCCTCGACGCGCGTGGCGAGCGCGCCGAGCAGTGCCTGCGTCGACTGGCGCAACAGCTGCACCGCTGCGAGCGCCGCCGCCGCGGTCCCCGCCACGGCCGCATCGGCCGAGCCGAGCCCGGCGAGCTCGCGCTCCATGTCATCGAGCAGCGCTGCCATCGCGACGCCGCGGTCGCGGGCGAGCTTGCGGCCGATGAGATCGTTCGACTGGATGCCGGTCGTGCCCTCGTAGATGGTGGTGATGCGCACGTCGCGCACGTACTGCGCCGCACCGGTCTCCTCGATGTAACCCATGCCGCCGTGCACCTGCACGCCGATGGCCGCGACTTCGTTGCCGATCTCGGTGCACCAGCCCTTGACGATCGGTGTCAGCAGCTCGCCGCGCGCCTGTGCGGCGCGCCGCTCGCTCGCGGGCCCGTACTGCGCCAGATCGAACTGCAGCGCGGCATAGAGCGTCAGCGCGCGCGAGGCTTCGGTCTGCGATTTCATCATGAGCAGCATGCGCTTAACGTCGGGGTGATTGATGATGGGCGCAGGCGCGCCGACTGCCGGCGGCCTGCCCTGCATGCGGGTGCGCGCCCACTGCACCGCGCGCTGCCAGGCGCGCTCGCCCACCGCGTAGCCCTCGCTGCCCACCGAGAGGCGCGCGCTGTTCATCATGATGAACATGTATTCGAGGCCGCGGCCCGGCTCGCCCACGATCCAGGCGTGCGCGCCGCGCTGCTCGCCGAAGGCCAGCACGCAGGTCGGACTGGCATGAATGCCGAGCTTGTGCTCGATCGACAGGCAGCGCACCTCGTTGCGCGCCCCGAGCGAGCCGTCGGCATTCACCAGCACCTTCGGCACGACGAACAGCGAGATGCCCTTGACTCCGCTCGGCGCCCCCTCGATGCGCCCGAGCACCATGTGAATGGTGTTGGAAGTGAGATCGTGATCGCCCCAGGTGATGAAGATCTTCTGGCCGAAGAGGCGGTAGTGATCGCCCTCGGGCACCGCGCGGGTGCGCACCTGGCCGAGATCCGAGCCGGCCTGCGACTCGGTGAGCACCATGGTGCCGGTCCACTCACCGCGCACCATCTTCGGCAGAAACAGCGCCTTCTGTTGTTCCGAGCCACACAGCTCCAGCGCATGCGCGGCGCCGTACGTCAGCATCGGGCCGAGCTTGAAGGCGAGATTGGCGGAGCCCCAGAACTCGCCCACCGCGCTCGCCAGCACGCGCGGGGCGCGCTGGCCGCCGTACTGCGGCTGCGCGCCCAAGGCGAGCCAGCCGCCGGCGACGAACTGCTGGTAAGCCTCGCGGAAGCCGGGCGCGGTGAGCACCCCTTCCGGGGTCCAGCGCGCCCCGTGGACGTCGCCGGGTTGGTTCAGCGGCTCGAGCACGTTCTCGGCAAATCGCGCGGCTTCCTCGAGTACCGCCTGGGCCAGCTCGTCGGAGTAATCGGCGAGCTCGGGGCTTGCGGCGAGACGCCCGACAGCGAGCAGCTCTTCGAGCACGAAACGCACTTCACGTACGGGGGCACGGTACATGGACGATTCCTCTGCGGCGAACTAGCGTAGCTGAGCGCGCCGCGCGCTGTCAGTGCGCGCTCGCCTCGCGCGCGGCGGCCGCGCTCGCGGCGGCGCGCCCGGCGGACGGCAGCGCCAGCGCCGGCACGATGTTGGCGGCGAGAAAGTCGACGAACTGCTGCACGCGTGGGTCGGACTCGAGCGCGGCCGGATAGAGCGCGTACAGCGCCGCAGCCGGCGGCACCGCCCATTCGGGCAGCACCGCCTTCAGCCGCCCGGTCGCGAGCCCCTGCCGGCACAGGAACTCCGGCAGCAGGCCGATGCCGAGCCCGGCGGCGGTCGCCGCGTGCAGCACCGCCGGGTCATCAACGGCGAGCTTCGGTGTGAGCGGCACCTCGGCGCGCTGCGCCCCACGCGCGAGCTGCAGGCGAAATTCCGGCAGCTGCGCCGCATCGGGCGTCAACACATCGTGCGTGCGCAGCTCGTCGGGGCGCAGCGGAGTGCCGCGCTGCTGCAGGTAGCCGGGCGTGGCACACAGCAGCGCCGGGGGTGCGCCGAGCAGGCGCCGCAGCGTCGCGCCCTCGGGCGGCAGCCGCGTGCCGATCGCGACGTCCCAGGCCGCGGCCGCCAGTGCTTCCGCGTCGAGCGCCACCTCGAGGGGCACATGGCCGAAGGCTTCGAGGAAGCGCGGCACGAGCGGCGAGAGCAGCACGCGGCCGTAGGTGGGATCGGCCACCACGCGCAGCGGCCGGCCCTGCGGCGACTGCAGCTGTGCGATGGCGCTGCGTGCCGCATCGGCCTCCTCACCCACGCGGCGTGCGTGCGGATACAGCAGCCGGCCCGCGGAGGTGAGCGCGATGCGCCGCGTCGTGCGCTCGAGCACACGCACGCCGAGCGTGCGCTCGAGGTCGGCGACCGCGCGGCTGATCGCGGCCTTCGGCACGCCGAGCGCCCGGGCGGCTGCCGAGAACCCATTGAGATCCACGACCTTCGCGAGCATGGCAAGCTGAGCGGGCGTCCAGATCAGGTTCATGTCAGCCTCAATATCCCATCAGGGAGTGGATATTGTTTCACCAGAGAGGCAGGCGCGCCAGAGCCTCTGGGACTAGAATCTCCGCCCCCCACCGAAGACGCCAAGGACAAGCCGATGAAGATCTCCGTACATGCCCTCTCGGTCGAGCTCTTCAGCCACACGCTCGGCAATCTCTCCTGGATCCTGGAGAAAGCCGTCAGCAACGCCGCGCAGCGCAAGATCGAGCCGGCGGTGCTGCTCGCCGCGCGCCTCGCGCCGGACATGCTGCCGCTCACGCGGCAGGTGCAGATCGCCTGCGACATCGCCAAGAACGCGATCGCGCGGCTGGCCGCACAGGAGCCGGTGCGCTTCGAGGACAACGAGAGCACGTTCGAGGAGCTGCGCACGCGCATCGCGCGCACCATCGACGTGCTGAAGAGCGTGCCGGCGAGTGCGCTCGAGGGAGCCGACGAGCGCGCGATCAAGGTGCCCGGCCGTGAGCGCACGCTCGAGTTCAAGAGCGGAGTCGAATTCCTGCAGCGCTTTGCGATACCCAACGTGTTCTTCCACGTGACGACCGCATACAACATCCTGCGCCATAACGGCGTGGATCTCGGCAAGCGTGACTTCCTCGCCGCAGGGCGGGATCAATAGTCGCGGCGGCGGACATATGACAAATAGCGCCTGAGAACTGTCTCCTTTTGCGAACAGAACGCGAGGGAAGTCACGGCGCGCGAGGGGACGTGCTGCCACGCTGTGTACCGTAGGCAGGGAGATGAACCTGCTGTCTCGGTGAGGACGGGGAGTCTTCTTGCTACACAAAGCCACGGCCGCGCGTCCCTCTGCGCAGAAGACTGCCGCGACGCAGATCGGCACCGATATCGGTGCGCTCACCGTCGAAGCGCTCGGCCAGCAGCTGCGCGACGTTCTGCCGACGCGCCGCCTGCACTCGGTGTCGCTGTGCGATCACCAGGCGAACGTGCTGTGGCTCTCCGAAGGGGCCCTGGGTCCCGATGAGCACGCGCTGGTGGTCGACGCGCTCGAGCTGCTGTCCACCGACACCTCACTGCCCTGCCACGAGCTGGCCCTCGACGACGGCCGCCTGGCGATGTTCCTGCCGGTGCGCACGCCGACCGCGGACCTCGTGGGGATCGCCATGATCCTCGCCGACGGCAAGGCGCTCGGCGACGAAACCCTCGAGCGCATGGCCGCAGCGCCGGTGCGCGCGATCATGCTGCGGCTCGCGGTGCTGCTGAAGCCCGCCGCGCTGCGCACCGCCGCCGCGGCGGCCACGCCCCTTGAGCTGGTGGACGAGACGCAGGCTGCTGCTGCGGCCGTGGCGGTGAAACCGATTAGCCCCGTCGAGGTGAACGACATCCTCGAGTTCGATCTGCCGCCGAAGGAGATGCCGGCACCGCGCGCGCGCACCGGCGCGAGCGCCGCCGACATGATGAGCCTGGAATTCGTCGACATACCCGTGATCGACGAACGTTTCCTCGAGGCGGCGGACGCCGCCGCGGCGCCTGCGCCCACACCCGCCCCGCCGGCTGCCGCAGCCAGCGCCGGCGAGGCAGTCGAGCTCGCCGACAGCGCCACCACCACCGAGGCGCCCGGACTGCTGGCGGCGCCCGCCAAACCCGTGCCGAAGACCGCGCCGCCAGCCGCGCGGCGCAGCGCTGCGCCCGCCGCGGCGCCCGCTGCACGGTACGAAGAGAAAGCGCCGGCCCCGAGCGTGGCCGCACCAGCCGCGACGGTGATGTCCCCGGCCGCGGCTAACGATCCGAACCTGCTGCTGGAAGTGCTGCCCTTCGCCAAGCTGCGCGCCGGCGGCCAGACCCGGCGCTTCCAGGTGATCGCGCGCACGTCGGCAGGTCCGCGCGATCCAGCGGCGTTCGATGCGCTGATCCTGCAGCGCCTGATGGCCTGGCTCGCCGCGCATCGTGCCGCCTGGAACTCGCAACCCACCAGCTTCACCGTCAACCTCTCGATCTCGACGCTGGAAGACGAGCGCTTCGCGCAGAAGCTCGCCGCCGCACTCAACTCCCACGCCATCGCCGCCGATACGCTCGGCTTCGAGATTACCGAGGCGCTGTGCACGCAACGGCGCGCCCAGGTCGAACGCTTCATCACCCAGTGCGAGAAGATCGGCGCGTGGGTGCTGATCGATGACTTCTCCTTCGACGCGCAGGTGCTGCCGCTGCTGCGCTCCAAGGCGGTGCGCGTGGTGAAGCTCAGTGCGCGACTCACCTCCTCGGCGCTGAAGGACAAGCTCTCGCAGGCGATGGTGGTCGCCACGGTGCAGGCGGCCAAGGTGCTCGGCATCCACTGTGCGGCGAAGAAGGTCGACTCGCAGGCCGCCCTGCAGTGGCTCACCGCGATCGGCTGCGATTTCGCGCAGGGAGCGGCGCTCGCCGGTGCGCAGTCGCTCGACTCGCTGGCCGGCTCTCCGGATCCGACCGGTCTCACCGCGCTCCTGCGGCCGAGCTGATCCCTTAAGATTCAACGGCTTGAAAGTCGCGCCGGTGTCCTGCGTGACGGGACCTGCGCGGCAGCCCGGCGTGCGACGAACCGAGCCGGCGGCGCGCCGCGGGGGCGCCGAGGCGCCAGCGGATGCCCTAAGCTTCAATGGGTACCGCCGCTCATGAAACTGCCAACCCTCGAGCAATTACGTTCCAGCCGCAACGTGCTGTTCTGGAGCCTGCACGCCGCGGGTTGGGCCGCGTACGGCATCACGCAGTATCTGGGCGCGCTGTTGTATGAGAAGCCCTCGGAGTACGCCCCGATGTTCGCGGTCGCCGTCATCGCCGGCTTCGTGCTGTCGGCGCCGATGCGGTGGATTTACCGGCGGCTGTGGAGCCGCCCGCCGGCCGAGCGGATCCTGGGCGTGCTCGCGACCTGCTACGTCACCGGGCTGGCGCTGCGCGTCACCATCAACCTCTCGTACAAGGCGTTTGTTGCGCCCGACTGGCAGGTACAAACGCCGTTCGAGCTGTTCGCCGGCACGCTGTCGAGCACCTACCTGCTGGTGTGCTGGAGCGTGCTGTACTTCGGCATCAAGTACTACGAGGCGCAGCGCCAGCAGGAACAGGCGATGCTCAAAGCGATCGCCCTGGCGCAGCAGGCGCAGCTGAAGATGCTGCGCTACCAGCTCAATCCGCATTTCCTGTTCAACACGCTCAACGCCATCTCCACGCTGATCCTCGACAACCAGAACCGCAAGGCGAACCACGCGGTGACGCGGCTGTCAGAGTTCCTGCGCTACACCCTCGACCAGGACCCGATGAAGAAGGTCACGCTGCGCCAGGAGATCGAGGCCCTCAACCTGTACCTGGGTACCGAAAGGCTGCGCTTCGGTGAGCGCCTGCGCCTCGAGTACGCCGTCGAGGAGGCGGCGCTCGACGCGCTGGTGCCGAGCCTGCTGCTGCAGCCGCTGCTCGAGAACTCGCTGAAGTACGCGGTGTCGGCCCGCGAGCAGGGCGGCCTGGTGCGCATCGAGGGCCGCGCCCGCGAGGGGTTGCTGGAGCTGTCCGTGATCGACGACGGCCCGGGTCTGCGCGAAGGCGTGGCGCCGGGCGAGCGCCGCGGCGTCGGCCTCGCCAACACGCGCGAGCGCCTCGCGGTGCTCTACGGCGAGAGCTGCCGCTTCGCGGTGCTCAATTCGCATCCGGGGCTGCGCGTGGACATGGCGCTGCCGCTCGAGACCGCCGCGGCCGGCGCCGAGGCCGCCGCGACCCAGCCGGCCCCGGCGCCGCGCGTTTCCGGCGGGGTGCACGCGTGAAGATCCGCACGCTCATCGTCGACGACGAGGTGCTCTCGCGCCGCGGCGTCGAGATCCGCCTGCGCCACGAAGGGGACTTCGAGATCCTCGCGCAATGCGCCAACGGGCGCGAGGCGCTCGCGGCCATGCAGCACTACAAGCCCGACCTGATATTCCTCGACATCCAGATGCCGGGGATGTCCGGCTTCGAGGTGCTCGCGCATGTGCCGCAGGAATCGCTGCCGCTGGTGGTGTTCGTCACCGCCTACGACCAGTACGCCATCCCGGCGTTCGAAGCGCACGCCATCGACTACCTGCTGAAGCCGATCGACGAGGCACGCTTCGCCGCCGCACTGCAGCGCGTGCGCGAGCACGTGCGCGCCAGGAGCGCCGCCGCGCAGCGCGACCGCCTCATGCAGATCATCGCCGAGATCACCGGTTGCGGGCAGCTGGACCTCGATGAGCTGCTCGCGCAGGGTCGCAAGGCGATCGGCGCGCAGCGGCCGGAAGTGCTGCCGATCCGCCAGGGACGCGAGACGCTGCGGCTGGCAGTGGCGTCGATCCAGTGGATCGATGCGGCCGGGGATTACATGTGCATCCACGCCGGCGGCAACACCCACATCCTGCGCGGCACCATGAAGGAGCTCGAGGAGATCCTCGACCCAAAGCTGTTCCAGCGCGTGCACCGCTCGACCATCGTCAACCTGCGCCTGGTGAAGAGCCTGCGCGCGCACATGAACGGTGAGTATTTCCTCACCCTCGAGGGCGGCCACGAGCTCAAGCTCTCGCGCACCTATCGCGACAAGGTGGAGTATTTCCTGAGCGGCTCCACCGGCCAGCGGACGTGATGCAGTTCGCGCCCCGGCCGGCGCGTGCGCGGCAACTGTGATCCGCGTCACGAAGTCAAAGACGCCGTCGCGATCTGTGAGCCGTCGCGGCGCGGCGACGTTGCGACGCTGCTTAGATATGTCTCCATATGGAAGCCGCGTCTCGCCCTCCGCTTGAGCTGCTCCCCGATCTGCCGGTCGAAGAGCCGCTGGATAATGCTGCGACGCCGCGGGAGCCGCCGGTGCTGCCGGCCGCTGCCGCCGGCGCATCGGCAAAGTCCTCCGCCCCCGCTGCCAGGGACCCAGAGCAGACGGGCCTCAATTTCGTCGATCCGGAAATGTTTCTCGCCCCGGGACAGGATTCATCGGCGGTCCAGGCGACCACCGTCGCCACCCCGAAGGCCTCCGAGCCGCTCGAGCTGGTCCTCGAGGATCCGGTCGTCGATGACATGCTGACCGCGCCCTCGGCGGCGCCCGCTGCTGCGCCGCCGGCACCCGCGCCGGCGGCGAAATCCACGGCAGCGCCCCAGGCGGCACGCAGCGCGACGCCCACAGCCGCCGAGCGCACCGCCGCGCGCGTACCCATCGCCAGAACCGCGTCGCTGGGCGCGGCGGCCACCAAGCTCGCGGCCGCGAGTGCCGCCAGCAAGCCGAAACCGGCGGTGCTGCCGGTCACGCGCCCGGCCGCCGCCGCCGACAAGGCCGCCCCGGCGGCCGCCGCCGCGACGACCAAGCCGGCAGCGGCCTCGACCCTTGCCAGCTGGGCGCAGGCGCGCGCCAACGCCTCACAGACCACGGCTGCAGCCGGCGCGCGCGCGGCGCCTGCCAGCACGAGCCCCCCGGCCACGACGCGTGCGGTTCCCGCGGCGGCCGCGGCCGGCAACGCGCGGGCGGCTGCGACGCCCAAGGCCGCAACCCCTGCGCCGGCAGCTGCCGCGGCACCAGCTACGACGGCTCCCGCTGCGGCCACCCCGCCGATGGACCGCGATTTCATCGCGCGCAACCAGGTCGTCGAGCGCTACCTGTCGGGACGCCTGCCCCTGAAGGGCGCCACCGACTTCGAGCGCTTCTGCCACGACCATCCGCAGCTGCTCGATGACATCGGGCTGCCCGAGCGAGTCAATGCCGGCTTGCGCCTGCTCGAGGCGAGCGGCAAGCCCGAGCCGTGGCAGGAGAGTGCGCGCCCGGCATGGCAGAAACCGCAGTTCACCCTGGCGCTCGCCATCGGAGTCGCGCTGCTCATCGTGGGGCTCGTCATCGTCGCGGCCGGCAGTGCGGCCAAGAACCAGCGGATCATCGCGCTGCAGAAGCAGGCGACCGAGCGCGCGCTCGACCCGGCCACCAGCACGCGCGAGATTCGCCTGCTGCCGAGCCGCGCGGGCGCATCCAACTCGCCGGCCATAGTCATCGGCGGCGGCGTCGTGCAGCTGGCGGACTTGAGGATCGACGAATCGCGCTCGCCCTACCACGCGTTCCGCGTCACCATCGATCGCATCGACCAGGGCCGCGTCGCGATCATCGGCAACCTCGCCAAGGATTCCAACGGGCACCTGCGCCTGGCGCTCAACAGCTCCGCGCTCGGGCCCGGCAACTACCAGCTGACGCTCGAAGGCCTCGACTGGCGCGGCGATCCGCAGCCGGATTCGTGGGTCACGATCGGCATCGCGCGCTAAAGCGCGCGGCATGAGTCAGCACGGCAACGTGACGCTCGCGGCGGCCCGCTGCCGCGCAGTCGTGGTGCTCGCCGTTGGGCTGCTGAGCTTAGCCGGATGCGCCGGCAACGACTCCAGGCAACGGGCGCAGGCTGCGATCGACGTATTTCACGGCCAGCTCAACCGCGGTGATTTCGACGCCATCTGGAACGGTGCCGACGAGGCGTTTCGCAAGGCCGCCGGCCGCGACAGCTACGACAAGTTCCTCGGTGCGATACACCGCAAACTCGGCCGCGCGCTGCACACCACGACTAACAGCTGGTCGGTGAACAGCTTCAACCTGCACACCAGCATGATGCTCGTGCAACACACCGAGTTCGAGCACGGCTCGGGCACGGAGACCTTTACGTTCGCGGTGAGCAGGGACGGCGTCACGCTGCTCGGCTACTTCATCCAGTCGATGGAGCTCGTCACCACCTAGCGGCGCCGCGGCGCGGCGCATCACGCGCGCAGTGAAGTGAGCGGCGGCTGGTTGACGACGCTGCGCGTGGCGAGCCAGCCCCCCGCGCCCACCAGCAGCGCGCCGCCCGCCACCCCCTCGAGGCACGGCAGCCACTCGAACGTGTAGTGCAGCTCGAGCCAGTGGGTGGTGAGGAAGTAGGCCGCCGCCGAGGCGCCGGCCACCGCGATCACTCCCGACAGACCGCCGAGCGTCACGAACTCCGCCAGCACGCCCTGCACCACGGTGCCGCGGCTCGCCCCGAGCGTGCGCAGCATCGCGCTCTCGTAGCGGCGCTCGTCGCGGCTCGACTGCACCGCCGCCAGCAGCACCGTCAGGCCCGCAAACAGCGTAAACGCGAACACGCTCTGCACGGCAAGCGCCGCCTTGTCGAGCACCGCGCGTACCTGCGCGAGCAGCTCCTCGACGTCGAAGATCGACACGCTGGGAAAGCGGTGCGCCAGCGCGGCGAGCGAGCGCGACGTGCCCGGCGTGAAGTAGGCGCTGGTCATGTAGGTGCCGGCGGTGCCTTCCAGCACCCCCGGTGCGAACACGATGAAGAAGTTCGGCTGGAAGGTGTCCCATTTTACCTTGCGGATGGAGGCGACCGTGACCTCGCGCGTCTCGCCGGCGATGTCGAAGCTCAGCCGGTCACCGATCTTCACCCCGAGCGACTCCTGCATCTCGCTGGCGAGCGACACCAGCGGCTTGCCGAAGTCCGCACTGGTCCACCAGCGCCCGGCGATGATGCGGTTGTCGGGCCCGAGCTGCTCCGCCCAGGTGAGATTCTGCTCGCGCGTGGCGAAGCTCTCCTCGCCGCGGCGGGCGTCGCGGCCGCTGTCGACGGCGTGGCCGTTGATAGCAGTGAGCCGGCCACGGATCATCGGCAGCACGCGCGTGGCGCGCGCGCCCTGTGCCGCGAGGAACTGCACGAAATCCGCACGCGCCGCGGGCGGAATGTTGACGAAGAAGTAGTTGGGAAGATCGGCGGGCAGCGTACGGCGCCAGTCGCTGTCCAGGTCGCCACGCAGGATCGACAGCAGCAGCAGCACCATGATGCCGCTGCCGAAAGCGACCAGCTGCACGACGCTCTCGGCGCGGCGCCGGCTGAGGTTCGCCACCCCGAAACGCCACGCCACGCCGACGCGCCCGCGCAGCCGCCCGGCGAGTGCCACCAGCAGCAGCCCCGCGAGCATCAGCGCCAGGACGAATAGCGCCAGCCCGGCGATGAGATAGGGGAATATCCGCCGCTCCGGCACCACCCAGTAGATGAGCAGCAGCACCACCGTCACCGCCGGTCCGAATGCCAGCAGCACCAGCGGGGGCGGCGGCCCGACGTCGCGCCGCAGGACGCGCAGCGCCGGCACGCGCGACAGCTGCAGCAGCGGCGGCAGCGCAAAGCCGGCCAGCACCGCCACGGCGGTCACGAGGCCGATGGCGAGCGGCAGCGGGCTCGCCGGCGGCAGCTCGGTGACCGCGAGCAGCCCGCGGATGGTGCGCAGCAACCATTCCTGGGCGATGAAGCCGAGCACCGCGCCACCCGCGGCCGCCAGCAGCGCGAGCGCCAGCAGCTGCAGCACCGCCAGCGCGAGCGTGAAGGCGCGCGAGGCGCCGAGGGTCTTGAGCAACGCCATCGTGTCCAGGTGGCGGTACACGTAGCGCCGCGCCGCCATCGCCACCGCGATCGCGCACAGCAGCACGCTCACCAGGCTCGCAAGACTCAGGAAGCGCCCGGCGCGATCGACGGCGCTGCGCACCTGGGGACTCGCATCGGTGACGTCGCGCAGGCGCTCGGCGGGGCGCTTGTGCGCCCCGAGCCAGCCCGCGAACGCCTCGATACGCGCGCGCTCACCCGCGAACAGACCGAAGTAGCTCACGCGGCTGCCGGGCTGGATGAGGCCGGTGGCGGGCAGGTCTGCGGCATTCATGATGAGGGCCGGGGCCAGCTCCGCGAAGGTGCCGCCCTGGTCGGGGCGCGAGATCAGCACGCGCGCGACGCGCAGATTCGCCGCACCGATGGACAGCTGCATGCCGAGGTGCGCGCCGATCGCGGCGAGCAGCTTCGAATCGGGCCACACCTCGCCGGGCGCCGGAATGTCCGCGGCGGGCCGGCCGGCGGCGAACGGCTCGTCCGCCACCAGCACGCGGCCGCGCAACGGGTAGCCGGCGGTCACCGCCGCGACGTTGGTGAGCTGGCTGGCATCGCCGTTGAACACCACCGACAGCAGGTGGGTGCTGCGCGCAGTGCGCAGGCCGCGCCGCGCGGCCTCGGTGAAGTATTGATCACCGAGCGGTTGCGGCGAGCCGAGGCGCAGGTCCGCCGCCAGCACGCTGCTCGCCTGCAGCGCCACCGCCGCGCTGATGCGGCTCACCAGGAAGCCGACCCCGGTGAGCGCCGCCACCGCGATGGTAAGCGCCAGCAGCAGCACCCCGAGCTCGCCGGAGCGCCACTCACGCAGCAGCATACGCAGCGCCAGCCGCAGCAGCCTCATAGCACGCGCCCCGCCTCCATGCGCACCACGCGCGCGCAGCGCCCTGCCAGCTCGCGGTCGTGGGTGACGAGAACCAGCGTGGTGTGCGCATTGGCATTGAGCTCGAACAACAACTGGCCGACGCGCGCGCCGGTGACCGTGTCGAGGTTGCCGGTCGGCTCGTCGGCAAACAGCACCGCCGGCCGCGTCACGAACGCGCGGGCAATCGCCACGCGCTGCTGCTCCCCGCCGGAAAGCTGCCGCGGATAGTGCCCGGTGCGCTCGCCCAGTCCGACGCCGGCGAGCGTTGCCGCAGCGCTGCGCCGGGCGTCGGCGCGGCCGGCCAACTCCAGCGGCAGCATCACGTTCTCGAGCGCGGTGAGTGCCGGGATCAGGTGAAAGGACTGGAACACGAAGCCGACCCGCTGCGCGCGCAGGCGCGCGCGCCCGTCCTCGTCGAGTTGCGTGAGATCCTGGCCATCGAGCAGCACGCGCCCGCGGCTGGGCACGTCGAGCCCGGCGAGCAGCGCCAGCAACGTCGACTTGCCCGCGCCCGAAGGTCCGCTGACCGCGACCGATTCACCGGCGGCGATCGTGAGCGAGACGTCATCGACGATGGTCAGCAGTCCTTCGGGACTGTTAACCTGCTTGCAGAGGTTTTCAGCCTTGAGAACGTGGCTGCGGGTCAGCGGCGCCTGGGTACTGGGCATCGGGTTGTTATTCATCGCGCTCCAGAGCGCGGTGGCCTCCGCGCGTACGATCCTTGTGTTCGGCGACAGCCTGAGCGCCGCCTACGGAATCCCGCCGGAACAGGGTTGGGTCGCACTGCTCACGCAGCGACTTAAGGCGCAAGGTTACGGGTACCAGATCGTCAACGCCAGCGTGAGCGGGGAGACCAGCAGCGGCGGCCGCGAGCGGCTGCCGCGTGCGTTGCAGCTGCACCAGCCGACCATCGTGGTCCTGGAGCTCGGCGGCAACGACGGTCTGCGCGGCCTGCCGCTCGAGGAGCTGCGCGCCAACCTCGCCGCGATGGTGCAACTGGCGCAGGCGGCCGGGGCGCAGGTGCTGCTGGTCGGCGTGCGCATCCCGCCCAACTACGGGCCGCGCTACACGGAAGGATTCGCCCGCGTGTTCCCCGAGCTCGCAAGTCAATATCATGTGCCGCTCGTGCCGTTCATGCTGCAGAACGTGGCGCTGGATCCGCAGCGAATGCAACAGGACGGCATACACCCCAACGCCCGCGGCGAGCCGCCGGTGCTGGAGACGATCTGGCCGCAACTGTCGTCACTGCTGAAGAAGTAATACACACGCTCGGGGGATCGTGATGGACAGAATCTGGCTCAAGTCATATCCGCCGCACGTGCCAGCGGAGATCGATCCGTCGCAGCTGGGTTCGCTGAAAGAGCTGCTGGAGCAGGCGTGCGCGCGCTATCCGGAGCGGGTGGCGTTCGTGCAGATGGGTACCGAGCTCACCTTCGGGCGCCTCGACGAGCTCACCCGGGCGTTCGCCGCCTGGCTGCAGCACGCCGGCTTACGCAAGGGCGATCGCATCGCCATCATGCTGCCGAACACGCTGCAGTACCCGGTGGCGATGTTCGGCGCGCTGCGCGCCGGGCTGGTCGTGGTCAACACCAACCCGCTGTACACCGCGCCGGAGCTCGAGCACCAGCTCAGCGACTCGGGCGCCATCGCGATCGTGGTGCTGGAGAACTTCGCGCACGTGGTGCAGCAGGTGCTGGAGCACACCAGCGTCAAGCGCGTGCTAGTGACCGCGGCCGGCGACCTGCTGAACGTTCCAAAGTCGTACCTCGTCAACTTCGTCTTGCGTCACGTGCACAAGCGGGTGCCGGCGTGGCACATACCCGGGGCGCTGCCGTTCACCAGCGCGCTGAGGGCGGGGCACAAGCTGCCGCTGGCGCCGGTGGAAGTCGGTGCGGAGGATCTGGCGTTCCTGCAGTACACCGGCGGCACCACCGGTGTCGCCAAGGGCGCGATGCTGTCGCACGGCAACGTGAGCACCAACGTGCTGCAGGCGGAGGCGTGGCTCGGCAAGTTGTTTCACGACAGCGCCGGGGTGCTGATCACCGCGATCCCGCTGTATCACATATTCGCGCTGTCAGCGAACTGCATGCTGTTCGCGCGTCTCGGCTGGAAGAACGTGCTCATCATCAACCCGCGCGACCTGCCGTCGCTCATCGCGGACGTCAAGCGCTATCCGCCCAACTTCATCAGCGGCGTCAACACGCTGTTCAACGCCATGCTGCACGCACCGGGCTTCGCTCAGATCGATTTCAGTAATCTCAAGGTGACCCTCGGCGGCGGCATGGCGGTACAGGCGACGGTCGCCGAGCGCTGGAAAGAGGCCACCGGCAACGTGCTCACGCAGGCCTGGGGTCTCACCGAGACGTCGCCTGCCGCCTGCATCAATCCCAACAACGAGCCGTTCAACGGCTCGATCGGCCTGCCGATCCCGTCGACCGAGATCGCGATCAAGGACGACGCCGGCGATGATCTGCCGCTCGGGCAGATCGGCGAAATCTGCGTACGCGGGCCTCAGGTAATGAAGGGCTACTGGAATCGCCCGGACGAGACCGCCAAAGTCATGCTGCCCGGGGGTTGGCTGCGAACCGGCGACGTCGGACGCATGGATCCGCGTGGCTACGTGTACATCGAGGACCGCAAGAAGGACATGATCCTGGTCTCGGGATTCAACGTGTATCCGAACGAAGTCGAAGCGGCTGCCGCCGCCTGTCCGGGGATCCTGGAAGCAGCAGCAGTGGCGCAACCCGATGAGCACTCGGGTGAGGTCGTCGCGCTATTCGTCGTGCGCAAGGATCCAACTCTCACCGAGCAACAGATCATGGACTGGTGCCGCAAGTCGCTGGCTGGGTACAAGGTCCCCAAGCATATCTACTTCAGGAACGAACTCCCGAAGACGAATGTGGGGAAGATCTTGAGACGAGCATTGAGAGACCAGTTGACAAAGACGGACGTCAAAGCTTAGGCGGCGATAAGACCGTCCGTTGTTTAGACGCGACATAGGCATAGGTATGGATCCCCGCCCGCACCGTTCCCTTTATGGTCTTTGAAGCGCCAGGTTTCAGACGTCTTGATTCCAACCAGTCGTTTACCGTGCGGACAAACGTACGCCCCTGGGCTTGCGTAAACATTTGAAACGCCTTTACGTGCTTGCGGGGGAGGTCGGGCACTTCGGCGAATCGTTCGATTAGTGGCGACAGACTTCCTGTTCCGCTCACGTTTTGCCCAACAGTGCCAAGAAGTGTCAACAACGCCTGTGCCGCGTGTTGAAGAACCAACGGGTCGCTCGCCGATATCACGGCAACATCACTCGCTGGCTTATATAGGCCTTTCCCTGAAGGAACGACCAGCCGCACGGCTCTTAGGCCATGCGCGACGTCTGCGGCGTGATTTCGTACCTTTTGGCGCCTAACCAGCGCTTCAACGCTCGGTGCAGGACCGATTAGACGAACTGGTCTTGGCAGACCCGCTGTATCTAAGTAACGACGATCCCGATGCCATGCGTCCAGAACAAGAGCGGCAGTGACCAACCCACCACATTCTTCTCTCTGATTTCTGCGAGATCTGATTTCCGCGCGTTCTAGCGATCGAACGCAAACCGGAAAAAGATCCTTGCCGCGTATCCCGGCCCTCAGCATCAATTCGAATATGGCGACCAGTATATTGGAGTAGTCCAGTTCCAGTCGTTTGGACAGCCCCCTAGTCATTTCTGAGTCCCTTTACGCGACGAGGCCATTACTGATCGGACATTTTTTCGTCTCTTTGCGTAACCTTCGCTTAGCAGAATCGTCACCGTAAACGAATGGGCGGGTGCTCGCCGCTTGTGCGGCACTGTCACCTGCTTGCCAAGGGAATGTGCAAGTCCGTCGAGCATCGATTGAGCGCTGGAAGCACACCGGTCACGGACGATCGCTAGATCGACGTCTGTTTCCGCCGGAATGGTAAGCCGACGTACTGGCGCAGTGACACTCGTCGCGCTTGTGTCTGAGGCGATTCTCAAACCATCAACCAATGCCGGCAGAACAGGCGATAGGAAAGCGAAATCAAACCTGCAATGAAGGAATGGCGAAGGGCGCAATTGAATCTGTCCCGAAGCGTCCCTTATGGCACCGATTCTTCGCAGTTCATCCAACACTGCTCGGTGCGTTACATCTCCGCCGTATTCCCTAACCAGGCTGGCAAACGAGATCTCTGATCCCGAGATCGGAAGCCGCTTAGGATGACCTATTCTGGTACGGAACCTGCGGTCCGTCCGCCAACCGTGAACTACCTTTTCTATCGCGGTCAGACCCGAGCGAGCGGTATCAAGAACGTTGAATGCAAGGAGTCGCTTCACATCAGCTCTAGATAAGCCAGTCTGAGCCGCCACTCTCGAGTGATTTACGCGTCCGTTTTGAAGTCTCGACATGTCAGCGGCTGCCTGAACGAAAGCGACACTTGCGAGTTCGGCGAACCTCTTGGGGGTCATCCCACGGGGCAGCAGCACTAGGGCAAGCTCCCCCAACAGGTCCTGCAGTGCTGCTGCACCTCGCAAAGCGCTCGTACCAAGGCTTACTGGTCGGTTGTTTCGACGCGATCGATCCGCAGTCATCTAAGTGATGATTTGTGCTGCGTCAGCTGGCGGGAGCAGGAAAAGGAAAAATACTCGACACTCGGCAAACCGACGCGTCCCGATGCCGATGATGGTGCTCTCGGCAGCAATTATTCCACCCGAGTTTAGCTGGCGTTCGTGTAGAAACGCCCCACTCGACGGCCGAAGGCCGCCGGAGTAACGAGCCTAGTCCACTGCTCTTGACCGTTGCGCGGCGTGAGTGAGCGCCGCCGGTGCGGATCGTTAACCGCCGCCGCTGATGCCGTTGGTGCCCCCGCCGCTGATGCCGCTGGTGCCCCCACCGCTGATGCCGCTGGTGCCCCCGCCGCTGATGCCGCTGGTGCCCCCACCGCTGATGCCGCTGGTGCCCCCGCCGCTGATGCCGCTGGTGCCCCCGCCATGCGTTCCGGTGCTGATTACGCGCGCACCGCCTCCACCGCTGATACCCGACACATGTAGGCCGACACCGCTAATAACGCGGCTCTGCACAGTGTGCCCAGGCGGGCCAGCAACACTGAATCCTGCGTAGCCAACGGCAGTTGCAAAAACCGCTGCCGCGAGCACGCGTTCTGAAGTCTTCATCTATCCTCTCCCCGATTTTAAAACTGATTATTTGAAACTGATTACTTTTTGCGACCTAAGCCAGCCAATACGTCTATCTCTTCAACGGGTGATGCCACCCGCGCGCGCTTATCCTCAGGACTCTCTTTGGATTGCGCTTCCATAGCATCTGTCATCTGGTCATCGAAGAAGTACACGCCAACACCGTATTTCCTACCCGACGCATCACCTTCCGACGCCGCCAGGCGTGTAAGGAAAGTATCCAACTCGGTGAGTAGTTCTTGACCTCGTTCACCAGCTAAAGCCAGAAATTTGTCGCGACCTGATTCTGAAAGAAACTCATCTGAGATCACAGCGCGTTCGAAGTACACGGGCTCCGGGCTTACGCGCAAAAGGTTGTGCACAAAATTACCGCTGATAGCAGCCATGAACCTTCCCATGCGCTCGATCCGCTTTAAATCTGCTCCTTTCTGCACATATGCTCGCGACAGACACCGTACCGTCAGAGAGTCAATGACCTCTACGGAACCTGCTGCGACAAGCTCATCTAGCAGCGATTCCTCGTCGGCACCCGGACAAGCGGCTGAGACCAGTTCGTGAAAGCTTCGCCGCGGAGAATTGGATGTAGGAGCAAGGTCCAACTCGAGCGCCAATCCGTAAGCACCAGAAAAGCCCGCGTGCGTATGCCAAACGGTAAGCAGGTTCGTAACCTGGTCGAGGCTGACAGTCCCTCTTAAGCTGTGCGGCGCGCCGGCTCGTGTTGCTTGGCGCAGCGCGGTTACGTCGGACTTCGCCAAGCCAGCGACGACCGCAAGACGAGCATCCGTAGCTGCTCTCTTTTGTTCTAAGAGCCTGGCTTCGAGTGCTTGGATGTAGGTGCGACGCACAACACCTGCAATCTCACTTGCAGAGATGCCGTACTCGAAAGCAACGCGCATGAGAGGCCGCACCATGGCGGCAAATACACTCAGCACGGCTTCTTTTTCGCCCGCGGATTTATTCATCACTCAATAACTTTACTTCGTCTTATTACATAACTCTATGTGACTCAAATACTTATGTCAATTAACGAAATGTGGCAACACCGGGGTGCTGCACCCTGTTGTGGTGCAACAAACTTAAGCGGAACAGGTAGTTAACGGATGCCGAATCTTCCCAGCATCATCGCTAGATGGCTGGTGACGGCTCAAGCCGCGGACGGCTCAAGCCGCGGACGGCTCACGTCCTCTCCCCCGGCTCAAACAGTCGCTGGTGCTCGAGGATCGCGTAGCGATCGGTCATGCCGGCAATGTAATCCGCCACCGCGCGTGCCCGGCCTGCTGCGCCATGAGC